>Ga0137387_10001044_pt1 | contig 13138 bp, 18 predicted proteins | sample SagtaG_3_FD_104909 | JGI IMG/M metagenome (GOLD analysis project Ga0137387, IMG submission 104909) | Vadose zone soil microbial communities from Angelo Coast Range Reserve, California, USA - Sage2_R_115_16 metaG | ecosystem: Environmental > Terrestrial > Soil > Vadose zone > Saprolite | place...
ACGCGATGCACGCCGCGTGCCAAGAATCGATTCGGCTTCGTCGATAAAAAGGAATGGCATAAAACCTTCGCTGCGTTTCTCCCGAGCGGTGGCAAAAATTTCGCGCACCATTCTTTCCGACTCGCCCACCCACATGTTCAGGATCTCCGGCCCCTTTACGTGCATGAAATATTCATGCATCTCGGCGTCGGTTTTTTCGCGGAGTTGCCTGGTCAAGTTATAGGCGGTCGCTTTGCCGATGAGCGTCTTTCCGCAGCCCGGCGGACCATACAGCAAAAAACCTTTCGGCGTGGCGTGCTGAAATTTCTTGAAAAGATCGACATGCAACAGCGGAAGCTCGATCGCGTCCTTGATTGCTTGAAGCGCGGTCTCCTGGCCACCGACCTTTTCCCATGGCAGCTCCGGCACATTGTCGAGGTAATACTCCTGAGATTTTGTGCTGGAGAGCATCTCAAGCGCCATCCGGTAATTCGAGTCAACGCGGACCTCGTCGCCGGATTTCAAGGTGGAATGTGCCAGATCGGCCGATCGCTGGAGCACCATCGAGTGCAATCCGTGCTCCGAGCCAACACGCAACCGATCCTTGCCCAGAATCTCTGTGATTTTTGTCACCGGTCCCGCTGTCTCAAATCCGAGATCGCCGACAATGACGAAGGCCTCGTTGACGAGCACGCGTGTGCCTTTTTTCAATTTTGCCAGCGGAATGCGCGGATCGACATTGCAATAGTAATCGGCGCCTCCCACCACAATATGCGCGGTGTCTTTCGAAGTGGCGCCGAGAAACGTGCCGATCCGGTTCGCGGGCGACGTCACTTTCTTAATGACTTCCTCAAGCTTTTCGATCATTCGGCGCGCGTCGACCATTGTCTCCTGCTGGTCGTAAATTTGCGGGCGCAACTCCAGAAGCTCGCGTCGCGTCGGATCGCCTGGAGGCAATGATGCGATCACACGATCAAATGAATCGAGAAGATTATCCGGACCCGCGTCCCCTTCCCCGCCCTGCAATCCTTCGCTGCGCTCGTCGCTCATTCTGGTTTGGGTCAATCCGCCGAACCAAGTGCCATTATAGCTTTATCGGACACATTCGCAATGTTCGACGCCGTCATTATAAAAATGTTCAACCAGGATGTCCATCGCGCGTTGCAGGAAAAAGTGGAAGTACCTGTTCTTCATGCCGAGATACAGGCACATGCTCCTCGACAAGCCGTAGACCCGCGACCGCGGACTACGGCTGCTCGCGTGCAGATGCTGGATGCAGCGTCACGTTGCTTGCGGCTGAGGACAGCCGCCGCTACAGTTTTTTTCGCTAGGAGCCTTAGCTCAATTGGTTAGAGCGCCGCCCTGTCACGGCGGAGGTTGCGGGTTCGAGCCCCGTAGGCTCCGGATTTATCTTCCTTGAGAAAATAACCCGGCGCTTTTTCGATTGAGCAGCCCGGCGCGCATTTATCGAAAAGGCACATCCAAGGTTGCCGCGTCGCACGTTTGGAATGTTAATGAACAATGGCGCTACAATTTACAACGGGCGGCACACTGTCGATCAAACATTGATGGCGATGCAGGAAATCGAACGCTATTGCACAGCGCATCCCAACAGTCCGGTCGCGATACGTCATCCGCGGCTTTCCATTCGCGGTCGCACTTTTATCGCGTTACTGGGTCCAAGTATCGAGGAGGGCATCGCCGGCTTTGGCGACACTGTTCCAGCGGCGCTGCGCGCATTCGACATGCAATATTCGCGTTCTCTCACGCCACCTGGTGACCGCGATTAGTTTGCCAGCACCGAGGCAGATTCCGACAACGTCAGCAAAAAGTCACGTGGTGTTTCGGGAGGTGACAGCCGCATCAAACGACCACTTTTTCCCGGCCCCGACGATGAGGAGAAAAAAAAGTCCAAGCCACATGGAAAAATCGGTGCGCGCCTCGTGCATCATGCTCCAGAAACCATAGCGTGGCAGTTTCATCACCGAGAAACCCCAGAAGCCATCACCGAGAAGCACCGGGACTTTGGTCGAAACAATTGCAACACTGATGTCGATGAGCAGCACAATCGCTGCGAGCCGGGTTAGCAATCCGATGATCAACAGCGCACCACAAACAACTTCGCATCCACCAACAAACGGTCCCATGATTTGCGGCGCCGGGATGCCGATTTTTGCAAAGCGCCCGGCCGCAAGTTCCGCCGGATAAAGAAATTTCTGAATTCCCTCGGACAAGAAAACGCTGCCGGTCAACAGCCGCACCAGAACCGTCGCCGCAGACGCATTTGTCGAAAAGAGACGGCGCATCATGACCTAAATCCTGGGCGTGAACTGCGCAAGATCGTAAATGCCGAATCGCTTTTCAATACCCGCTACCTTGTCCACAACCTTCTCGAACCCATCCTCGCCGAATAGCTCATCTTCTTTCTTCTCGAAATCCTCGCCCAGAGAATCGAACTCATGCGGTGAAACGATCTTGCGAAAAGCAGGGAAGAGAACCGTATCCTCGCGGGCTTCGTGAGGATTGTACATGCGGATGAACTGTTGCATGGAAGTGATGAGCTGCGCCCGCTCGGATTCGTTCTTCAGTGATTGCAAATTCGCGAACCGCAAAGTGATGTCCGTGACGCGCCGTCCAGCCTGATGCTGAGTGCGGAGCACTTTCACCAGATCGACGAGTTGATTGGCTTTTTCGAAGCGCGGGAAAAGAAAATCTTCCTCGAGCTTTTCGTGATAATCCTCGACAAAGCTCCGAATAATTCCTGCGGCATCTGCCAACGCGTCCGGCGGAAAATCCTGTTTCGCATTGAGACGACGCAACGCCTCGCCGTAAATCAGAAGCACGCGCTTTAATACGCCATGCTCGCGCATCAAATCTTCCGGCGGGCCAACCTCGATTTCTTTTTCCTCCCCCTTCTTTTCCTTTTCCGCGCCAGGCAGCTGTCCCGCTCCCGCCAAAGCTGCGCCACCTAGAATGATGCCGCTCCTGAGAAAGACTCTGCGATTAAAAGCTCGCTCGCCTTGATACCGATCTTTCATATTGCGATCCGCCTTTATTCAAATCGGAGAATCGAGTCCCAATTCGCTAACGGGTGTATCAGGGCGGAAAAAGCGTGGAGTTCACCGCCGCATGATGTGAATCGATAGAATGCGGCTTTGATGGCGGGCAAGCAGATAATCGACAAAGTCGCCAATGATTGAGTTCGGCTTGTTTCCCAATTTTGTTACGACCCGACAAATCAGAGTCCTGCTGCGTCCGTGCCATTCCAGATTGATCGCGCCGTGCGCGGCTTCGCTATGGATTTTCGCCCATCCGTGCGGACGGCCTGGGCGCTGGTGTTCAGTGGGAATCAGATCGAAGCGCCGGAGTTGCGGATCCGTCATGATCTTTTCCCGCAAAGATCCGCGCCCGCTCGCGATGACTTGAATCACGGTTTGCATTCACGCCTAGGTTCAGCAGGAAATCAGTTCTTTTGCAATGCTTGTTTCATGTGATGCAGGCAATCCTGCCTGCAAGTATTTCCACGCAGACAGGATTGTTTGCGTTACGGCAGCAGCGAGCGGTACATGACGTAAACATCAACATATCCTTTCTCAAGATGGCGGAACGCGCCCGGCAAAGTGCCAACGATCTTGAAACCGAGCTGCTCCCAAAGATGGATTGCCGGCGTGTTCGTAGAAACCACAAAATTGAATTGCATGGCGCGAAAGCCCATTCGACGGGCCTCGCTCAGACAATGCTGGGCCATTCCTCGTCCGACTCCCGAGCCTTGTGCATCTGACGCCACCATAAAGGCGGCGTTGGCGACGTGAGAACCGCAGCCAGCCTGGTTAGGTCGCAAAATGTAGGCGCCAACGATGACCCGAGCTTTTGTGCCTCCTCCGGGGGACGGCGTTGCCGCCCCTGGGAAGCCAACGGCTTCCCCTACAGATTGCCGATCAAGTTCGGCAACGTAAGTATGCGCATCGGCGCGAAAGCAATAAGCGAGCGCCTGCTCACGGGACATTTTCGGATCGAACGCGTAAGTATCGCCAGCGGCGACAATCTCATGAAAAATCTTCCAGATTACGTCGCGATCCGCTTCGGTTGCTGCGCGTATTTTCATCGCTTCAAATCAAAGGCTCTCTTTTCTTGCTCATGTTCATAGCTCTCCACTAACAAAACGCCAACCACGCAGCGAGCGCGGCGAGCTTCTGTTCTACCCGCCACGCCCCTCGGTAGATCGGCCAAAATTTTGCATCATATGGTTGAGGTCCTTGCTCGATTTTTTCAGTTGCACAGTAGCTTTGGCATAAATATCGCTCTTGATGAGAACGTCCGTACGGATCCGGTGCGCATGCAAGGCCTCCTCGATTACTGAGCGAAATAACTGGCCTCGAACGCGTGCGCGCGAATGTGCGGATTGGCGATTGAAGCGGGATCGATCCGGTTTCCCACTACAAGCACAGCGCGCATGATCCGATAACCTCTTTGCCGATAACCGGTGAGAAGTGTCGCAATCTACTGTTGCGCAATGCATCGTACCATGCGCACGCGCCAGTTTACTTTTCTCGTGTCCGTTTCGAGTTTTCCCATCGCGGCATGATACGGTTGTCGGGTCTCAGGAAACCGCGAATCGTACAAATCGATCAGCCGGTTATCGCACAACTGAGGGGAATCAACCGAACCCGTAAGCGAAACCACCGCTGCCCAGCCGGATTTTATCCGAAAACCCACAGCAGTTTCAGCTCTCACCTGCTTTGGAACGTGACCGGCACCGTCACGGCGCCTTCTCGGCCGGGCGCAGATTTCCATTGCCGCAAGGTATTGATCGCCGCTTGATCGAAGAATTTGTTCCCTGTCGATTGGATGGCCTGGACGTTCGTCACGTTACCCTTCCCGTCGAAGGTCAGCCGAAATTGACCCGAGCCTGAGACGCGCGATCCTGAAACTTCCGGCGGAAAGCTCGGCGCAGGCGCATAGACCAAACGCGGTTTCGCCGTGGGTGTTGCCTTCGGCGTGGCGCGGGCTTCAGCGATTCCCGGCCATTTAGCCACAGCATTGGCTTCAATTTTGGAGAGCAACTCCTGGATGCTGCTCGACAGCCGGACCACGGCTTTTTCGCCCACCGACACGATGATACCGACACCTTTCCCGTCGGTATCCACCACGGGTGACCCGATCGAGTTGGGAGAAACCGCTGCTGCGATCTCCAAACGGTCAGACTCTTCCGTTGAAATTATGGCTTCACGAGCCGCTCCATCACTTCCGGCCAATCCGCTTCCCACGACTGCAACCCGCGTACCAATCGGCAGATTCACATTCGGGTTGAGCGCTAGAAATGGCGCCCGTTTTACATCAGCTTGAAGGATCGCAAGATCGAGCGCTGTCGAAACACTAAGGATCCCGCTCACGTTGTAAATTCCGCCATCAGCCGTTTTAGCGACGGCGTTGATCCCCTTTTCAGTTGCGCGTGCGGTGGTGACCAGTTTGCCATCGGCCGAAATAAAAAAGCCGGTTTGTGTTCGCAGCGACTTGCCCGACGAATCAAAGACACTGACCCAAATCACAGAGGGACGGACGCTGTTCTCCAGCTTCGATAGATCGACAGCGGGACTCTGCTCGGCTTTTGCCATCGGTGATTCACTGCCTGACGGTGACAAACTTGGCTGTGACGCGGGGCTCGTGATCGCCGGTGATAAAGGCGATTGCTCTGCGCGCGGTTCGCCAGCAATCTGGCTCTTTGGTTTGGGCCCGCAGCCCACCGGCACAAAGAGAGCCAGACCAAGCAAGTATACGAGCAGCAGCCGGAGATTCATTTGCCTCCTTGGAAAAGTATTGTGGCGCCTTTTCCGACACCTAATCAAGACGACAAAATTTACTGCTCTGTGCACCGCGACTACTCGAGAAAATAAACGTCCGGCTTGTCGCTCACTCCCGCCCGTTGCATTGCCTGGCGCAGATCATCTGAGGCGGCGAATGCTTGGGCCTTGTCAAGATCTTCCACTGAAAAGAGCAGAATCACTTCATTCGGATTCTCGGTGTTGCGCAACAGATGAACCTCTTTCAGCCCAGCCTTCTGCCGTGCGGGAAGATGCTCGTGGTAAACCGATTTCCACTTGGCAAAGTCAGTGACTTTATGACGAATCAGGATGTACATGATGGATTGATCTCCCTTCTGTCGCTGTTTTAACGCCGCTGCCAAATGAGTCAATGCTGTTTAAAATACTGCACTGCTTTTTCGTGCTCCTTCGCCGCAGCTTTCGTCTTGAACGTGCCGAGATTCCTTCGTTTCCCGGTCTTCGGATCTTTCTTGCGGGAATACAGCCGGTACTTACCGGATTTCAGTTTCCTGATCATTAGGATTTCTCCGTGGCGCGCGGCACGGCGATGCAGATTTTGCCGTCGCGCGTCTCGACTTTAAACGTTTTCAAATCCACTTTGGCCGGGCCATGAGTCACTTTGCCCGTGCGCACGTCGAAACCGGAGTTGTGCCATGGACACTGCACGTTGAAGCCTTCTAAATCGCCCTCGGAGAGCGGGCCGAAGCGGTGGGTGCAAAATTCTTGGAAGGCGTAAAGCTGATTATCGATCTTCGCGATCGTTATTACCTCACCATTAATTTGCATGCGCAAAGTTTCCTTTTCGCCGAGGCGTTCCGCCTCCGGAATCGGAACAAAAGCGAACTCGCCGTTTTCACGCGCCGTAAAATGCAGCGTCTGCACTGGTGTTGGCGTTCGCCGTTTATGACGGCCGACGCTAATGCCTTCCGCATAAACAAGGCGGCCGCCCAGATATCCAGATGCAGACAGAAGCACGATGCCGATCAGTGAAAGTACAAGGGGACCGATGGGCGTTTGCAATTCGTTGAGCGAGGAAGAGCGCACGCCCAAATTAATTCCGTAGAGTCCGACGACGATCAGATTTAAAGTCAAATGCGCTGTCGCAGTGCGTCTCCCCGGATGATCGCCGCGGATGTCGGTGTAATCGACGAACCCAGGCACTGCAGCGATGAGCGCCATGATAATTCCCAGCAGCATGGCGTAAAAGGCGCCACGAACAAGGTCCGGCGTCGATCGGAACGCGAAGCTCGCCAGATCGAGCAAGAGACTCAGGATAAACAGCCCAATCGGAAAATGAACCAGGAGCGGATGCAGCGGATGTCGCAACGGTTTGCCTTCGAGAAAATCTTTCAGCATGTCGATCCTACTCCGGTGGAAGATTGGCGCCGCCTACCTCGGCGATTCTGCGCCATTTCTTTTTCGACATTCGCGCGACGCTGATGCCGTAATTGTAAGTCATCAGCCCACCAAGATAGGCCGAACCGATTAACAACACGGTGCCAACAATCGACAGCACCAGCGGCGCGCCTTCAATAACAGTGGCTTGGCGAAACGTTTGCACGCGCAGGCCGAGGTTGATCGCAAACAACACGGCCACCGCCAGATTCAGGATCATGTGATACAACCCGATTTTCCACGCAGGGTTTTCCTTCTTAACCCCGCTCCAATCGACCACGCCGGTCGGCACAGCCAGCAACGACGCCATCAATCCGAAAATGATCGCGTAAAAGGACAAGCGCACCATGGCATTACCGTTCCATCGCGAGAGCAGATCGAAGATGAGCGCGCTTGGCCACATCGCCATTGGCACGTGCACAACGATCGGATGCATTGGATGCTTCAGCCACTGGCCTTTCAAGAAAGCGAGTAACCATTTCATGATGTGAAGCGCGCCGCACTCCATCGAGTATTCGCAGACCAAATGGACTCCGCGCGTCCACGAGGTGGATCTCTGGACCGCTAATGAGCAGCTTTTCGTTTAGCTGCAGCTTGAAAACAAAGCGCGAGCAGGGCGGCGAGAATTGCGAGATTGGTCGCGATGTGAGCGGGGAAACTCCAATGTTGGCTGGCGTGACCGAAACAGCCGCAGGTGATATCGAGGCCACGAACTTTCGCAGCGACAGTCGCGAGCGTGAAGACTAGAACCAGCGCGGTCAAGATCGACAATCCTCCGCGATAGAGGAATCTGAGCACAAGCGCGATGCCGCAGAAAATTTCCAGCCAGGGCACATAAAACGCCAGTGCGACGCCGATCGTCCATGGAAGAATTTTGTAATTATCAATGTCGCTGGCGAATCGAACTGGATCGAACATTTTGAGCGCGCCCGCATAGATGAAAATTCCGCCGACGATAAGATCGACAATACGCCAGAGGATGTTCGAAGTTTGAGGTTTGAGGTTGAATGTGGCGCTCGTCACTGGTTACTCATCACTCGTCACTTCTTCTTGAGCCATTCTTCCCAGCCACCTTCAAGGACGAAGACGTTTTTGAGTTGCGCCTCGTCACGCAAACGGCGCGCGACTTCGCGACTGGCATTGCAGTTCAGGCTGCTGCAATAAACCACAACCTTTTTCGACGGCGACCACGCCGCCAGAAACTGCGGCAGCAGCGCATTCCAGCGGTCCTCGTTCAAGGAGAAAGCTCCGGGCACATGATCGTGCGCGAAATCTTCGTCCGGGCGCGCATCGACCCAGATGGCACTGTCGCCCCACGCGCGCGCCTGTTCCACGCTGACCATTTCCGACGCCGGAATAGAGGAGCGCCACGAAATTTTGTCGTGAAAATAGAGCGCCTCCCCGATTCCGGGAACAAGCGCAAGCGCCGCGAGAACGAGCGTCTGGCAGACCAGTGCAGACTTCACCGGCTATTGATGGCCGGCGCCGTAGTGACGCGCGCGGTGGCGTAAAATGTCTTCGGCGAACCTTCCGGTTGAATCGTCAAGGTCGCAGCGATGGGCTGCTTCGTGTCCTTGGGTTGCACACTGATTTTGAACTGGCCGTTGCCTGCTTCTGAAACCTTCGCCTCAAAATCCGGACTCGATGAAGCGACCTTCAAATGTTTCACCGGAAAATCTTTGGCTGCGCTCACCCCGATCGTCTTGCGATTAGGCGCTTCACCTTGTTGCCAAAACACGAACGTAGGCGTGATCGCCAGTTGCTGGGGAATGACTGCCTTCAAAGTCAATACGCTGGTGGTGCTCGCCGGATCGTCGGTTTCCACCGTCACCGTCTTCACTTGCGTCCCGGTACGATCGCCAATGTTAAAGGTGGCCGTGATCTCCCCTTTGTCTCCGGGCGGCACTTCGTCCTTCTGAGTTTGCGCAGCCGTGCAACCGCACGAGGTACGCACCGATTTAAAGTGGACGGATTTGTCGCCCGTGTTCTGATATTTGAAATGCCCGATCGCCTGTTTGTCGGCAGGCGTTGGATGCAATTCGATCGTGGTCTGCTCCCACTTCAATTCGGCTTGTGCCTTGGCGCAAATAACGATCGATAACGCGAAGACGAAGATCTGAGCTCTCATTCTTTACAATAGGAGCGCCTAATATAGTCAGCAACGGCATCGCGCCAAGGCCGCGGTGATGCACTAGTCAGCTTGGTATATTTTGCGGTTGAAAGGACCGAATAAGCTGGCCTACGCGCCACCCAGCGGGTCATGTCTTTCAATTTCACAGCGCCGACCGTTTTCGCTTTGACCAGCACGCTGAATGCCTGGCAGCAGTCAAGCGCCCATTGCGCGTATTCCTGCCAACTGCATTCGCCGGCGTTGGCGAAATGCAGAATACCGCCTTCGACGTTGCCATTAAAAAAACGCGGCAGCATTTCAGCGATATCCAACGTGTAAGTAGGCGTGGAAAATTTGTCCGCGATCGCCTCGATATACTCCTCTTCGCGAGCGCGTTTGATCATCGCATCGATGAAACTCGGCCGGTCCGGACCAAACACCCACGAGACGCGCACGATCAAATGGCCGTCTTGCGCGGCGAGCACGTTCTTTTCCCCGGCCAGCTTGGAGTCGCCATAAACACTGATCGGTTTCGCTTCATCTTCTTCCGTGTACGGCTTGCGCTTCTCACCATCGAAAACGTAATCCGTGCTGAAGTGAATAAGCTTCGCGTTCTTCTCGCGGCAAATTTCGGCGAGCACACGCGGCGCCTCAGCATTGCTGCGAAAAGCCTGATCGCGCTCCGTCTCGCAAAGATCGACATTGGTGAACGCGGCGGCGTTAATCAGGACATCGAAAGCCGTCCTACGAAGCTTCTCGCGAATTACATCAAAATCCGAGAGATCGAGCTGCGCGTGATTGAAGCCGGTGACTGCGAATTTGTTCTGATATTCGCGCGTAAGCGCCGCTCCGAGCCGGCCAGCCGAGCCAATGACGACAATTTTCATCCTTCTATAGCGGCGGTCTCTGACCGCCGGTTTTATCAAGCGACGATCAGAGATCGCCGCTACAGTTCAATATCGTCCCGTGCGCTCGAGCAATGGTTGCCACCAGGATTGATTGTCGATGTACCATTGAATAGTTTCCTCGAGGCCTTCTTTGAAAGTGCGGCGCGGTTTCCAGTTTAATTTCCCTTCGGCAAACGAGGAATCGATCGCGTACCGGCGGTCGTGCCCGGGTCTGTCAGTCACGAACGAAATGAGACTCTGCGGTTTGCCCAGTTTATCGAGAATCAGTTTCACAACATCGAGATTTACCATCTCGCCGTCGCCGCCAAAGTTGTAAACCGATCCCGGTTCACCCTCGAAAAGCGCGGCCACAATGGCGGCGCAATGATCGGTCACGTGGATCCAGTCGCGCACGTTCATACCGTCGCCATAGACCGGGAGCGGTTCGTCGCGCATCGCTTTGATGATCATGAGCGGAATCAGTTTTTCCGGGAATTGGTAGGGACCGTAATTGTTCGAGCAGCGGGTCACCAGCAGGTCCTGGCCGTACGTCTTGAACGAGGCGATGTCCAGCAGATCGGCGCCGGCTTTGCTAGCCGAGTAGGGTGAACTCGGATCGAGCGGCGATTGCTCGGTGAATTTGCCAGTGGCGCCGAGCGAGCCATAGACTTCATCTGTCGAAATTTGAACGAAGCGCTGCACTCCGTGGCGGCGCGCGCAATCGAGCAGCACACTCGTGCCGACAACGTTCGTGTGAATGAAATTAAGCGGTGAATTGATGCTACGATCAACGTGCGATTCGGCGGCAAAATTGATGACCGCGTAAAATTGATGCTCAGTCATAAGCGCGTCCATCTGGTCGGCGTTGGCGATATCGGCTTTGAAAAACTCGTAGCGTTGGCCATGTTCCTCGACCACGCCATCGAGATTGGCGAGATTGCCCGCGTAAGTAAGCACATCGACGTTGGTCACGTACGCGGGCTTGTAATGCTGCAAAATATACCGAATGAAGTTGCTCCCTATGAAGCCGCAGCCGCCCGTCACCAGAATGCGCATTGCAGCGCGTACTAGCAGCGACACAGCAGACGTCAAGCATCACCGGTCACGCAAAAGACATGACGGTAACAAAGGTCAACGGCTGACCGAGAATGAATTTCCGAAGCAGATACTTGATGCTGCCTTTGTGATTCATAACAAGTGGTGCTCGCGCATGAGCTCCGCGAGAAAGGTCTGATGGTCGAACATTGCGAATCTTTGTGCGCCTTGTGAGAGAAATTCTGAAAACTGAAATCAAAACGGAAGAAAACGCATTAGCAGATTTTCCGCTGCTCCGCGATCAACTGGAGACGTGGAGAACGCGGTTTGCAGCAGCGGGCTGGACGCCATGGCTGATACTAGGGCTAGCTGTTTTGCTGCGCTTTTTTTGGCTTGGCATCAAGCCACCGCATTTTGACGAAGGGATCAACGGCTGGTTTGTCGATCAACTGGTCAAGAATGGTTACTACAAATATGATCCCACCAATTATCATGGCCCCCTTCACTTTTATGTTCTGCTGCTTTCGGAAAGTTTGTTTGGTCGAAATGTTTGGGCGTTGCGTTTACCGGTAGTGCTGGTGAGCATCGGCTGCGTTTGGTTCACCCTGAAATTTGAGGCGTTTGTCGGAAGGACGGTCAGCCGAATGGCCGCGCTTGCCATGACGGTATCGCCCGCCTTCGTTTTCTACGGGCGCTATTCAATCCACGAAGTCTGGCTGGTGCTTTTCTCAATGATGTTTATCTTCGGCCTGCTCGGTCTCTGGAAATTTGGGACGCCGAACTACCTCTGGTACGCCGGGATGGGTGTGGCTGGCATGATCCTGTCGAAAGAGACTTACATCATCCATCTCGGCTGCGCGGCGCTTGCGATTCCGGCTCTGATGATCTCAAACAAACTCAATCCCCTCCCCGACGCGAAGCCGGCCCGGCAAACGTGGACCTATGTCGATCTTGCCATAGTCAGTGGAGTCGGGATCGCAATTATCGTTTTCTTTTACTCGGGAACGTTCTTTCACTGGAGCGGCGTAAAAGGAATTTGGCAGGCATACAAACCCTGGTTTGCCACCGGCGAGCAAGGTCACGGTCATGAAAAACCGTGGTACTACTGGCTGAAATTAATGGCGCCGTCTTTTGAAAAAGGAAGGGCCGATTACCTAGGTTACGAATTGCCAGCGCTTGCCGGCATTGTTCTCTGTTTGTTCTGCCAGAGCTTCAAGAATTTCAGTCTGCGTTACCTCGCCATTTACAGCATCGGCACCCTAGTTGCGTACAGCTATGTTAACTACAAGACGCCGTGGTGCATCATCAGCTTTATCTGGCCTTTCCTATTTACGTTTGGCGCGGCGGTCCTGCTTATTCCTCCCAGATTTCTTCGTGCAACATATGTTGTGTCAGCCATTTTTTTGTGCGTTTCGCTGGGATCTACAATCTGGCTGAACTATTTCCGTTGCACCACCGATACTGAGCCCTACGTGTATGTTCAGACTTACAATGACATCTACAAATTAACCAAGCCGCTGTTGCAATTGGCAAAACGCAATCCGGTCTACTATCAACTGACCGGGCATTTGATTCGGTCGAGCGTTTATCCCCTTCCATGGATTCTCGGCGATTTTCCAAATGTCGGCTACTATGAGCATGGCAACATGCCGAAAATCCTTGATGCCGATTTCCTCCTCGTGGAGCAGGACAAAATCAAAGAGGTCGAATCGAAGCTGAAAAATGCTTATTACACCGACACGCTGACGATTCGTAATTATCAGGACCCGTCGAAGCTTTATCTGAGCGCGAAGGTTTTCAGAGAATTTTTCCCAGGTCGCTCGCCGGATTTTGCAGGCAAGGGATCGGGCTAGCCATTGCTCATTTCGATGAAATGGCTCTCGGCCGGCCTGATCTTTGTCAATTTGTCG
>Ga0137387_10001047_pt1 | contig 13118 bp, 9 predicted proteins | sample SagtaG_3_FD_104909 | JGI IMG/M metagenome (GOLD analysis project Ga0137387, IMG submission 104909) | Vadose zone soil microbial communities from Angelo Coast Range Reserve, California, USA - Sage2_R_115_16 metaG | ecosystem: Environmental > Terrestrial > Soil > Vadose zone > Saprolite | place...
CGAACCACCCGAGTGAAGGAAGTAGCGAGTGGATTGCGCCTCCGGTGGAGGCCAATCGCTTTCCTGGTGATACGCGTTCGCGCCCATGACAAAAACGCGCGCGGGCCTATCGGTGGCAAACTCGTTCTGCACCCCCTTGAAGAGGTAGTCGTACCAGTCAATCAAGACATCCGTGGAAGGGAATCTGACCGCTTCATCACCGAATTCGACATCGCCGACGTGGCGCCCGAAGCCTGCGTGCCCGCCGATTTGCACCAGCAGGTGCTGGCCGTTGCGCGCCGCGTCGCTAGCGCCATGCGCCTTAATTCCCATGTAATTTCGCAAGGTGCCACTTAGAAAAATGTCGTACCAACCGCCAATGTGAAGTGCGGGGACGCGAATGTCCGAAAAGTGCTCTTCGATAGACCACTGCTTCCAATACGCGTCGTAGTTGGGATGCGCGAGCCAATCCAGATAGTACGGCGCAAGTTGGGCTGTGGCATCGGCTCCGGCGGGAAGCGAGGCGTAATTGAACGCCGGATACTGAGTAAGCGGAAGCGTTGACGCGCCGAGCAGCGCGTTGGTGTCTTTCGCAATCAAGCGCCAGATGGTGTTCGTCGCGAGCTGGGTAGTCCAGTTCTGGTCAAACCACTGTTCAAGGGCTCCACCCTGATACGTCCAGCCGTCGTGATAATTGCTGGCCGTGACCACGGGGCAGATTCCCGCAAGATGCGGAGGATGCGCGATCGCCGCGAGCATCTGTGTTGCGCCCACGTAGGAACCGCCCATCATCCCGACTCTGCCATCTGAGGACGGAAGCGCCGCAACCCATTCGACAGCGTCGTAGCCATCGTCCGACTCGCGGCGAAACGGATACCACTCGCCTTCCGATGTGTAGCGCCCGCGAACATCCTGGACGACGACCACGTAGCCATGCGTGGCGATCTGATATGCAGGAGTCACTGCCCAACTCGCGCCTTTATCGTAGGGCGTGCGCATCAGAATGACTGGGAATTTTCCGTCCGCCCTCGGCCGGTAAATGTCCGAATAGAGCGTCACGCCGTCACGCGTCTTCATCGCGACACCGTTCTGAGCGATTACGGCATAGCTTTGCTGCGCGTGAACACCATTTGTCATCGATAGAACGACTGCAGCGATCATAAGAATTGGGCGTACGATGCTCCTCTCAAACAAGACCGCCTCCTCGTGCGGAACTTCGGGTGAAGTACCGCCCCCAACCAGAATCGGGATTCTATCTCGCAAAGCTGCTCGCTGTTCAGGAAACTTGAGCCGCAAATTCTCCGTGTCTCCTCGCCTCGGTTGCTGGATGCGCCAGTGATGCTGGTGCATGACTTCGACGCAAGGGGTTGGATATTGGGATCCACGCGCCGTATCGGCCGAGTCGCCGCCAAAGAGCAGCAGCCGCGTGTCAGCGCCAGTTGACGCTGTCCTTGCTGATTCATAGAATTTTCCTGAATAGTTTGCGGAGGCTCTTGCCCTCATGCGTCCTGAACTGAGCGCCGGCGGGGAGCGGTCGCTGCGGAACTTTCTCGGTGAATTGGTCTGGCGTCACTTTTTCGAAGACGTGCGTTTGGAGGAGCCTCGGGTCACAACCTACGTGGCCTCTTTGCTTGCCGATTTCGCCCGTACCGAAAATCTCTATCGTATTCGAGACGCCCAGGGAAAGCGGCTAGAAGAAGTCGGAGAGATGCTCGTCGAATCTAACCCGTTGCTCGAAGCGGCTTCCTTTGACCGGGAGCGAGAGCTGCGTAAGCATGTGGGTGATTACACCTTGTTTATGACAGGCCTCTTCCCGGAAAGTGTGGCGAAGGCCCGCCGAACGCGGCATCCTTGTCGGGATGCCTTCATCGATTTCGTGCAAGCTGGCAAAGAGTCCTATGCGATCGTCTCCTCATTCAATCAGTTCGAATACAAAGCGGAAGCGCCCCTGTTTCGAAGATTGTCTGAGAATTTTGAGCTCTGCGTGGTAGGGCTCAATCTCGTCAAGCAAGACTTGGAAGAGTTTCAGCGAGAATCGTACCAGCGGCTCAAACAGGCGGTGGACGATCTGCCGGGGTGAGAATTGCCTATTTGAGGTGATCGCCGCTGCTCACAGCATGGCCTGCTATGACGCTCCGGCCATCCCAACGTCAAACGTATGCACACGTCGGCCCCGCCGTAGTAAGGTTAACGGTGTCGCCATCGGCCGCAAACGTAAAGGCCCAGGGAAATACTCGGTTTCAGCACAGGCACCCCTACCCGCGCATTTCAGCGTATGCAAAAGGTATTGGTTGGGTTGCGGGGCGCCGCGACCTGTCGGGATACCGCCATCCCGTTACGCCGGAGGTTGCGGGTTCGAGTTCCGTCGCTCCCGCGTCCGACCCGGACACATCGGCGTACCGGACACATAGGTTACACTTTTTCCTTTTTTCGAGGGAGTGATGCCGTGCAAGGAGTGTTCGGTGATGGACGAATGGCTGCCTGGCCTAGCTTGCCAGACGGCGTTGAGATAGCCCATAGAAATCGCTACCGGCTTGCCGGAATAAGCGCGCTGGGCGATGTCGACGAAAACGCCGTAGCGAAGCTGCTGTAGTGACAAATTGCGATACGGCGAAGTCGTTTATAAAAGAGGATTCTGCAGGCCCGAGGATTTGAGTACTCGCGGCCGCTCGCGAGAATGTTTCGCGGGCGAAAATGAGTATGCGGGCCGGCCTGAGCTGGTTTGCGCGATTCTGGGACCGGAATTTGGATAGGAGATGGTTGAAGTGAAACGGGCGAACAGTCCCCGCCAGCTATTCGCGCATGCGTTTGTCGCGGTCGCTGGACCGGCCGCAGAACGGAAAGCTGAATGAGCGCGCTCCCGATTGTTCGGTTAGGTACGGTGAAACAGGTCGAGCGTTTTCAGGAGCATGTTCGTTCTTTGGGATTAACGATTCCTTGCGATCGCGAGTTGCTGACGGGAATGAACTCGCCGCTGCGTGCGCCGCTGAACCGCGGAGGAGTCAGGATTGGCAACCGAATCACCGTCCAACCGATGGAGGGCTGGGACGGCACTCGGGACGGAAATCCTAGCGAGCACACGATTGAAAGATGGAAGAAGTTCGGTCGAAGCGGCGCAAAATTGATTTGGGGAGGCGAAGCCGTTGCGGTTTCGCATGAAGGGCGCGCGAATCCGAACCAGCTGGTGATCGCAGCGCATACGCAAGAAGGACTGTCAGGGCTGCGAAGGATATTGATTGAAGAACACCGCCGCACGGCCGGTTCAGAGGATGGGCTGGTCATCGGGCTGCAACTGACGCATTCGGGGCGATACTGCCGGCCGAATCATCACACTACACCCGAGCCGCGCATTTTGTATCACCATCCGATTCTGGATAAGAGACTCGGCATCTCCAGCGACTACCCGCTGCTGACGGATGCCGAGATAGAAACTGTCATCGCGGATTTTCATCGCGCGGCGAAACTTGCGCAGGATTTGGGATTCGATTTTGTCGACATCAAGCATTGCCACGGTTATTTGGGGCATGAATTTCTCAGCGCGCACACGCGAGAGGGAAAATACGGCGGCAGCTTTGAAAATCGGACGCGCTTTTTGAGGGAAGTCGTCTCGGCTATTCGTGCGAATGCGCCGGGTCTGGAGATCGGAGTGCGGCTTTCGGCGTTTGACACCGTTGCGTACCGCCCTGATCCGTCGAAGTCGGTGAACGGCAAGCCGGGGCCGGGAATTCCGGAAGCGCTTGACCATTTAATTCCCTACCGGTGGGGATTCGGCGTCGACACAAATCGTCCGACAGAGATGGATCTGACCGAGACGATTCAGTTTCTGTTTCTGCTCGAGGAACTGAAAATTCCTCTTGTGAATATCACAGCGGGGAGTCCTTATTACAATCCGCACATTCAGCGGCCGGCGCTGTATCCGCCGTCGGATGGATATCTGCCGGCAGAAGATCCGCTGGTTGGCGTGGCGCGACAGATGAGCGCCGCACGCGAGTTGAAAGGGCGTTTTCCGAATCTCATTTTTGTTGGCACAGCGTACAGCTACTTGCAGGATTTCCTGCCGAACGTGGCGCAGGCGGCGGTGCGCGAAGGGTGGATCGATGCGGTGGGGATGGGGAGAGCGATTTTGACGTATCCGGAAATCCTTCTTGATGCGAGCGAGGGAAAACCGATCGAGCACAAACGAGTTTGCAGAACGTTCAGCGATTGCACGACGGCGCCGCGGAAGGGATTGCCTTCGGGATGCTATCCGCTGGACAGCCATTATAAAAAGTCGGAGTTCGCGGAAAAACTGAAGTTGGCGAAGGCAAAAACATGAAGATCGAGTCTATTGTCAGGAGAAAACAGCCGGGCCGGAAGGTGCAAGGAATTGCGGCGGCGCTTTTGCCCTTTGAAACGAACGGGCGAGTTGCCGTGGAGGCGTTTCAAAGCCATCTGGGCTCGACGCATCGCGCTGGCCTGATGAACGCCGTGAACATGGACACAGGGTACGTGAATTTCCTCAGTGAAGAGGAAAAACGGGACGTGCTGCGGTGGGCGCGGGAGGCGCTTGGCGCAAACGTGCCGTTCGTGGCGGGCGCGTATATCGAATGCCAGGATGGAGAGCTGGTCGCGCTCTATCGGAAGCAGATCGATGCGATCGTGGAGCATGGTGGAATTCCCATTCTGTTTCAGACGAGCCGGCTGCACGGCAAAACGCCGGCGGAAAAAGTGGCGGTTTATGCGGCGGCCAGCCAAGGTTACTCGCAGGTGCTGGCTTTCGAGTTGGGGAAAATGTTTGGGCCGAACGGAGAGATTTTTGAGGAAGAGACGATCCGGCGGCTGATCGATATTCCGGAGATCAAGGGGATGAAACACTCTTCCTTGGACCGGCTGACGGAGCTAGGAAGGCTTGAGCTTCGCAATGCGCAGCGGCCGGACTTTCGCATTTACACAGGAAACGATCTCGGCATCGACATGATCGAGTACGGATCGGATTATTTGCTCGGGCTGGCCACGTTTGCGCCGGAGAAGTTTGCGGAGCGGGACCGGCTCTGGGCCGAGGGGGATCCCGCGTACTATGGGCTGTCGGATGCGCTGCAACATCTGGGAAATGTTGCGTTTCGCGATCCGGTTCCGGCGTACAAACATTCGACGGCGGTTTTTCTTCATCTCACGGGAAGAATTCCGACGAGTCTGACACATCCGAAAAACGCGAAGCGGCCAGAATGGGAGGCGGAGATTCTTCGAGATTGCGCGCGGCGCGTGGGGATGAAATCAAATCCGCAAACGGGCGGGGCGGTTCATCGATGACAAAGGATGAATCCGTGATGACGAACGCCGGAACCGGCCGGATCTTTTACGGTTGGTGGGTGGTTGTGGCGGCGTTTCTGAATCTTTTTTTCGTCGTCGGAATTATTTTTTATGGCTTTCCGGTTTTTTATGCCTCGTTTGTGGAATCGTTGGGATTTAGTCGCGCACAGGTCACGCAAGGATTTTTTCTGGGATTTCTGGTCATCGGCCTGCCCTTTGGGTTGCTCGCGGGGGCAGTCATTGACCGCATCGGGGCTCGATGGGTGATTGTTACCGGCGCGGGATTCGTCGGGATTTCGCTGCTGCTGATGGCGAAGATGACAAAGTTGTGGCAGTACGAGGCGCTTTGCGTGCTGGACGTGCTGGGCTACGTATTTGCAGGGCCGATTGCGAATCAAGTGTTGGTGTCGAGGTGGTTTCGTGCGCGACGCGGGCGAGCGATGGGTTTCGCATACTTGGGACTTGGTTCGGGCGGAGTGGTTGCACCGCTGCTCGTGAACTCCTTAATTCGAACGTATGGCTGGCGCCATGCACTGGAAATCGTCGCCCTTACGCTCATGGCAGTGGTAGTTCCCGTGGGAATCTGGATTACCCGGTCAACTCCGGAAAAGTCCGGCCTGCTGCCCGATGGAGAGCCCTCGAGTAGCTCTGCGAGCATAGCGACGGCGGCCATGACTTCGAGCGGCGTGACGGAAGCCGTGGGAACGAGAACTTTCTGGCTGATTCTGCTGGGATCGACATCGGCGATCGGCGCCATTGGAGCGGTGATTCAGCACTTCATTTTGTTTTTGAAAGATCAGGGCTATTCGGCCACGGCAGCATCACGCTTTTCCACCGGCCTGCTGGCGGCGAGCCTGGCTGGAAGAATTCTTGTTGGCTACGCGGTGGATCACGTCGGGAAGAAGAATGCGATGGCATTTTTTTATTTTTTGATGGGAGCGTCGGTGCTTTTGCTCGGAATGTCAAGGCAGCCGGCAGTGGCATGGACGTTCGCGCTCATTTTCGGATTTTCGATGGGGGCAGATTACATGCTTGTTCCGTTGGTTACCGCGGAGAGCTTCGGGACGGCCGCGCTCGGCAAGCTGCTGGCGTTGATCATCATGGGATATTCGCTTGGGCAATGGGGATTGCCGTGGATTGTTGGGAAGCTGTTTGATACGAGGCACACTTACGATTTGGCGTGGAAGATTACGGCCCTTGCGGGGATGTTTGGCGGGCTGGCGATTTACGCGGTTCCGTCGAGAGGAGAAAAAATCCGGGCTTAAAGCCAATCACCCAGAAGAAGCCCCAGACTGTGCGGGCACGTCCCCTTTCAACACGCGCAATTCGTGCTCGGGTATGGCAAACTCGGTGTGGCCACAACGCAAGCAAACCAGCAACGTCGGGAACACAAAGACATGCGGTTCATCGACACCTTTCTGCCCCGGAAAATGGATGGCAATCTCTCAGGGAAACCTGCTATAGGCGTCTGATCCACACGACTTGCAGGACATGAGCTGTCCTCTGCGACCCATTCACCCACGCCGAGGAGCAGAGTTTCAAGCGGAAATAGGCGCTAATCTGCCACTGAGAAACGTTTCACCGCGAAGGACGGCGGCCAAAGCAGGCAATAGCTCCGCGCCCATCGCGGACTTGAGAATATACCCGCAAGCCCCATTCCTAAAGGCTGCCTCGACTACCCCTGGGTCGTCGTTCACAGATACGAAAATTACTTTTGACCCGGAAGCCACAACCGATATCTGCCGGGCGGCCTCTATTCCATTCAGATTGGGCAAGCCGATATCCAGGAGAATCAAGTCCGGTTGGCAGCGCCGGGCTTTCTGAACGGCGTCCAATCCGTCTGCGGCTTGCCCGACGACGCGAAACGGCGTTCCCAGCAGCATGGCGCAAACGCATTTGCGGAAGCCCGCAAAGTCATCGACAACCAAGACTCTAAAGCTTTGCATCTCGGACACACGATAGCCAAGAATTCGCGTCTTTGCAAGTACTTATAGCATGTGATATACGCGAGATGAACGATCGAACTGCCCTGAATCATAGGCTGTTAACCGGGGGCAGGCAGCAAGCGTCCATCTACGGGCAGCGTTCGAGAGACGGACCGTAAGCGGTTATGTGTTGCGTATTCTCATGAGATGGTTGGACCTCGAGGAAAGGCTTGTGGTTATCCAGCAAGTCGTTGGTTGACCTCTCCAGCGCACCAGCCCGTTCGTCCTTCCGGCAAGGATGCTTCTAAGGCACTCAAAGGAAGAGGCGCAGCGCATCAGAGCCGGCGCCAAGCGAAGATGTACGACCATAAGCTGGTTTGTGCTGCAACCCCTGGCCCTCTGTTGGAGCGCCGAAAACCGCTTGTTGATGGAATTCCGCAATAAGTAAGCCACCAAACTCGCTAGATAACGGAGTCAAGTTGCCTTCGATAAAGGAACTGCGGCAGAAGGCAGGGAACTGGAGCGCTATCCTCGTCACTTGATCAAGCGATTCAAACCTTAGACCTTGCGAGTGCGGCTAGGCGGATTCGCCAGCGGCGAAGGAGGAGATGCCGATGATGCTGATAATGGCGCCGTCAATTTTGTTCTCGACGGTGCGATAAGGAAGAATGCGCAACTGGTAACGCGCACCGTTGCGATCCGTGATCACGCGATCCTCCTGGCGAAGATTGGCCATGACCTGCAGGACCATTGACTGCAATTCGGGGATTTCGATGGTGGGGTTAATGTTGCTCAGGGGCCGGCCGACATCCGCTGGGATGAGGCCCAGGAGTTCTTGGGCCTGAGGGGTGAAGCGGCGTATGCTGAGGTCGCTGCCGATAATAACCACGGCGAAATCGATGCTGGCGAAGAGGTTGGTCAGGTCGTTGTTGATTTGAGTGACTTCCTGATTGCGGCTGCGCAGTTCATCGTTGACGGTGCTCAATTCTTCGTTGGCGGACTGAAGTTCTTCCTTGGCGGTCTCCAACTCTTCGTTGGTGCTCTGAAGTTCTTCGTTGCTGGAGAGGATTTCCTCATTGGCGGATTGGAGTTCTTCGTTGGTGGCTTCCTGCGTTTCAATCACGGAGTGGAGATATTCCTTGGTGGCAGAGAGCTCTTCCTCGAGCTTGGCAATTCTTCTGGACACGGCAGATTCCAACTCGCCCCGTTTTGACGGGCCCGCGGCGCGCGGGCGCGGGGCAGCAAGAGACTCTTCAAAGACGATCATAAAGTAAACTTCTTTGAGATTGCCCATGCGGATGGGAGCTACTTCGAAGGTCACCAAGCGAATGGAGTCGGCCGCGCCGTTTCCGTTCTTGATTTGAATGTTTTGTTTGCGAACGGTGACATTGTCCTTCTTGGATTTGGTAAGTGCATTGCGCAGGTCCAGGAGGAGGGCCTCGCGGGCCATCTTGATAATGCTGAGACTCGCGCGCCCCGGGGCGAGCTTGAGATAGCGATTGACGTTGCCGCGAGTGTGGATAATTTCGAGGTCTTCATTGATGAAAACGGTCGCCGGGGTGTATTGGCTAAGCAGGCGCCGATCGAATTCCTTCTGGGCTTCGAAGTAGTTCCAATCGGTGTCAGGCCGCTTGGAGGGCACGCGGAAAGCGCCATATTCATGCCGCTCACCGGGGGCACCGAGCGAAAAAGTGACGGGCTGACGGACGCCCGTAGATTTCTTAAGAAAAATCTTGTACGTGCGGTCCTCGGTAGAGAAGAGATTCATAGCGGTGCCCACACCTTCAGAAGTTCCTAGAAGGAGATAGCCGCCCGGGCGTGTGGCGTAGTGAAACATGGCGATGATTTTGTTTTGAAGGACGGGTTCGAGATAGATGAGGAGATTGCGGCAACAGATGAGATCCATCCGTGAAAACGGAGGATCATTGAGGACGTTGTGCTGGGCAAAGATGCACATGTCCCGGATGCTCTTGCTGATGCGATAGCCGCCCTCCACTTTGGTAAAAAAACGGCGGAGGCGCTCCGCGGAGACATCGTCCTGAATGTTTTCGGGGTAAAGGCCGCTGCGAGCCTTGGCGATAGTGGATTCGCTGATATCGGTCCCAATAAACTGAATGTGAGTCTGGGGGGCCTTGTCGCCGAGAGTTTCGAGGAGAGCGATGGCGACGGAATAGGTTTCTTCGCCAGAGGCGCATCCGGGAGTCCAAACGCGTAGGCTGCCTTCGGCAGCACGGTTCTTCATGATGGCGTGGAAAACTTGGGCCTTCAGGGCATCGAACACCTTAGGATTACGGAAGAAGCTGGTGACATTGATGAGCATGTCCTGGTAGAGGGCCTTGATCTCCGCGGGATTGCTCTGAAGGTATTTGAAGTACTCGTCGATTTTTTCGATTTTGTGAACCACCATGCGGCGGTGAATGCGGCGAAGGATCGTGGTCTGGCGGTAGTGGGTGAAATCGACGCCGGTGGACTTGCGCAGCAGATTGAAGACGAGATTAAGACCAGTGTTTTCCGCCGGGGCTAGTTCGGGGCCTTGGTCCCGGACAAGATAAGGGTGACGGGCGATGCGAGCAAGTTCGCGGGCGATAGTTTTGGGCGGGAGGACATAGTCGACGCAACCCGCGGCGACGGCGCTGCGGGGCATGCCGTCGTATTTGGCGGACTGTTCGTCTTGCGCGAAGGTTACCCCACCGTGGGCTTGAATCTCAGCGAGGCCGGCGGTCCCGTCGGTGCCGGAGCCGGACAAAAGGACGCCAATGGCGCGATTGCCTTGCTCCTCGGCGAGGGCGCGCATGAAATGGTCGATGGACATGTGAAGGCCGCGACCTTCGCCGCGTGGCGCGAGCTGCAGGGTGTGATTGGAAATGGACATGGTGGCGTTCGGCGGAATGACGTAAACGTGATTGGGTTCGACGGTCATGCCGTTAGTGACTTCCTTGACGCGCATGGCGGTTTTTTTGGAAAAAAGTTCGGTGAGCATGCTGTGATGCTCGGGGTCGAGATGCTGAACCAGCACGAAGGCCATGCCGGTATCGGTAACCAGGTTGCTGATGAACTCGGTGAAAGCTTCGATTCCCCCCGCGGAAGCGCCGATGGCGGCGATCAAGAGGTCTTTCTTGCGATCAGGGAGCGGGGATGGACCTTCCTTGGAAGAATCGCGTGAGTGGTTCCGCCCCGACGATTTTGATTTCATCTTCTCTCCAAGACGTTAGAGCGGCTGGGTATTCACCCGGCAGGGCGGAGAGCGTGTTGTGGAGTGCCGCTACGGAAGAAATAACGGTATCGCAACCGCTTATACCTTAGACTTCGGCTGCCAGGATGATGACTCAGCGATTCTAGTCTTTCCCCTAACGGGTAACAACCTAATCCTCTGGCGAGAAGGGGAGCGGCGCCACGGTTTGGGAACCATTGCTGTCCGTGGCCACAATATTGCCATAGGGATGAGCACCGCGGTACTCGGCCTCGAGGATGTCGGCGGCCCAAGCAGCGAAATAGTCGATAAGGGGCAGGTCCTTCTTGCCGGGCTGGGTGACTGCGACCTTTTGGGCACTGGTCGCTTAATGCTCTCGAACGGCCAAAGACTAGCCCTTCTAAGTGTCCCCAATCTCGCGTGTTACTCGGCATGTGGGAAATGACCGCGCCAGCAGGCGGGCCGAATTTCCACGGAGGCAGTAAACTTTACTTGGTGCGTACATCATATGATATAAGAGTTTGCATGGCCGCAACCGGATTTAGTTCTGCTTGGTCTTGGTTTGCCGAAGTCGAATGGACGAGAAGCGGCTACACGGATACGAATGCTTGCACCTCAAGCAAAACTTTTGTTCGTTAGCCAGGAGTGTTCTCCCGTTGTGGTTCGAGAAGCCCTTAGCCTGGGTGCATTAGGCTACGTTCATAAGACACATACGTTGAGTGACTTGCTGCCCGCTATCGAAGCGGCCCTTAGGGGTGAGCAATTCGTTAGCGAGAACCTGGAGTTTAGCGGAAGAACGGAGGTCCCCCGCCCGCCACGAGGTACAATTTTATTCATGTGATTCGGTTCTTCTGGAAAGCTTTGCTCGCGTCCTTGCTACCGCCCTGGAGTCCGGTGATGCAGCTATCGTGCTCGCTACGAAGTCACACCGAGAAGGCCTGGTTCAGAGATTGAAAGCGGAGGGCTTCGACATCGATGTCGCGATGCGACAAGGGACGTATATCTCACTGGATGCCGCTGACACGCTCTCGACGATGATGGGTGAGTGGTGTGCCTGACCGCGCTCGGTTTCTTGAGAGTCTCACAGGCTTCATCGCATCAGCGGCCAAAGCAGCGAAGAAGGAGCATTCCCGCATCGCTATTTGTGGCGAATGCGTAGGCCTCTTGTGTGCGTTGGGGAATACCAAAGCCGCGATGCGACTCGAAAAGGCGGGCAACGATCTGGTCAAAAGACACAACGTAGATATCCCGTGTGCGTATCCGTTGGGCGGCTTTCGTGGCGGGAAAGACGTTCAGGTGTTCCAGAGAGCATCTGTCGAGAGCACACCGCCGTTTACTCCCGCTGAGAGCAACCAACGACGCTGACAGGGATAGCGACCCACTCAGCGAACAACTGGCATCAGGGTCTCGATGAATTGGCTCGCGAGAAAGTGATGGCGCTGCTGCTGTGCCTACTCCAGTATCTGTAGCGACCGACGCAAGAAAACCGAAGGCGGCATTAGAGAAGGCACTGCCGAGACACCGCTGCAAGAAGCCTGGTGTTACATTTGGCGCTTGAAAGATCCTGATGAACGCGCTTCCCGACAACTGCCGTCCTGCGATCTGGCTATGCCGCGAGGGTATCCAAGAAACAAGTCGTGATACATTGCATTCGAGCAAATCGTTCTGCCGAAGGATTTCAGATGAACAGACGGACCTTTCTAACCGCCACAGCGGGCGCCACGACAACCCTGACATGCAAGTCTTTGTCGCTAACGCGGCAACAAGAAAGGAAGACGACCGTTGTCTATCCTGACCCGGCCGTTGAAATCGTCGATCCAAGCTTCGCCAAATACAAGGTTGGCAACGCCGCGGTCGAACGCCTGTACACGGGTGCGCGTTGGGCCGAAGGACCGGTCTGGTATGGAGACGGGCGCTTGCTCCTCTTCAGCGACATTCCCAATAATCGCATCCTGCGATGGCTGGAGGACACCGGAGAGGTCAGCGTTTTCCGCAGCCCGTCGAATTACAGCAATGGCAATTATAGGGACCGGCAAGGCAGGCTTTTAACTTGCGAACACGATTCGCGCCGCCTCACGCGAACCGAACACGATGGCACCATCACGGTGCTGATGGATCACTTTCAAGGCAAGCAACTGAACGCCCCGAACGATCTTGCAGTCCATTCCGACGGTGCGATCTGGTTCACCGATCCGGGCTACGGCATCATGTCTAATTACGAGGGACACAAAGCGTCCTTTGAACTGCCGGCTAACGTATATCGCCTGGATCCGAAGACGCGCGAGGCCACGGTCGTCGTTAGCGACATGGATAAGCCTAACGGCATCTGCTTCTCTCCTGACGAGAAAAAACTCTATATCGTGGACACCGGCGAACCGAAACACGCGGGCGATCCTCATCCCATCCGCGTGTACGACGTCGAGGCTGGTGTGCGGCTGAAGAACGGCCGCATGTTTGTAAACATGTCGCCTGGGTCATCGGACGGTATTCGTTGCGATGTGGACGGCAACGTTTGGTCCGCGGCCGGATGGGCTGGCGAAGGTTTTAACGGAGTGCACGTGTTCGCGCCCGATGGCAAGCTGATCGGCAGAATTCACATCCCGGAAACCTGCGCCAATCTTTGTTTCGGGGGCGCCAAGAAAAACCGCCTGTTCATGGCTGCCAGTCAGTCTCTCTACGCACTCTACGTCAACACCGAGGGCGCGCAAACGCCCTGACAAGCAGGTGTCGCCGTC
>Ga0137387_10001053_pt1 | contig 13097 bp, 10 predicted proteins | sample SagtaG_3_FD_104909 | JGI IMG/M metagenome (GOLD analysis project Ga0137387, IMG submission 104909) | Vadose zone soil microbial communities from Angelo Coast Range Reserve, California, USA - Sage2_R_115_16 metaG | ecosystem: Environmental > Terrestrial > Soil > Vadose zone > Saprolite | place...
CAGGTCGGGCAGACCGGCACCAAGATCACGCCGGAGCTCTACCTCGCCTGCGGGATCAGCGGTGCCATCCAGCACATGGCCGGCTGCGCCGGCGCCAAGCACATCGTCGTGATCAACACCGATGCCGGGGCGCCCATCCTGGCGCACGCCGACTATGCGGTCGTGGGGGACCTGGGTGCGGTGGTCCCGGCCCTGGTGGCCGCCCTCCGGGCCCGCGCCACGTCCGGGTGACCCGCGGCCGCTCCGCCGTGCCGCCCGCACCCCCGCCTCGCCGCCGTTGAGCGGCCACCCCTCGTCCGCCCCGCACCCCATCCCACCTCGCGTTCGTTAATATGCCTTGACAGGAATATGCCTGATACGGCATGCTTGCTGGGTGACCACGGTTTTCGAAGTGCTGGCGGAGCCCCGGCGGCGGCAGATCCTCGACCTCGTGCGTGGCGGCGAGTGCTCCGTGAACGAGCTGGTCGCCCGGCTGGAGATGAACCAGCCCGCCGTCTCCAAGCACCTGCGGGTGCTCAGGGAAGCCGGCCTGGTCCTGGTGCGGGTGGACGAGCAGCGCCGGCTCTACCGGCTCAGCCCGGCGCCACTGCGCGAACTCGACCAGTGGCTGGCTCCCTACCGCGCGGCCTGGGACGCCAGCCTGGACAAGCTGGCACGGCACCTGGACCAGATGGACCAGGGCGAGACAGGGGAAGGGCGATGACGGCAGGCAAGCTGGAAGACATCGGCGGCGGGCAGTGGCGGCTGCGGTTTACCCGCGACCTGGCGCACCCGCAGGACAAGGTATGGCGGGCGATCACCGAGCCGGACCACATGCAGGCGTGGTTCCCGCAGCACGTCAGCGGTGATTGGGTGGTGGGCGGCCCGCTCACGTTCTCCAGCCCGGAGCAGCGCGGCCCGGACTTCACCGGCGAGGTGCTCGCCTACCAGCCGCAGTCGCTGGTGGAGTTCCGCTGGGGCACCGACGTGATCCGCCTCGAACTGGCGGGCCGCCCCGGCGGCTGCACGCTCACGCTGCTGGACACCTTCAGCGAGCTGGGCAAGGCGGCGCGGGACGCGGCCGGCTGGCACGAATGCCTCGACCGGCTCACCGACGACCTGGACAAGGGCGAGATGTCGTTCACCCCTGGCCAGCGATGGGCCGAGGTGCATCCGCGCTACGTCGAGGAGTTCGGGCCCGAGGCCGCCGCGATCGGCCCGCCGGCCGGCTACTGACCAGGTTCCGGTGGCAGTTCGCGGCCGCGACCGCAGCCGCGAACGCCTCCGTCATCTGCATGGCAGCACTCTTCTGTGCGCCGGTGAAGCCGGTCGATCCCGCCCGGTCTCAGACCTTGGTTGCCGCTTCCAGGTTCTCCCGGGCGGTCTGGGTGAGCGGGTGGTCCGGCCCGAGCGCGCGCTCGCTGTCGGCGAGCGTGCGCTCGAACAGCCCCTGGGCCTCGGTGTACCGGCCCACCGTGTGGTAGGCGTGGGCGAGGTTGCTGCGGGAGGTCAGCGTGTCTGGGTGGTCCGGCCCGAACACCCGGTCGCAGTCGGCCAGGTTCTGCTCGTACAGGGGGATGGCCTGGGCCAGCTTGCGCGCGGAATGGTAGGCGGACGCCAGGTTGCCGCGAGCTGTGATGGTGTCGGGGTGGTCGTGGCCCTGGGCGCGCTCCCGGTCGGCCAGCGTGCGCTCGTACAGCGGCACGGCCTCCTTGTACTTGCCGGCCAGGAAGCACGCGTCGGCGAGGTTGCCGCGTGCGGTGATGGTGTCGGGGTGGTTGAGGCCCTGTGCCCGTTCCCGGTCGGCCAGGGTGCGCCGGTAGACCGGCAGCGCGTCCTTCAGCCGGCCGGCGGCGCGGTAGGCGTAGGCCAGGTTGCCGCGCGCCGTCAGGGTCTCGGGGTGGTCGGCGCCCAGCGTGCGCTCCCGGTCGGCCACGATGCGCTCGTGCAGCGGCAGGGCCTTGGCAGGCTGCCCGGCCGCGCGATAGGCGTGGGCGAGATCGGCCCGGGCGGTGATGGTGTCCTGGTGCCCGGGGCCGAGCACCCGCTCGCGGTCCGCGAGCATGCGCTGGAACGTGGCGATGGCCCGATCGCCCAGGCCGGCGCCGAGATAGGCCTCGCCCAGCTCTTCGCGGGCGGTCAGCGTGTCCGGGTGGCGGGCTCCCCGGCCCTGCTCGGACTCGGCGACAACGCGCTCGGCGAGGCGGACCGCCTCCTCGGCGCGGCCGGCCGTGCGGTAGGCGCGGGCAAGGCTGGCCCGGGCGGCCACCGTGTCGGGGTGGCTGGCCCCGAGTATCCGCCGGCGCTCGTTCACCGACTCCTGGTACACCGCCACGGCGTCGTCCGAGCGCCCCGCCGCCTCATATGCCGCGCCGAGCCGGTCCCTGGCCAGGATGGTATGAGCGTGACCGGGTCCCAGCTCGGCCTGGCTGGTTCCCAGCATCGACTGCCAGCAGCGAATGGCGGGCTCGGCCAGGCCCGCCGTTTCCATGCTCCGGCCCGCGCGCAACAGCACCGGGTGGCACTCCGGAGACCACAGCACCCGGCCCGTGACCTGGTGCAGCCGGGCGGTGCAGTCTCGCAGTGCCTGCTCGAACGACGCAGGCACGTCGCCGCGGGGCCAGGCCTGGAGCAGCGCCTCGGCGGCGGCGCGGGCCACCTCATCACATTCGGCGGCGGTGAGGTTCTGCTGCACCGTGGCCTGGACCAGGCTGTGCACCCGCACCGTGCGGGCGGCGCTGGTGGTGTCGATGCTGACCAGGCCCGCCCGGGCCAGGTTGTACAGCGCGGCGCGGGCCTGCATGTCGTCCACCGGGGCGCCGCGCCGGTAACGGGTGAGGTAGGCGCAGGCGGCCTGGCTGGTGAGTACCGCGCCGGGGATGCCGTTGGGATCCAGCAGGGCGACCAGGGCCAGCGCCGGGCGGGCCAGCCCGGCCGGCTGTATCTGCTCGGCGAACTCGGTGGCCAGTGCCCAGGTGGACGCGACGATCGAGGGATAGGCGCCCGCCGGGCCGCCGGCCAGGTGCTGCATGCGCTCGGCGAACCTGGCCCGGTACTGGCGGCAGTCCAGCCCGGTTTCGGCCATCAGCGCGGCCGCCTGCGCCAGCGCGATCGGCAGGTAGCCGAGGTCACCGGCCAGGTCGAGCGCGCCGATCCACTGGTCCGAGTCGTTCTGCAGCTTGCTGGACAGGTAGGCCAGCGCCTCGCGGGGACTGAACGGCCCCACCTCGATCGCGCGCGGGCGGTAGGCGCGCACCCCGGTGTCGGACCGGCGGCTGGTGACCACCACCCGCCCGTGCGGCCCGTGCGGCCAGAGCCCTTCCAGCACCCCCGCCTCGGCGAGGTCGTCCAGGATCACCAGCCACGGTCTGCCGGTCTCGGCGAGCCAGTCGAGGAAGTGCGCGGCGGCTGCCTCGGGCCCGTCCGTGGCGGGGGTCCCGGCCACGTCGTGCATCGCCTGCGCGTACCCGGTCACCACGGCGTCCCGGCTGGTCGGGGTCAGCCAGAGGACCAGGTCAAGCGCGCGGCGGTCCCATAGTGCGTGCGCGATGGCGAGGGCGAGCTGCGTCTTGCCGGTGCCGCCGAGCCCGCCCAGGGTCCGGCCCGCCTCCTCGTCGGGGATCAGCACGGCCGTGTCCCCGGGTGCCAGGCTGGCGGCCAGGCCGAGCCCGGTCTCCTGGCGCGGCACGTGCGAGTCGGCCAACTGCGGTATCAGGCCGGACAGCAGCGGCCAGGTCACCTCATCCGGACGTGCCGTAGCTCCCTCTGGGTGCCTGCCGTTCATTGCTGTCTGGTCACCAACCGCATGGTGTGGCCGGGGCTCCCCGGGTGATGTCAACCAAACCTCACGCCGGTTATACACGTCGGTTTCACATCACGGAACGAAAACGGAAACGGGACTCCGGCCCGGGGACAGTGCAAGCGATTGTATTTCGCTCAATTACTACATGTGATTTCTGGTTCCTTTTACGTAGCGGCATTCCGGCCGCCAGGGAGGGCCAGGCGCGGCCCCGCGGCTCGGCCGGTCAGGGGCTGGCAGCAGCCTGGGCGTCACCCACGCGGGCGAGGAGATCCTTGCGCCACTGCTCGGTCTGCTGGATCTGGTTGAACGTGAACAGGTGCAGCCCCGCGACCCCGGCGCCCGGTGCGGTGACGGTCGGGCCCAGCCTGGCCAGCAGCCGCTCCGGCCGGTAGCCGCCGGGCGTGCCGAACCGCAGGAACCACTCCACATGCCCGGCGAGGAACCGGGCGGACTCGCTGGCACCTGCCTTGGCCGCCATCCGGAGCAGCCGGGCCCGCTCCACCGGCCCGGCCAGCCCGACATATATCGGCAGGGTGACGCCCCGGGCGCGGACCCGCCGGATCCAGCGCCGCACCGTGGCCGGGTCGAAGCACAGGTTGCTCACGATGTAGGCGGCGAGCCGGCGCTTGTCCCACATGGCCTGGATCGTGATGTCGTCATCGATCCTCGGGTGCGTCTCCGGGTACCCGGTGATCCCGGTCCGCGGAAAAGGGTTGCCCATTTCGGCCAGCCGCTCAAGCAATGACAATGCGCTGTCGAAACGCCCCGCCGGGGGGTCCGCGTCACCCGCCGGGATGAAAACGTCGTCCACCCCGCACGCGATCAGCCGGGCGGCGATATCGGCCAGGTGCGCGTCGTCGCGGACCAGCCGGGCGGACAGGTGCGGGACCACCTGGTAGCCGAGCCCCGCCAGCTTCTCGGTCAGGTCCAGGGTGGCGTCCAGGCCCTTGGCGGGGGAGGCGGTCACGGTCACCGTCAGGCCGGCCGGCACCCACTGCGCCACGGCGTCCGCCACGCTGCCCGCCGGGAACACCTCGTACCTGGGGTGTTCCAGCAGCGGGGCGGCGCTGGCCAGGCCGCCGCGCAGCAGCCCGCCCCCGGTCACGGCCCGCCCCCCGGTCACGGCCCGCCCCCCGGTCACGGCCCGCCCCCCGGTGACGGCCAGCCCCGGATCACGGCTCGCTCCTGGCATCCTGCCCGCCCCGGCGGCACCCGCCGGGCCGCATCACGGCGGCCTCTCGGCGCCCGGCGCATCACGGCCGCCTCCCGGCGCCCGGCGCATCACGGCCGCCTCCCGGCGCCCGGCCTCTCGCTGCCGGCATCGTTTGTGGTCGTTGCGCCACCCACCACATTCTTTTGTGGTCGTTGCGCCACCGACGACAAACGATTTCCGGTGACGAGCGCCTCCAGTTCCCGTTCCAGTCCGGCCGTCCCGGTCGGCACGACGGTGAGCGGCAGGCCGAACCGGGCCGCCACCCGCGCCGCCTCCGCGGCCAGCCCCGGCTCGGGGTTCTGGGCGAGCCAGACCACGCGGCGGTAGTGCCCGAAGTAGTCCGGCCACAGTTCCGGGTGCCGGTCGAGCCCCAGTTCCGCGAGCACCGCCCGGTCGAAGCTCCGGACCAGGAAGTCGGTGAGCACGTAGGTGCCCGGCTCGGCCTCGAACAACTCCCGGATCCGCTCCGGCCCGGCCAGCACGTCGTAACAGTGCAGCCCCGGCAGCCGCCGCAGCCCCAGCCGGTGGCACACCTCGTCCAGTGCGCCGTACGTGCCGCAGTCGGCATAGGCCACGGCGACCCGTTGCCCGCGGGCCAGGGCGGCGCGGGCCAATCGTTCGGCATGAATGGTGATGTTTTTCGGGCGGTTGTGCAGCAGGGCGGGCAGGCAGTGCAACTCGGCCGGCCAGCCGCGGCGGGCGATGATCTCCCGCAGTTGCCCGCCCAGGGCACCGCAGGCGATGACCAGGAGCGGCGCCTCAGCCGGGGAACGGCAACTGCGCGACGAAGCGGTCGTTGAAGTCGGCGCGGTCGGACAGCTCGACATACCTCACCTCCTCCAGCAGCGCCAGGCCGCCGGCCCGCTCGCGCAGCGACAGCAGCGCCATCTTCGCCCCCTCGCCGGCCACGTTCCCGGCGCTCACCACGCGCAGCACGCCGATCTCCGGGACCAGGCCGAGCCGGATCGCGTTGGCCGGGGACAGGTAGCTGCCGAACGAGCCGGCCAGCAGCACCTGCTGGATGTCGCGGGGTTCGAGGCCCGCCTCCTCCAGCAGGATCCGCCAGCCGGTGGCGATCGCCGCCTTGGCGAACTGGAGTTCCCGCACGTCCCGCTGGGACAGGTAGATCGAGTGCGCCACGTCGCCCGGCGAGCCGAGCCAGTGCAGCACGAACACCCGCTCCTCGCCGAGCCGGGTCAGCCGCCCGGCCAGCCCGGGGGCCAGCGCGGCGGCCCGCTCCTCGGGCACGAACCGGCCGGACGGGTCGAGCAGGCCCAGCTTGACCAGCCCGGTCACCGCGTCCACCAGGCCGGAGCCGCACAGCCCGGCGGGCTCCGCGTCGCCGATGATGGTCAGCTCGCACTTCTCGGCGGTCATCGTGACCACCTCGATCGCCCCGTCCGCGGCGCGCATCCCGCACCGGATCGCCGCGCCCTCGAACGCGGGCCCGGCCGGCGCGGCGGTGGCCAGCAGCCATTCCCGGTTGCCGAGCACGATCTCGCAGTTCGTGCCGATGTCCACGAACAGCCGGATCCGGGCGTCCCGGTCCATGCCGGAGGCGAGCAGCCCGGCGGTGATGTCGCCGCCGACGTAGGCGCCGAACGCGGGGAACACCACGGCCCGGGCCCGTGGGTGCACCGCGATGCCGAGGTCGGCGGCGAGCACCTCGGGGAACAGCCGGGTGGCCATGATGAACGGGGCCATGCCGAGCGGCTCCGGGTCGATGCCCAGCACCAGGTGAGTCATCGTCGCGTTGCCCGCCAGCGCCACCTCGTACACCTCGGCCGGGTCCGCGCCGCCCTGCGCGCACACCTCGGCGGCCAGCCCGGCCAGGGTCTGCTGAGCCAGCGAACGCAGCCGGTCGAGCGCAGCCGGGTCCAGCATCGTCGCGCTGATCCGGCTGATCACGTCCGCGCCGAACGGCTGCTGCGCGTTGAGCACGGACGCCACCGCGGCCGGGGTCCCGGTGGACAGGTCCAGCAGCGTCGCGACCACGGTCGTGGTGCCCAGGTCGAACGCGATGCCGAACCGGCGGCCGGTGGTGTCGCCGGGCTCCACGCCGATCAGCACATCGTCAACGACCACCGCGGTCACCCGGTAGTCGGCGGCGCGCAGCACCCGGCCGAGCGTGCGCAGCACATCCAGGTCGATCCGCGGCTCCAGGTCGTCGAGCGCCGCGAGCACCCGCTCGGCGTCGGTCACCTGGTCGCTCAGCGACGGCTCGGCCAGTTCCAGGTAGCGCTTCTGCACCGCGGGCCGCAGGATCACCTGCCGGCCGACGCCGACCGTCGCGGCCTTGGGCCTGGTGGCAAGCGGCGGCACGTCGACCCGGGCATCGGTGACGGCCTGCGCCCGGCAGGCGAGCCGCCAGCCCTGCCGCAGCTCGTCCGGGGTGAACGCGCGGGCGTCCAGCTCGGACGGGTCCCCGGGCGCGTCGAGCACCCGGACCTTGCACTTCTTGCAGGTGCCGTGCCCGCCGCAGGTCGAGTCGATCGCGATGCCGTTCCAGCTCGCGGCGTCGAACAGGGTGACCCCGTGCGGCACCCGCACCCGCCGCTCGCCCGGCTCGAAGACCAGGTCGACCCGGGCCGGGCCGCCGGGGTGCCCAGTGCCGCCGGCGTCCGTGGCCACCGCGTCGTCGACGCTGGTCACGGAGCAGCCTGCGCGCCGGCCCCCGCGCCCCCCGCGGCCTGCTGGGCCCGGTGCGCGGCGATCCAGGACGCGCCCCACGGGTCCCGGTCGAGCAGCAGGTCCGCGGCCTTGACCGCGCGGACCACCTGCGGCGAACGGGCGTCCATGATGGCACTGGTCAGGCCGTGCGAGATGGCCACCGGCAGGAACGCGGCCCCGATCGAGTGCCGGTCCGGCATGCCGAACGATACGTTCGAGGCGCCCAGCGTCATGTTCACGCCGAACTCCTCGCGGAGCAGTGCAATCGTTTCCAGCGTCCGGATCCCGTGGCCGGTGTCCGCGCCGACCGGCATGGCCAGCGGGTCGATCACGATGTCCTCGATGGCGATCCCGTAACGCCCGGTGGCCACGTCGATGAGCTTGCGGGCCAGTTCCACCCGGCGGGCCGGCTCCTCGGGGATCTCCTCCTCGTCGTTGGGCAGGCCGATGACCGCGGCACCGTACTTCTTCACCAGCGGCAGGATCGCTTCCAGCCGGTCGTCCTCGGCCGTGACGGAGTTGACCAGCGCCTTGCCCTCGTAGGCGGCCAGGCCCGCGTCCAGTACCTCGATGATCGAGGAGTCGATGACCAGCGGCAGGTCGGTCAGGCCCTGGATGAGCCGGACCGCCCCGCTCATGAGTTCCGCCTCGTCTGCCAGCGGCGCGCCCATGTTCACGTCGAGCACCATGGCGCCGCCGGCGACCTGCTGTGCCACGTCGGTCTCCACCCGGGACAGGTCGCCGGCCCGCAGTTCCTCCTGGAACGCCTTGCGCCCGGTCGGGTTGATCCGCTCGCCGATGATGCAGAACGGCTGGCCGGGGCCGATCACGGCCTGCCTGGTAGCGGAGGAGAGAACGGTGTCCATCGGCGGCCGCCTACGCGGGCAGCGCGGCGCGGCGCCGCTGCAGCAGTTCCTTGGCCCGGACCACCGCCGCCGAGGCGTCGGCGGCGTACCCGTCGGCGCCCACCACGTCGGCGTACTCCTGGGTGACCGGGGCACCGCCGACCATGACGATCACCTGGTCGCGCAGCCCGGACTTCTCCAGCGCGTTGATGTTCGCCTTGAACATCGGCATGGTCGTGGTGAGGAACGCGGAGAAGCCGAGGATGTCCGGCTGGTGCTCGCGGACCGCGTCGATGAACTTCTCCGGTGACACCTGCACGCCGAGGTCGATCACCTCGAACCCGGCGCCCTCGAACATGATGTTCACCAGGTTCTTGCCGATGTCGTGCACATCGCCCTTGACCGTGCCCATGACCACCTTGCCGATCGTCGTGGCGCCGGTCTCGGCCAGCAGCGGCCGCAGGATCTCCAGCGCCCCGGCCATCGCCTTGCCCGCGATCAGCATCTCCGGCACGAAGAAGTCGCCGCGCTCGAACCGGGCGCCGACCTCCTCGAGCGCCGGGATCAGCGCGTCGTAGAGCAGCCTCTCCGGGCCCAGGCCCATCCCGAGCCCGGTGTTGGTCAGCTCGAGCACGGCGGGGCCGTTGCCCACCAGGGTGTCGTCGTAAAGCTGCTTGAGAAGCTCGTCGGGGGTCACGCGCCACCTTCTCTCCGTGCTTGGGCCGCCTGTGCTTGAGCCGCCGGTCCCTGGGCCGCCGGTTCCTGGGCCGCCGGTCCCTGGGCCGCCGGTTCCTGGGCCGCCGGTCCCTGGGGCGCCGGTCCCTGGGCCGCGTGCGCCAGGCGCGGCGAGCCGTCCCCCCGCGGTGCGGGACGCTCCCCGTGCGGTGCCGGGTACTCCCCCCGCGGCGCGGGGCGCTCCGCCCGGTGGCCGAGGACGGCCGACAGGCCGTGGGCCTGGGCCATGCACGCGGCCGCCACGTCGGCGATCCGCGGCGGGGTCAGCCGGGTGCCGGGCCCGGACACCGACAGCGCGGCGACCACCGCGCCGCCGTCGCGGCGGACCGGGGCGGCCACCGCGACAAGCCCCGGCTCGAGTTCGCCGTCGATGACCGCGTAACCGCGTTCCAGGACCGCCGCCAGCTCCGCCTCCAGCGCCGCTCGGCTGGTGATGGTCTGCTCGGTGCGCCGCTCCAGCCGGCCCGGCGGCAGCTTCGCCGCGCCGTGGGCGAGCAATACCTTGCCGGCCGCGCTGCAGTGCAGCGGCACCGCCCGGCCCAGCCAGTTGGTGGCCCCGATCAGGTACTCGCTGTCTACCTGGGCGATCTGCTCGACCATGCCGTCCCGCCCGACGCCCAGGTTCACCGTCTCGCCGGTGTCCGCGCCGAGCCGGTCCAGGTAGGGCTGGGCGACCTCGGTCAGCCCGGCCTCCGCGCCGCCGCGCCAGGCGAACCGGACGAACATCTCCCCGGGACGGAACCGGCCCGCGTCGTCCCGGCGGACCAGCCCGTTGCGCTCCAGCGCCAGCAGCAGCCGCGACGTGGTGCTCTTGGCCAGGCCGGTCGCGGCGGCCAGCTCGGTGAAGGTGACCGAGCCCGGCGCGTGCACCACCTCGGTGAGCAGCCGCGCCGCGCGGTCCACCGCCTGGGTTCCGTTCGGACTGCTCACCACGCGCCTGCCTGTGGGGTTCCTGCGCCGGCCTTGCGGCATAGTTCCACGTTGCGGAACTCTGTTCTACTATGTGATCCTACGATCGGGGTCTTGGCCGGTCAAGGCTGTGCCGGCCGGTCCGGGCCGCCTCGAGGACAGCCAGCCTCGTGGACAGCCCAGCCCCGGGCCCGCCGGAGGAGGCAGGTGGCGATGTTCCGCAACACGATGCCCCGGTACGAGATCCTCTCCGCCGACGCGGTCGGGGTACTGGAACGCGGCTGGCGCCGCATCGTCAGCGAGATCGGCGTCCAGTTCGCCAAGCCGGAGGCGGTCGAGCTGTTCCGCAGGGCCGGCCAGCAGGTGGACGGCGACGTGGTCAAGTTCGACCCGGACTTCGTGCTCGAGCAGGTCGCCAAGGCCCCGCGCGAATTCGACGTGCAGGCCCGCAACCCGGCCAACAGCGTGCACATCGGCGGCGACGACATGGTGTTCGGCGCGGTGTACGGGGCGCCGTTCATCCGCGAGGGCGAGGTCCGCAGGGACGCCACGCTGGCGGACTTCCGCCGCCTGGCGATGCTGTCGCAGTCGTTCCCCGAACTGGATTCCGCGGGCGGGGTGATCTGCGAGCCCAACGACGCGCCGCTGGACTCCCGGCACCTCGACATGATCTACGCGCTGCAGACCCTCACCGACAAGATCTACATGGGCAACGTGGTGTCCGGCCCGAACGCGGCCGACACCATCGCGATGACCTCGATCCTGTTCGGCGGCCTGGACAAGGGCCGCGCCAGCATCGAGCAGACCCCGGCGACGATCTCGCTGATCAACTGCAACTCGCCGCTGCGCTGGGACGACCGGATGCTGGACGCCCAGTTCGAGTACTGCGCCGCGAACCAGCCGGTGGTGCTCACCCCGTTCCTGCTCATGGGCGCGATGTCGCCGGTGGCGATCCCGGCCGCGCTGGCGCAGCAGCTCGCCGAGGCGCTCACCGGCATCGCGCTGGCTCAGCTCATCCGGCCCGGCTGCCCGGTCATCTTCGGCTCGTTCCTGTCCAACATCGACATGCAGTCCGGGTCGCCCAGCTTCGGCACACCCGAGTCGGCCATCGGCCTGCTGTGCACCGGGCAGCTCGCCCGGCACTACGGGCTGCCGTTCCGCACCGGCGGCGGGCTCAACTCCAGCCAGACCCCGGACGCGCAGGCGGCCTACGAGGCGCTGATGACGCTGCTGCCCACGTTCCTGGCGGGCACCAACTTCGTCATGCACGCCGCGGGCTGGCTGGAAGGCGGCCTGGTGAGCTGCTACGAGAAGTTCATCATCGACATCGAGCTGCTGCGGATGCTCCGGGTGCAGTTCACCCCGCTGGAGATCGACGAGGCGTCGCTGGCGTTCGGCGCGCACGAGGAGGTCGGCCACGGCGGCCACTTCCTCGGCGCCGCGCACACCATGGAGCGGTTCCGCACCTGCTTCTACCGGCCGCTGCTGTCCTCCACCGCGAACTACGAGCGGTGGCTGAAGCAGGGCGGCAAGGACGCCATGGTGCGGGCCGGCGATATCTACCACAAGACCCTGGAGGAGTACGAGCCGCCGCCGCTGGACGACGCGATCCGCGCCGAGCTGGCCGACTACGTCGCCCGCCGCCGCGCCGAGCTCGGTGACTAGGTGAGGGGCGACTAGTGGCCGCCGAAGGCCCGGCCGACCTGGTGCTGACCGGGGGGGCCGTCTACACGGTCGACGCCGCGCGGACCTGGGCGCAGGCGGTCGCGATCTCCGGCGGCCGGATCGTGGCGGTGGGCACCGACTCAGGAATGCGGCCCTACGTGGGCCCGGGCACCGAGGTGGTCGGCCTGCGCGGGCGGATGCTGCTGCCCGGGTTCCAGGACGCGCACGTGCACGCGTCCGGCGGCGGCCTGGAGCGCAGCCAGTGCGACCTGACCGGCGAGCACACCAGGCAGGGCTACCTGGCGGCGATCCGCCGCTACGCCGACCGCGGCCCCGGCGCGGCCTGGATCACCGGCGGCGGCTGGGGGATGGACGTGTTCCCCGGCGGCGTGCCCGGCAAGGAGGACCTCGACGAGGTGGTCCCGGACCGGCCGGTGTTCCTGTCCAACCGCGACCACCACGGGGCCTGGGTGAACTCGCGAGCGCTGGCGCTGGCCGGGATTGACGCCGCCACCCCGGATCCCCCGGACGGCCGGATCGAGCGGACCGCGGCCGGCGAGCCCCAGGGCACGCTGCACGAGGGCGCGATGAACCTGGTCCAGCGGGTGGTGCCGGCCGTCACCCTGGACGAGCAGGTGGCCGGCATCCTGGAGGGCCAGCGGTACCTGCACGCGCTCGGCATCACCGCCTGGCAGGAGGCGATCGTCGGTGAGTACGCGGTGGTGCCCGATTGCTTCGAGGCTTACCGCGAGGTCGAGCGCCGGGGCCTGCTGACCGCCCGGGTCACCGGTGCGCTCTGGTGGCGGCGTGCCGCTGGGCTGTCGCAACTCGATTTTCTTGCCGAACGACGGGCCATCGCTGACGGCTCCCGGTTCCGCACCACCAGCGTGAAGATCATGCAAGACGGCGTCTGCGAGAACTTCACCGCCGCCATGCTGGCCCCCTACCTCGATGGGCACGGGCACGAGACCGGGGGCCGCGGGACCAGCTTCTTCGCCGCGGAGGAGCTGAACGAGGCGGTCACGGCCATCGACGCCCGCGGCTTCGGTGTGCACATCCACGCGATCGGGGACCGGGCGGTCCGCGAGGCGCTGGACGCGATCGCCGCCGCCCGGTCGGCCAATGGAGCCAGGCAAGGCCGCCATCACATCGCGCACCTCCAGGTCATCCACCCCGATGACGTGCCCAGGTTCCGTGACCTCGGGGTGCTGGCGAACTGCCAGCCGCTGTGGGCCAGCAACGAGCCGCAGATGACCGAGCTGACCCTGCCGTTCCTCGG
>Ga0137387_10001059_pt1 | contig 13082 bp, 12 predicted proteins | sample SagtaG_3_FD_104909 | JGI IMG/M metagenome (GOLD analysis project Ga0137387, IMG submission 104909) | Vadose zone soil microbial communities from Angelo Coast Range Reserve, California, USA - Sage2_R_115_16 metaG | ecosystem: Environmental > Terrestrial > Soil > Vadose zone > Saprolite | place...
GGCTAAATCTCAGTACGCCGTTCAGCTTCCTGTAGTCTTCCGGGTTGTCCCAGGGCCCGTTATTGCGAAACGCCTCCAGGCCGTAGAGCAGGGTCACCGGTCCAGCCTCGAAGGAATTCGCGACGAGTGCGCGGCGATAGTCCCCGGTTCCCGCGCTGAGGGAAGCGATTCCTTGTTTGAGCTCGGAGGCGTAGTAAATGTCGGCCGCGCCGGCAGAGGCGAAATCCCCTTCCTCGGCAAAGTACGGGCCTTTCTTGTAGGAGATGCGGGAGACCAACTCCGGAATGAGAAAGTTGAGATCCGAATAGCCTTGGCCGTGGGCATGCGTTGGCATGTTGACCGGCATATGATCGACCGTGGTACGGAAATCGGTGCCGTGGTCGAGATTGAAACCGCGCAGGAAGTACTGGTTGGCTTTGCCGTCGCCGCTGTGCTGGGTGATGATCACGCCGGGGACATACTCCAGTACCTCGCCGGCTCTCTGCATCGGCCTCGCCTCGATTAATTGAGGAGTGATATCGCCCTGACTCGCCGCATCGGAGGTGCCGACGGCGTTTTCATAGTGGCCGATGACGCGGATTTCATCGGGCCGTTCGGCTGATTCCTGTCCGAGGGCGGTTGTTGACGCAAAAGCAATCGCTGTGGCCAGAGCTAGAGAAGATTTCCTGTTGATCATTTTCTTTTCGCCGACGGTCGGGAGGCCGACAGTGGCTTTTACGCCGACCCGGCGCAAACGGACGCGCGATTATCCGGGCTTCCGTACCGCCCTGCCAGCGTCGGCGCCGCTCCCTTCTCGGTTGCCGTTGCTGTTTATCGCACACGCGGTCTGGATTGATCAACTTTGCATCGGAGCCTAAGATGGCGACCGGGCGAAGCGGCGGCCCTAACTTGGGAAAAGAGGATTTCATGGGCGCGAACCACGACTGGCCCAAAGAAGGTATCGCCCGCATTCCCTTCTGGGTCTATTCCGACCCGGACGTCTATGCCCGGGAGCAGGAGCGCATTTTCTGCGGGCCGAGCTGGAGCTACGTCGCGCTCGAAGCTGAAGTGCCCCGCTCCGGCGATTTCAAGCGGACCTTCATCGGCGAGAAGCCGGTGGTGGTGGTCCGCGACCGGGACGGCTCGATCAACGTGGTCGAGAACCGCTGCGCGCACCGCGGCGTTCAGTTCTGCCAGAGACATCTCGGCAACGCAGTCGAATTCATGTGCCCCTACCACCAGTGGACCTATGATCTGAAGGGTAATTTAATCGGCGTGCCGTTTCGCCGCGGCGTAAAAAAGCAGGGCGGCATGCCCGCGGACTTCGATCCCAACGCTCACGGGCTGGGCAAGCTCACAGTCGCGCGCCGCAGCGGCGTGATCTTCGCGTCGTTCGCAGAAGAACTGGAACCGCTCGAAGACTATCTCGGAGCCTCGATGCTCGCGTTGTTCGACCGCGTGTTCGACGGCCGCGCACTGCGCGTGCTCGGCTACTCGCGCCAGTTGATTCCCGCGAACTGGAAACTCATGTTCGAGAACATCAAGGATCCCTATCACGCAAGCCTGCTGCACGTTTTCTTGGTGAGCTTCGGATTGTTTCGCGCCGACCAGCCTTCAAAGGTGCAGATGGACGCGACCGGCCGTCACGGGGCCCTGATCTCCTGGAGGGGTGAGCAAAGGAAAACCGAAGACAACGTCGACATGAAATCGTTGATCGACAATTTCAAACTGCGCGATCCGGCGCTGCTCGAGCCGGTTCGCGAGTTTCCCGAATACACCGTAGTGATGACGACGCTCTGGCCTAACCTCATCATTCAGCAGCAGTCAAATACCCTCGCGATGCGCCAGTTGATCACCCGAGGCCCGGGTGCGTTCGAGTTGGCGTGGACCTTCTTCGGTTATTCCGATGACGGTGAGGACATGACGCGGCGCCGGCTACGGCAGGCGAACCTCATGGGGCCGGCGGGATTCGTGTCGATCGACGACAGCGAGGTCATGAAGTTTTCGCAAGAAGGTGTCGGGTCCTACCCCGAAGCCGCCGGGGTCATGGAAATGGGAGGTCGCGGCTGGAAGGAGGACGAGCCGCACATGGTCACCGAGTCAGTGATCCGGGCGTTTTACGACTACTACCGAAAGGTCATGGAGATCTAACGCACTGTTTTACTAGTATAACAATAATACAATCGAACGTTCGTTCTTTTACGTAGCGACCCTATGAGCGCGGCAGAGCGATACCTCAAACTGAATGCCCGGGATCTACGCCTTGAGCTCGAGGAACTGTACGCTGCCTACACCGGCTGCCTCGACGAAGAGCGCTTCGAGGAATGGCCGGATTTCTTCGCCGACCCGTGCGTGTACAAGATCGTGCCACGCGAAAACTTCGAGCGCGGCCTACCGCTCGCGACCTGGCTGTGCGAGAGCAAGGGCTACCTCGTAGACCGTGTTGTCGCAGTCCGGAGAACTGCGGTCTATGCGCCGCGTTACATCCGGCGCATGGTGAGCGGTATCCGCATTCTCGGCTGGAAGGACGGCGTGCTTGAGGCGCGCGCGAACTACCTTGCTCTTGAGACCTTGCAAGATGAACTCACCCGCGTGTTCAACACCGGCCAATACCACGACAGGCTCGTCGTCGAGGACGGCAAGCTAAAATTCAGGGAAAAGGTATGTGTTTTCGACAGCATGCTGATCCCGAACAGCCTCATTTATCCTCTCTGACGTGAACGACAACTGGGCCAAGGTCGCGAACGTCTCCGAGGTGCCGGAAGACGGCACGTTGCTCGTCCGTTGCGGTCCGGAGCCCGTGTGCCTGTATAACGTCGGCGGAAAGATCTACGCCACGCACGACACGTGCAGCCACGGGCAGGCGAGCCTCGCGGACGGCTTCATCGAGGGTGAGGAGATCGAATGCCCCTTGCATCAAGGAAGATTTCATATCGCCACCGGCAAAGCGGCGAGGGAGCCTTGCACGGAGGACATCCGTAGCTACATCGTGAAAATAGACAACGGCGCCGTGCTGCTCAAGGAATAGGTGCAGAGCGCGATGGAAAAAGTCTCTCTAACCCTGGCCATCGGCGACTACGAACACACACGCGATCTGGCGACCGGGCAGGTGCCGGTGCAGGGCGCGGACCTCAATGTGCTTTATCTGCCCCCGGAGGAGGCGTTCTTCCGCTTCACCTTTTTCCGGGAATGGGAAGTATCCGAAATGTCCATGGGCAAGTACGTGTCGTTGCGGTCACAGGAAGACAACGGCATCGCCGCGATTCCCGTGTTTCCGTCGCGCGTGTTCCGGCAATCGATGATCTACGTAGCCGAGGGCGGCCAGATCACGAAGCCGGAGCAGCTAAAGGGGAAACGCATCGGGGTGCCCGAGTGGGCCCAAACGGCGGTCATCTACTCGCGCGGCTACCTTGTGCATGAGGCGCAGGTACCGCTTGACTCGGTCGAGTGGATCCAGGCGGGGGTGAACCAGGCCGGCCGCGTGGAAAAGGTAAAGCTGAAATTGCCAAAAGGCGTAAACTGCCGCAGCGAACCGGAGCGCTCGCTCACCGACATGCTGCTCGCTGGCGAACTCGACGCCATTCTTTCGGCGCGGCCGCCGCGCGCGTTCGGCAAGGGCATCCGGCGCCTGTTTTCCGACTACGAGCCCGTGGAAGCGGCGTATTTCACGAAGACCGGCATTTTTCCCATCATGCATGTGATCGTGATCAAGACCGAGGTCCTGGAGCGCCACCCCTGGATCGCGATGAACCTCTTCAAGGCGTTCGAGGAAGCGAAGCGCCGGTCCATGGAGAGGCTCGCCGACATCACCGCTTCGCATGCGCCGCTTGCGTGGCTCGGCCCTTACACCGAGCGCATGAAAAAACTCTTCGGCGAGGACTTCTGGCCCTACGGCCTGGAGAAGAATCGCGCCACGTTACAGGCGTTCGTGGATTACGCTTATGAGCAGGGCGTCTGTCACCGCCGCCTCAAACTCGAAGAGCTGTTTCCGGAACAGGTGCTGACTTTCTTCAAGGTCTGAGAATGCCTGCCGACGCGATCTGGATCAACGAGGCCGAAGTGGTCCAATTGATGGACCTGAAGGACGCGATGGCGGCGCTCGAGACGGCGCTGCGCGAGGAAGCGCGCGGCGGAGCCCAGAACATGGTCAAGACGCTGCTGCAGTATGGAAAGAACAATCTGCACGCGATCGGCGGCAAGCTCGGGAATTTTGTCGGCACCAAGACCTGGACGCACACTCAGGGCGGGACTTGCCCGCTCCTTCTTCTGTGGAGCGCAGAGGATGGCTCGCTCGTCGCTGTCATCGAAGCCTTCGCGCTCGGCAACATGCGCACGGGCGGCATCTCGGGGGTCGCCGCCGCATGGATGGCGAGCGAAGACGCGAAGGTGATGGCGATCGCCGGCACCGGCAAGCAGGCGCTCGCGCAGGTCGGGACCATGCTGGCGGTGCGGCCGATCGGGCGGCTGCAGATCTACAGTCCGCGCGCCGAGTCGCGCCGGGCGTTCGCCGCAAAAGCGCGGGAAGAGTTCGGCATCGAAGTCAGGGATTGCGCCTCGGCCGTCGAGGCTTGCAAAGGCGCCCAGATCGTCACGCTGGTCACGCGCGCCGCCCTGCCTTTCCTGACTGCGGGCATGCTCGAGCGGGGCACCCATCTCAATGCAGTGGGCGCGATCGCCCCGGACCGGGAGGAGTTCGCGCAGGATGTATTCGGGCGCGCTACGCTGGTATCGGTAGATAATGTTCCCGGCGTGCAGCAGCTTTCGCGCGAATTCATGACCCGGTACGGGACTGCCGGCTGGGACAAGCTGATGCCGCTCTCAAAACTGATCGCCTCTGGCCGCAGGCGCACCGCCCAGGACGACGTGTCGCTCTTCAAGGCGATGGGGATGGGCATCTCCGATATGGCGCTCGGCGTGGAGGTGGTGAAGCGCGCGCGCGAGCGCGGCTTCGGGCGCGTCATTGCCCAGCCGAAAAAGGTCAAGCCCCGGCTTGCAGCCGCAACGGCCAAGACCGTGGCTTAGTAAGCGTGATGAGGAGGTTGCGATGAACGAATTCCGCAAGGATTTTCAGCGGATGAAGGGTCGCTTTCTTGACCGCGCCGGACACGGCGCGCGCGACGAGAACAGCTATTGGGCACCGATCGTCGTCGCCAAAGAGGAGATCGACGCCGAAGTCGATCGGTTGGCAAGCTTGCCGCTGCCCGCGAACGGCCGGCGCGAGTCGCTGATCGTGCATCCGCTGGCGGAAGCCAACGCGCCGGGATTCGCGCCCGGCATCCAGGTCAAACTCTCGGTGCTCAAGCCGGGCGAAAAGACGGCGGCATTTCGCCACAACGCCACCGAGGTGAATTTCTGTATTCGCGGTACCGGCCATGCCGTGGTTGCGGGCAAGCGCATCGCCTTCTCGCAGTACGACGTCTGGAACCACCCCTCGTACGCGATATACCGGCACATCAACGACGGCAAAAACCTGCAGGTGCGGCTGACCTACTCGAACGCACCGCTCCTTCAGCACATGCAGATCTACCTGCCTGAAGATGAGCCCGCGGCGGAGCGGCATCCCGTGGAGGACGCGGAGGAAAGAGCGCGGGCGCGCGACCCGCGCGGTAAAAGTCCCTACGGCATGATTCGAGTCGGCGCAGATGGGGGCATGCTCATGCCCTACGAGATCCTGATCAACCCCGGGACGGTGGAATCGAAGCCGCTGCACTTCCCATGGCAGGACGTGAAGCACGAGCTCGACAAGCTCGAGGCGCTCGGAAAAGACTACGTCGGCCGGCGGCTCTACATGATGTACAACCCCATGACCGGCCGCACCAACGGCATCACGCCGAACTTCTTTGCCACCATCACCATCCGGCCGCCGAAGATCGTGGACCGGCCGCACCGCCACACTTCCGCTGCGATCAACTATTATTTTCACGGCAAGGGGTATTCCACGGTCGCGGGCCACCGCTACGAATGGAAGGCGGGCGATCTCATGCTCTCCGCCCCGGGCTGGGCGGTGCATAATCACGCTTCCTATGACGATCATGTGTACGAGCTCACGGTCCAGGACCAGCCGCTCAATATCTTCATGGAGTCCCTGCTGTGGCAGGAGGATCTGAAGAAGCCCGCGGCGCTGCTTGGCAGCGAACCCGGCTTCGAGACCAACCGCAGCAAGGAGGCCGCATGAGTCACGAAATGGCCTGACCGAATTTTTCAAGGAGGAGATGCGTCATGCAGACTGCCCAGCAAGCGTCGCGATATGTATTTCCGGCCCTCGGTGCGTTGTACGAGCGGTGCCAGCGGTTCGCCTGGCCGATTTTCCGCGTGGCTTACGGCGCGTTCTACATACCTCACGGATGCCAGAAGCTTTTCGGATGGTTCGGCGGGAACATTGCGGGGACGGCAAAGGGCATGGCTGCCGCGGGACTCGAGCCGGGGATGTTCTGGGCGTATTACATCGGTACGCTTGAGTTCGTCGGCGGAATCCTGATGGTCATCGGCTTCCTGACGCGGCCCGTCGCTGCGCTTTTCATCGGCTTCATGGCCGTCGCCGCTTTCCATGTTCACTGGAAAATCGGCTACTTCTGGACTGGCCGCGGGCTGGAGATGCCGTTGCTCCTCCTGATCCTCGCGCTCGTCATCCTGATCCGCGGCGGCGGCGAGTATTCGGTCGATCGCCGCATCGGGCGCGAGATCTGAGCGCTCGCGGCCTGCAGCGCAGCGCGGCGGGCTGCTCAGGGAGCCGAGCTTGGACCTCAAGGACATCGGGCTCTACGTGGACGACCGGCCCGAGCAGGGCGTGTTCCGCGTCCACCGCGATGTGTTCGCCGACTCCGAGCTCTTCGAGCTCGAGCAGACATACATCTTCGAGCGCAGCTGGGCGTTTCTCGCATTCGCATCCCAGCTCGCTCAGCCCCATGATTTCGTCGTCACCACCATCGGCCGCGCTCCGGTCTTGGTGATGCGCGATGCGGCGGGCCGGCTCGGGGCGTTCCTGAACGTGTGCCGGCACAAGGGCGCGGTGCTCGCCCGCGCCGAGTCGGGCAACCGCAAGCACCACGTTTGCAATTACCACGGCTGGGCGTATGACTCGGGCGGGAAAAACGTGGATATCAAGGACAGGAAAGCCGCCTGCTATGCCGCCGCGTTCGACGCCGAGAACCACGACCTCGTGCCGCTCGCGCGCTTCGCCAGCTATAAGGGATTGCTCTTCGGCAGCCTGAGCTCGGAGGTGCCGGCGCTCGAGGACTACCTCGGGGAGCTGAAGTTCTTCATCGACCTCGCGATGGAGCAAGGACCGCAAGGAATGGAATGTCTGCCCGGGCGCATCACGTACACGTATGACGCCAACTGGAAGCTGCAAATGGACAACGGCGTCGATTTTTACCACCTTACGACCACCCACACGAGCTTCATGGACGTGGTGAGGCGGCGCGAAAGAGCGAAGGCGGGAAACCAGGCTGCGCGCGCCTTCGACTGGGACAAGCGCCTGACGCAGGAAGGCGGCATGTTCAACTTCAGGCACGGGCATACCGCCATCTGGCTCAATCAGCCGCAGCCGGAGCGCCGGCAGGTGTACGCGAGCCTCGACGAAGTACGCAAGCGCGTCGGCGACACGCGCGCCGAGTGGATGCTGAAGCTGCGCAACATCGTCGTCTTTCCCAACATGCAGATCGCCGACTCGACTTCGCTTCTGTTGCGCACCTTTCGGCCACTCGCGGTGGACAAGACCGAGATGCGGGTCTACTGCATGGCGCCGGTCGGCGAGCCGGCCGATTTGCGCGCATGGCGGCTGCGCCAGTTCGAGGACTTTTTCAACGTGAGCGGTCTGGCCACGCCCGACGACACCGCCGTGTACGAGGACACCCAAGCCGGCTTCGCGGCCCCGGTGACCTGGTTCCAAGGGTATCAGCGCGGCATGGGCGCGCTCGAGCCCGGCGCGAGCGCGCTGGCGCGGAATATGGGGATCAAGCCGGTCGCCAGCCTGCACGGCTCCTACATGATCCAGACCGAGACCTGCCTGCACGCGCCGTATCGCGAGTGGGCGCGCCTGATGCAGGCCGGCGTTTCCGGCGAGAGACCCTACCTCCTCTGAGATGACCGATCTGCTGGAGGTCGGCCGCGAAATTCTTTACCGCGAGGCGGCCTATCTCGACGAACAGCGCTGGGATGAGTGGCTCGCGCTGTTTACCGAAGACTGCGAATACTGGGTGCCGACCTGGCGCACGGAGGGGGAACTCACCTCGAATCCGCGGGCCGAGATCTCGCATGTCTACTACGCCGGCCGCGCCGGGCTAGAAGACCGCATTGTGCGCATCCGTTCCGGGCGCTCGCCTGCGTCCATGCCCCTGCGCCGCACCACCCACATCGTCGCCAACGTGCTGCTGACCGGGACGGAAGGCGATGCGCTCATGCGACTGCGCTCGAGCTGGACCAGCCACGTGTTCGATCCCCATCACAAGAAGACGGATGTCTTTTTCGGCCACGCGTACTACGAGCTGCGGGGCGAGGGCGGGACTTGGTCGATCGCGAAAAAGAAAACCATCCTGCAAAACGATTATCTGCCTTCGATGGTGGATATCTACTGTATCTAACGGGGCGCGGCTGGTCGGGGCCGCCGATCGCCCCGGTCACTGCTCCGGCCTTATGCCGGCATCCCGGGTGATTTTCGCGTACTTGACCAGATCGGCCTTCATGACTTCCGTGTAGCGCTCGGGGGTGGTGCCGACCGGCGAGAGGCCGACCGAATTGAGCCTGTCCTTCACGATCTGTGAATCCTGGAGGACGCGATTGATTTCGGCGTTCAGCCGATCGACCACTGGACGCGGCGTGCCCGCGGGCGCGAGGACGCCGAACCAAACATCGATCGCGTAGCCCGGCAAGGGCCCCGCCTCGGCGATCGTCGGGACATCGGGCAGCAGGGGCGTTCGCGTCTCGCTCGCGACTGCGATCGCGCGCAGCTTGCCGGACTTGAAGTGCGGCACGAGCGAGCTGATCGAGGCGATCGAGAAGGTAACCTCGCCCGTGAGCAGCGCAGGAACGAGGAAGGCGGCGCCCTTGTACGGCACGTGCACGATGTCGATCCCGGTCATCGTCTTCAGCAGCTCGGCTCCGAGATGATGGGGCGTGCCGATCCCAGCAGTGGCATAGGTCGAGCCCGGGTGTGCGCGCGCATACGCCAGGAACTCCTTCATCGTATGCACCGGAAGATCGGGGTTCACGGTCAGCACGAACGGAATCGTGGCGACCAGCGTGACGGGCTCGAAGTCCCTGATCGGATCGTAGGGCAGCTTCGCGAAGAAGCTCACGTTCAGCACGTGGGTATTCGAGGACAGGAGAATCGTGTAGCCGTCGGCGGGCTGCTTGGCGACGAATTCGGTGCCGACGTTGCCGCCCGCGCCTGGCTTGTTCTCGACGACGACCGGCTGCCCGAGCGCCGCCTGCAGGCGCTCGGCGAACACGCGCGCGAGCAGGTCGTTTGCGCCTCCGGGCGGGAGCGGCACGATGAAGCGGATCGGCCGGCTCGGCCACGCAGCGCCTTGCGCGCCTGCTTCACCGGACGGGAACGCCAGCAGCGCGCCGAGCGCCACTGCGGTCAGGAGCCGTCGTCTAAACATGTCCTCCTCCTCTCGGCTCAGCGCTTCTGGCTTGCCGATGAGCCGCTCATAGGGGTGTCGTAGCCCGGCTGCACGCGCACGTCGACCACGCACACCGCGCCCGCCCGCACCGCCTGTACGCCGCGCTCGATCGCCGGCTCGAGGTCCGCCGGTTTCGTGACCGGCCCGATGCCTTCCGCGCCCTGCGCGCGAGCCATCATGGCGAGGTCGATGTCCGGTTCGCTGATGCGCTGGCCGATCCAGCGGTTCTCGACCGGACGAACGCGCTCTCTTGCGACGCGCTCCTGGTGCATCTCGTCGTTGAAGAACGAGCGGTTGTTCGCAACCAGGATGAGGCAGGGGATTCCGTAGTGCGCCGCGGTCCACAACGCGGTCGCGCCCATCAAAAAATCGCCGTCGCCCATGATCGCAACCGGAATCCGGCCGCTGCCCCTGAGCGCGAGCGCCGCGCCGACGGTGATGCCCGGGCCTGCGCCGACGCCGCCACCGCCTTCCGAGCCGATATAGTCGAGCGGGTGGCGGAAATGGCGATAGGCGCCGTTCCACCCCAGCGGCAGCCGGGTAATGCACAGGTCGATGTTTCGGGACGCCGCATCCAGAGCATCGGCGAGCGAGCGGATCGATACCACGTCGGGCGCTGAATCCAGCAGCATTGCAGGCCCCGCGGCGGCCGCCGCGGGGCGAGACCCCACCGCGTCGAGCAGCAGCGGAAGCGCGGCGTCGGGCTCGCACATCATGTAAACGTCCACCGGCGACAGCCCCTGGTAGTCCATGCTCCAGCCGCGGTGCACGTGCGCGTCGGGCGACACCTGGATGATCTTTGCGCCGACCGGGTCCGCGCCCCAGGCCTGCTTGAGCGTCCCGGCGAGATCGTTCCAGTCGAGCGAGAGCACGACGTCCGCCTCGCGCAACTTCTGCGCCGCCGCGGGCGCGAGGAACGTCGCCGGCGGCGCGGCGTGCAGCGGATGATCGGTGGGAAATGCCGCGCCCATCTTGATGTCGGTGAAGACGCGCGCCTGCAGCTTCTCGGCGAGCGCGACGCGCTGTTTCCAGCCGGCCTCGCTCCTGGACACGCGCCCCGCGAGGACCACCGGGTGCTTTGCGCCCGAAAGAAGTTTTGCTGCGGCCCCGACGAGATGCGCGGCCGGCAGGACCGGCTCGGGTGCGCGAAACCGCTTGGCATCGGGAAGCGGCGGGAGCGTCCCGATTTTCGCTTCCTGCAGCGCGGCGTCGAGGTTGACGTAAGTCGGGCCGCGCGGCGCGGTGTTCGCGATCTGCGCTGCGCGCAGCAGGGCCTCGTACGCGGCGCTGACCGAGCCCGGCTGGTTGTCCCACTTGGTGTAGTCGCGTACCAGGGCGCCCTGGTCCGAGGCGGTGTGGATCCAGTCGATCCAGGGACGGCGCTTCGCGGCATCCCAGGGGCCGGTTGCCCCGAGAATCAGCATCGGCACGCGGTCGCACCAGGCATTGAAGATCCCCATGGTCGCGTGCATCAGCCCGACGTTGGAGTGCACCACCGCGCCCATCATCCTGTCGGAGGCCTTGGCGTAGCCCTGCGCGATCGCCACCGCCGACTCCTCGTGCAGGCAGAGCAGCATCTGAGGCCGCGTGTTGCCGAGGTAGTTGACGAGGCTGTCGTGCAATCCGCGGTAGCTCGCCCCCGGATTCAAAGCGAGGTAAGGGATGGCTAGCGCGCGCAGCATCGCTGCGATCGCGTCGCTGCCCCAGATCTCCTTCTGCTCTGGGCTCGCGACCGGCGCCTCGGCGCGGATGCTCGGAACAAAATTTTCCTTGGCGTTCATCGAACCTCCCGTAGCGGGCGCAGAAAATTCATCTTAGCCTGCCCCGGATTGGTCGCGCAATCCGTGCTTGCTCAGGCGCGCGGCGTATCCAGCGTTCCTACCGCCGCGAAAAGCGCTTCGACCGCTTCGCGCGGGAGATTGCGCGTGATGAACACGATGCGCGAGCGCCGGTCTTCGCCCGACCACGCAGCGAGCGTGACCGGCGGATGAAACACATGCTGGGCGCCTTGCACGAGCACCGGCCCGAGCTCGCCCGCGACGTTGACGAGGCCTTTCACCCGCAGCAGGTCGGGTCCGCGCAGCGAGGTCAGCACCTGCACGGCGGCCGAGAACGTGTCCCAAGTGAAGGGTTTCTCGAACCAGAGGCAAAACGAGCGGATCGACGCATCATGCGCTCCCGCGCGCATGCGCTCGCCGAGATAGGCCCCTTGTGTCGAACGTGCCTCCCCTGCCGGAGCGAGCCAGCGGTCAAGCTCCTTCGGCGTCGCGCGCGTGCTCTTCGGTCCGACATCGCGCAGGAACGCGACGTCCACTTCGCCGTTCATCGCCACGGCGCGCGCGGCATAGGGGTTCATCGCTTCCAACCTCGCTTCGAGCGCCGCTACCGCGCCGGGCTTGGCGATGTCGCCCTTGGTGATGACGATGCGATCGGCGACCGCGGCCTGCTTCGCCGCTTCGGGCATGGTGTCGAGGTTCCCCATGCCGTTGACGGCATCGATGAGCGTGATCACGCAATCGAGCCGGTATTGCGCGCCCAGCATGCCGTCGGTCTGGAGCGTGTGCAGCACCGGCACGGGATCGGCGAGGCCCGTGGTCTCGACGAACACCCGGTCGAAATCGATCACTTCCCCTGCGCGGCGCTTGATGAAGAGCTCGCGCAGCGTCTCCTGCAGATCGGTGCGCACCGTGCAGCACAGGCAGCCGTTGGAGAGCAGGGTCATCTGCTCGGAAGACGCGGCGACGAGCTCGTGGTCGATGCCGACCTCGCCGAACTCGTTGATGATCACCGCCGCCCGGTTCATGTCGGGATCGCGCAAGAGCCGGCGCAGCAAGGTCGTCTTGCCGCTGCCGAGAAAACCCGTGATCAGGCTGACGGGCAGCCTGCCCGCCAAGGGGTCGGGTGTCTTTGCCGCGCCTTGCGTCAAATCGTCATCTCGAGCGTGTAGAGGCCGCCCGCGAAGCGGTCCACCGTGAATACCAGCCCGCGGTCGTCGACGTAGACGTCGTTCAGCTGGATCGCGCCTGCGGGCGAGAGCTTGGGCGCGCCCGGCACGAAGTAGGCGATTTCTTGGGGTTGGTAGGGATTGCTCACGTCGAAGGCGCGCACGCCGCCGTTGAAGAAAGTGCCGACGATGATGTTTTCCGATTTCCACGAGCCGGGCACGGGCAGATTCTCGTGCAGGTTGTGCGCGCCGAAGCGCCCGCCGCGGTGGGCAAAGGCGTCGAAAGGCATGGGAAAAGTGCTGATCGGAACCGGATTGGTCTCGACGCGCGCGTCGACGACCCAGACGAGCTTCGGCCAATCGGCGCCGTCGTTTTGGACGCATTCGTCGCTGACGATGAGGAGGTCCCGCCCCAGGAGCGGCAGCACCGTGTGCGTAAAGCCCGTATACGGCGGCGAATAGCGCCAGTGCGAGATAAGCTTTGGTCGAGATTTGTCGGCGATGTCGAGGATCACCGCGCCGCCCGAGATGTA
>Ga0137387_10001064_pt1 | contig 13064 bp, 11 predicted proteins | sample SagtaG_3_FD_104909 | JGI IMG/M metagenome (GOLD analysis project Ga0137387, IMG submission 104909) | Vadose zone soil microbial communities from Angelo Coast Range Reserve, California, USA - Sage2_R_115_16 metaG | ecosystem: Environmental > Terrestrial > Soil > Vadose zone > Saprolite | place...
CTGGGGCTGTTCGTCTCGACCCTGGTGCGCACACAGCAGCAGGCGATGCAGGCGAGCTTCTTCTTCGTGCTGCCCAACATCCTGCTCTCCGGGTTCATGTTCCCGCGCCAGGCGATGCCGCTCGTCTTCCAATGGCTGGGCGCGCTGTTGCCCCTCACCCATTTCCTGAAAGTGTTGCGCGGGATCCTGCTGAAAGGCGTAGGCGTAACCGAGCTGTGGCCGGAAATGCTGCTGCTGGCGCTGTTCGCGGTGGGACTGATCGCGCTCGCCGTGCGTCGCTTCCAGAAAACGCTCGATTGATGTAAGGGCACGGCACTGCGTGCCCCTACCCCGTCGGCCCCGCCACTGCGATGCGCTCGGGTGCGCCCTTGGCGCGCTGCAACGCACTCTCCACGAGAGTGAACAGGTCCTCCGGCCGCAGCGCTTCGCTGTGCGGGTAGGCGACGACGCCCGCCGAGATCGCGGGGGACTTCGCCGGCCCCAGGTCGGCGAACGTGTGACGCCCCAGAACCTGCCGCAGCCGCTCGACGAATTGGCGGCCGCCGGCGGCGTCGGTCTCGGGCAGGATACAGGCGAACTCGTCGCCGCCGTAGCGCGCCACGAAGTCGGGCGCGCGGATCTCCCGCTGCAAAATGGCGCCCACCTCGCCGAGCACGCGGTCGCCCGCGGGCTGGCCGAGCCGCTCATTGATCTCGCGCAGGCGGTCGATGTCCACGAGGACGAGCGAGAAGCGGAGTGAGTAGCGCCGCGCCCGCTCGAATTCGTCGCGCAGCCGCCGGTCGAGCGCATCGAGCGAGGCACACCCCGTCATTTCGTCCGTGGCGCCGGCGCTGATCTGGCGCCGGTAGATCGCCGAGCGCCGCTCTTCGTTCTCGAGCACGCGGGCAGCCGCCTGCGCGATCGTGTTCGCGAAGGCGACGTCCTCGGACCGCAGCTGCGGATCGCCCTTCTCCGTGCGGAGAAAGAAGACGCCCGCCGCCCGCCCCTGCACGAATACGGGCAGCGCGACGGCCGACTGCACGTTGACTTCGATCTGCTGCTGTGACCAGCGCGTGCGGACCGACGCGAACAGCGGATGTTCGTGTACATCGTTGATGATGACGGGTCGCTCGGTACGAATCGCCTCCTGGATCTCCGGATAGCGCTCGAGCTCCACCCGCAGGTCGCGGATCGCGGGGTTCTCGTACACGGCGACCACGCGGCCCTTTTCGTCCCCCGGCGCGGTCAGGACGAACGAGCAGTGCGACAGGCCGAACGCCTGCCCCACCCGCCGCACCAGCGTCTGGAAGATCTCATCGGCGCGGAGTGCGGCCGACACTTCCTGGAAGATGTCGTACAGGAGATCGCGGGCGCGCAACGCCTCGCGCGCCTCCCGCAGCTCGTCGCGGACGAGCAGAAGGGCGTCGAGCCGCACCCGCAGCTCCGGCAGGTGCACCGGCGCGAGCAGCACGTCGCGCGCGCCCGCGAGCAGCGCCTCGGTTGCCGCCTCGGCACCGCCATCACTCAGGAGGACGAAAACGGGAGCGCCGCTGAAGCCGGGCCGCATGATGAGCGCCCGAACCTGGTCGGCGAGGCCGGCGGCGCCAGGGTCGGCCGTATAGAGGACGAGATCGGGGGGACGTCCCCCCTCGGCGGCCTCGGTGACCTGGAACCCCCCACGCACGAGCAGCCGCTCCAACCCCTCGGGTCGGGCGGCCGCGTTGCCGATCAACAGGATTTGATGCCGCACGGCGTCCGGCAAGCCCTCTCTCTAGCGCGCGATGTGCCGGGCCAAGGTATAGTTCAGTCGATGCCAGGGCAAGCACGCGGTCCCGCACCCCAGACGCGGCGCCCGCGCTGTCGGATGATCGCGAGCCAGGTGGTGAATCGCGGCCTGCGGGACCGCCGCGTGCTCGCCGCCATGGCGTGGACGCCGCGAGAGTGGTTCCTGCCGCCGCATCTCGCCCGCAGCGCGTACGACGACGCCCCCCTCCCGATCGGCAGCGGACAGACGATCTCGCAGCCCTACATCGTCGCCCTCATGACGGCTTCGCTCGCGCCGCGGCGCCGCGACCGCATCCTCGAGATCGGCACCGGCTCGGGCTACCAGACCGCGATCCTCGCTCGCCTCGCGGGCACCGTGTTCACGGTCGAGCGGCTCCCCGACCTGCTGGTCGAAGCGGAAGAGCGGTTCCGACGCCTGCGGCTGACGAACATCCAGACGCGTCTGGGTGACGGCGCGGCCGGGTGGTCCGAGGAGGCGCCGTTCGACGGGATCCTCGTGACCGCTGCGGCACCGCGCGTGCCCGATCCGCTGCTGGCCCAGCTCGCACCCCAAGGCCGGCTGGTCATCCCGCTCGGTGACCTGGCGTCCCAAGAGCTGGTCATTATACAGCGTTCGACGCAGGGCTTCGAGCAGCGAAGCGCGGGTGGCGTGCGATTCGTGCCGCTGATTTCGCGGCTCGCCTTCATGGAACAGAGCCGCTCGTGAGCTTGCTGGGCGCGCACGTTTCGACGGTCGGCGGCGTGGCGGAGGCGCCCGGCCGCGGCGCCGCCATCGGCGCAAGCGCTATCCAAATCTTTACGAAGACGCCAAACCAGTGGCGCGAGCCGGCGCTCGACGCCGCTGTGGTCGATCGGTTCCGGGTGGAGTCGGCGCGACACGGCATCCGCGCGGTGGTCGCGCACGACAGCTACCTGATCAACCTCGCCTCGCCCGATGACGCGCTGCGCACGAAGAGCATGCGGTCGTTCACGGCCGAGTTGACGCGCTGCGGCGCGCTGGGGATTCAGTGGGTGGTGTCGCACCCGGGGAACTACATGGACGAGCGGGACGCAGGACTCGAGCGCAACGCGCGCGGGTACGCGGAGTGTCTGGCGGCGGTGCCGGGAGACGTGGGCGTGCTGATCGAGGGGACGGCGGGCGCGGGGACGGCGCTCGGCGCGACGTTCGAGGAGCTCCGCGCCCTGCGGGACGCGCTCCCCGAGACAGCCCGCGCCCGTGTGGGGTTCTGTCTCGACACGGCACACCTGCACGCGGCGGGGTATGACGTGGCCCGCGGGGTCGCGGAAGTATGGGAGCAGTTCGACCGGGTCGTCGGCCTCGACCTGCTCAAGTGCTTGCACCTCAACGACTCCAAGGCCGCCGCCGGATCGCACCTGGATCGGCACGAATGGATCGCGGAGGGCACTATTGGGGCGGAGGCGTTTCGGCAGATCATGCGGGATCCACGCCTCGCGAACGTGATTAAGATTATCGAGACGCCAAAGCGGGACGATCCCGTGAAGCACGACCGCCGCATGTTGCGCCGGCTGCGCGCGTACGCGCGGGGCAGCGCCCGTGCGGCGAGAACCGTATGAGAGGGATGATGCGCAGACTGCAGCGTGGGGTCCTCACCGTTCTCCTGGCGATTCAAGCGCTGGGGGGCGGAGCCGTGACGCTGGCGCACGCGCGCGACGCCGTGACGGCACCCGCCGCCTTCGAGGCGCAGCACGACGCACGCTGTCTGGTCCTCCACGACGCGCTGCGCTGCGCGCTGTGCCACTACGCCAGCGCCCAGGTCGTGGTTCAGCGGACGGTCATCACTCCGCCGTCGCGTCCCACGCGCACATTGGTGCCGGCCACCCGACGGATCCTCGTCGTCGCCAGCAGCGTCCACCGCACCGCGCCAGCCCGAGCTCCGCCCGCTCTCCTGTCCTAATCGCGTAGGACGTGCGCTCCGCCCTCGCGGGGCGCCTCGACTCCGACGTACGGACAGGAGATGACCACGACATGACTCGCATATTCTACGCAGGCGTAGTCGCCGCGGCGTGCCTCGCGGCCCCCGCCGCGGCGCAGCAGCCGACGCAGCGCCAGGTCGACTCGCTCGCGGCGCAGCTGCGCGCCCTCAGGGCGCGCCTCGATTCGATTGTGGCAACCTTGGGTCGGCGTCCGCCGGCCGCGCCGTCGGCCGCCCCACCCGGGGACGACCTTGCCGCGCTCCGCGCCGCCGCGGCCGCCGCGCGCGGTGACTCGTCGCAACGCGCCGATACACTAATGCCGACGCAATTCGTCGGCCGCGAGCGCAACCAGGCTCAGCTGAACCCGGAGATCAGCGTCACGGGCGACGTGCGTGCCTACGGCTATGCACCCGGCGTGCAGGGCAACAACTTCGATCCCCGCGAGTTCGAGATCGGATTCCAGTCGGCTCTCGACCCGTACTCGCACACCAAGATTTTCGTGAGCCTCGAAGGCGGCCAGGTGAGCGTCGAGGAAGGGTACGCCTACTGGACCGGACTGCCGGGCCACGTCCGTTTCGACATCGGCAAGTTCCGCCAGCAATTCGGCGAGCTGAACCGCTGGCATCTGCACGCGGTGCCCGAAACGGAATACCCGTTGGCGCTGCGTACGTATCTCGGTGACGACGGGCTCACGGGAGCGGGCATCTCGCTGTATCGCGCGTTCGGGGGTTTGGGCACGCACGAGCTCACGGCCCAGGTGACGCGCAGCGGCAGCGACTCGGCGTTGTTCGGCGACGCCGGGCGCCCGACGTACCTCGTACACCTGCTGAATTTCTGGCAGCTGAACCGCTCCACCTACGTGCAGCTGGGCGGCACCGGACTCTACGGCAGCGACGCCGCGTCGAGCCTGAAGACCAAAGTCGGGGGCCTCGATTTCCGACTCACGTGGCGCCCGCCCGCCCGGGCGTTCTACCGGGAGTGGACGCTGCGCGGAGAGCTGTTCGCGTTGCAGAAACAGCTCGCGGGCCTCGGCCCCACGCGCCTGGGCGGGTACGCGAGCACGACATACAAGCTCAACCAACGCGTGATTCTCGGCGCGGCCTACAACTACGTCGAAGCGCCGGGGAACGGCAGCGTCACCCGCCAGGTCATCCCGTCGCTCACCTGGTGGGAGAGCGAATGGGTCTTCCTTCGGGCCCAGTACCGTTACGAAAAGGACCCGCTCGCGGGCACCAGCCACCAGCTCGCCTTCCAGGCGGTTTGGGCGATCGGACCACACAAACACGAGACCTACTGACATGACGTCCTTCATCCCGCTGATCCTCAGCCTTACGTTCACGACGCCACCGGCCGCGCCGGTGAAGGTCGTGACGTCGCTCACCACCTACGCTTCGATCGCCCGCGAGATCGTCGGCGACCGCGGCAGCGTGAGCTCCATCGCCGTGGGCGACGAAAACCCCCACTACGTGCAGCCGAAGCCGAGCTTCGTGCCGCTGCTCTCGCAGGCCGACCTCTTCGTCACGACCGGCTTGGACCTCGAGCTGTGGGTGCCCGCACTGCTCGATAAGGCGGGCAACCCCAAGGTCACGGAAGGCGGACCCGGCTACGTCGCGGCCTACGCGGGGATCCCCTTGCTCGATGTGCCCACCAGCTTCTCCCGCACCCAGGGCGACATCCACGTGTTCGGCAACCCGCACATTTGGACCGACCCGCTGAACGCCGTCATCATCGCGCGCAACATTCTCACGGGCCTGAAACGTGTCGCACCCCAGGACGCCGATTACTTCACCGCGCGCGAGAAGGACTTTGAAGATCGCATGTACCGGGCCCTGTTCGGGGAGGATCTGGTCAAGCTGCTCGGCGGTCCCAGCCTCGCCGACCTCGACCGCCAAGGGAAGCTGTTCAACTTTCTGAGCCAACAGCAGTATCAGGGCGCGCCGCTCATGACGCATCTGGGCGGCTGGCTCAAGCAAGCAATGACGTTCCGCGGCAAGCTGGTGGCGTGCTACCACAAAGAGTGGGACTATTTCTCGCGCGAATTCCAGGTGACGTGCTTCGATTACATCGAGCCCAAACCCGGCATTCCGCCCACACCCCGTCACGTGCAGGAGATCATCACGGCGATGCGTGATCAGCACATCCAGGTGCTGCTGTCCACGAACTACTACGATCGCAATCAGGTCCTCGAGGTGGCACAGCGCACAGGGGCCAAGGCCGTCATCGTGCCGTCGAACACGGGTGGGTCGACCGGCGTCTCCACGTACTTCGACCTCATCAACCTTTGGGTTTCGGAGCTCGCCAGCGCCTTCGGCGCGACGAGCGATCCGGCCCGCTAACGCACCGGAGGCGTCGTGAGTGGTCTTCAGTTGATGCTACCCCCGTTCGTGGCGTGCATGGTGCTCGTGGCCATGCTCTCCTACCTCGGCCTGCACGTCATCGCGCGCGAGGTGATCTTCGTGGACCTCTCCCTGGCGCAGATGGCGGCGCTGGGGAGCCTGTCCGCACTCCTGTTTCATGTGAATCCCGAGTCGCCCACGACCTATGTCTTCGCGCTGCTCGCCACCGCCGTCGGCGCGCTGTTGTTCGCGCTCACCCGGACGGCGGACCGCAAGGGGCGCGTGCCGCAGGAAGCCTTCATTGGCATCGTGTACGTCGTCGCGTCCGCCGCGGCGGTGCTCGTCGCGAACAAGGTGCCGGGTGGCGGTGAGGCGGTCGAGAAAACCCTCGTCGGGAGCCTGCTGTGGGTCACATGGCCGACGATCGCCAAGCTGGCGGCGGTCTATGCCGGCCTCGGCGTGTTTCAATTCGCCCTGCGGAAGCGTTTCCTGACGATCTCGTTCCACCCGGAGGAGGCCGAAGCGGCTGGCTGGAAGATCCGGTGGTGGGACTTTCTGTTCTACCTGTCGTTCGGTGTCGTCATCACGCTGGCCGTGCCGATCGCCGGCGTGCTGATGGTGTTCAGTTTCCTGGTGGTGCCCGCCGTGATCGCGAACCTCTTTACCGGAGACAAGCGGCGTCTTACCGTGATCGCATGGAGCTCCGGGGCCCTCGCTTCCCTGCTCGGTCTGTGGCTATCCTACACACAGGACTTGCCCACCGGACCGCTCATCGTATGCATGTACGGACTGCTGCTCGTTGTCGCGGGCCTACTCCGCAAATTCGCGGTGGGCGACGGCGCGGCGGCGTGACGGACGGCCGGACAGCCTGCCCTGAGCGAAGCGAAGGGGACGGTCGGACGGTCCGCACGGCGGCGCTTGTTGCTTGCATCGCGCTGACCGTCTGCCCGTCTGCCCGTCTGCCCGCCCAAGTGTCGTTTCACCTCGCCGTCGGCGCTCGCTACAGCTCCACCTTGGTGCACGACTCTGTCGTGACGCTGTTCGACCTGCGGCCGGCCCTGGCTCCGGCGCTGCTCGCGTCGGTGCGCAACGAGCTGCGGCCCGGCTGGTCGGTGGATGCGACACTCGATCTGTCGCCCAGCGGGCTGCGGCGCCATGAGGGCGGCGGATCGTTCGATGCGGGATCGTTCACGGCCCTGGCGTTCACGGTGGGACTGCGACGCCATTTCGCACCCGGGGCAGCGGCCCGCATCGGCATCGGCGGGCTGCGCTACCTCGCCAGCCAGACCGGCGTGTTTCGCGAAGGCTCAGGCGGCATCTTCCCGCTCGGCACGGTGGCCGCCACGTACGCCCCCGGCTGGCACCGCCTCGAGATCGAGACGCGCTACGACATCCACCGATTCATCACACCGGCGCTGCGCACCGAAGGGTTCGTCTCGTCGCGACCGGTGCATCGTGTGGCCGTCGTCGTCCGCATGGGGTGGGGCAGGTGAAGTTGCGCGCTGCCATCGTCCTTGCGGGGGGCCTCGCCCTCGCCGCCTGCACGGACCCGGCGGTCCCCGATCGAGCCGGCACCTACGCCTTTGCGGATACGGCGATCATCGGCGTGGACACGACGGTCACGCTGTTTCGCTGGCCCGAAAACCGGCTACCGGTGCGATTCTGGGCCGACCCACGCGGCAACATGCGGTTCCTGGTGGAGCGGGCGGTCGGCGTCTGGCAAGACCAGTTCCTCTACGGGGAGCTGCGGGGCGTCGTGGTGAGCGACTCGACGGCCGCCGATGTCCTCGTGAGCTGGGCGGACAGCGTGCCGCCGGATGTTCCTCCGGACACCGCCACGGCCCCGAACTCCTGTGCAGGTGTCACCACGTTCGACTACGACAGCACGGGCTTCGCGCTCGCCGGTCCCGTGCACGTGTCGCTGTCGGTCCTCGGCGGGTCACCCGCCTCTCCCGGCCAGGTCCAGGCCTGCATGCGCCGCGTCTCGATCCACGAGCTGGGGCATTCCCTCGGCCTGCTACGGCACAGTCTGTTCGACGAGGACATCATGTACGGCTCGCCAATCGTCGATTACCCGTCGCGGTTCGACCGGCGCAGCGTGGAGGTGCTGTACCACTCGACGCCTACGGTGCTTCCTTCACCGCCGTAACGGCGTGGGGCGTCGCAGCTTCGCGCTCTGCTTGACATAGCTGCAGCGCGCCTCTAGCATAACCCCTTCCCGAAAAAGGACTTGTGTCCTCCGATGACCAGCCGCCGCCAGGAGGCCCTCGACTACCACGCGCTGGGCCGCCCTGGGAAGATCCAGGTCTCGCCGACCAAGCCCTTCAAGGATCAGCGGGATTTGTCCCTCGCCTACACGCCGGGGGTGGCGGAGCCGTGCCTCGAGATCGCGAAGCGGCCGGAAGACGCCTACAAGTACACCGCCAGGGGAAACCTGGTCGCGGTGGTGTCCAACGGGACCGCCGTGCTCGGCCTCGGCAACATCGGCCCTCTGGCCGGGAAGCCGGTGATGGAGGGCAAGGGGATTCTGTTCAAGTCGTTCGCCGACATCGACGTGTTCGACTTGGAGGTGGGGTCCGAGGACCCGGAGGACGTGATCCGCTTCTGCCAGCTACTCGAGCCGACGGTTGGGGGGATCAACCTCGAGGACATTCGTTCCCCCGACTGCTTCCACATCGAGGCGAAGCTCCGGGAAACGCTCAGCATCCCCGTGTTCCACGACGATCAGCACGGCACCGCAATCATCTCGGGGGCGGCGCTGCTCAACGCGCTCGACGTCGTGAGCAAGGACATCGAAAAGATCCGCGTGGTGTTCTCCGGGGCCGGGGCGGCGGCGATCGCGACGGCCGAGCACTATGTGCGGCTCGGCGTGAAGCGCGAGCACATCGTCATGTGCGATCACAAGGGCGTGATCCACACGGGGCGTCAAGACCTGGACCAGTACAAGCGCCGCTTCGCGAACGATACCAAGGCGCGGGTTATCGCCGAGGCGCTGAAGGGCGCGGATGTGTTCGTCGGGCTGTCGGTCGGGGGCATCATCACCGGCGAGATGCTCGAGGGTATGGCGAAGGCGCCGATTGTCTTCGCGCTCGCCAACCCGACGCCCGAGATCATGCCCGACGAAGCGAGGCGCGCCCGGCCCGACGCCATCGTGGCCACGGGCCGATCGGACTTCCCAAACCAGGTGAACAACGTGCTCGGCTTCCCGTTCATCTTCCGCGGCGCGCTCGACGTGCGCGCCAAGAAGATCAACGACGAGATGGAGATGGCGGCGACGCGGGCGCTGGCGGCGCTGGCTAAGGAAGAGGTGCCCGATTCGGTGATGCGGGCGTACGGGATCGAACGCCTCAAGTTCGGGGCCGATTACCTGATCCCGAAGCCGTTCGACCCGCGCGTGCTGCTGTGGGTCGCACCGGCGGTGGCCTGGGCCGCGGTCGCCTCGGGCGTCGCGGGCCGGATGATCGACGTGGCGGAGTACCGCGCCGAGCTCGAAGCCCGGCTGGGCCGCGCGCGCCAGGTGATGCGCGGCCTCATGACCCGGGCGCAACAGGACCCGCAGCGCATCGTCTTCCCCGAGGGCGAAGAGCCCCGCATCCTGCGCGCCGCGCGCATCCTGGCCGACGAAGGGATCGCGCACCCCATCCTGCTCGGCGACCCCGACGTGATCCGCCGTCAAGCCGACGATGCCGCCGTGACGCTCGAGGACATCGAGCTGGCGAATCCGCGCACGGCCTCGGACCGCGAGACCATGGCGCAGGGGCTGTGGCAGCGGCGCCAGCGGCGCGGCATCTCGCTGCGCGAGGCGCGCGCCCGCGTCCTCGACCCGATGTACTACGGCCTCCTGATGCTGCGCTCGGGTCGCGCCGACGCGCTGGTCGCCGGCGAGGACATGTACTACTCGGACGCGATCCGGCCCGCGCTCGAGGTGATCGGCGCTGAGCCGGGACGGAAGCACGTCAGCGGCATCTACATGATGATCTTCCGCCAGCAGACGTTCTTCTTTGCGGACTGCACGGTGAACATCGACCCCGACGCGGAGACGCTCGCCGAGATCGCGTCTGCGACGGCCAGCTTCGTGTTGCGGCTCGGCGTCGAGCCGCGCGTCGCGATGCTCTCGTTCTCGAACTTCGGGTCCGTCAAGCATCCGGCGGCCGACAAGGTGCAGCGCGCCGTGGCCCTGCTGCACGAGCGGGAGCCCGCGCTGCAGGTGGACGGGGAGATGCAGGCGGACACGGCGGTGGTGGAGCGCATCCTGACCAAGACCTACCCCTTCGCCAAGCTGCGCAGCGCCGCCAACGTGCTGATTTTCCCCAGTCTAGACGCCGCCAACATCGCGTACAAGCTGCTCGACCGGCTGGGCGAGGCGCAGGCGATCGGTCCCATCGTCGTGGGCATGGACCGGCCGGTCCACGTCTTGCAACGCGGATCGGAAGTGCCTGAGATCGTGAATATGGCGGTCATTGCCGCCGTGGACGCCCTGGAGCACCGCCGGAGCCCGTCGCCATGACGCTCACCGCCCCCGTTACGCTCACCCCGCGGCTGACGGTGTACCGAAACCTCACGCCCCCCGAGCTCTACGAGCACGCGGTGCGGCGCGGGGAGGGTGTGATCGCCTTGAACGGGCCGTTCTGCGCCGTCACCACGCCGCACACGGGCCGCAGCCCGAACGACAAGTTCTTCGTGGAGGAGCCCGGCTCGCGCGAGCGCATCTGGTGGGGGAAGGTCAACCAGCCGCTCGCGCCGGAGCATTTCGACCGCCTGCACGCCGACGTCGTGGCGCATCTCAACGAGCAAGAGTTGTTCGTGCGCGACCTCTTCGTGGGCGCGGATCCCACGTACCGCCTGCCGATCCGGTTCGTCACGCCGAACGCGTGGCACGCGCTGTTCGTCTACAACATGTTCCTGCGTCCGGGAGAGGGAGACCTACAGACGTTCACGCCCGGCTTCCAGGTGCTGCACGCCCCCGAGATGCAAGCCGACCCGGCCGTGCATGGCACCAAGTCGGAGACGTTCATCGTGGTGAGCTTCGCGCACAAGACGATCCTGATCGGCGGGACGCGCTACGCGGGTGAGCTGAAGAAGTCGATCTTCACGATCCTCAACTATCTGCTGCCGGCGCGCAACGTGCTCTCGATGCACTGCTCGGCCAACGTTGGCGAGGGCGGCGATGTCGCGCTGTTCTTCGGACTCTCCGGCACGGGCAAGACGACGCTCTCCGCAGACCCCGAGCGTAAGCTGATCGGCGACGACGAGCACGGGTGGTCCGACCAAGGTGTGTTCAACTTCGAGGGCGGCTGCTACGCCAAGGTCATTCGGCTGTCGCGCGACGGCGAACCCGAGATCTTCGCCACCACGCGCCGCTTCGGGACCGTGCTCGAGAACGTGGTCGTCGACGCCGAGACGCGCGCGATCGACCTCGACTCGCAGGACATCACGGAGAACACGCGGGCATCGTATCCCATCCATTTCATCCCGAATCACATCCCGGGCGGAATGGCGGGACATCCGTCGCATATCGTGTTCCTGACATGCGACGCCTTCGGGATCATGCCGCCGATCGCGCGCCTCACGCCCGCGCAGGCGATGTATCACTTCGTGTCCGGCTACACCGCCAAGGTCGCCGGCACGGAGCGCGGCGTGACGGAGCCGAAGGAAACCTTTTCGGCGTGCTTCGGCGCGCCGTTCCTGCCGCTCCACCCGCACGTCTACGCCGACATGCTGGGGGTACGCATCGCGCAGCACGGTGTGCAGTGCTGGCTCGTGAACACCGGCTGGACCGGCGGACCGTTCGCCACCGGGCAGCGCATGCGGCTGTCGTACACGCGCGCGATGGTCCGAGCCGCCCTGTCGGGCGGCCTCGACCGCGTGCCCGTGCGACGCGAGCCGGTCTTCGGCCTCGAGGTCCCGCAGCATGTGCCAGGGGGTGTGCCGGACGACGTACTCGACCCGCGCCGCACCTGGAGCGACGCCGCCGCCTACGACGCCCAGGCCGCGCGGCTCACCGGCCTGTTCCGCAAGAACTTCGAGCAGTTCGCCGAGCGCGTGCACGGCGCCGTGCGGGAGGCCGGCCCCAATCCTTGACGCGGTTCGAGATCGTCCGCGATCCCCTGTGGAATAACATCCGACTCGAGCCAGAGGCGCTCGCGGTGGTCGACACGCCCGCCGTGCAGCGCCTCCGTTACGTCCGCCAGCTCGGCCACGCCTTCCTCGTCTATCCCGGCGCCACGCACACCCGGTTCGAGCACGCCCTCGGGACCTATCACCTGGCGCGCCGGGTGCTCGCCCAGCTCGATGAGTTGGAGGGCCGCCGTCCCGACCCGGCCGAGGGATTGGCGGTGCGGATCGCCGCCCTGCTCCACGACATCGGCCACTATCCATTCTCCCACGCGCTCGAGGAAGCGGGGCTGCCGCACCACGAAGAACTGGCCGCGCGCCACCTCACCAGCGGCCCGCTCGCCGCCGCGCTCGAACGGCTGGGCGTCCCCGCCGCTCGGCTGCTGTCCCTGATCCAGGGCACCAGCCCCTCCCCGCTCGGCGGGATCGTGGCGAGCTCGCTGGACGTCGACAAGCTCGACTATCTGTCGCGCGACGCGACGATGTGCGGCGTACCGTACGGCGTGATCGACGTGGACCGGCTGCTCACGTCGCTCACGCTGGTGGACGGACGGCTCGCGCTGCACGCCAAGGGGCTCGCGGCGCTCGAGTCGCTGCTGTTCGCAAAGTATCAGATGTATCGCAACGTCTACTGGCACCACGCGGTGCGCAGCGCGACGGCGATGTTCAAACGGCTGGTGCGACGCACCATCGCCGCGGGACGGATGACGGCGGAGACGCTCGCCGTCGCCACCGACGACGGCTTGATCCACGAGCTCGAGCAGCACGACACGACGGGGCTCGCAGCGGCCCTCCGGGAGCGTCGGCTGGCGAAGCGCGCGCTCGATCTCGCCGGGACCGACCTGCCCGCGCAGACCGCGACGTGGCCGGCGACCAACCCCGATCTCCTGCAGCAGGTGGAAGAGCGACTGGCGC
>Ga0137387_10001082_pt1 | contig 12993 bp, 8 predicted proteins | sample SagtaG_3_FD_104909 | JGI IMG/M metagenome (GOLD analysis project Ga0137387, IMG submission 104909) | Vadose zone soil microbial communities from Angelo Coast Range Reserve, California, USA - Sage2_R_115_16 metaG | ecosystem: Environmental > Terrestrial > Soil > Vadose zone > Saprolite | place...
GCAGCACTTCTCGGTGGTGTGCTTATGCAATGTGGCGAAGGCCAATCCGGAAAAACGCGCTCACCAGGTGGCGGACGTGTTTTTAGCCAAGGAAATGAAAGAGCCGAAGCCGACCGCGGAAAGCGACGGTAGCTCGCATGACAAAAAGGAGACCATCCCACTTTCGGCGGATCAATTGAACGCCTACGGAGGAAATTTTAGAAGCGAGGAGCTTCTCACAACATATACGCTTGGCGTCGCAGGCGTAAAATTAATGCTGCAAAACGTTCAGAACGGAGATGGTTTTCTGCACAGTTCGCAGCAATTGACGCTTCGCCCCGTGGGGCAGAACACATTTGTAGCGGACGACGAGGGTTTGGAATTTATCTTCGAGCGGGATAGCAAAGGAAATGTCAGCGGGTTTCAACTGAATGCCGGGCGAACCAAAGGCCTGGCCTTTCATCGAAAATAAATGTCAGCAAGCGCTGGTACCTGAAGGAAAGTACTGAGCCGTTTTCACAGCCGAGTGGCGCATCTGCGGCGCGAAGTGGGAAATCCAAAAGGTTGCGGCACCTGCTCCCAGGAGCATGCCGGCGAGGATTAGCCCGACAATAATAACCGTGAGCCATTTGTTCGAGCGCGGCGCACCATCCGGCGATTCTGCCGCGTTATCACCGGGAATGACAGATCCCGACCCTTGGGACTTTGGCGCCGCGGCGACAGGAAACGGAGTGTCCGAAAATTCCGCAGTGCCTATGAAGCTGTAGCCCTTTCGTGGAATCGTTTCGATATAGAGCGGCTTATCCGTGGATTCGCCAAGAGCCTGCCGCAACTTGTTCACAGTGGTGTTGACGTTTGCATCGTAATTGACGTGTGTGTCGGCCGGCCACAAGGCCTGTTTCAGCTCGTCGCGAGTGACCACTTCGCCCTGCTTTTGCAAGAGCACGATCAGCACCTGGTAGACCTTGCCTTGCAAGCGCAGGCGCGTTCCGCCACGAAAAACCTGCTGGCGTTGCTGGTCTATATGAAAAGGACCGAAGCGCAGGTAGCGCGCTTTGTTGGGGGAGTCCTGGAGCAGACCTGAGTCCATGGGAGGATCCACAGTTGAGCTGAAGTTCGGAGTCATCACACGCCCTTAAACCAATAGACGCAGAAAACGCGAAAGTGTTTGGAATAGATACGAAATAATTCCTAGAAATGTTTCATAAAACGAAAGAGCAGGAGCGGTTACGAAAGAACGTAGCTAGTTTTAAAAACAGTAGGAAGGGAGTCGAGCAGGGCGGATAAGTTCTAAATTCTATGTAATCCGAGCAGTGATTTTCACGGCCTCACTAAACATTCATCTCGCAACACCCCTACGACGCTTGCGGATACGGGCTAAGACAAATTCGAGACGAAATTAAGGGACAAATTGTCCTAGCTGGCCAAAGAGATGCCATTCCTATGTCAACCAATTGTGCAAAAGCAGCGACCTCAGCACGAGCGGGCGAAAGCCGGAACGGAGAAGAGGTGCGGCATCGCACAAAGGGATACTTCGAAGGAGACATCGCAATGCGCAGACTGATTGTGACAGCGCTGGCAGCAATGATTTGTCTTTTGCTGGGCACCGCGGCCCGAGCGCAAAGACTGGACGGTACGCTCCGCGTGACCGTTACAGACAACAGCCAGGCCAGTATCGAAGAAGCGAAGGTGACCGTGCAGAACGAAGCTACAGGAGTTGCAGTGACCACGTCGGCTTCGAGCGCCGGGACTTACGTGTTCCCCAACTTGCTGGTGGGAACCTACACGGTAAGTGTGGAAAAGGACGGATTCAAGAAAGCCGTACAAAAAGGCGTAACGGTGGCCTCGAATCAGGTAGCGGAAGCAAAGGTTCAATTGGAACTGGGTTCTGTGTCTGCGACCGTTGAAGTGGAAGCGGGCGCGGACCTGGTGAAGACGGAATCGTCGACCCTGGAGGCGACGTTCAGCGGTCGTGTAGTTCAGGACATTCCGATCAACACCACCGGTGGTGACGTAAAGGAATACTCCGTGTATGCGCCAGGCACAACGACGCAACAGGGTGGCGTACTTGGATCCGGCGGATCCATTGGCGGAACGCGGCCGCGTTTTAACGGATTTTCAATCGACGGCGTCGACGACAACAAGATTGATACAAACGGCCCAACACAACCTGTTATTCAGGAATCGGTGGCGGAGTTCACGCTTCTGACGAATCAGTTCACCGCGGAGAACGGACATTCGGCAGGCGGACAGTTCAACATCGTGACCAAGTCCGGCACGAACAACTGGCATGGCGCGGGATGGGGATACAACCGCAACCGGAATTACGACGCGTTCGACAATTTGCAGAAGCAGCGCGGTCTAAAGGACCGTTTCGACTACAACCGAGCGGGTGCCAGCGCCGGCGGCCCGATCGTTCACAACAAATTCTTCGTTTATGGAGCGTACGAATTCCAGAACAATGGCCTGGCTTCGTCCAGCCCGACCTTCTCGTCACCGACCGCCGATGGCCTGGCAACCCTGACGTCACTCGCGCACGACAGTGCGGTGAGCGACATACTGAGTCAGTTCCCAGTCGCGGCAACTGCGGACTCGACTGTCGTCGTGAACGGACAGGCAATTCCAGTGGGCACAATTCAGTCCATCGCACCCAATTTTGCCAACCAGCATGACTTCATCGTCAACGCGGACTTGAGTCTTGGCAAACACCAGCTGCGCGGCCGTTTTCTGTATGACAGGTTTCGCGCGCCAGATTTCAATCCGTCGCAACCACAAGCACAATTCCTGGGAACGAACAGCTCGGATGCGCGGAAAGTTATTTTCACGGATGCATGGTCAATCGCGAACAACGTAATTAATGATTTCCGGACCTCCTATTCCCGGCTTAACGGTCCAAACCTGGTGGTGCCCAGTGGCTTCCAAAATTTTCCTAACGTGGAAGTAGACGAACTTGGGAGCAACCTTGGGCCCAACGGACTTGCCCCACAGGGCTACGCGCAGAACGTCTATCAATGGGTAGACAATATTTCCTACATTCGCGGGAAGCACACGTTTAAGTTCGGGGTCGAAGCGCGGAAGTATATTTCGCCGACGAACACGTTGCCGCGTGCCCGGGGAGAATGGGATTACGCTTCGCTCAGCCAGTTCATAAACGACTTTGTGCCAACGGGCGCCAACGGCGCGCTGCGCGGAGCAGGGTCCGGCAGCGTTGCCGAAAATTACAATGCATTCTACTGGTTTGTGCAGGACGACTGGAAGATCACGCCGAGGCTTACACTGAACCTCGGACTGCGATACGAGTATAGCGGCGTGCCTCGCGATGAAAATTTGCAGGCAATCAACGGCATTTCAGATGATCCCGCTCTCGGACTGACCTTCCGGGCACCGAAGCCTGACACCAACAACTTCATGCCGCGATTCGGTTTCGCCTGGGATCCGCGTGGCAACGGGAAATGGGCGGTTCGCGGCGGCGCGGGCCTCGCTTATGACGTCGTCCCGAACAACTTCGCAATCAACAGCCTGCCGCCTCAGCTGCAATCGGAACAGAATCCAGGGCTCACCTGCACCCTTGCCGGAGCGCCACAGTGGTGTGCCACCTTCGATCCAGCCAATCCTACCAATCCAGCAGCGGGCCAGGGCTTCCTGCAATTTGGCGGCCTGCTGCAGGTGAACGTACCACCCGTAACGCAAGCGGATGCGCGGGCTGCAACGCAGTCCTTGATTCCCGATCATGTGTCGCCAAAGGTGATTACCTGGACCTTGGGCGTTCAACACGAGCTCTTCCGGAACACCAGCTTCGAAGTGCGCTATGTGGGAACGCGCAGCCTCGAATTGCCGGTACAAAGAAGGTTGAATTCGGCGTCGGCATTTGACCCGCATTTTGCGGGCGGCGGCATCACGCCTCTTCCGACGTACATCAATGCTAGCGACGTGCCAGCGGCAGTTGCGAATCCCGCCAGTACGCTCGAGAGTTTCGACAACTTCAATCCTCTTCCTCTTTCCGGTGACGGGTTCTTTGGAAGCGTAACCACATTTCCTCCCATCGGCTCGGGCACGTACCATTCCGGCTCGGTCGACTTCATCCATCGGTTCGCAAAGGGAATCTATCTTCGCGCGAACTACACTTTCTCGAAGAACATCGACAATTCAACGAATGAACTGTTCAGCAGCCGCGTGAACCCGCGCCGCGCGCAGGACGGTTTTGACTTCGCGGGCGAGCGTGGCTTGTCGGCCCTGGACATCCGGCACAAGTTTGCGCTTTCCTTCCTTTATGAAATTCCTAACGTGCCAACCGAGCATGGTTTTGTAAAAGTCCTCGCGCACGGATGGGAATGGGGAGGCACATATCTGGCCGAATCCGGCCAGCCAGTGACTCCGCTCTCGGGCGTCGATTCGAACGCAAACGGAGATGCTGCTGGCGACCGCACCATCATTAATCCGAACGGACATGGACTGACTGGATCAACTGTTACGCCCGTGTGCAATTTCGGACCGGGCGGAGCTACGTCCTTCGGTGATTGCGATCCCAATCATGCCGATGACCCTTCGGCGTCTTGCAACCCGGCAACGGATCCGAACCAGTGCGTGGATCCGACACTCGCGTCAGCATTTACTGTCGGCTACCTTGCTGACAATCCGACTGCGCGGTTCATTCAAGCCGGGGTCGGCGCTAAGGCGAATGCCGGCCGAGACACGGTGGGGACACCCGGCTTGAACATTTGGAACATGTCGCTGCTCAAGAATACAAAGATCACGGAACGTTTCTCGCTCCAATTCCGCGCGGAAACCTACAACACGTTCAACCACCGGAATTTCAGCATCGGCTTGCCAACGAACAACGGCACCATTGACCAGACCACAAATGCTAACCCCCTCAGCGCCGGCTATATTTTTGTAACCTCCGGCAACCTGTTCCTCAACAATCACCAATTCAACGGCGGCAGCCGAACGATGCAGCTCGGCTTGCGCTTGATCTGGTAGCGGCTCACTTCAATCGAGTAAAAGGCGAGGGAATCCCGTGGATTCCCTCGCTTTTTTATTTGCGCTCAGATGTCGCATTAGCAGCAAGAACATCGATTTCAACGCTCGACGGATATTTCTTCGAGCGATAAATCGTCTGCGTGGCCTTCTGGTAGTCCGCTTCTTTCGCTTCGAAAATATTCAGCACGAATTTCTGCGGGTTGCGGTCGTACAACGGGAACCAGGTACTCTGCACCTGCACCATGATGCGATGGCCTTTTTTGAATACGTGATTCGCCGAATGCAGATCGACCGAGAATGGCGTCACTTGATTCGGCGTAAGGGGTTCCGGCGTTTCGAAGGAGTTGCGATAGCGGCCGCGAAAAATTTCGTCCGCAATCATCAGCTCAAATCCGGAAAGTTTCCAATCCTCTTCCACTTTTTCCGGGTAAACATCGATCAGTTTGACGACCCAGTCCGCGTCGCTTCCAGTAGTTGAAGCGAAAAGTTTCGCTACCACGCTGCCCGCAACGGTTACATCGTCCTGTAGTAAGCTGGTCTGCCACGTCAGCACGTCCGGCCGCCCATCAACAAAGCGCTGATCCTGCACCAGCCACGTGAACCAACTTCCCGGATGATCGCTCGGATAAGTCATATCCACCGGCCGCCGGCGATATGGCACGGGATGCGCTGGATCACTGATGTAACTGTCCGCGGCGTCCTCGGCATCCGTCTGCGGCGCGTCGAATGAAAGTTTTCCGTCTGCCTGAAAGTAGAGATGCTTGGTCTGCGCTTCCTTCGGCGGCCACGCGTCGAACGACGTCCACACATCGCTGCCGGTCTGGAACGTCGTCGCTTCCTTCACTGGCAACGTGCCTTTGTCGTGCAGCCAATACGCAAACCACGGCGCTTCGATTTTTTGGCGGAAGTAGACTCCGGTATCGCTGTGAAACGGAATGTCACCGAGTGATTTGCCCGGACCGTGCGCCCAGCCCCCGTGATTCCACGGGCCGACGACGAGGAAGTTGTGATTTTTCCTGTCTGACTTTTCGAGCCGTGCGTAAGTCATCATGGGTCCGAAGAAATCTTCCTGGTCGAACCAGCCGGCCACGTTCAGGTTGGGCACGGTCGGTTCATGCAGCGTGTAGGCAACGGCGTGACGCTTCCAGAAATCATCGTAGCTGCTGTGGTTGACGAAATTGTTCCACGTGGGAATTTTGCCGTGAAAATATTTTTCATTGGCATTCGAAAGCGCGCCAAGTCTCAAATACCACTCGAACATATCGAACCGGTCAAAGGGAAAACTGAAATTTTCGTTCGAGCTTTCTAGAAGCGCCGTGTATTCGAATCCGTATGTCAGCCGAAACGCCCCGTTATGAAAAAAATCGTCGCCCAGCCACGTATCGCCCATGCAGGCCTGTTCGGAAACGGCTTTGAGAGCGGGGTGCGGATTCACCATGCCCATGGTCACCAGGTATCCGGGATAAGAGATCCCGTTCATCCCGACGCGGCCGTTATTGTTCACCACGTTTTTGATGAGCCAATCGATCGTGTCGTAGGTGTCCGTGCTCTCGGTGACGCCCTTCGGGTCTCCTGGGTCTGGCGCAGTGTGCAACATTTCGAATTTACCTTCGGAGCCGTAACGTCCGCGAATGTCCTGAAAAACAAAAATATAGCCGTCGGCGTACAGGTCCGAGTAGCGAAACAGCTGGCCGCTCATCCCCTTGTCAGGTGCGGAAATTCCGTACGGTGTGCGGTCCAACAGCATCGGCAGCGGCTCTTTTGCGTCTTTCGGCGTGTAAATTTCCGTGTGCAGCTTCACGCCGTCGCGAACGGGAATCATCACCTCGCGCTTGTCGAAGATCTTGGCAAGGTCAGCGCGCTTGTCCTGCTGCGCAAACGCCAGCGGCGCGTAAAAAATCGCCATCGTTAACATGCAAAGGCAAGGCACAGAGGCCATCAGGCGACGAAGCGATGACATTGGGGACAACTCCTTCGTAAACCACGATGAAAGACAAACACAAGAGCAGAACACGGTTAAAAACCCGCAAAGGATATCATGTAGCTGGCGGGTATTCGGCTTGATCTAGCGACGATCACTTGTCGAGCGAGGAAGCGGAATTTTATGTCAGACAACTTTTGGGAGCTGACACATTCAGTAGAGACGGATGCGAGCCTGGCTTTCGCATGGAATTATTGGGCGAATGTCGCCAATTGGGATGACCCGCCAGCAAAATTCGAGTTAGATGGGCCATTCGCGGCCGGCTCGCACGGGACGACGCACTTACCGGGACAAGAACCGTTGCGCTGGCTTCTCCGCGCGGTCACTGCCCCCCATACGGCCATGATCGAGTTGCAATTGGAGCGAGCAGTGCTGTCTTTTGAATGGCGTTTTGACCCGTTGACAGACCAGCGGACCCGTCTTACGCAGCGGGTTGTCTTAGAAGGCGAGAATGCGGCAACGTTTCGCTCGCAAGTAGAATCTACTTTTTCGTCAAACCTTCCCGACGGCATGAAAAAGCTCGCGCGTGCGATAGCCGATGCCGAAAAGAGAACCAAGGACTCCGGGTAGAAAGCCACAATTAAGAAGAGCCCGAGTTGTCGCTGCCCAAATTAAAAGAGAATCGACCGCACAATTTCCGCAAGAGCGCTGCCCAATCTTAAGTGCTGATCCGCATCAAGATGCACGCCATCGATGTCACTGGTGCTCGTGACAGTCTGCGCGTCAAAAAAGTGGCATGCGAGGCTTGCAGCTACTTGCGCATAGGCTTCGGCGAGTCCCGTGCATTTCAGGTCGGCGCCACGAAACTTTTCCGCCATGCTCCCGCGCGGACTGCGAATTTGCGGTGGGCACACCAACAAAATCGGCGGCACAGGCATTCCAGGCTCGATGGGTGCGTTACGAATCTCGTTTACAAGCGTGGCCATCCCTTGAGCGGCTGACCAGGCGTCGTTATAGGGATGCGAAAACTGAAAATCATTCGTTCCCAGCATAAGAATGACGAGCGACAACGGCGAGTTAATCTCAATTCGTTGCGCCAGACCAGCAAGTCCCTTTCGCCCAGGTTTGAATGGGTCATCCCATACGGTACGCCTGCCGTTCAGACAATCTTCAATCAATCTCAGCCTGTGGCCGGAGGCGTTGAGCTTGTTCTCGACCACGCCCGGCCAGCGCTCCTCAAAAGGCAATCGATTGCGGGTGTTGGGTATGATGCCCCAGGTGAGAGAATCGGCGTAAACCAGAATCTGATTCATAGAGACACGGCCCGTAGTCTATCGCGTTCATACTTTGATTCGTTAGGAAGAATCCTGCAGAAACATGCACTCTTGATTGCTTAGTGCACGGCGAAAAGTCAGATGACCAACGATGGGGTGACTCACTAACCTGAGAACCCGCATCGGCGCTGGCCGGAGCGCCCCACCTTTGATAAACTATTGTTGCAACGCCACACCTGAGAATTCCTGATCCGGGTATACCTGGGTCGCATTGATTAAAAGGGAGATTCATAAAGGCTGCTGGTTGTTCCAGCAGCTATTTTTGTCTCTAACCAGTGACCGCTTCACGGTCACAGTTGAAGGAAAACGAAAGCGGAGTCATGAATCACAAAGTACGCAATATCGCCATCATCGCCCACGTCGACCACGGCAAAACCACGCTGGTGGATGCCATGCTCCGGCAGAGCGGCATTTTTCGCGCCAACGAAGCCGTCGTCGAGCGCGTGATGGATTCGAATGATCTGGAACGCGAGCGAGGCATCACTATCCTTGCCAAGAATACGGCGCTGTTTTTTCACGACACGAAAATCAACATCGTTGACACGCCGGGTCACAGCGACTTTGGCGGTGAAGTGGAACGCGCACTGCGCATGGTGGACGGCGTCGTCTTGCTAGTCGATGCCAGCGAAGGGCCACTGCCGCAAACGCGCTATGTCTTGCAAAAGGCGCTGGCTGCGAAACTGCCGCCCGTGGTCGTTTTGAACAAAATTGATCGCACGGACGCACGGCCCAAGGAAGTCCTCGACGAAATCTACGACCTCTTCATTGACCTCGATGCCACGGAAGATCAGCTCGATTTCCCCGTCATCTACACGAACGCGCGCGAAGGCGTCGCGCACTGCACTCCGGGCGATAGTTCCAAGGACCTGCTGCCATTGTTCGAAACGATTGTGGAGCGTATTCCTGTTCCAGCGGGCGACCCGGCGGCCACTCTTCAGCTTCAGGTAATGAACCTCGACTACAGCGAATTTCTTGGCCGCATCGCCATCGCGCGCGTCTTCAATGGCACGCTGCAGCGCGGAACGGAAGTCGGCATCAGCAAGCTCGACGGCAAACTACAATCCACAAAAATCACCAAGCTCTTCACGTTCCGCGGACTCGATCGCGATGAAGCAGAACAAGTGCAGGCAGGCGACATCGTGGCGCTTGCGGGCGTCGAAGGCATCCAGATCGGCGAAAGCATTACCGATCTTTCCAATCCCGCGCCGCTTGAGCCGCTGATCATTGACGAGCCGACGCTGGCAATGATTTTTACCGTCAATTCCAGTCCCCTTTCCGGCCGCGAAGGAAGTTATTTGACGTCGCGCGACTTGCGCGATCGTCTGCAAAAAGAGCTGCTTACCAATGTTTCGATTCGCGTGGAAGATACCGACACTCCCGAATCGTTTCGCGTGCTGGGCCGCGGTGAATTGCAACTTGCGATTCTCATTGAAACCATGCGGCGCGAAGGCTTTGAGTTAATGGTTGGCAAACCGGAAATCGTTGTGCGTACCGAAAACGGTAAAAAGCTCGAACCCCAGGAGCGTCTGGTCATCGACGTCGCCGATAACTTCATCGGCATCATCATGGAAACGCTTGGCAGCCGCCGCGGCGAAATGGTAAAGATGAGCAATCACGGTTCAGGCCGCGTGCGCATGGACTTTCGCATTCCGTCTCGCGGACTGATTGGTCTGCGCAGCCAGCTTCTGACCGACACGCGCGGCACGGCGTTGATCCATTCGATCTTCGATGACTGGATCGAATACGGCGGCGAAATGGCCCTGCGTCCCACGGGTGCCCTGGTCGCCGATCGCGCCGGGGTTTCCACTGCTTATGCGCTTTGGAATATTCAGGAGCGCGGCGAACTTTTTGTGGGACCGACCATCGACGTTTACGAAGGCATGATCGTCGGCGAAAATTCCCGCGAACAGGACATGGAAGTGAACGTCACGCGCGAAAAGAAACTGACGAACATGCGCTCTTCCAGCGCGGATGAAGCCATCCGCCTGATTCCGCATCGCGAGTTGAGCCTTGAACAAGCTATCGAATTTATCGCCGACGATGAGTTCGTGGAAATTACGCCGAAGTCCATCCGCCTGCGCAAAAAGGTTCTGCAGGCCAATAAGCGCCCCCGTCGCTGGCAGGAAATTCGCGCCAGCCAGGAAGCCGCTGGCTAGCTCTTTCGCGTACAATGGTGCTGAATCTCAAGGGCTCGCGGCTTCGGCCGTGAGATTTACAAAAGTCTCGGCCAATTCCGCCAATTATGCGATACAGTGTCGCGCAATCGTCTTCGCGCAACAAATGGAATACAGCTGTGTTTCATTCTTAAAACTACTAGAGACGGGAGCGAACTTTCTCCGGCCCAGATGACAACATCAATGGAAGCGAAGAAGGTAAGAAACGGCTACGAATCTCCATGCGCCGTCGTCGCCACGGCCACGGCGGTGCCGCCGCATACGATTACCCGCGAAGACGTGAAGTACTACATGGGCCGTGTGTTCGATATTCCAGAGCGCCGCCTCGAAGCGATGATGTCCATCGTGGACAATGCGCAAGTCCATACCCGCCACGTTCTCTTTCCGATTGATTACACGGTTGAGCCACGTTCACTCGAAAAAACGAATCTGGAGTACATGCAGAACGCCATCGAACTGGGCCAACGCGCCGCGAAAGAATGCCTGAAGCGCGCGGGAATGACCGCTCAGGACATCGATCTGATCATCACCGTGTCATGTACCGGCTTCATGATTCCCTCGCTCGATGCGCACCTGATTAACCTCATGGGCTTTCGCCCCGATGTTCGCCGCATGCCATTTACGGAGCTTGGCTGCGCCGCTGGCGCAATGGCCTTGGGCCGCGCTTCCGATTATTTGCAATCGCACCCCGATGGCAACGCGCTGATCATTTCCGTAGAGTTGCCCTCGCTCACCTTTCAACGCAAGGATATTTCGCAGGCAAATTTGATTTCCTCGATTTTGTTTGGTGATGGTGCGGCTGCGGTGATCATCAGCCGCAATGAAAGCGCTGCTGGACCGCGCATCCTCGCGTCGGAGACCTACACCTTCCCTGATTCCCTTGGCGCAATGGGGTTCGATTTGAAGGATTCCGGCTTTCACATCCTTCTTGCGAAAGATGTGCCGGAAATGATTGGTGCAAAAATCGAAGGACTTGTCGACGGTTTCTTGTCGCGTCACGGCCAGACGCGCGACGCGATTCGCGGCTGGATTCTGCATCCCGGCGGCTCTCGTTTGTTGAGCAATGTCGAGAAGGAACTCGGCCTCAGCAAATGCGACACGCAGCCCTCGTGGGATATTTTGGGCACCGTCGGAAATCTCTCGAGCGCCACGATTCTTTTTATCCTGCAGGAATGGCTCGAAAAGCGGCCGCTTAAGAAAAACGACATCGCGCTTGCCGCGGCGTTTGGCCCCGGGTTCAGCGCCGAATTCCTGCTTCTCCAATGGAACTGAGCGTCATCCTGTTTTTGGCTTTGTTGCTTGCCGTAGCGGCGATGCGCATTTTCGAACTGCGCATTTCAAAACGCCATCAGCAGGAAATGGCCGCGCGCGGCGCAGCGAAAGTGAACGATCCGAACTTTCGCTGGATGGCACTGTTTCACACCCTCGTTCTGATTGGCGCAGCCGTGGAAGTGGTGTTCCTGCGCCGCCCGTTTTTGCCCTCGCTTGCGATTCCCATGCTCTTTCTTTTCATCACCGCGAATATCGTTCGCTGGTGGGTGATTCGAACGCTCGGTGAACACTGGAACGTCCAGGTGATGGATTCAACCCGCCTCGGCGTGATCACCAGTGGGCCCTTCCGCTACGTGCGCCATCCCAACTATGCCGCGGTCTTTGTAGAAATGATCGCGCTGCCGCTGATTCATACCGCATGGATCACGGCCATCACTGGTGCCATCGCTCACGTCATCGTACTCACGCTGCGCCTTTCCACGGAAGAGCGCGTCCTGCTCGCCAATCCCGACTACGCGGCCGCCATGGGCTCCAAGCCACGTTTCCTCCCCGGCCTCTTTTAGCTCAGAACTCCACCAAACTTGATCTCAATGCGATGTCTTGCACGAAATTATTTGCAAGCACCGTCGCTGTGCGGCGACTGCCCTATAATGCAACCGGCGCTTGCCTGCAACGTGGCTGCGCAGGATGGTGAGTCGTGTTCCAAAGCGACCTTCTGAAAGACCGGGCAATCTTTCTCAGTGGCGGCGGCACAGGTCTGGGCCGCTCGATGGCGCTCCGTTTCGCGTCGCTGGGCGCAAAGTTGTTCCTGATCGGCCGCCGCGAAGATCCGCTCAAAGAAACCTGCGAAGAAATTGGCCGTGCCGGAGGCTCCGCGGCTTACACCATGTGCGACGTGCGCGATTTTGCCGCGGTCGAGGCTGCCGCCGACAAAGCCGACGCCGAGTTTGGCCGCATCGACACCGTCATCAACAATGCCGCCGGAAACTTCCCGGTGCCGATCGGTGAACTCAGCCTTAACGGATTCAAAGCGGTGGTCGACATCGATCTGGTGGGGACGTTCAACGTATCCAAAGCGGCGTACGACCTTTGGCTACGCGATCACGGCGGCGCCGTGGTCAACATCAGCGCGGCGATCCAGTACCGCGGCATGGCCCTGCAAGCGCACGTCGTTTCGGCCAATGCCGGCGTTGACGCGTTCAGCCGCGCCTGTGCGATCGAGTGGGGCCCAACGGTGTTCGCGTCAATGTCGTTGCCCCCGGCGCCATGTCGGGAACCGAGGGGGTCAGGAGAATCGCCGGCGACGACCAACACCGGGCGATCCAGAATCCGC
>Ga0137387_10001084_pt1 | contig 12983 bp, 23 predicted proteins | sample SagtaG_3_FD_104909 | JGI IMG/M metagenome (GOLD analysis project Ga0137387, IMG submission 104909) | Vadose zone soil microbial communities from Angelo Coast Range Reserve, California, USA - Sage2_R_115_16 metaG | ecosystem: Environmental > Terrestrial > Soil > Vadose zone > Saprolite | place...
GGGTAGCCTATCCAGTCGCTGTACTGCTTGATGGTCTGGGTGTAGGTGTAGAAGGCTTGGAGGCTTCCTGTCTGGTATCGGAGGAGGTAGTTGGCCATTTCCACCAGGCTCTGATTGTCTAGGACGAATGCGATTAGCGACGGTCTTTCTCGGATGAGAGAGTAGACGATGTACTCTGCGAGTCCTCTGCTGGGTAGGCCTTGCAGCTTCGATATGGCGAACCGGGCTGGTTTTTTCAACGTCCAGCCCTTAGGGCTCTTTGTCAGCACCAGCATGTCTCCGTCGACGTGGCCGAGTCTGACGATGCCTTGGAGATCCGTGAAGGTTAGAGGCTGTGTCTTTGGGACGAGTTCTTCTTCTCTGTGCAGTGATACGGTGTGTGCGCTCATACGCACCGCCATACGTGTGTTATTGGGGAGAATTTAAGGTTAGTCGAGGCGCCTCAACTCCAGAATAGTAGAACGGACAATAGCGAGACCCGTAACTCTCCGGGCCTTTCCATCCTTCAGGCTGGGATCGAGATAGGAAGCGGCCACAACTGTGATGTGGCCAGGCTCGTCCCTGTCGAGCCGTCCATACGCCTCCTGCACGATAGGCGCGACCGCCTCCGGCTCCGCGTTCCGGAACCAACTGTGATCCAAGTACTTGACGTAGACGAGGCTGCCTTTCTCCAGCTGTTTCGAGACAAGCCCAGTCGCGGCCATGTCTACCTCGACCCTGACACTTGGCCTCGCAGTAGCCTCTCATACCGGAGCTGGAGATCGACGAACGCAGTGACCAGATCGTTCTGGGTATGCTCAGCCTGGAGGTGCTTCCTGTATTCTATCTGGCAGAGCAGACAGTGATACCTGTCGTGGGTCGATGGTGAATCTTGAGGTTGCTGATGGGAGGCTACGAGCCCGACGATCGTCTTGACCAGCAACGGCCGGTGGCCGTGAACAGACCAGAGGTGAACTTCCAGAGTCGAGTGACCGTAATTGTTGCTGTAGCAGATTGGACAGGGCAGCTTGCCTCGTCCGACCAGGGTTGGCCCGGGAGCTGAGGCTTGCACCTACTTCGCCACCTCTTCCAATCTGAGAGGTATTGCCGCCCGGCTGCGTTCAAGATCTGTTGTCGGCTCGAAGATCGGCCGGCCAGTCGCATCTCGGTAATGAAGAGTGTGATAGCTGCCGCCGCCGGTTCGAATATATCGCTCGCCCCTTTCTATCCGGGACCCGCACTTGTGGCACAGAACTCTCCTTGCACTCTTGTTGACACGGGGTCTCAAGGAGAGCTAGCCTCCGGAGGACCGGGTGGGTTGTCAAAGCAGGGCTGACAGATGAGGGATTCTCGATCGTGGCCGGGTCTGAGAGGCTGTAGGTTGTTACAGATTCGGCAACGACCCGTCTCGACGAAGGGCGGTCGTAGACCTCCATTATTTTGATCGACAGAGGGAACTTCTTGGTCAACCCGCCTCTCCCCTGTTGTAATTGTCAGATTGTCAGAAACGTCAGAAATTGAACGTGAAACCCTTGGTTCTGACAATGTTGATGAACTGATTTCGGCATGGCTAGAAACGTCAGAAGTGACCTGCCGGCCCGGATTGAACGGGTAGAGCTCGTCATTTCTGACATTCTGACGTTCTGACGTTTCCTGAGGGGTATCTGCCGGCTCGAGCCTCTCATGGACGTCGTAGTTGTTGGCGAGGTCTTTCAAGAGCTGGACGTCCAGCTGAATGGCCCGGGTGCCTTTCGCATCTGGCATCCTCGCCTTCTTGAAACCGAGCCGGCTGGTTATCCAGCCGATCCTCCTCGGTGTGAGTTTCTCCTTCTCGTCGCGGCCCATGTTCACCTCCTGGCTAATGTCCTGAATGGAGAGTCGATTGTCGCTAACCGCACTGTCCTCTATGGAGACCTGTCTCTCCTTCGCCGCCTGCTGCTTGAGCAGCAGGATAGCTCTGACGACCTCCGCTTCAACTGTGGTTGCGGTCTCTTCTACCTGGTCACTGTAGACCCCGAGTGCCAGCTCCGTAATGGTTTTGTTGATGTCGGGGCTGGGAGTTACTTGCACGGGTGCGTAGAAGAGCTCGCCTACTCTGGCGAGAGGGTTCATGATCTGTGAGAGGTCCGCGGCTGAGTTTCTGTTCTCGAAGTGTCGGAAGCGGTATGTCAGGAGCTTGTTCCTTAGACTCTGTGCCCAGGTCTTGTCGATTCCGAGAGAACGTTTCCGCTTGTTCCTGCTGGTGCGGATGAATATGCACCGGCTGCCGAGACTGTCAGGCGGCTCACGGGTCCCTGCTAGCGCTTTTAGACCGAACACTTTGTAGATGGTCAGTTCCGGGCCGGATTCTCCTTCTCTGGGCCGTCTTGGGACAATGGCTCCTCTCCGATATCCTGCGTTGAAGAGACCGTCGAGCTCGTTGCGAGTCTCCTTGGGCCAGAACTCGTAGTTGTCGGCCAGTAGTGTTGGACAGTAGCGGTCGATTACCCAGAACATGGATGCGACTGTGGGGTGCGTGATCAGCCAGCCGCGGTAAGCGAGTAACGCCAGCAGCTCTAGCATTCTGCTCTTTGCGGTGCCCCTGGGGCCGAGGAAGAAGAGGTAGGGTACGGTCTGGAATTCTTCGATCCGATAACTGGTGAAGATCCAGGATCCGGCGAAGTCGTAGTATCGTCTGTCTCTCAGCTCCTCATGGTACTGGAAGTATTCTCGGATCTCGTTGAACAGGTCAACGTCCGAGCCGTACTCCTCGGGGCGGCCTGGGAGGGGCCAGAGAGGCTGGTGCAACGGCGCAAGCATCGAACCCGAGCCATCGGGGTTCAAGATGCTGGAGTCTTCGCGAGTCTCCCAAGACCCATCAGCCATCTTCTCATGGATAGCATAAGTCAAGCCTCTTCCTGGGATCTGGACCTGTTCCCCAATTCTGGACTCCCAGACGAAACCGGGCGCCTCGACGATCGGAGGGTCTTCATGCTCCTCCTCTAAGCCTCTCTTCTTTGTTGGCATCAGAGATCCTTCGCGTCGACGATCTGAAGATCCAAGAGCCAGCTACGAGTCGCCGGATCGAAAGTGAGTGGCGCGACTCCCTCCCGCTTCAACGCTCGCCTGTTGATCCTCTTGATGCATCGCAGGACCTTCTTCGGATAGGCTTCCATCCGCAGAGCGAGCTCGGTCGTAGTTCTCTGCGACTTTTCCAGAAACCTCTTCATCACGTCGCGCTCGAAGTCTTCGTGAAGGTAGGGGCCGATCACAATGCTCGGCTGTCGCGCCTTCAGAATCGTCGCCATATTCCTGTTCAGACCGCCCAGGACCCGGACTTGTTCTGTCAGCGAGTGGAGTTCTCCTCTTAGCGCACCAATCTCGGATTGGATCGGGGCTGTCACACCTGATCCGCGTCTCCGACGCGTCCTCTTACTATCATCTCGACTCTTAGTCAAGCACGATTCCCCCAGAATTTTTCGCAGAGAGTCCCTGGCCTTTTGGTGATAGAAGCTGAAAGGACGCCGGTGTTGTCTCCGCCTCCCGCAAACTGTACTGGGTGGCAACCGCGAAATTCTGGGAGAGTGGTGTCTCCGGAATTTCCCGGCTTTTTCAGGGAGATGCTGCGTGCAGCCGGTCCAGTGTTCATGCTAGGATTGCTCCACATCTGGCGCAGCGGGTCCTCGACCGCGAATTGTATGTCTGGCAGACGTTGCAGCGACGTTTACGGCTCATCCCTGAACCTCGCTCTGGTGAAGCTTGACGTCAGGAACGCCCACAATGACCCGACACCAGTCGATGTGATTGTGACGTCCATAGTCGCTCAGATCCGAGAGAACGCCGTGACAGTATGGGCAGACCAGAGGGAAGATGGGTCGTGACTCGGCCGATTCGGAAAAAGTAATATGCGAGGACTGCGTGGTTTGCTAGTCGACCTCTTCTCCCTGTTCGGGTCTTCGCCGGCTCGAAAAACTGGAGATGGTCACGGGGCTCGGTCTTCCTCCCGAGCTCCACAAAATTTTCATGGCTTGGACCCGCTTGTGTCAGTCCAATTGGACTTGGACCCAGACTGTTTCGACGGGGACTTGCCCCACTCCTTGATCAGCAACGCGATTTCTTTCTCGGGCAGAAGTTTGCGGAACGCGTTTCTCTCGGCCTTGTTGACCGCTACAACATAGGCGAACGGCATGCTGGTTTTGGAAGTAGACGTGCCAATGAACTGGACATTATTCTTCAGATCGTGAATCTTGACGGTCGCCCTGTACTCGCCGCTGATCTCATCTACGTGGGCGTGTCGATTACAGCATGAACATGGAATGATGGCAACATTGCCTCTTCTCCTGACTGCTTCTTTGACTCCAGGGGCTGCAAGCCCCGTTATTGTCCGGTTGCCCTGCTGGAACGAGTAAACATATGTGTCGACAATTTCGCCTCGCATTTCTGCGATGATAGCTGCTTCATCCCGCTTCTCTGTAAGGAGAACAACTTCGAGCGGCGTGTCTTTAGAACGGTCAACCTCTCTATTGTCAGGAGGGGCTGGTGTTACACCGACGCTGACGCCCTTCGCCGGCTCGGTGGCTGTCATGGAGTCACGCCCAAAGCCTTCTTCTCAGCATCCGGCAGATAGTTCAGCCGGGCCAGTTCAGCCATAACACTACGTCTCACAAAGTCAGAGAGATCCTCGCGCCGACTCTTGCAGACCTTGACGAGAAGTCTTCGGTCGTCGTCACGGAATCGGACACCGACGATGCTGGACATTGTTTAACACTATTATACGAGAAGCCTACACGCAAGAAATGTTCTGGCGTCGACCATGTTACACGCCAAGTGTGGCCAGCATCGTTCAATATTACACGGCAAAGCCGTTGATGATGTGATTCAGAACATAGTAGACGAGCTCGGCGACGATGGATTCATGCTCAGAAGCAAGATGGTTCGTCACCTAGAAGGAGAGGGAGTTCTCCACGACACTGCCGAGTACCATGTTACCACTGGCATCAAGAAGCACAGGATCCCAATCCTGCCAGGCAACCGTGTGATATCCTGGTATACTGACGAACAGCGTAAGATACGGACCCTGATGACTGGGCTGATGAAAGACCGGTTGTCGGATCTTCCACAATTCTGGAAGGATGCTCGCATTGAGACGTACGTTCAGCTAGCGGCTGGTGCAATGGGCCGGTTGACTGACAAGACGTTCGAGGCTGACTATTTTCACGTAGTCACGCGCATGTTCATCGCATGGGTCCGGAGCCTGGACCTGCGTCAAGTTACTGGCGAGACCGATCCGCACCTACAGGTTCCGTTACTCTTCGCCCGACTTGGCTGGAAAATCACTGTGCCTGGCTACGTAGGAAGAGACAAGATCACGGCCTGACCGCCTGGGCAAGCACATGGTTGAGGCGACTCCCCCTACAGGACTCCCGAGTCTACGGGGATGGCTAAGGCCCGATAGGAGTGACGGACGGATTTCGACTGGTAGCGGTTGTTACAAATCGCTCCATATTGGTAATCGCTTGAATGGTAGCGTTGTACACGGGTTCTCCTAGTGAATTGAATTTCTTATACTTGATAACTTTCGTGACGACCGGCCTGACCGTTATCTTATAGCCGTCGGGGGTTACATACTCTTGTGTCTTCTCCTCAATTGGCTCGAACTTTACCTCTTCACCAACTTCGCGCGTAATGTCAAATTGTTCATTAGAAGGGGGTCCTCTCGCGGCGGGGGGAACTATGGCGGTGATAACATTGATTGAGTCTAGACCTATCGCTTGCGGATAACCTTGTGGAGTTATGTCACCGACCCTCAATATCTTCCTGACAACTATCTTGATTTTCAGAGTGGTCCCGTCTTTGATTATGAGGTACCTACTGTAATCTTCTGACACTACGGCAAAGTCCATCTCCTGAGCATTCGTCGGTTCCGCGGTCACTTTCGCCACTCCCTGACAAATTGGTCTCTGGTGATCCCTGCTTGTTCGAGAATTGCCATCAGTGTACCCTTGCGAAGTTCGTCGTGTTGAGGTACGCTTAAAGTGCGTTGTTCATCTCTAGACTTTAGAATTAGATGGCTCCCCGTCTGATGATGAACATAGAAGCCCTTCTCCTTTGTCAGATATTTGACCAACTGTCTTCCCGATATGACGGGAAGTGCTGACATGCTAGGTCGTTATTTTGTTCTCTTGCCAAGAGATCACGATATTTGATGCTTGCTCAGGGTGGGTTGCTTCCAGTACTCCGGTGAGAGCTTCGAGGATATTCTTCAACGCGTCAAAGACGTCTTTTCCTTGGGAAATGGCGCCAGGAACTTCAACACACTGAGCTGTCATCCATCCGTCTTCATTCCGAGTCAGCACGACTCGGTAGGGATACCTAGGGCTTGGAGCGATTTCAGCAGAGGAGATAACTGAAGCGTACTTGGGGTTTGCCTCTGTATGTTCGCCTTTTACATCCATTAGAACAGTTGTGGACAAGACTTTTCGACTCTGTTTGCGTCTCCCCATTAACACTTACCTATATGGGGTTGTCGAGGCAGATAAACCCGGCTAAGCATGATGTAACCAAGTCCCCTGAAAGTAAGTACAGAGACTGAATGGTGGTCTTCGAACATCAGCTCATAGTGGTTTAACTGTTAGGAGCCTTGCACTGGAAGAATGCGCGTATGCATCTCGCGCTCGACCCGTTGGTCTTCCATATTCTTCCGCACCTTCGCGGCCAACGCTTCCAGCTCAGCGATGCGGACGTTTTCGAATTGCGCCTGGAAAATCTTCCCTAGGCCGTCAACGGTCGACCGTATTTCGCCGAGTATGGCACTCCTCCTCGTCGTCTGGTCGGCGGGGGTGGCGTAGAAGAGCTGCCAGCCCATCGTCTCCATCCTGCGATACTTGTCTTCCAGTTGCTGGTAGAGGTGTCCGAGCCGCTCTTCCGGATGCTTGTCCGCGTTGAACGATGCCAGGTTACGCTTCCTGATGAACGCGATATCGTCGGCTATGGTTCTCCGGGCAGCCTGAAACCCTCGCTTGGCGAGTGCTTCGCTGATCTGCTTCGCTGAGTAATTCATCAGGTGTAGGTCGTAGACCATTTCGCGCCGGGCTTCGACCCTGTCCGGGTCTTTAGACCCTCTAGGGTTCCCCGGTTCTGGCGGATGTGGCGTGCTCATTTTCTAGACTTCTGGCGGGATTCTGCCCGTTCTAGGGCTTCAACCGGCTCGACCACTTCCAGCAGATCCGCGACCTCGCCTATCTCTTCGGCTTCGCTGGTTTCTACACTCTCGACTTCTGATTTGAACGTCTTGGCTTCGTCAATTGTCTGTTCGATCGTGAAGCCGTGTCGGTGTTGTCGGGTCCCACGGGTGCGTAGACGCGCATGCTGACTTGCAGAGATAATGCCTGTGCTATGGATCCTTTGCTTGTAATCCTCATCGAACTGAGTGTGTCTCTCGGCACGGCTGATAACTTCTATGGAGAAGTCAAGTTTGTCAGTGAAGAGACGATCGAGGAATTCGGCTCCGGGTCCTCCGACGCTTGGCGCTGCTACGGGACGGTTTATTCCTGGGCCGAATCCGGGTCCAGCAAAAGCGCCCATGTTCCTATACTTCTAATACCGACGCTGGCTTGCTAATGGTCTGTTCTGCTTCGAGGCCTCTTCAGTTCCGTCCGGGTCCTTGCTAGTCGGGCGATGTACTCTTCCACTGTAAGTAGACCTGACCTTTGCCGGTAGCGTTCTGCATACTGTTCGAGGACCTCTCGGACATCCTGGGCTCTTCGTCTCAGTTCGCTGACGCTTGCCGTTGTTTGCTACCTTCGACGGTTCTGTGGAGGTCTCCTCGGTATCGGTGGAAACTTGACAGTTGAGGGTCCCAGGCTGTCGGTAGAGCCTAGGGCGGCCGGCGGCTTCGCAGTAAGAGGGGTCGTGGAGGATCGGCTCTGAGGCAGGTTTGGGTCGACCTGTGTCGCTCGGTTTGGTGTTCCAGGTGCTCCGTATCTAGGATTCTGGTCTGGGAAGGGGACAAGAGCGGCCGGAGGCTTGTAGCTGATCTGGTCGCCTGTGGGAACTCCTCTAACGTTGCTGGTCTGGCGTGGACCCTCGCTGACGATGCGAACCGTATGTCTGTGCGGTCTCATCCTCTCATCCTGCCAGCTCTTCCTGACACGATCCGTGAGTACTCGCGGCGCCACAGGCTTTGCGCGGCTGCCATAGGCCCGCTTGGGAGCTCCTGCTTGCGCAGCCACTCAGCCTCTCGAAGAAGCGCTTCTTCATACCCATCTTGGCCAGGGTCCAGTTGCGAGTCTGAATCCGGATCCTCGTCTGGTAAGTGTCGATCGACTTTGGTCCTGCCTGGCGCAACGGAGATTGTTATTTCGTCTTCCTCTTCGGGCGGAAGGTGACGGTGGACTGCTCCCTTCGCGGTGGGTCCACCACTAGGATTTCCGGCCCTTGGGTATGTTCCCATTTCGCGGATGTTGACCAACCCCGGCGACATTTCCCGGAGGCCCAGGGAAGAGACTGATGCGCTGGCCGTGTCGCCGACAATGTAGCCGTCGGCTCTCACGTCGCCCCTCCGCACTGCCTGTCGCTGCTGGTTCTCGATGACCCGGCCCGCGACATATGTCCAGTAGTTCTTGTCATGGAGGACACGTTTCACCTGGCGTTCGGTGAGCCTCATTTCGATACTCCTCTTCGCAGGATCTGCTCGTAATTGTCAACCCCATTCAGGAAACTCTGCACCGCCTTGGCCACGATCGCGGAGCGGGACCAGTGGTGGTCTTCACAGAATGCGTCGAGGTCGCTCAGAAGAGTTGAGCGCATAGTGACTGTGACCCTTGGTCGTGACTTTGGGAGACAATTGGATAGTTCTGGTTCTTGGACAGTTTTTGCGTTTGACATTCCAGGGTTCCTACGTCAGTGTGATGAAGATATGTTTTGGGCCGGGTCTCCACGAACCATTAGCCCTCCGAAACTGGTATTCCTCATACTCAACAGATATTCGCAGAGAACCCGTGTCAGGTCTGGCCTGTTCCTGAAACCGAGTGGCGCGGGGTACGATCCTTTGATTTCAGACTTTGAAAGTACACAATGCCGACGAGGATAGCAGTTTGGGTCTTTTCGACTCGGACGAACCGGCCAAGCGAACCCTCACAGAGAGAGAAAGGCAGATCCTCTATCAGAGAGCTGGCCACAGGTGTGAGAATCCTGCTCACGGCAAGAAGATCGAGTATTCCGATATGCAGGTAGGGCACAAGAAGGCCTATTCGAGGGGTGGAAGTACATCGCTCAAGAATTCTGTCGCTCTCTGTTACCGTTGCAACAAGCTGCAGGGCACAGACAACTGGGAAGTCTTCCTCGGAAAACAGGGAGTAGCAGTTCCCGTCGACAGGTTACGGGGCATTCTGAACAAGCTAAGCCTATCTGAGCTGAAGTACTTGGCGGCGAAACACGGGATCAAGCTCAAAGGAAGATCTGTCGGGGGGGGATTTGTTTTCCGATGATCGTTACATAGCTCCGTCCAAGACGCGCTTCGTCAAAGAACTGGCCAAGGTCGTTTCAGAGAATGAGATCAGATCTGCCTTGAGCGAGAAGTTGAACTCAAGACTCCAATAATCAACGTCGTCGCGGCTTCACCCTGTTTTGTCAGAGAGGGTCTCCAAGGATCCTCCGCAGACTGCACAGGCCGTGGTCGTTATCCAGGTTGCCTGTTCCAAGCCGCACTTGCTGCACCTCTTCTGAACCAGCAGGAGGTCTCCTGCTCTACCTTTCACGGCTGGCCTCCACGTCGTAGGTTTCGCCTGACTCGCCAGTGTCCGGATAGGGACCCTGATCATGCCGCGAGTCCTGGTGGTCCAGCAGATCACGGTAGCTGGGGAACGTGGTGTCGCAATATTGGCACCGGAAGGGTTCGGCTAGGACCGTGGTCAACGCGGCTTCCTTTCCAGCAAAATATACCGGGGCGGCCCCCGGATCGCGAGCATGGCAAGGTCGAGACTCCGCTTGTAGTGGCGGTTGAGCTGGCTGTATCTGATTCGGGGCCAGGCTCCACGGGGGACGTCTGTCAAGGGAACCTCGCGCATTTTCGCCAGCAACGCCGGGATCTCTTTCGGGCGGCGGTTCTGTAGACTCTGGAGTGATGATTTCAGCAGGAGGTTCTCAGGCGTGTTGTGGCAGAGCTCGCTGTACCGGCAGTCGATCCGATCATGGACTATGCGCCGAGCCTCTTTTCCGACCAGGACCCTACCGCGCAGAGATGGAAGAGTCCCCTCGCATTCGGTGTAGGTGCGCGTCAGTCCCTGGTGTATGACGGACTGGGCATGGTCGACCAAGCGTTTCTCGATCTGGTCGTAGATGCTAGGCAGTGATCATCGTCTCCAGCTTGAACTGTTCCAGTTGTTCTGGCTGGTCGAAGTAGTACTCGCCCAGCAACGGCATTATCTTGTACCGCCAGATCCATTCGAGCTTGCTCTCGTCGAGCTCTGGCTCCATGAAGAACGCGTGGCCGACCTCGAAGCTCTTGCCCAGCGACTTTTCGGATCGAATCCGGCGGTTCAGCGCCGTCAGCAGGTTGAGAACTATGCTGGCGCTGATCTTGGGCGGATGCTTGTCCAAGTAACGTGCTAGGACCTCTATGCTGGGCGGGAACTCTATGAACGCGAATCTTCTCCGCAGTGCATAGTCGACGAGGGCGATGCTCCGGTCAGCCGAATTCATCGTGCCGAGAAGGTACACGTTGTCTGGAAGCTGGAATCTTTCGCCGCTGTATGGCAGCCTGACGTCGTAGTTTCGGTATTCGAGCATGAGCATGAGCTCGCCGAAGATCCTTGCCAGGTTGCCACGGTTGATCTCGTCGATCAGTATGACGAAACGGTTCTTGGGCCGGCTCCTGGCTCTCGCCGCCAGTCTCTTCAACGGCCCATCAACAACCGGATAGTCGATTCCGGACGGAGAGGCGCGAGGACGCAGACCCTCCACAAAATCTTCATAGGAATAACTGGCGTGAAAGACCACCACCTCGTATTCGCCCTGGGGTCCTGTGAAGTGTTCAGTCAGCTCGCTGGCTGTCTTGGTCTTGCCAGTGCCGGGCGGACCGTATAGGACAACAGCGCGTTTGTCGACGAGCACCGACTCGATCTCTTCAAGGTTCTCCACCGGTGTGAAAGTCCTCGCTGACAGTTCCGCCATGGAGATTGCGCTGCCGGACTTGGCCTTGTCGACCGTCTTCGGCTTCTGCTCCTGTCGTGGAGCAATGCTGGGCGGGGTCAGCTGAGCCATCACCGTGGAGGCCGGACCCGGTTTCCGTCGACCGAAAATTATCCATGAGAACCAGACGGCGGCGCCTGCGAAGATGGTGCCGAGGGCAAACTCGAACATTGCCTGCTCGAAACCAGTCAATGCCATTATCGATCACCGAAAAAATCGGGGAGTTTAGGATCTGTCAATGATTCAATCTAGCCGGTGGCGGTGGTGAAGCTGTTGAGGCTGTCAGTCCAGGTGTAGGTGCCTGGCACTGAGCTGGTGCCGGTGTTGGCCAGTGTGAAGTAGCTGACAGTATCAGCGGTGTTGCACGCGCCGATTTTTGAGTTGGTGACGGTCCAGGCGTTCGATCCTGCGATCGCGTTGATGGTGAGACTGGTGGGTACGCTGAGGCCGACACAGCCCGGATTGCTGCTGGCGCCTACAACCCAGTCCTGAGTAACGCCGGGGGGCAATGAGCCGCTGCTGACTGTAAAGATGTTGCCGGTTATCGTGGCTCCACCTGTATAGATCTGGGATGGTGATGTGTTGGTGAGGCAGAAGTTGGCGTTGGGGAGTGGCTGGCCGGAGGGGACGATGCCGTAGCTGACGCTTGTTATGACTGTGGCGGTGCAGACTCCGCCTGAGACCGTTGTCGCTTGCATCTGGAAGGTCTGGATTGTAACGCTGTTCTGGATCGTTGTGTTGGCTGCGAGGACTGCTGCGGCTATCGCGACAGACATCATCGCGATCGGTATCAGTGGTAGGCCGTGGAATGATAGTCTTACGAGGCTACGTATTTTCATGATCGGCTTGACCAGGGGCTGTGAATGTAACGGTCGCCGATTCGTTTCCGTATGGTGGAGCATTAACGGACTAGTAGTCTGCAAAAAAGTAGCGTTCCACCACGGCTTGCAGTTCAACGATAAACTGGTGGGCTTCAAGCCATTCGAGGCATTGGTCCAGGGTCCGGACTGAGAGCCCTGTCAGCATCAACAGGTCCTCTCTTGAGAGTCCTGGAAGCCCCTTCACCCAACGGCGTTCGGCGAGGAGGAGGTAGACTCTGAGCCGCGGCTCTGACAATTCCAGCCCGAGACGCTTCAAGAGTTCGACTGGAAGATCCGGCATGGTCAGACCCGGCTCCGGGGCGACTGGTTAGGAGGGAGGACAATAATCTCGGGTCCTAGCGGGCTGAGACTATACTCTCCGGTCTCATCGTCCTCTGGCTGGCTCGGTTCCGGTAGGAGGTTGTTGAGGACGCAGTTGTCGCAGACCCATCTCCGATGCCAGAACCAGGTGAGAAGATTCTTGGCCGCGCACCTGTCACAGTCGCCGTTCCGGTAGCAGCCGTGGCGGTAAACCCGAGCTCCGCCAGCTTGAGCAGAATCGACGCCAACTTGAAGCCTCACGTATGCAGGAACATACGTGTGTAGAAGGCAATATAACTGCTTCTATGCACCTACGTAGCGGAGCGCATACTCAGAATGGCCCGCGTCACCCTGGTCATACCCGACGAACTAGCAAAGGAGCTTAGGATGAAAGCCGTGGAGGTCTACGGCGGCCAGAAGGGCTGGCTAGGCATGGCGGTTACTGATGCTGTCCGGCTGTGGCTGAAGCAGCCTACTTCTCAACGGAAAAAATAGGTCGGATTCCCCGAACATTCTTCATGCACCGCCAGCGGTTCAAATCCCACCGGTCCCGCATACCGATGGTCTGAGCCTGACTCCAATCTTCAACCACCTAAGCATTTGCGCTTGTGTCGCGAGAGATGGAGTTCAATCCAGAATTTTCTGCAGCAAGAC
>Ga0137387_10001086_pt1 | contig 12980 bp, 29 predicted proteins | sample SagtaG_3_FD_104909 | JGI IMG/M metagenome (GOLD analysis project Ga0137387, IMG submission 104909) | Vadose zone soil microbial communities from Angelo Coast Range Reserve, California, USA - Sage2_R_115_16 metaG | ecosystem: Environmental > Terrestrial > Soil > Vadose zone > Saprolite | place...
CCCGTCAGCGCACTCGCCGTACAGCGCGGCCACGCGGTTCAAGGTGGCGGCCCGCCCCGCCAGCCGCTCGACTTCGGCGAGCAGGTCTGGTACGTAGGCGGCCACAAAGGACGCTGCCAGCCCGATGGCCGTTGCTGTGGCGCTGCGGGACAGGTCGGGAAGCTTCCCGTCGTCGAGCTTGTCGCCCATCGCCTCGTAGCGGGCCAGCCGCTCCCGAATCGGGTCAAGGTCCAGCGGGGTTGAGGTCTGGTCGGTGGTCATCTCGTCTCCAGGGTGGTGAGGGTCGGGCTACGGGGATGCGGGCCAGTGCTTCGCTCTTCAGGGCGGGGGTGAAGGCCCGCGCTGGGAGGGTGGTACAGTCCGGCTGGGCTCCAGCGATAACCAAGCTGGAGCCCAACGCACTAACGTCGCCGCAGGGCTTGCGGAGACGGAAAACGCCTGTGGAGTAGACGTAAGACCGGCATCCGTGCCGGCGGACTGCAGTGAAGCAGGAACCCACCCGGGCGTTGTGCGTTCCACGCGCAGCACGGAGGGAATCCCCGCCATTCACGGCGGTGGAGGAAGTCAATTACCTGTTTCACGGGCCGCTTGTCGGCGGTCACGGTTGGCCTTCCTTGCCGCCTCCCGGGCTCCGGGGTTGAAGATCTGGCGGACCGCTTCACGGCTGAGGCCCGTGATGCGGATGACATCGACTTGTCGCAGGTCGTTGGTCCTGGCGACCTCGACAATCTTGGCGTCGCGGCGGTCGCGGATGGCCGTGGCCGCCTCCTCCATCTCCTCCTCGTATGCATCCATGGCCGCCTCGATAGCGGCCTTCATCCGATCATTCATGCACGTACGGTACCACTCCGACTTGGCCCGATCAACGCGTGGCCTAATCGGGACTTGCGCCCAGTCGGGACTTGGCCTAGACTGACTGGCATGAGCAGCGCAGTCCGGATCGGCAGGGTGACGAGCACCCCGAAGGCGCGCATCCACCTCGCGATCGACGGCCGGACCTGCGGGGCTTCCCGCCGGGCCCGGATCAGCCGCGAGGTCACCCGCCCCGACCTAGCCGACCCCGGCAACCTGTGCAAGCGCTGCTTCAAGCCCGCCCGGGTCGCCGCCGCCGAGACGGCGATCACCACGGCGCACGGACCGGCAGCGGAGCGGATCCGTCGGATGCTCGCCACCGTTACAGAGGCGTGCAAGTCCCCCGAGCAGCGGGCCGCCGACGCCGACCTGATCGCCCGGATCACGCGGACGATCGAACTGGCGAAGGTGGTCAACGCCGCGCCGCTGGACGAGCGGCCCCGCACGTGGGCCGACCTGCGCGCCGACTACCTCCGCACCCACTACCAGCCCACCGCCGCCTGAAGGGGCAAGACATGACCATCACGGCCACGCTCACCACCTACCGGCTCGGCGAGAACACGCTGACGGTCGCGGACGAGACCGGCATCCTGGACCGGCTCGCCGTCCACGTCGACCCGTCCCCGTTCGGGCTCAGCGAGAACAACCCCCGGGTCGCATTCCTGCTCCAGCGGTACGGCTACGTCCGCATCGGCGACTGGCGCAAGGGTGTCACCGACTTCCAGCGGGTTGCGACCCTGGAGCCACACCCGGACCGCTGCGAGACCTGCACCCACGGTTGCACCTGCGAGGTCGGCAACCCGGGTTGCGGGCACGCCTACTGCTGGGGCGTCGTCACCGACGACCTGCACAACACCTGCCCGGGTGCCGCGCTGGTGACGGGCGCCACCCACCCGATCGCAGCCTGAAGGAGAACGAGATGACAAGCCGCGAGTTCACCTGGACCGGCGTGACGCACCGCTTCACCAGCGGCCTGTTCTCGTGGCACTGCGACATCCACAAGCGGGTTTGCAGCCCGGGTACGCCGGTCATCGACGGCGACCTGCTGCAGCTGGCCGCACGGGACGCGTCGCTGGACGACGCCGCGTTCGTGGTGCTGGCCCGCACGGTTGAGGGGCACCCGATCCTTGCGACCCCGCAACACGACCGATCTGCCACCCACCTGCAAGCCGCCTGAGGAGGACGAGATGAGCGACTGGACTCCCGCCCAGGCCCGCTACGACCGGTACGCCACCCTGGTCACCACCACCCGCGGCGACGAGGGCGGCTGCACCATCCACTTCGTGCCCACCCGCCACGGCGTCGCTGGGCGGGTCTGGGTCGGCGACGGCGGCGCCCTCGTCGAGATCGTCCTGCGTCGCCCCTCCAACTCCGGTGCCACCTACCAGGGCCACGTTGCCGCAGTACCGGGCGGATGGGCCGGGTACGACCCCAGCGGCGTGCAGGTCACCGCCGTGCACACCAACTACATCGACGCGGAGGCCCCGCTGCTGCGGTTGCGGACCCGTACCCGTTCCACCGGCCAGTACCCGTGGCCTCGCTACCTGCTTGCCGCCTGAAGGAGATTGAGATGACCACCACAACGAACGCCCCCCTGGCCTCCTTCGCTGATCTGTTGGCCGCCTACCGCCGGGAGTCCGCCGGCACCCCGGACGCGCTGACCGTGGCGCAGAACATCGTGGAACGGTTGGACGCCGAGTGCGTGTTCCAGCGGCTGGCCGAGCTTCGGGACGACATCGCCGCGCGGCTCGACGACGAACACCGGGACCGGCAACTGATCGCTGAGGACGCGCTGGATGACCTGACCGACCTGCTTGGAAAGGACTGAACCGAGATGAGCTACCAGCAGAACCCCGAGCAGTGGGCGGCCGAACGTCTCGCCATGGTGCTCGACAGTGCGGCCAGCGTTCTCGCCGACGCCGCCGAGGAGTACCGGCGGATGGCCAAGCGGGCGCGCGCCGGGATAAACGGCAACGTCGGTTACGCGCACCTCGCCAACAGGGCCCACATGATCGCAGTCAGCGCGCTGCCGAACCTGGGACTGCCGCAGGCGTTCGAGATGGCGGCCACGGCGGACCGGTACCGCGACGAGCCGGAAGCGGCGCAGCCATGACCCACGACATCTTCGGCGCCGACCTGCATCCCGGCGACACCATCGACACAGCGACCGGCCCGCACCGCATCGACCGCCTCGCCGAGTACCCGGCCCGTTTCGTGGGTGACCACGCCCGCCGCGCCTTCGGGGACGAGGGGCACTGGTGCGCCACGGTTGCCGACCACGAGAAGTTTCACCTGCTGATCGACTGAGGAGAGAGCACCGATGAAGACGAACCGTGACAAGGCCGAGGAACTGTTGCGCCACTACATGAAGACCGTTTGGAGAACGGCGGGGCTCACCTGGACCTCCGTGCACGACGGCGAGATGGACCAGTTCATTGGCCTGATCCAAGACATGGTCAACGAAACAGTGCAGGAGCACGCCGAAAGCGCACCGCACATCTACGCCGACGGCAGCACTGCCTGACGCCTTCGGTGCCGGACCGTTCGAGGGGGATGGCCCGGTCGCCGTGGACGCCAGAGCGGCACCGAAGAAAGGACCGAACGTGAGCACCGAAACGACCACCGACCTGCCCACCTGGGACGAGATGGCCGACGTGGACAAGGGCTGCGCCCTGCTGCACCTGCACAAGCGGGACTGGGAAGGCAACTCCTACGCCGTGCGGGAGTACCCGTGCGAGTACCTGGACGATCCACGTCTGACCGCCCTGACACCGCAGGCGGCCTGCCGGCATGCCGTGACCGTCGGCGGGTCCAACGACGAGGCGTTCCAGCGGCTGGGCCAGGACGAGTATGAGCGGCTGTACAACCTGGCGTTGGACGAGCCGGACCGGCGGTGCCTGTGGGGTGCCCGGTACCCGACGACGACCCTGGCCGCTGCGGGCGGTGCCGTGGCCACTACGTCCTACTCGCCGGCACCTCGGCACGCCGCGCGGGAGTTGGTCAAGTTTTGGGCCGACAACGGCCACGGCAACGCCGCGGTCATGCACCGCAGCGAGCCCGGCGGGGAGTGGCACGAGGTTGGCGGCTGCGACGGCTGCCGAGTGGAGGGCTGAGCCGCGTTCACCTACGGCCAGGAAAAGGACTGACGATGACTGGATGCGGGGCGCAAGCCCGGCCATTCAGGGCCGGATTAGCCCGTGTTCTTGTTCGACGTAGCGCCGTAGTGCGTCGCGGACGACCCATGCGACCGAGCGGTCCTTGTCTCGGGCGATCTGTTCGATCGCTTTTAGCAGGTCGGGGTCGATGCGCATGTCGAGTCGAGCGGTGTGTCTCGCCATGTTGTACAATGTACGTCATGGGCCGGGAGAGAAAGCGACCGAAGGGCGCGCCGACCTTCGTCGCCACCTTCCGCATCGGCTTCTCCCCATCGCAGCGCCGCAAGGCGTCGGCCCGGTTCAACTGCGGTACCGCCCTGTACAACGCCGCGCTGCGGGAAGCCCTCGACCGGGCCGACGCGATGCGGGCCGATCCGCGCTGGCAGAAGGCCCGCGACCTGGACAAGACCAACCCCACCCGCAAAACACTGTTCAACGAGGCGAAGGCCGCCGCCGGGTTCGGTAAGCGGGAGTTGGCGTCGTTCGGGTCGCGGCTGCGGGTCGGCTGGCTACGCGACGGGGTGGCCGCGCAGGAGGCGCAGGTGCTGGCCGAGCGGGCGTTCAACGCGGTCGAGATGTGGGTGTACGCCCGTCGCGGTCGCCCCCGGTTTAAGCCGATGCGGCGAGGAATCCGCTCGATGACATCCAAGGACGGCACCGGCGCCATCCGACTCACCGCGACCGGTCGTGATCTCCAGTGGGGTCGGGGCTTCACCGCCCCCTTGCATGTCGACCCGACCAACCCGGTCCACGCCCACGGTTTGGCCGCAGTCGACGACGGTCGGGTCCTGTCGGTTCGCGTCGTGCGCCGTAGGGTCAAGGGGCGGGACTACTACGACGCACAGCTTGTCTGCGACGGCGACCCGGCCCGCCGCTACACGACCCACGAGGGCGTCGTCGGGCTGGACCTCGGTCCATCGACGGTGGCCGTGATCTCCGACGACGGCGCGTTCCTGGAAACGTTCTGCGACGGGCTGGACCGCAACGAGGTCGGGGTGCGCCGGATCGCCCGCAAACTGGACCGGCAACACCGGGCCGGTTCCCCGGGCTGCTTCGACGCCAGGGGCCGGCACCGTAAGGGCCGCTGCCCGTGGGTCCGTTCCGGGCAGGCGAAGGCCACCGCCGGGCGGCTGGTCGAAGCGCACCGCTGTAAGGCCGAACGCCGCAAGTCGTTGCACGGTAACCTCACCAACCGAGTACTCGGACAGGGCACCACAATCCATGTGGAGAAACTGTCCAAGATTGCCTGGCAGAAGATGTACGGCCGCTCGGTCAGCTTCCGCGCGCCAGGCATGTTCGAGACGTTGTTGTCCCGCAAAGCCGCGAATGCTGGCGGGTCCACCGTGGAGATCGACCCGTATGGGGGGCGCCTCTCGCAGAGGTGCGTGTGCAGGTCGGTTGTGAAGAAACCTCTGTCCCTGCGTGTTCACGCCTGCCCTTGCGGGATGCGTGTACAGCGGGATGTGTGGTCTGCATTCCTGGCCCGGCATTCGTCGGGCGGGACCCCTGATCTCGCCAACGCTCGTGAAGAGCTGCGGCACCGCCAGGACGTCGGCGGGGCACCGAGTTCGGGTGGTATCAACCTGCGAGTACCGGCCGCTTGTCGGCTGGTCCCGGCGGCAGCCGGCAGAGCGGGTGGTGCCTGATGGGCAGCAACCGGCGTGATACCGGCCATGGGTCGGGGAGCGCACGGGGAGGCTCAGGAATCCCGGTCCTTCGGGGCCGGGAGGACGTCAATGTCCGAACTGGTGGCCCTGTGCAACGGGTCCGACCCTGTGCTGACGATCGAGGACCGGTACGGCATCCCCCGGGACGTGGTTGACATCGACCACGGGGTCATGACTTCACCGGCCGGCGTGGTGGCGTACGTGTCGCTGGAGCCAGCGCGCGAAGACGACGAGGAGGACTGACGTGGCACAGCCAACCTTTGAGGACTGCCGCCGCAACGCCTATCGACTACTCGGTGACGCCGCCGACTGGCTGCGCTACATCGACGCACCGGCCGCACCGGAGCAGCGGGAAGCGGCGCTCGATGCGATCCGCCTCATCGGCGAGGCGAAGGACAAACTCAACGGGGCGACGCGGTGAACGTCACCGGCCCGATCACCGACGCCGAACGCAACGGCTGGCAGCTGCGCAACGCGGTCGCCCTCGTCGACCTGCTCAAGGCGGCCCACGAGGCGGACCTGCCGACGATTTCGTGGCGGGTGACCGTCACCGACCTGATCGGCACCTGCGAGCGGCCCGACGCGGCAGACGCCCGGGCGGTGTTCGGGGCGTGGGCGCGGCACCTGCACGCCGAGACCGCGGAGGTGCCGGTGGGTGGGGCCGTCCGGCTACGGGCAACGCGGGAGGGCTACGGGCCGCACGCCGTGCGGGTGGTCGTGCTCGCCGACGTGGTGGGCGAACCCCAGACGGAATCCGTGCATTTCCGCTTCGCTTATTGACACGCTGACGGTGCGGGGCTAGCGTAAACGCATCGGATATTGTCGGGCCTGGGAGAAGCAATGAGCGTGACGATCAGCAAAGACGCGAGCGGCGTGAAAGTGGAGTCCCCGTACGACCTGAAGTTCGTGCACGCCGCGAAGGGCCTCGGCGGACGATGGGGTGGTGGCGTGTGGACGTTCGACGCGCGCGACGAGGAGGCCGTGCGGCGGCTCGCCGTGGAGATCTACGGGACGGACGGCAGCGACGCTCCGCCGGTGACGGTGCGCGTGCCGGTGGGCCAGGCGCGGTACGAGCGGGAGTGGCGTGTCGCCGGGATGACGCTGGTCATGCGGCCGGGACGCGACATGCCCGTCCGGTTCGGTCCGGGTGTTGTCGTGGTCGAGGGCGGATTCGCGTCGTCCGGCGGGTCGGTCAAGAACCCCGACATCAACGCGAAGGAGGGCACGGTCGTCGAGGTTCGCGACGTGAGCCCAGGTGTGGCGCGGAAGATCGTCGCGGAAGCGCCGGGCGCGGTGATCGTCGGCCAGGACGCGCAGCTGCGCGACGGGCTTGCCGCCGAGCGGGCGCGGCTGGTCGCGCGGATCGCCGAGATCGATGCCACGTTGGCGGCCGTGCCGTGCGCGTGACGGAGATGGCTCAGGCGCTGGTATCCCTCCAGGGGATGCCAGCGGCCGACCGGCGCGGCGCGGTCATGGATCTGCTCCCGCACCTGGAGGAGATGGCGCAGGACGAGCGGCTCAATGAGGACTACCGCATCAACCTGGTCGTGCGGGCGCTGCGCGCCTGCACGGCGCGCGTCGTGCGCCCGCTGACGCCCGCGGATGGGATCGCCTCACTGCATCGCGTTCTGGAGTCCGACCCGCATGCCGGGCGGCCGGGGATCGGGCCGGCGGTCACGGTGCGGTTCCCGGAGCGGACGTTGTCCCGGATCGACGCGCAGGCGGTGCGGGACGGAGACGTGGACGAACGCGGCGGGTACACGCGCGCGCCGGTGATCCGGCGCCTGGTAGAGGAAGCTCTGGCGACCCGCGACGCCGGACTGACGGGAGCGCCGGCACCCTGGACCTCGGTGGGACACGACAGCTAGGGCAGGGTGGGCGCCGGCCCGGAGCCGAGCAGGACCGCGACCAGCATGGTGCCGATCCACCCCGCGAGCAGGGCCCAGCAGATGGTCCCGGCCCAGTGCTGGCGCAGCGTGTGCCACACCAGCGGCCGGCGTCCGGTAGCAACCGCACCGTCGCAGAACGGGCACAGCTTGGTGGACAGCAGCGGCTGCCCGGGGTCCATCTAGGTCGCCTCCCGCCGTGGTGCGGGTTCCGGCCACAGCAGCTCCCGCAACTGCGCGATCTGCTCGTCGGTCAGCGGCGGGAACGTGGCTCCGAAGCGCCGGCCTTCGGCGCGGATCTCATCGAGCTCGTCTCGGGTCACGCAGACTCCTCGGCGGCCAGCAACCTCCTGGTCAGTCATGGCGCCCATCGTTGCGGTGATGGGACATCAGGTACATCGGCATCGTGGGCGACCCCGAACGGGCGACCCTGACGTTGGTGCCGCTGGTGCGGTCGGGGTGGCGGGGGAAGCTGCCCCCGGGCTCTACGTCAACCGGTGGCCGACGCCACCCCGCACCGCACGAAACAGGATAGGGGCCCGGGTACGACATTCGCCCGCTGGACGCGATGTCTAGGCTGCGGAAGCCCGGCCCTGCGTGCCGATTTGGGAGATCCGCTGCGGGGACAGGTCGAGCATCCGGCCGATGTCGCGGACCGTGTAGCCGGCGGCGAGCAGGTGCTGCACGCCGACACTGGTTACCTGCTCGGCTTCGGTGGCCGCCCGCTCGGCGACGCCGCGGGCGGTGCGGATGTGCGCTACCTCGGCGGGAGCCTCGGGCTCGATGTTGACGGCGAAACTGGCCGGAGCGACATCGAGGAATAGTGCGATGGCTTCACGCGCCACGCCCTCGGCTTGGTCGAGCCGCCGGGCCTGGGAGTGGACGCCCTTGAGTTCGGGGACGCTGATGGCCCACCAGCCGCCACTGCGACGGGCTACTGCGGTGTAGGTGTTCACTTCCACCAGTCCTTCCCTAGTACGTCTTCCAGGTCACGCATGATCGCTCGCGCCGTGATCTCGTTGATCTCCCGATGTCGGGGGACCACGATGTTCTGGGGTCCGCAGCGGTAGATCGAGTGGCTGGCCCCTTCCCGGACGAGGAGGAGATCCTGGCCCTTGGCGTCGGCCGCCCGCGCGATCTTCCGGAGTAGGTCGGTTCGCTTCACAAGAATAGTCTAGCGTACTTGACATGTCCAGTCTAGCGCGCTAGACTTAGGCATAAGCAAGAGGGACAGAAACCAGGAGGACGAGATGAGCGGGACGATGGAGCAGATGGCCGAGATGGTCAAGAACCTCGGCGAGGAGACCTGCCCCGTCTGCAAGGACACCTACCTGATCCCCTGCCCGGAGCACATGCAGCACACCGACGCCGACGGGTGGTGCCTGACCTGCGACACCCCCCAGGCCGCCCCGCAGCCGGTGTCCTGCCCCTGCCAGAACCTCTGACCCGACCGCGACGAACCCGAGGAGATCGAGATGACCACCACGACTACCACCCAGATGACCTTCCTCGTCACCGTGACCCTCAGTGCCAACGACCCCGACGCCACCAAGGTCGAGCGCGTCCGGGAGGAAATCGAGGACGTAATCGAGATCAACACCAACTGGACCGCCGATGTGGACATCGCCGAGACCTGAGCCTCCCTGGTGGCCGGCCCTACGGGGCCGGTCGCTGAAGGCACTCAGCCCAACCAGCCACAAGCCGAAGGAGATCGAGATGACCAAGATGGACCGCGCCGAGAACGCCTACAACGAAGCCAAGACCGCCGCCGAGATCAAGTACAACGAAGCGACCGCGAAGGCATGGAGTGCCCGCACCGGCGCCGAGCGCCGCGCCGCCATCCAGGCCGCCGACGACCAGATCGCCGCCGACTACCAGACCGCCCAGGACCTCTGGCACAAGGTGATGGCCGAGCCCGAGCCGCACTGGGGCGAGACGGAGTGGGCGCAGCAGAACGTCGGCCTGAACTGACCCGGGTAACCGGGGTGGGGGCCGGGGATGAGGAAAGCACCTCCGACCCCACCCTGGCCGCCCGGCCACCGACCCTACCGAGGGAGAACGCCATGGACTACGACAACGCAGAGGCCGCAGGCCGCGACCGGCAGGACAGCGACGGCACGCCCACGCTCGCGCAGCGGGCACGCACCGAGGCACTGCGGGCGCTCATGTCCAGCGAGATCAGCAACCGGCTGGGCATGGAGGACATCGCCGACGCCACCCACTCGGGTCGGGTTTTGCAGCTCGTCGCGGTCGGCGAGCGGTCCCTGCGGGTCAACGGCGGCGGCGGAGGGTAGCGACACGAGGACCAACGACGCCCTCTCCCTAGATCACCCGAATGCCTCCGGTGTTCGCCGGGTACTGCCACGGGGCACGGGTGACGATGATCCCGGCCACGGCACGGGCCTCGTGAACCACGTGCCGCACGACTAGGGGGCCGCCGCGGCGGCCGATGTCGATCGCCTGCGAAGAGTCCAGGGGCGCGACGGTCACGTCTGCCGGGTACAGCAACGCCGACCACGCGTTGTGGTCGGCGCCGATCAGGTGGTTCGCCTCGGCGACCGCGACGGCCGGCATGACGAGCGGCGTCTCGGACCGCTCGGCTTCCTGCCACAGACGAAACGCCTCGCGATGACCCTCGAACAGGGCAACCAACCCGGTGTGGTCGAAGACGCTCGGCGGGTTCACGTCGCCGCGGTGCCGTAGAACCGGCGGGCGTCCTCACGGGCCTGCTCGTTGGCAGCCTCGTACGCCTCACGCTGGTTCGGCGTCATCTCGGGTAGCCGATCCCAGCCGAGGGCTTGGCGTAGACGTTCGGCGTTGGGGCTCGGTGTCTGGCGGTCGGAGTCGGGGGCAGCAGACATGGGCTGATGCTAGCGCACCGTTCTTCCTGCATCGCCCGACGTGCGTGGTTCCCGGAGACTGCTCGGCGTCTCGGTCAGGCTGCCCGCAGGGCGCTGAAATAGCGCCCCGCTCTCCGTTCGGCGCCGGGGCGGGAACACCGTCCGGACGTGGTCGAATCCCCGGTTCAGGTAGTACCGCTGGAGTTGCAGGTTGTCGCGGCGGGTGTCGAGCCGGATCCACTTCCTGCCGGCCACAGCGGCGCGCATGGACGCCCAGTTCATGATTGCGTCGCCCAGCCGGATGCCGGCATGGTCGCGGGCGACGATCATCTTGCCGAGGTACAGCGCCGAGTCGAGGTCGTCCTCCGGATCCCAGAAGTCGGCGTCTGGACCGTTGAGCGACACTGTGGCAACTACCCGACCCTGGTCCTCCACTACCCACGCCTGGCCTGACTTGACCGAGGCGGCGAGCACGCCCCGGGCGTACTGGTCGTAATCGGCCGTCCACTGGCGAATGCCGGACTTGCGTAGCCAGTCCTCGGCCTCGGTGCGCAGGTTGACGATGGCATCCAGATCACTCAGCGTTGCGCGACGGACGGGAAACGCAGTCATTCGGCGGACACCTCGCTCGATCAGGCTGCCGGCGCTTGCGCCACGTCCAGGTCGCCAACCGTCTCCGATGACCAATACTCGCGCAACGCCGAGATCAGATGTCCTTCGAAGTCCAGCACCGCGATCTCCCGCATCCGCTTCCGCGCCCCCTGGGCCACGTCATCGAACTCGGCCTCCCATTCGGCGATGGCCGTCGAGCCGTCCAGGTACAGGCTGAGCAGCTTGCACGTGATGTTGGCCTGCGACTCGACGACCTTGGCTTGCCAGTACGCCCGGATGGCGTCCCGGTTCAGGATCGGCGCATGGAGGACCCGCTCATGGTAAGTTGCCTGATCGGTGAAGATCGTTGTAATCAGATCCGGGTCCTGTTGTGCCCACGCCCGGATGTAAATGTCGAGAACTTCACGCACGTCCTGCTTCGTCAGTGCCATCTAGGCGGCCTCTCTCACGTCATTCACGGTCAGTGGTGCGTCGTACTGCGAAGTAGCGCACGTTAGTTCAGGCCGCAGGACGCAGCGACGACAGGGCCCGGATGGCGTCGGCGAGAAGGATCGGGGTGTCCTGCTCGGCCTGCGCCAGTTGCAGTTCAATCCACTCCCGGATCAGCCGACTTGGCTTGACCCCGTGCGCGGCGGCATATGCCTTGAGCCGGTTGTGCAGGCCCAGCGGAATCCGCAGTGAGGTCACCACCGGCATGTCGTCGAGCGGCGGCACCTCCTCCGACTGGGGCAACTGGGCCAGCAGTTCCTCCTCGGACTCCCCCGTGTCGACGAATGTCAGCCCGCCCGCCGCGGCATCCACCAGTTCGGCCTCGCCGGGGAACCGGGCGTCAGGGTCAACATGTGTCACGGTCGGCCTCCCATTGCTCAAACTCGGCCACCTCGGCGGTGGTCATGTCGCGGCCCAGCACGATCCACCAGTCGTAGGGCTTGGCGTCGCGTCGCAGGATCACCACGAGGTACCTGCCGGCGTCGGTGCGTCCCCAGATGCTGGGGACGGCCAGCCCTTCGGCGGTGACGGCCGGGCGTGGCCAGCGGGGGCCGGTCAGCAGTGCCTGCATGACTTCGTACGGCTCGATGCCGTGTTCGGCGAGCCATTCCAGGGTGCCAGCCGACCACTCGTAGACCACATGTGTGATTGTACTACAGATGCACTGCACCGCAGATCACCACCTGCCAAGCCGTACACTCGCCGCATGGCTCGCATGGTTGTCGATCCGCGGTTCCGGGCGGTGCTGGCCAACCTGATCATGTCGGCAGGGATCCGCCAGGCCGAGCTCGCACGTCGCGCCTGCCTGTCCCCCTCCCACTTGTCGCAGATCCTCAACGGCGACCGCAACCCGTCGGACCAGATGGCGCGGGCACTTGATGCCGCACTGGGTGCCGACGGCCAGCTAGCCGACCTCGTCCTGCTGGCAGCGAACCCGGAAGATCTCGACCGACTCGCCGCCGCCACTGCGAACCCTCGCCGGATCGGCTTCGCCACGATCGAATCCCTAGCCCGCGTCCTTGCGGCCCAACGAAACCTCGACGACGTGATGGGGTCCGCCGCCGTGGTCGGCTCAACGGTGGCGCAACTCCACACGTTGACTGTGATGGTCAACGAAGCGGCGGGCCCCGACCGGCCGGCGGTCCTGTACGAGGCGGGCCAGTGGGCGCAGTTCGCCGCGTGGCTGCACATCTCCGTCGGCAAGCAGACCGAGGCGCGGGCGTGGCTAGCGCGGGCTCTGCAGTGGTCGATGGAATGCGGCGACGCCGACCTGATCGCGACAGTCTTGTCGTACCAGGCGCACAGTGAATGGTTGTCGCTGCGGTGGGGTCCGACGGTCGGGCTCGCCCAGGCTGCGCTTCGGGATCCTGCGGTGTACCCCGGCCAGCGGGCGTATGACGCCTACCAGGCCGCCCGAGGGAGCGCTGCCCTCGGTGACCTGGTAGAGGCGCGGCGGATGCTGGACCGCGCGGACGGCTA
>Ga0137387_10001088_pt1 | contig 12968 bp, 7 predicted proteins | sample SagtaG_3_FD_104909 | JGI IMG/M metagenome (GOLD analysis project Ga0137387, IMG submission 104909) | Vadose zone soil microbial communities from Angelo Coast Range Reserve, California, USA - Sage2_R_115_16 metaG | ecosystem: Environmental > Terrestrial > Soil > Vadose zone > Saprolite | place...
ATTTATCGGGATTGGGGGTTGATATATCGCAGAACACCAGCTGGGTTAACCGCTCCTCTCTGCCCTCCTGCCAGATCCGGTAAATTTGCTCTGCTGCTTTACGCAGTTTTGTTTCCTGGTCTGGTTCGGCTGTCGTGTCTACCAGGCGCATATCAAGGGCCGCTTTTCTGCCGTCAGTGGTGACTTTGAGCATGTTATCAATTCTTGGATCGACTCCCCTGTTCCTCACCCGTCCTGCCCGCTCAACCAGAAAGGAAACATACTCTTTCAGCTGGGGGGACGGTGGGGAAACAATGATTTTTGGCTTGCCTCCTGCAATTTCGGGTCTTGGGAGGCCCAGCATGTCTGCGGTCTGGATGTCGGCAAATAGTCGGAATTGGGAAAGCAGTTCCGGCAGGTTCACAAATTTTGCGAACCTGGTTTGCATCCGGTAGCCGGACCCATCCGGCGCAAGCTCAAGGCTGGTAACCGCCTCCCCAAAGTTGGCCGCCCAGGCGTCAAAATGCGACATGCCCGATGCTTCCAATATTTCCGGCGCGACGTAGCGCTGAAGTGTGTACATCTCGGCCATGGTGTTACTAATTGGGGTGCCGGTTGCAAATACAATACCCCCGCCTCTGTGTGCCAGGTATCTGGATTTCATGTACATATCCATTGACCTGTTGCTCTCGGTGTTGGGAAGTCCGGCAATTCGCTGCATTTTTGTGGTAAAGCCTAAATTTTTGTACGCGTCTGCCTCATCAACAAAAATCCGATCGATCCCAAGCTGCTCAAAGGTAACGCCGTCGTCTTTGCGCTCGCGTTTAGCCCTGTCCTTTATTTTCGTCTCCAGCCGTTTTTTGGCTTTTTCAAGCTGTTTGATAATAGAGCGGGTCCCCTCTCCCCTTTCCGCATGCACTTCCATAATTGCTTCTTCTAAGCTGTCAATTTCTTTTTGTACGAAGTGATTGAAGGTGTTGTCAGAAACCGGCAACGACTCAAAGGATTTATGCGAGACAATCACCGCGTCATAGCTTCCGGTAGCAATTCTTGCCATTGCTTTCTCTCGGTTGCCAGTTGAGAAAAAGTTTTTTCCGGCGATAAAGATGTTAGCCTGGGGGTACAGGGAAAGAAACGCCGTCCCCCACTGCTCAACCAAATGGTTTGGCACGACAATCAGTGGTTTTTTGGCAAGGCCCACTCGCTTCAGTTCCATGCAGGCAGCAGTTATCTCAGCGGTTTTTCCCGCGCCTACGCAGTGCCCGATGAGGGTATTTTTGTTCTGAAGTATCCTCCAGACCGCGTTTTTCTGGTGGGGATCAAGATCATGGTTGCGAAGGCCGCTTCTATTCATGCCTGGGAAGGTGAGATGAGATCCGTCGTAGGCTCTCAAACGAATGTTGTTAAAGGTGTCGTTATAGAGCCTCGCCAGCCGTTGGGCTCGGTCTGGATCTTCCCAGATCCATTTGGAAAATCGCTCCTTCAGCTTCTGCTGGGCTTCCCTGGCAGCGATGGTTTCGGTCTGATTGACGACACGGGTATCATCTGACAGGGTGTCATACACCGTTGGTATTCGCATATTCAACGCGTCCTCAATGAGAGAGGAAGCGGTCATCCGTTTGGTGCCATGGGTTGTGGTGTTAGCAACACTTCGGTCGGCAATATACCCAAGCTTAACGGACCATGTCGCGATTTCTCCGGCGTGCCCGATGGTGATGTCACTGCCTGGCAGCTGCAAGGTTTGGGCAATGAAATCCGCGATATCGGTCTTTGGTATCCAGCTGGCCCCAAGTCTGGCGTTAATATCTCCGGGCATGAGGTCTTCCGGTTGTACAGCCACCAATGCTTCTACATTGGGACGAAAATCGGGATTAATCGCTGCTGCTGCATTGGCATTCCTTAGTTTTGCCCGAACATCACCGCTGAGATACTCGTCTGCGGTTTCCCAGCTTCCTTCGGGGGTGTTAAATACCTGGCCGACAAGTTCAGCCTGGACATCTGCAATATTTTTGTCCAGTAGTGTTGCCATCCGGTCCCAATCAATCCCGCCTGTTTCATTGAGTGACACAGCTAGTGCTTCGGAGACGGTTGCAACACTATTTACCGGCTGATATCCTTCTATAGTCCGTTTTTCAAAGACAGCAGTTTTGGTGGCCACTCGCTTCTCCTGGTCGTAGTTTTCCAGGGAGAGAAGCAGTGGATAGTCGGGATCTTCGTCAAACACGCGGGAGTTTTCTCGGGAGCTAATAGAGCCATAACTGCTGACAAATATGTCATAGACGATGTTTAAATGTTCCCTGGCCTCCAGTATCTCCTTTTCCGGTGCATCTTCCAGCTGCGTTGAAAATACGCCGCGCACTGCGTCTCGGATCTGAAGCAGGCCTTTCACCCGTATAGCCTCAAGCTGAGAAAAGGAGGTTTGCTCACGCCTGTTCCCCTCGCGTTTCATAATCTTGCGGTCAACCACAACGTAACCTCCGTCTTTCACACCGGAAAACTGTTCCTGGTCAACGACTTTTGAGGTGGATATTTCCTCCCGACTCTGCCCTCGGGGAAGAAATCTGTTCTGGGGCAGCCGGTCTATGGCTTGTTGCAACAATTCTTTTGTGATTTCTCCGGTGAGGGTTGGTTCGTGTTTCCCATACATTGTTCCTGTGAGTGCCATCTGGCCAAGCATCATTTCAGGATGGCGGATGTAGTATTCATTCAAGGCAACGGTCTGTCCTTCGATGGTGACAGGTATTGTCTCTGTCCAGGGCGGGTTTTGTGGCTCCTGGTCCGGCGCTCTTTTTTGCAGGAAAAGGATATCGGTGGTGACTTCTGTTCCGGCGTTCCCCTTAAACGCGGTGTTTGGCAATCTAATAGCCGCAATGAGGTCGGCTTTCTCGGCCAATGCTTGCCGAACGGTCGGATCTTGTTTATCAAGGGTGTAGCGGCTGGTGATGAGGGCAAGTATTCCTCCAGGGCGGGTCTTTTCTAATGACTTGGCGAAGAAATAGTCGTGGATAGAGCGGGTGAGGTAGGGTTTGATAGATGGATCATGTACTCCGTAGTCGCCAAAGGGGACGTTGCCAACGACGGTGTCAAAATAGCTGTCGGGGAGCGGGGTTTCTTCAAAGCCTTTGGAAAATATCGTGGTGTCGGGGTACAATTTTTTGGCAATTCTGGCGGTGAGGCCGTCCAGCTCCACCCCAGTTCTATGTCCCCCACTCATGTGCTCGGGCATCAGACCGAAGAAATGTCCAACGCCCATAGCAGGCTCAAGTACCTCTATCCCTTTCTCAACACCCAGCTGCTCTAGGCCATCCCAGATTGCTGCAATAACCAGCGGTGAGGTGAAATGGGCGTTGGGGGTTGTCGCCCTGGCAGACTGGTATTCTTCAGAAGTGAGGATCTGCTCCAGGTCTGTTGCGATCGTATTCCATTCCTGCCTTCGGCGGTAGCCGTAGTCAAAGACTCCGGCGAGTGCGCCCCAGCCGGAATATCGCACAAGGACGGCTTTTTCTTCTTCACTGGCATCGCGATTTTGCGCTTCAAGCTCTTTTACGAGCCGGATCGCCTCGATATTAGCATGGGCTTTTTCACGAAGGCTTCCAGCGCCCACCTGATGCGCTTCGGTTATTCGGAAATCTCGGGAAGGTTTTCGTTCTGGCTCAGGTTCTGCGAGGATGGCTCTTTCTCTTCGGGGGGAAGGAATTACTCGAACGGTATCTCTCTTCCGGGGGATAAATACCTCATGTTCTTCACGACCATCAACTTGTACATCAGATATGGGCAGTGATTGGCTGTCGTCGAGGGTTCTTCCTCCAGTCGGTTCTCTTTCTTGAACTGTTGCAGCATCGCCCAATGGGAGTGCTACCAGTGCGTCAAAAGTAAGTTGTGTAAGAGGTCGCTCGTTCTTGTCACTCCTCTGCCTGATTGGTTTGGTAAGTGGAATATCTACTCCCTCGGGAATTGTGGCAAAAATCTCATCAAGAGTATGTTGTTTTATGCCCTCGGTCGAAGTGGATAGTCTCTTTGCCCTCCTGCGCGGAGGCACAGACCTGCGGACCTCTCCATTGCTCTTTGCCGGTATCCTGGTTGGGGTAAGTTCTTGAAGTGTTTGTGCATCATCTGGGGATACTGTCGGCAGTGTATCAAAACTGAGTTGTTTAATGTATTCTCCACGTCGCTCAACACTTCCTGCCATACAAAGTTCAGAAAAAAGAATAGCAAAACTGCATATAGATGTGCAAGAAGTTTTTTTGGGTACTTATCCCCATACGTCCATGTATCACTTTTTGATGAATAATTTCAAGGAACCAGTTTTCCGGGACCTTGAAAAAAGGGCGTCATAACAAGAAAATCTAAGGAACGGAAATTTCCGTTCCTTGGGGAAAGACGTTGAGTAAGTTGAGATACATCCTATCCATTCTGTAAACAAAAAGTTTACGAAGAGAAAGAAAATCTCGAACTGCTCAGGGACACCTTTTTCCAGTTGGTTGGGTAGCGCTTTGGATCTACCGGCATTGATTGCCTCCTTGCAGATACTGGCGCTGCACGGCTTCCTGGTTGAGCCTGGAAAAAAGAGAGATGGCAGAAATGGAAATAGTAGGATTTGCGCTGCTGCGGCAGGATGGGCAAAGAGGGCTTTCTTCCTGACAGTAGGAGCAAAGCGGTTTGTTGTCGTTGGCGCAGGTAAGCACGGTTTGCATTGGACATCTCACACATCGCCTGGGTTTGGGATCATGGATCATTTTCCATCCTCCCCGTTCAGACGCCTAATCACCATTTCAACAGCTTCCTCTTCACCAACGTACTGAGCCAGCTGGTCTTTAATCCGCCACATTTCCGCGTATCTGGCAGAGATGATGTGGTGTTTTGCTGTTCCTTCTGCGGGTCCGTACAAAGCGTTCCATGCCGCTTCGTTCTGTGTGTCAATGGCTGCCATGAGGTTGGCAACTTCGCTCTGGTTCCCGTTCATGCGTAGCACTCCTTTTGAGGAGTTGCCAAGGCTGCTACAATATCCAGTAGCGAGCTTGGCACTCCGTAAACTGGTAGTTCAGGTAAGCTGCTAGCGGTGAAGTTTTCCAGTCTGCGCCGCTAGCTCAAACACTCTACGTGGGATAATACGCGATACAATTCTTTTACAGCTTTACTAACCTTACAAATTTTTCGCTCTAATCAAGACAATAGCTCCTTTAAGCTATATTTTCAGCAATACAGGTGTGACAATTCTAGTTTTCATTCGTTTGAGCCCGTAGGACTCAAACCTGTCGCGGTGCGCTAGCAGGAAACAATGCTGTTTGCTTGGTACTTGACCCCAATTCTCGAAGGATTTGACCCCAATTCTCGAATTTTTACCTCAATTCTCGAATTCGTCGAGTGACGTGCTTGTAAAAAAACCACAGAAAAATCCCTTCAACCAGCCTCAGAAGGAGAGTTATGTTTGAGTAAGCCATCTTCCAAAAGGCTCATCTCTTGCCACATTTGCCTTCAGAAAAATGATATACTCAAGTACTGCATATCCAGTCAGTGCATTCCTCGTCGGACTGATCGCCATTACAGAGGGCGTTTCGTAACCCCTAAACATCTCAATTGATGGTATGGTACTTTCCAATGATGCTCTCAACAAGGCGCTAGCCGAAGGGCGCTCAAGCGCAGAAAGGGATACGACTCATGTTAGATGATTGGACGTCAGATAATTCCGGGCATATCTTCCAATTAGAAGCCAGAGTGCACCGCATGGAAGCTATGATGGAGGCATTGCTCATTCGCCTGGGCATTGATCCAGCAGAAGTGACGCCGCCAGAGCCGCAGGAGAACAGAGCCATCCGCGAAGCGTTGCTCTCGGGCCATAAAATTCTGGCGATCAAACTTTACCGCGAGCTCTATGGCGGTGGTCTCAAAGACGCCAAGGACGCCATCGACGCCATGGCTACAGCTGTTCGCAAAAAAGATGGACCTCTTTCTTCATGAGCTTTGGGAAGCCATGCTGGGATAAGGTCAACAAAGACCAGAAAAAAGCTGATTTTTGATGAGCATGAAAAGATGCTCTCTGCCTGTTTCAGCGTGAGCCCTGCTCTGCTTATTTGGGTTACGAAACGCCCTCATTACAGATAAAAGTTGACAGCGGTAGATTTCTTGAAGCGATGGATCTCGAAGGCAGGTTCTATGGAAACACCACCATCCTCCCCACCAGCGCGTCCTGGTACACCAGGGCTTGATGTCTTCAAAATTGCCGGAGCATCGATCTCAGGATATGTCCCAAGCCACAAGACAGGCGATCGCAAGTACGTCCGGCAGCCATACACATCCACCATAGAGCAACGCCTCTCGCTTTATCTGGAGTACCACCCTCACGTTCGTTTTTACCAGCGAGGTGATGTCAGTCCAGCCTTCGTAGATGCTCATCATCTCAATACTCCCCTCGGTGCCCCCTATCGCATCTCTTACACCTTTGATGGAAAACCTCATGAATATCTGCCCGATTACGTGGGAACGCTCAGCGATGGCAGCTTGCTCATTGCTGAAGCTGGACGAGAAAGCGAAAAACGCAAGGGACAAGCGCTTGCCAAAGCTGAAGCGGCTCGACGCCTTGCACAACTGAAAAGGGGCGAGTATTGGATTGGTACGGATGAGAATTTGTCAGTCCCTCGCCATTACAACCTGCTCTACCTGCATGCACGACGCCAGACGTTTGTAACCTACGATGAAATCACAGCGACCCTCTTGAAGGGGTGGCCCTGGGGTGAGCAACGCAGCGTAAACGAGCTCGTCCACAGCTTTGGCCCTCGGTGGTCCGAAACAGAAGTAGAAGCTGCTGTATGGAAGCTTGCAGGGGACGCTGCCGCAGAAGGACGATTACTCGTCGATCTCACGGTTGTGGAACTGTCCCGCTCGACACCACTGGCACTTCTTTCGCCTGACCTTCCTCCTATCCTCCCTCATGCTCTTCCTTCTTCATTGGAAGAGCATGGCGAGGCGGAACGTTCGAACGAGTCGCTCTCTGTGCATCTTGAGGAAGATACTGCATTGGAGCATCAGGGGATCATTCCTGGACCGACCTTTGATGCATCGGTGTTAGAAAAGGCAGAAGATCAAGCACGCTTCCATCGCAATGTAGCAGCAGTGACTGCCGTCTTGACCGGGAAAAAGTTGCAGAGTGTTGCAAAGGTGCATCAGATGGCTCCCTCCACACTCTCCTACTTAGTGAAACGCACGAAAGAGCTTGGGCAGATTGCTTGTGTTCCTCATGGGTCTTATCATCGCGAGCGCGTCTTACGCCCTGAGTTTCAGCAGTTGATTCGTAAGCTCTACACCAACCCAATGCGACCTACTGTGATGGCCGTGTATGAGGATGTTCGGCTCAAACGCTTGGCCGAGGAATTGAGCCTCCGCGAGGAGACGCCTGTTCTCACGCCAACCTATCGGCAAGTCTGGAAGTTCTTGAAAGCCATCACCCATGAGACATCAGTCAAAGAGGCTCGTTCTGGTCTTAAACACCCTCCAAGAGAGGTGATGTCACCGCACTCCTTTGTGCTCTCCATTGCCTATCCCGCATTCATCTGCCAAGTAGACGAACATACCTTCGACCAGTTTGTTGTTGCCAAAGATGGGACCGTTATCACCCGTCGAGTCCACGGAGCGGTTCTCATCTGTGTCAAAACGGGGGCAATTCTGGGTACAGTGCTCGCCTTGGATAATCTCAAGGAAGAAGATTACATGCGCCTCCTCAAGGTAAGCCTGGAACCAAAAGATCGCCTGACAGCGCTCTACGAGTGCAAAAATCTGTGGCCGTGTTACGGCCAACCGGCTATCATCTTTCACGACCGGGGGAAAATCTTCACGTCTGAGCGAGCGACCCAGGTGGTGGTAGATCGCCTGGGTATCACCACAGAACAAGCACCTCCTTTTGCGCCATCAGCAAAAGGAACCGTCGAGGCTCTTTTTACGTGGACTACCAGGAAGTTTGAGCATCGCCTTCCGGGAACATCGAAGTCCACACCGCAAGATCGTGGGGCTTACGACAGTCTGCGCGAAGCCGAAAAGGCAGGGATCACCCTTGATGTGTTGGAGAAGCTGTTCATTCAAGCCATCGTAGACGGCTACATGCAGGAGTGGAACACCCTTCGACGACAGACGCCAATAGCCCTGTGGGAAGCGAGTGTTCGAGAGAAGGGGATACCGCGCTTCATGGGATCACAGGATGATCTGAAGCTCTTGCTCATGAAGGCAGTGAACCGTAAAAACCTCTCAACGGGCCGCTACACCCTTCATCCACATGGTGGCCTCTCTTTCCTGGGACGCCGCTACACCAGTCCGGGGCTTCTGGATCGGTTGCGCGGAAAGGAATTTGACATTTACTACGACCGGCGCGATATTTCCGTCATCTACCTCTTTGTCGATGGCCTGTTGGTTGGAGAAGCCCTCTGTACGGAGTTCATGGGACGCCGCGTCAGTGTTTGGGAAGCTGATGCGGAGCGCCGTGCTGATGCTGTTCTCAAAAAGGGTGCGACTGCCGAGAGTCTGGAAAATCGACAACGAATTCAGGAAGAAGCAGCATCTGGTAAGCGTATCCATTCGCTTGAAACCAAGCGTTTGGAGAAAAAACGGCAATTGGATCTCCAGCGCCAAGAAATTCATCCTGAAGCGGTGCAAACCCGTCTCCAAGGGCGTATCTCTCCACCGAAGCGTCCTCAAAAGGGGGGTATCCTGCCCCCGGCAGTACCCCAAGATGACCCACCAGGAACAGAAGTCATTCATTTGCCGATACGAGAGCGAGGGACGAACTATGACTGATAGCTCAGGCGAACAGCATCGTCCTCCATTTGTCGTGCATGACAACTTTCTGGAAACGCCCTTTGCAACACGTTTTCAAGGACTCTTACGGCATGCTTTGGAGCACCATTCCTGGCATATCATTGCGGCCATTCCGGGGAGCGGCAAGTCATGGGCAATTCACGACCTCCTATTGCACAGTGGAGCCTACAAAGAAGCTACAGGGAGAACTCGACTCCCTCTTCTTTTCATACGCGCACCAGCAAATCAAGCACACGAACTGAATCTGGCGACGGCCTTCGCCGGTGCTTTCGGCATCGTCCCTCGTATGACAGGGGCCGCGCTTCGCGTCTGGCTTGTGCGGGAGATGGCATGTGATGGAGTTGAATGCATCATCATTGACGATGCACATGAATTAACACTTAAACACCTTGCGCTTCTCAAAGAATTGACGGATAATTTAGCAGCTCCTCCCTATCAAAGGCGGGTTGGTCTCTGCTTGGTCGCCGCTACAAGCGGAAACATCGTTCCCTTCCAAGAAGTCCTTGCAGAGCCGAAGATTATCTGGCGACAGTTCCGCCATCGCATGGACATAGAACATCCCTATCATATTGTTTCTGGCCACACGGAGCAGGAGGTGCGTCATATTTTAACCACCTTTGAGGATCTCTATCGACCTCAACTCCCAGACTTGCAGTTACGTCGCTGGGCCACAACCATCTATGAGTGGTTGACCAACCCGATCCTCGATCCCGACGGGACCAAGCGTGTGACGATGGGCAACATCACCAAGCTTGTGGTCACCACGCTTCGGCGTGCCTACAACCGGGGAGCGACTGATGTCGATGCCGTGACGCTCCAAGAAGTGGCAGAACTGATGATTGTACGCCATGATGAGATTACTGGAATGGACGGAGATTCACCTGATCAGTTGCCTCCCGAAGAAGGAGTAGGCTGATGATGCCCATTGTTCTTGGTGATCTTGCCTGGCAAACCACGTTTCCGCACCGAGTTGCGCCACTTCCCGATGAGTGGCTGACAGGTTTGCTCCTGCGTTGTGATGAGGTCAATCATTGGGAAAGTGGGGAAACCTTCCGGTATCTTCTGCATTCGACAGATCATCCAGGTTTTGGTCCCGATGCTTCTCTGCTCGTCGTGCCCTTTTCACTTCTTGAATGCCTTGCCCAATTCCTGATGGTCTCTCCGAAACGTCTTCTTGCCACGACCTATTCTGCCGAGCTTGCACGGCTCTATCCTTCCGACGAACCCCATCCCAAGTTCCTGCTCGGCCCTCAGTACCATTCAGAAAAGCGGTTAAGAAGATTCAGGCGTGGACAGCGAGAACTCAGCAGGAAGCGCCCAATCCATCTTTGCCCGGTATGTGTTGCTCAAACACGTATTATCAAACGCACTGAGGCATTGCCACACCTGCACTATTGCCCGATTCACCATGTCGCGTTCCAAGGGCGTTGTTCCTGCGGAACACCCCTCTCCTTCTTCTCTCGTGGGACGCCACCATTTGCCTGCTCTGGGTGTGGTCTGGATTGGGGCGAATTCCCTCACATTTCGATTTCCCCAGATCGATTGAAGCTGGAACACGATCTCTATGCACTCTATGAGTTTTTCCTTTTGCAAGGAACAGATGAGTTGAAGGGAGCTGCCTTGCGTTTGGCTCGTCATCAGATCAAGAAGCACGAATCGCTCCAATCGAAGCTCAGCGGGAGAAGGATCATGCTTAGAAGCATCCCTATTTTGGACCACCTTTCCCTAGGGTATATTGTTGACATTCTCGTGAGTGTCGGCATTTCTCCGAAGGATATTGCTGAGGTTTCATTGTGCTAGATTTTGCTATGCGAGATAGTGATGTGAATGCGCCTGCTTGGCAAAATACCTTTCCTCATCGTGTGATGCCTCTTCCTGATGAGCGGATTCCCGGTTTACTACTCCGTTGTGATGAGGTGAATCACTGGGGTAGCCGAACGACACTTACCCACCTCCTTTCTCCTGGACCAGAGAAATTTCACCGCTGCTGGAGGACAGAGATGCCCAATCTCATCTTCTGGTTGGAGATCCTGGAATTGACCCGATTTTGGGGGGGACTCAAACGTGGAAGTTGAGTCAGGAGAGTTTCATCAAAAGCGATGAAAAGAACAGAAAAGATATTTTCTATCTCTGTAGAAAGATTATACCATAGAGATAGACATTTGTCAAGAGAACACCTCTTCTCTTTGTTCACCCTGTTTTTCATAGTCAACTGGGCTGACATAGCCTAAAGAAGAATGTATTCGCCTTCGATTGTAGTATACTTCGATATACTCAAAAATTGCTGCTTTCGCTTCAATCCTTGTTGAAAAGATCGTTTGTCCACAACACTCTTCTTTCAATGTTGCCCAAAAACTTTCCATCATCGCATTGTCATAGCAATCACCTGTACCACTCATGCTTGCTTGAATATTGTGCTCCTGCAATAGCAGTCGATAGCTGTGGCTGGCATATTCACTGCCGCGATCGGAGTGGTGGATTAAACCAGCTGCTGGTTGCCTGCTCAGCACTGCCATATGAAGTGCTGCTTTTACCAATTCTGCATTATGATACTTGTCCATCGCCCATCCAACAATTTTACGAGAATAGATATCAAGTACTCCTGAAAGATAGAGCCATCCTTCCTGTGTTTCAATAAATGTGATGTCTGCCACCCATTTTTTATTGGGTGCATCAGCGGTAAAATCACGTTTCAGAAGATTGGAAGCGATGGGAAACTGATGGTGACTGTTCGTTGTTCGCGCTTTCCGTCTCTTTCTTCGTGCATAGAGATTTTTTTCTCGCATTAACCGAGCAATTCGTTTTCTTCCACAATGGATGCCTTGTGCTTGGAGTTCGGCATGAATGCGAGGACTACCATATTTACCCCTACTCTCCTGATACGCATCTTCAATACGCTCTGCAAGCTGTTCGTCATCCCATTTTCGTTTGCTTTTTCCTCTTTTACACCAATTGTAATAGCCATTTTCTGACACATCCAGCACCTGGCACATGCGAAGAATCGGAAACTGATGACGATGCTCATGAATAAAGTGAAATCTTACAGATGGGGCTGCGCGAAGATGCTCACCGCTTTTTTTAATATATCCCTTTCTTGCCGCAATATATCTATTTCACACTTTAATTTTCTGTTTTCCTCTTCTATAGCTGTTTGATGGCCTTTACCAGGGAATGCTTCTTCACCTTGCTCACCAAATTCCTTGCACCATTTACTTAAAGCACTGTCAGAAATACCAAGGTCTCTGGCTATTTGCGTTTTACTCTTTCCACTGGTTTCAAATAGCTGAACAGCTTGTTGCTTGAATTCTTTCGTGTAGGTCGGCTGTGTTTTGCGTGCGCCACGTTACATGATAACCACCACAAGTGGGAAACGTGTCACTCACTCATTTGGGTGAGGAGAAGGATTGAACTCAATTACAGGGGGAAGTTCCCTGTCGGAGGAAACGGCCAAACCTCTGAGGCTGAGACTACTGCATGCGTCCGGTGCAGATACACCGGGGGTATGAAGCCAGTTAAAGTCGTAACCCAAGTAGCCTACGTCCTTTTAGGATAAGGCGAAAGTGGTGCGGGCCGTCAGTACCTCTCATGGTGACGAGAGGAATCCCTGTTTGAAGCTTCGTTACAGCCCATACCCGAAAGGGTAGCTCGTAAGAGCAGTCTGGTACTGGCTCTCCGTGCAAAATGGAAAGGCAGTGACACGCTTGCAAGAGCTTGTCAGGTGCGAACACAATTGACCGTTACACTCGCATCACACTGACCGGAGTAAAAGGGACACCTACAAGAGGGAAACAAGACCAGGTTCAATTCAACGTGGGAAGGCACGGACAAAGAGGGGTATCTGCCTCAATGAGATGTCCATGCTGGCAGCAGCCCGTAGTAGCGTTGAAATGAGGTAATACTCATGGAGCGAAGGGGCAAAGTCAATCGAAAAAGACAGCGCTTCACTTTCAGTCGTAAGCCAATGAAAAATAGCTAATTCATGGAGTCACTCCAGAGAAAGGAGAACCCTTATGAAGGTTCACAGACTGAAAGTAGAAACGGAAGTGTCAGAAATACCATAACTTGGTTCTTACGCAACTTTGCTGATCTCAATTGTGGTATGCTGAAAGTTTGTCCCGTTTTTCATCCCTCTCGGTTTCTTGAGACGATCCACTGGTTGGGTTTGCCTATTTTTGTACTTGTTTTTC
>Ga0137387_10001089_pt1 | contig 12963 bp, 14 predicted proteins | sample SagtaG_3_FD_104909 | JGI IMG/M metagenome (GOLD analysis project Ga0137387, IMG submission 104909) | Vadose zone soil microbial communities from Angelo Coast Range Reserve, California, USA - Sage2_R_115_16 metaG | ecosystem: Environmental > Terrestrial > Soil > Vadose zone > Saprolite | place...
AGTTTCAGGGAGCCTCTATCGACCTCGTATGGCTCGATGAAGAGTGCGAACAAGACATCTTTGATGAGTGCTACCAGCGTACCGTGGACTGTGCCGGGCGGTTGTTGCTCACCCTCACTCCCCTTACCGACATCAACAGTGGAGTCCGAACCCCTTGGGTCTTCGACCTCTTTGAAGAGTTCCTCGCTGGAGATAGTTCTTTAGTATTTAACCAACTCAGTACCCTTAATAGCCCCTTCATCCCAGAGGATGAGAAGAAGAAGTTAATTGAGAAGTGGTCTGGTGATCCCGAAGAGGGCGCACGGCTTTATGGTAAATTTGTTAGGCGCAGTGGACTTGTATACCCTTGGTTTGATAAATCCAAACATGTTATCAGACCCATCGCTATACCTCGCTTCTGGCAACGGATTGTTAGTATTGACCCTGCTGCCACAGGTGTTACGGCGGCTATTTGGATCGCCGTTGACGAAAACGGAAACTATTACGCCTACCGAGAATATTACGAGCGAGACCGAATAGTAAGTGAGCACGCTAAAAGTATACAGATGCGTTGTCAAGGCGAGCCTGTTGACTACTGGCTTCTTGATCCTAAGTGGGGCAGTCAGCGCAATGCTGAGAACCACAAGAATGGCGCACAGCTATACAGAGAATCTGGTATTCCAGTTAGACTACCTGAAGTTGGTGAAGACTATGGACTCGCTGTCTCGAAAGAGTACATCTCTGCCACCGTCACACCTGGAGCAAGACACCCCAAGTTCTATATAATGGGCGAGTTACCGAACTTCCTCCACGAAATAACCCACTATACCTACGATACCTTTGGCCGTGGGGAGAACAGAGGGCTTAGCAAAGAGAAGCCCCGCAAGCGGAATGACCATCTATTGAACGCCACGCAGTACGCAATGTGCCTTAGATTAAAGGGAAGTAAAAAACGTAGCATGGATATTTTTGGTAATGAATTACAATCCGGCCTAACAGCCGAACAACGAGCGAAGCTCGTATCTTACACGTAGGTCTAACATGAGAAAAGCTCTAGGAATGGTTCTGTCTTTGCTTCTGGCATGTATGCCAGTATTCGCTGCCCAAGAAGCTGACCGAACTCGAATGTCCAAGGACCACCAGCGTGCATATGATGCGGCCTTGGCTCTCTATGGGACCTATGGAGACATAACCCACTTCCTTTGCTCTACTACTGTTGTAGCTGAGAAAGCGGCTGCCAGCAACACAGGTAAGAAATACCAGTACCTTCTGCTTACCGCTGGGCATTGTATCGTTGGTGATGGGCTCCCCCTTGGCCTACAGTTCGGCGTCCGTCCCGATATTAAGCCCGAAGCGCCTAAGCCAGAGCTTGAAGTAGTGGATGTCATCCGAGCTGAGAATAGCGCGAAGTATGACTTTGCTTTTCTAAACCTATACAGCGATAACGAATACCCTTATATCCCTATCGACTTCAACTATGTCCCTCAACTCGAAGATGAAGTGTATGATGTTAATTTCACTGAAGGCATTGTCAAGCAGGTTAGCCTTGGGAGGGTCTCTTCGCAAATCATTGACCAGCCTTCTTCACAGCAAGGCTGTAATATTTGCAGCGGCAGGTTCATGGTTCAGATTTTCGCTGGCCCCGGAGCGAGCGGCTCTGCTGTTATCAATGCCAAGACTCATAGGGTCATTGGCGTTGGCGAGTTCGGATTTAATGGCATCACTATTGGATTGGGTGTAGAACCAACCTCGTTGCTTAAAACTTGGATACTTACCCCAGTAAAAGAGCCAGTAAGCCCAAAAGAGCAACACCTTCAGGAACCAAAGATAGCAGCGGGTCGATAGTTATGTATTTCTTGATCTTCCTAAACCTGCTCTTTCTGGTCGTGAGGGTTGCTTCTGAGGCTAGCCTTGTTGTATTAGCTTATGTCGCGTTGAAATTCCTTGGGCTGTATGGCCCGGCTCCTAAACCATCGCTATTCTCACGGCTACGCCGTGCGTTGAAAGCCTTCTAGTGACCCTAAATATCTACTATACTGCCCTGCAGATGTTGATATTGTTGTACTTCCTGGCTGCCTGCCAGATTATACCTTGGATAGTTAAACTCGTCAGGTGGGCCTATCCCACCCTAAAAAGGGTCCTCACTAATGGAAGAGTCGCCAAAATTGGTAGCATACTTCGTTCGGCATGGCGAAACGGGCGGTAACGCCGCAGGTCTTTTCAGGGGCGCTATTGACTACCCCCTAAGTGCAAAGGGCATCAAGGATGCCAATAAAGTCAAGGATTATTTCAGCGGTATTGATCTTGGTTCTGCTTATTCTTCTGATACCACCAGAACTCGTCAAACGAATGAAGCAGTTCTGGGTCCGAAAGACATGGTAGCAAGTGAAACTTCCGATCTGCGCTCGTGGAATCTGGGATATCTCTCTGGCCTCAAAAAGACTGAGCACCAACGAGAAGTTGAATACTTTCAAGATAACCCCAACCAAGATGTGCCGAACGGCGAGTCTCTTACTAAGTTTCGAGGTCGAATCACTCCACGAATCAAGAATTCAATTCTGAAGGGCATCAAAGAGGGTGTACCTTCAATTACCTTTCTCCACTCTAGTGGCATTCATGAACTAAGCCACCTGTTGTATGGGGATCATAGTTATATCAAAGTCAAACCAGGGGGGGTCGTCGGTGTATACAAACAAGGAAACAAGCTCACAGCCAAGGCACTCCTCAACGAGTCCAAGGGACACAACGACGAGCACTACGGGGGTTAGATGTGACCCCACGTATCACAGGTATTACAGCCTGGACCCTTTTGGGGTGGAAGCGACACACGAAATTCTGATTGTCTCCATTTGTAGCAATTGTGGTCACGCAATCGAATATAGAACTAAAGTCTAAAGGAATAATAAAACATGGCAAATACAGCAATTAACATGAACGCTGCCGGTAACGGATACCTTGGTGTGCCCGCTATCGCAGTCGCTCAAGGACAGATTTATAACCAAGGAACTGCGAGTTCTTTGGGCAGCGTGTTGACAGGTATCGGAACGTCCACGACTGATAACTCAGGAGCTGCGATTACCCTCAACTTTATTGATGGTACTCAGTCTCTTGGACAATACAACGTGGTTGTTTCTTTGCAATCTGCAACTGCGGCTGCAACTATCAACGGCGTTGCCAACCAAGTTCAGTATTCCGGCGTTGGCGCTATGGGGCAGTTCAAAGTTGGGCAGACGTTTGTTACGGCAGGCTTCTCGAACTCAGGTAACAATGCCTCTTCAACGATTACGGCTGTTACCTCTTCCTATGTTCAGGTTACTAACTCGGGTGGAGTTGCGGAAACGAATTACTCTGCTACTGGTACGGTTACTGTTGGACGCAAGGTTGTTGCGGTTCGTGCGGTTCACTCGGCACTCAGCTTTGCTGGTGTTGCTGACTCTGCAACGAATGGCAGCGGCGTGTTGTCAGTCTCTTCAATCACTAACAAGGCTTGTGTTCTAACGGCCAATAACACCATCCCTGCCGGACAGTTCTCAGTTCTGTTCGATGTTTATTTTGACAACTAAACTGAATATCAAAGGAGAACATGACCAATGATATTTAGAAACGAACAACTCCCTTTGGGAGCACAAAGCACTATTAATGAGTTTGGTACGTTGGCTTCCAACACCACGCTTGTTAATAACAACTTCAAACCTACTTCGAGAGAAATCCTCTCAGTTCCTCTTATCGTTGCTGCGGCTGCATCGTCTCAGTACCTTTTCCAGGCCCCTTGGTCTTGCCAGGTGGTTGGAATTCGCGTAAACTGGACAGTGCAATCTACCGGCGCTGCTAACTTGTCCGTCCTTCGCGTGACGGCAGATGCAGTAGCCCCGGCTGCGGCGAACGGAACTACCCTTATCCTGCTTAGCAACGCAGTTATCAGCTTGCAGGGCACAGCCAACACTCGGCAGAATATTGCCTTGTCAGTGGCTGCAGGGAATCCCTTGGTCCTTAACCCCGGCGACCAGATTGCTATTTTTGAATCAGCAGCAACCACTGGTTTGGCGGGCGCTTACGTCCAGGTTGAAATCGCACAGATCGGCTAAACAACTAGGGGACCGTCCTACCTCGGAGCCGTCTCGGGATGGTTTTAGCAAACTAGTTTAGCGGTGACGGCCAAATTTTCCACCTTATCTCTTCGGACAAAGGTGGCGTCGAACAAGGGGCCTACGACAGTGACCCCCGTCCCTTTCTATGCTCTTACTACTCGCCTCAATCAACTTCGCCCTAGCCACCTTCGATGCGTGGCTTACGCGCAAACGGATTCTGAAATATGGACCCCAGGTTGAGGGGACTGAGCATATGAGAGCCCTAGCCACCAAAATGGGTCCTGAGCTAGGCGTTATGACTGGGCTTTTACTCCCAGCAGCGTTAATGACCCTAATCTTGTCAGCCCTTAATTGGCCTAGTGCTCTTGGGATTTTGGTTGGATACCGACTTCGGACGTTCACCATCCAACTTCAAAGCCTCCAATTTGAAAAAGAAGCTAGAGCAATTAAGGATGCAATAAACAAACGAAATTCCGGCAGTTAGGCACCCCCTCCATGCCTCCGGCGTTGATACGCCGCCCTCTCACTGCCGGAACCCTTTAGGACTACCATGAGTCTATTTGAAAGAAAAGATGCTGAGAAGCTCGCTTCTGAGGCTTTAGACCCTCAGAAGGTCATCTTGACTTGTGGAATCCACAATTGGAGCTACGGGCTAAAAGACCGATTTGGTAAGCCAGTCCCTCCGAATTTTAAATGTAAGCAATGTACGATGGTTAGCTTTATGGGTTTGTTAGCCAACTCACCTCCAGATAAGCGAATAGAGATAGTTGAGATGTTGGAATATACAATTCATAAGTTGATTGAAGCTGAGAAGCGCGGCGAGATTGATAAAAAGACACTATTCAACCGCCCAGAAGTTTCGGTACAGAAGGATGTAAACTAATATGGCAACGATGGGCGGAATTTTTTGTCCTGACTATGACGGTACTCAAGCGCCTGCTACGGGTTATGTAGGTACTTTAGCTCAAAACGCTAATACTGGAGCAATTATCCTAGGTAAGTACAGGCTTTGGAAGTTAACCTTCCAAACAGCCACAGCAGGGGCTAATAGTGCTATTTTAAGATTTACTGTTGGTAATAGTGTATTAGGTCATACTGCAACTACACCAGTATCCACTTCACCATTCTTACATAATTTTCACGAAAACTTCTTTGAACTTGACGGCTCTTTTGATTCAATTAATTTAGCGAATCTTGACAATGGTGCTACAGGTTTAGTTTATTGTTTTCTTCCTTTAATAAGGAATTAATAGGATTTGTATTTAGTTATAGTGGCTAAAGTCAAATGGCCTTTACCTTTAACTGTATAACTTGTGGAATCTCTTTTACAAGAACTAACCGTAATAGAGATAAATATTGTTCTCGTAAATGTTCAAATAGACATTTTAGAGGTGAACGTCTACGAATGAAAGAACAGGAATCTTTCATTTCTAGAGGCTATAGATATATACGTCATAATGGAAAATGGATGACTGAACATACAGTTATTGCAGAAAAGATTTTAGGCCGCCCGTTAACAAAAGCTATTGTTGTTCATCATTGGAATGGTAATAAATTAGATAATAGAAATTCAAATTTACTGATTTGTTCTCAATCATATCATTCTTGGCTTCATCAAGAGATGAGTCATAGATATCAACGAGAACATTTTACGGAGTAATCCCATTCCTTTCACATTTGATGCAAATAATGCGCTTAATGTTTCCTTAACAGGTAGCACCCCAGTTGTGTCTGAAAACCTCGCTTCAGTTGGCGGGGCTAATATAACTCTAGGGGCTAAGACTAGTGCTAATTCATTACCAGTGGTATTAGCTTCTGATGAGGCAACTTTACCAGTCAGCATCGCTGGCACTGTAGCCGAGAACCTAACTCAAGTAGGTGGTTCTGCTGTATCGTTAGGCGCAAAGACCTCTGCGTTGTCTATTCCTGTGGTGCTGGCGAGCGATGAGGCGAATGTTCCAGTATTGGGTGCTATATCTGCTTTTGCAAGCACCACCATCACAAGTGCTACATCTACTGGACTGGTTTTATCGATTCCGTGTCTCGGATACTCAACTGTACTTGTTGACTTGAGGTCTTTGAACACATGCACAGGCGGGACGATACAGTTTGAGGGCGTGGGTCCAGGAAACTTTAACTCATCTGTAATGGGGATGCGTCAGATCGATGCAAACTCTCAGCAGTTTTATGAGGCTACATCGACTCAATCCTTAGCTTTGAGCAACGACACGAGAATTATATATCAGATTCCTGTGGCGGGACTCTCGACAGTAAATGTGATCTTGTCTCCCGCTTTCACGGGTTCAGGCAGTATATTATTGGCAGGTAGAGCATCTAACGGTTCAGCGCCTGGTCCTACTACAGTCGGCCAGAGTGATGCGAGTAAGTTGAACGTTACGAATCAAGCTCCAGTAACAACCAATCCTCCTGTTTACACCACAGGTACAACAAACCCTTTATCACTAGATGTGAATGGGGGTTTGAGAACGGTTGGCACGGTAACGCCGGTCTCATCTGCCACCTGGACTAGTGCCACAGCCGCAGGTACACACGTCGATATAAACTGCGCTGGCATGGGCAGCGTTGTTGCTATCATTTCTACAACCGGAGGAACTTTCTCTACCGGACAGATTCGATTTTTCGCAGAGAGCAGCGGCGGTTTCGGTTTTGATACCGTTGGTATGAGAATGCGCACGCAAGGCGGAGTTTTTACACAGCAGTACGACGCAGACCACACCCTAACTCTACTAACCAATGATGCGTACTCTTACTGGTTCCCAGTATCGGGTTTCACGGTGTTCAGAGTTTATTTGAACACAGCTATCACAGGTTCTGGTCAAGTATCCATCAGTTTACAAGCGGCACCTTCGACCATTACTGGTCCCACCACCGTCGGTCAGAGCGATGCGAGCAAGTTGAATGCATCAGTAGTTGGTGCAGTAACTACAAATAACATATTCACTTGGAATAGCGCAACAGCTTTGTTTTCGTCTGTGACAATTCCTTGTGCTGGATATACGGCACTCGCTTTGCGAATCACTACTGATGCAGGAACATTCACGACGGGCCAGGTCAGTTTTAACGTATCAACACAAGCTAGCGGATCGAGAGCATTAAACATTACGGGGATGCGTCAACAGAATTTGGTGGAGCAATTTTACGATGCGAAGTCTACACACAATTTCGCTCCAAGCCAAGATTGGAATTATGTTTTCAACGTTTCTGGATTTGCGGCTTTTCAAATTTTCTTGCTTACGGCAATCACAGGATCAGGCAACGCAACCTTTACAGTAGAACTTATTTCCGATGCAGTTCCTGCTGCCCCAACCACAGTCGGTCAGAGCGACTCGTCGAAGCACAGAGTAGCAGCGTATGGCGACCCAGGGTCGTTTACAACAAAAATCAACACGAGTTCTTCAGGAAATAACGCTGTCTTAACTGTCCCTGCTGGAAAGAAGTGGATTCTTAAAGGCGGGTATTTGAAACTCGTTACTGGTGCTACTGCAGGAAATAGAATTCCTGTTTTAGCTGCGCTAGATGCTAGTGCTACTTTTTATGCACAAACGTTTCCTATGGCGAGCACGACAGCAGCAGTAACACAGGCAGCTTCCACGACAGTATTTTATTTCTTTTCTCCTTCCAGCACATTTTATCAGACAGCGCCTATTGCTGCTCTGTCCACAATGCTGTTCGCCTTCCCCGAGGTGGTCTTGGGGCCGTCTTTTACTTTACAATCTCTTATCAACGGAATAGTAGCAGGAGACACAGTTCAGTTGATGATAAATGTCATTGAGTTACCAGATTAGTAAGAGGGAATATGGATACCAACGTTACAGCGGTAGTACGATACGGGCAAGACTCAGATGTAAGAAGTTCGGCGGTCTTCGCCATTCTTAATCTAATCTCACAATACGGCGGCGACTCAACCCTGGCGCAGACCTTGATTACACTAGACAAGTCTCTACAGACCCTGATGATCGCTTCGATCACGAAGTTTGCGAATGAGGCGGTAGCGGCTTTGGTGGTAACACCAGCCACGATGCCTGATAGCCTCCAACCCTCAACTAAAGCATAACATGGCTACTTTCTCCTCAGTCTGGATACCTGACCCCTCTGTTAGCGTAGGCTCATCTCTCGTTGGCCCTGGCGGAGACAGTGGCGTAGTCACCCTTGGCAAGAATCGGTTATTCAGAATATGGACAGACAATACCTCTGGGATGAGTATCAGCTTTGGATTAGGGACAGCAGCTCTACCTACTTCCTCAGCATATGCAATTAGCCCCGTCCCCCAAGACTTTGACATGGGGCCTGCTTTGGATTCAATCCGCTTAGTCAACAACTCCAACATTTCAAGCGCTCACTATTACCTTCAAGCACTCGCAAAGTTCTAATATATGGCAAACACCTTAACCGGAGATATGCATGGTGGGATGGCCCAAGGTGGGGCGCAATCTCTGCCCCCAGGTCAGAGCGCAACAACCACCGCTCAGCAGACACAAACTGGTTTAACTACTGACCGTAACGTCCAAATTACCTGGACCCTCGACACCCTCCAACGGATGCGTAACTTCCGTAGGCCCTTTGACCAACGCAGAGCTTATTTCTACCGTCAATACATCGGTCAACGCGACCGCAGGATGTATCCTGACAACCTCACACCTCGGTCAAACACCTTTGTTCCTTATCCACACCAAATTGTTGATGCAATTGTCAGCCGCGTCCACGACGCTTTCTTCGGCATCGACCCTTGTATCGAAGCCCGGCCTAAGGGCGGCTCGCCTGAAGCTGCTTGGCAGATGCAAGCTGTTATGCTTACCTGCCTTAAGAAGGCTAACTGGATCAAGCAGATTGAACTCGGCACCCGCGATTGTGGCATCTACGGGCACTTTGGTATCAAGGTTGACTGGGACTTCAGCTTAGATACAGTAACAGGCCCCGAACCAATCTACCAGATGCGTCCAGTCCTGGACGACCAGCAACAGCCTGTGATGAATCCTGATGGCACGCCGTCTATGCTTCCGGTCCTGAATCCTATGACTGGAAAGCCGATCCAAATCGGCGCACAACTTCAGTCAGTGAAAGTCCCCCGCAACTGCCCGAAGATATCCGTCATCGACATCTACGACCTTCTTATTGATCCAGACGGCGAACAAGTCGCTCATGTGTATGAGATGTCATGGGGAGAGATGAAGCGCCAGTTTGAAGGCAAGCCTGACCTTTATTTCCCAGAAGCGATGGCCGAGCTTACTGCTCGCATGTCTCAGTACAGAGAGTTAGATCAAGATGGAATCATTATCAGAATCGCTGAACTCTGGGACAACACCAAAAAATCAGTTACCCAAGTTACCTTCGGGGAAGATGCTGACGCTATTGGATGGAAAGATCGTCGTTATCAGTACCGCAACGCTAGCTATAGCGCTTACAAGCGCCGGGTGTATAATGGGCCGCCCGTCATGCTTTATACTGGGCCTAATCCTTTCGCTCATCAACGCATACCCATTCTTCATCTGGGGTACATACCGATCAAAGGCGATGCTTACGGCATCGGAGCGATTGAGTTCGTCTCCGACCTTTGTGAGGGTGTAAACGTTTTTACAAACATGATTACCGACAACTGGAACATGGGCATTAATAGAAGGTTCGCCTATGACATCACAGTTGACATAGATCACGATCAGTTGGATATGGGCAACGTCCCCGGTGGTAAAGTAGGAGTCGTAGGCGACCCCAACAAAGCCATCATGCCCTTTGGTTCTTTCACCCCGAACCAAGGCGACTACATGATTATCGACCTCTACAAAGACATGATCCAGATGGGGTCTGGTATCAGCGATTTCTACACACAGGGCGTCGGTAGCTCTGGTGGGAACCGCACAAGCAGTGGTATCTCGCAGGTTATCAACGAATCAGGATATATGTTCAAGCTGTTTATCCGCCGATTCGAGATTGAAATCCTGCAACCGATGATGGAGATGGTTTCGTCTATGATCCAGCAGTTTGGGACGGACGAACTTGAATACTCCATTACTAACTCTAATCCCGAGATTCCGAAGTTCGGACGAGTGAAGCTCGCCGACCTACTCGGCAATTATGAATTCGATTTCGTTGCTGCTAACTATGCCACGGGCAAGGTCGTAAAGCAACGTAACTTGATGGCCTTTTATAACCTAGCCATTCAAAGTCCTTATGCCCAACAGGGCGAATTCCTCCGCGAGATCGCTCGCGCTATGGAAATCCCCTTCGCTGCTAGGTTGCTCAAGACCGATCAACAGGTTCAGCAAGAATCGCAATCTCAGCAACAAGCTCAATTCCAGAACGAACTCATTCAACACCTGCTCAAGTTTGAAACGAAGGCAGCCGTTGAACAGATCAAGAAGCCTGAGTTCATGCCTGCAGGTTCAGTGGCCGCTCCTACGGAGCAAGTTAAACACGGCGCTGCTATCCAAGATATAGTTGAGAACTATCTGGCTGACACAGCCGATCAACTCTTTGGCTTCCAACCTGGTACCGAGCCAATTCGACCTCCCGGTAGGGAAGGCAAGCCTCGCAAGTCTCAGTTTGAAGGCAACATCCCTGGTGGTTCGCAACAAGATTCAGAACGTGGTTTTGCCCAAAGTATGGGCGCTAACAGTCTAGGAACAGGTGGAGCATAATGTCTGATATATTTAATAGCACAATGTCTGGTTTGGAATCTAGCTCGGAGCGCTATGCTACTTCCTTTCAGGCTTCGCACGACGAAGTTCGTGAAGGAACGTCAGGCACCGCGCCTATGATCTCTCAGCAAGACCAGGTGGCTACAGTTAGCTATCGCCCAGGCGATGTGGCTAAGCCAGCTTCTACCGTAGGTGAAGTCTCTATCGCTATCCCCATTATGACTCCAACTGGGACTCTAGGGTTCCAGAATTGGGCCGTTAATGGTTGGGATGGTGAAGGTAAGACCCTCACCAATACTGGCCTAGATGATTACAAACACGAACCTCAAATGAAGAATACCTATTGGGGTGCGGGTAACATGGGCAAATATACTCGTGCTACTGGTGAGAATCGTCAAGCTGATAGCCAAATGACTCCACAGAAGAGTTCTAAGTAATAAAGGAAAATAAAATGTCTGATATGTCTGAATTCAGTAGTGCAGTTAGCGCAGCTCGCGCTAGTGATTTGGTTGCCAAGCGTTGGCCGGATGCCGCCGCTGGTGCTTATGGCGGGGCTAATGCTGGTCCGGTCGAGAGCTACGGCGGGTTGGAAGCTGCAAACGCAGCTATCTCCAAGCCCCGGCAGTATAGCCCAATTGCTTCTCCCGATGCCCCTGGCAGCGGTGAGAACATGCTGAGCCCTGGTCCGCGAAGCGACACCTCTGTCCATGCCCATTTTGGGCAGCACAGCTCGGGTAACTTTGACCAGGCTGTGAGCAACACTTGCAGCGGCGATGCCCAGACTACCAAGCACTGGACCGACGCGGCAGGCGGCTCCCTTGGCAGCGTCCAAGACGGCTACAAAGACTAATTAAGCTGGAGGGCTTATGTTTGAATGGCTAAAGCGGTTGTTTCAACCGAAGGTTGTCTATAAGATTGTCGAAGTGAAAGCACCAAGACCCTCTTATCGGTGGGACGAGAACACGGTTCAAGCCGTGACCACCCTCACCTCTCACCCAGGGTTCGTAGCCCTAGTTGAGCGCCTAGCAATCAGCAAGGCCCAACTTGAAGCTAAGAACAACACCCAATGGAAGAAGGACCTCCGAGAGGCAGACTTTATCCAAGCGGGTATATTCTGGTGCGGATGGCTGCAGGAGCAGATCGACAAAGCCACCTTCAAAGGGTCCCAACGCAAGTCAGTTGACCCGTTTGAAGAGGAACTAGCAGCATTCAAAGAACTCGATGCACGCATCGAAAGGGTATGTGAAGTTCCCAATGCCGGAAATTAACCAATCCGCTATCAAAGGCGAGCCAGGTACTGGCTACGAGAACGAAGACGGCAAGGGTGAATTCTCCTGCCGGAACTGTGAGTACTACAAGTCCTCATCCAGTTCGTGCGGCCAAGAAGATATGATGAAGTTGTCTAAGCGTCCCCGCCTGCCAAACGGCAGGGTAGCAGTCGAAGGCATGGGATGCTGTGAATATGTGGACCGTATTGGTCTCATATTCCTTAAATAAGTTTCGCGGCCACAAGCCGCATAGTAGTTAAATCTAAGTCTCACAAGGACGACGATGCCAGACAATGTAGACCAAGTAGCTCCGGGCGGAGTGATCCAGCTTCAAAATGCTCCTGCCGGACTCGACGATGCGACATTCGATTCGTTATTTCCCTCGGATGGAGTGTCCACAGTAGTACAGCCTGCACAACAGGCTCAACCACAGGGAACGCAACAACAGCCTCAAGTCTCTCAGACAGCTCCTGTTACGCAGGAGTACTTCCTCAAGGGAGCTAAGTCAGTCTATAAGTCACGCGAGGCGGCTGAAGAAGGCATCAACAATAAAGATGCTATTATCGAGCAATTGCGTCAGCGATATGCACTCACGACCGGAGTTGATCCGATTACGAATCAACCCGTTGGTCCAACGAGTGGTCCAGTTGTAAGCGACGACTATACCCAGAACCCCACAAAGTATCTTGATGATCTCTATGCCGCAGCCAAGCAGGGCGGGCCACAAGCCTACACTCAGGTGCAGCAGAAGCTAATCATGGATACTCTCAAGCCCTTCGCGCCTATGCTTGGCAATATGGCCAAGACCCAAGCGCTAGACACGGTAGGGAAAGAGAACGTGGAAGCTGTCAAGTTCGTCAATTCACCTGCGTACCAAAAGACGTTGGAAGCCAATTCCGACCTTGCCTCTGCAATCGCTACTGCCGAATCTGATAGCCGATTCTACTCTCGCCTACCGGGGCTTTATAAGCTCGC
>Ga0137387_10001092_pt1 | contig 12955 bp, 21 predicted proteins | sample SagtaG_3_FD_104909 | JGI IMG/M metagenome (GOLD analysis project Ga0137387, IMG submission 104909) | Vadose zone soil microbial communities from Angelo Coast Range Reserve, California, USA - Sage2_R_115_16 metaG | ecosystem: Environmental > Terrestrial > Soil > Vadose zone > Saprolite | place...
AAAGTCTAGTTTGAGACGGCAACTGGTCAGGTCACAGCGATCCAACTTCAGCCAACAGACTCACTGAGCCACTGGTGAGTAGAATCCTGCACGATGCGAAGGCGATGGAGCATATCGCTCCAGCAGTGTAGGGTCCAACGCCTGGGATTAAGGCTTCCATATCTTTGGCATTATCAGGCAGGCGACCAATTAACTCTTCAACGGCATTCTTTGCCCCAGCGAGGAGGCGGGCAGCCCTTGAATAATACCCGCTCCGCGACGAGAGCCGGGTCCTCATTAGTGTTGCAGCGGCTCCGGCTAATCGTCGGCTAGAGCCGGAGCCGGAGCCGGCTCCAATTCGAGCCGAGCCGAGCCCCATTTGGTCGAGCCGCCATTTTAGCCGGCTCCCACTGAGCCGGCTTGGGCCGGCTAAGCCGGCTAAGCCGCCGTTTTTTTGTTCCTGTCCCAGTCCCCATCCTCCTATTCTCTCGTTCCCACACAACTTCCTCTCCTCTCAAGTCACAGAAGCCTTCCACAGAACTTTCAAATGAGTTTTGCCGCGTTTCCAGCCGAAGTTCTACAGTTAAATTTACAGTATGATCCCAACTCTCCTTGCCAGATGTAGGACGGCCCCAATCGCAGCACTTGGCCCACGTCCTTCGCATAGTCCATCAGAGTCACGGTTGACATCAACGACAACGCCACAACCGTGTCTTCTATCCGTCGACTCGCTCCTCGAGGAGTCATCCTTGCTAGCACTGGCAGAGGCCATCGCTCGGAAGATATCACACGATCGAGCGACCATCAGACAGGATAGGCTTCTAGACGCCGTCGTCTCCCAAGAAGTGTGTCGTTTCATAAATCTTTGAAACGTCTGAACTCCACAACTTAAAGTGACCCCGCACAAGTTGCTGGCCACCGAGGCGGTGCTTTTGCCAGCGTTTCACGCCTTCTCGGAGATCCTGTCGCTGTTACTGCCTGTGAATGGCGTTCCCCGAGAAGTCCTGTGTAGGATCTTTGCCCTCGTCGGGTCGGGGGCAGATGTTGTCCCTCTGTCGCATGTGTGTCGCCGGTGGAGATACATCGCGCTGCGTTCCCCGGAGCTATGGACACCCTTCGGGAATCGCGATCTCACGGGTATGCTCCCCGCGTTCATCGAAAGATCTCAGGGAGCCCCCCTTGATATCTCCGTGTGCATCGATTCTAATGATATTCAATGTCTAGAGCGCCTCGCGGATCTTCAATCCGTCTCTTCGCGCCTGCGATCATTCGACGTGACAATATCGGGTATTACGATGCGGTCACCATTCCCATCAAGAAGGACAGGAATGTCGAAAAGACCCACACCCGCACCCTGAGCGGCGTCAAGGGCAGGGCACCCTGGGCACCCGGTGCTGTCATCAACGAAGAAGAGATCGTCATCCCCGACGGTAGCTTTTTCCCTCTCAACCTCGACCCACACGGCGGCGAATCTGCAAGTCCGTCAGATTCAGAACGGGGTCCATCCCTTCTTCACCTCTCTTCTCTCATTATCTTTCTCCCCCATCACCCCGACGATGGAGTACTGCTACGACAAGCACGCACAGGATGACTCACTCACCGAAGACCCTTATGCCCGCCAATGGTAATGTAGATCCCGCAGCCTCATATTCAATGATCTCACGCGCAAATTCCTTGGGCGAAGCGCGACAGTACGACTGTGTCACTGACATCCGGCAGTCAGGAGCTTGAGACGCAAATACAGCCACCCCGGCGTCCTCCAGGGGTTGTCACAGACCCTGGGGTCGTCCATTCTTCCCCCCATGCCGCGCCCTCGATCGATTCTCACAGTCAAAGCATATGCCAGTGAGTTGCCCGGTGACGAAGGTAGAACGAGAATTCGGCAGCTTCTGACGCCCGAACGGCGGGCAGCATTCGGATTGGCGGATTGGATTTGAGTCCGCACCGTACTATCGCACCTGAAGCACCACCAGCAGTGCTCTTCGAAGAGGTACGAGTTAGTTCCGAGAGCCTGCCGGCGTTGTTTCCCTCCTGCGCTTACTCATCTCCCAAAGATTCGCTGCTCAGCACGTCCGACTCTTCCGTTGAGGAAGAGTCGGCTGCACCCTTGATGCTCGTGGTCAGGTCTAAACGAGGCCAGCCGTAATCGACAATGACGATGCAACACCCCAGCCCTTGCAACCTCAACCTGCCATCACTCAACCCAGATTATTCGTAAATTCCCCGTCACTGCACCAGCACCCATCGCAATCCCTGCGCCATGCGCCCTACATGTAAGGTCCGCGCGCCCGTTCGCTACTCCGACCCACGCCATATCGTTTCATCCTACGGGGTTGCGACCACATGCCGCCAGACACGCCAGCATAGCACGCACCAACGCGATCATGGATCCCAAGACCTACGCCAAGGGAATGACATGACACAAAGCCGTGATGTGGGACACTGCATGCGATGTGGAAATGCGCTCATTCGAAACAACGAGCGTATTTCGAGCACAGGCACGCAACTTCAGCATTCAAACTGCAAAGAGCGCGGCCTCAAATGCCTGTCGTTTGCTTTCCGACTTCGAACCTTCCTCCTTCCCTCATCCACTCACACACAGCGCCCTTCTTACAGTGATGAATTTGCCGAAGTCAGGGCCGTCAAATTACTAAGGCACGGCCGACGCCTCCAACAGGTCGAGTGCGACCCATTTTCTCTTGTGTCCAGCGCTCCCGGCTTGCGACAGCCCACAAACACCAAAAGAGGTGCTGGCGCACAGTAGGCGGTGCATCGATGGGCTGCGTGAGCAACACGAAGCGCCGTGGCGTCGTGTCTCGGACCAAGATAAGCCGAAGACAAGGCAGCGCCACCACAGAGGCCGTCCCAATTCCTTGTCCTTGTACTTAGGTGACGACGCTTGAAGTGTCCAACCTCGGCCGATACGGTTTTATGGGTGGGCGTGATGTGGTGGTTCGCTTGCTCCAAGCAGATACGGACGGTTCGTTCTCAGGAGACGCGATGCCCGTGGGAGGTCTTGTGCATGGCCGCGGGCGCCACCAGCACTCGTCGGGATGTAGTTAGTACCGGCTTCCTCATGCACCTCCTCGGTTTTGACCGCTTCACGTCCGGCAAAGCGGTGAACGGACTGGCGCGCGCAGCCGCACGGCGAACCCGTTCAACGTTGGCATCGTCGGTAACTGCCGCGACTTTTGGACGCAAGGGAGCGAGCTGGGCGTCGAGTACGATCAGGTGTACGAGATCCCCGTGGAGGGGCTGCACGAGGCCGAGAGGAGGCGCGAGCGCGAGGAGGACGAGGATGTGTCGGTCAGCAGGAGACAACCTTGCACGGCCAAACATGCCAGCATAGCCATGATAGATTTGATAAAATGTAGTGATTTGATAAAAAATGCTGAATAGTGAATAGATGACTGAAACGCAATGCAATGCTGTGTGAGCGTGTGTAAATGACACGTGACACATGTATGCCTGCTCGTCTTGTCCGACTCATCTTCTGTCTACCTCTCTCATGCCCTCATTTGCCAGTGTCATTGCCACTGCTCATGTCATTCCTCATCATGGTTGTCTTCCTCAGTCTATCATATGGCTAATAAAGGCTATAAAGCTTGTGCTAGTTTTCTTTTCTAATGTTGCAGTGGCTTCTGGCCCATTCTCGGCTAAAGCCGGAGTCGGCGGCAATTCCCGCCGAGCCAAGCCACATAGCTGACTGACTGACCTCACTTGGCTGCTGAGCTTTGAAAAATGATAGACAAAGGTGGCGCTGCGCCACGCGGCACTGCCACTGCTGCGTAACAACCATCATGAGCACGACGCCCCCCCCACAAGCACCTCCTCTTCACTCGACTCCTGTGCATACCCGCAGTCGCACGACTGATAGACATATTCTCAAATATGAGAATAGAAATGCTGCTCTTCTACGGCTGTCGAATGAAATGGCTCCTTATTTTGTGGGCCCAATGCCCCCGCAAGACTTTCTCGCTACCTTCCTCCCTCCGGACCCTCCCTCAGGCTCTGAACCCTCGTGCAATGCCTCCTCCGAGCCCCCCCGCGGGCCCCGCCCCCCCCCTTTCAAAAAGGAAATGTTCTCTACCTTGACTAAAACATCTCGGGAATCGGAGATGTATCAAAAATTTGTATGTTTCAGAACTCTCCTGTTTCCGGAGATTAATCCAATCTTTCTAGATTGAACTCACTGCACCACTTCTCCCAAGTATGACTGTGGTTAACTCGTCCCACATGAATGACATTACACCTAAGAACGACTTTGTGTACTTGTGTCAACCCGACTGCTCTGTCTTTGCCCGCCCCGTCGCGTCCGATGACTCCGATCCGCTCCCGCCCCCGCCCCCTATTACTGGGTACGATGCTTCTCGCGTTGAATTCGTGGTCGAGTTCAAATCGTCCCCGTCTCATGACCCGTTTGTGGTGCCGAACAAGCAAAGCAGCAAAAGATATCCCCTCATCAGTACCACAGCAACGGCTCACGAGGTGGTGGGACAAATCACTGCTTATGCTGCTCAGATTCTCAGTTCTCAGTACCGCACGCACCTCTTCACCATTCTCATTTGCAAGGACTCGGCAAGGTTAATTCGCTGGGACCGCGCCGGTGCAATCGTCACCGAACCTATATCTTACGACAACGATTCCTACCTTCACGACTTCCTCACCCGCTACGATGATGCCACCCCCAAAACCCGCGGCCACGACAGTACCGTTGCCGACGCTCACCCGAAAGACGTCAAATGCGCTAAATCAGTCGTCCCTGAGCTGACCAAGGAAAATTCTTTTTTATTGATTACCATCCCAGATGGCAGTCCGACACCAAAACATTATGTTGTCCCTCGGCCTCGCGCTCGACACGATATCCCCACAGGTCGCTGGACTCGAGCGTCAATCGCGTACGATGTCCAAAGGAACCAACGTGTTTTTCTCAAAGATTCCTGGCGGGTCTTAATCGACGGCGTCAAACCGGAGGGTGAAGTTTATGATATGCTCCACAAGAATCAAGTCCCCAACGTCCCTCGTTGCTCGCTGGGGAGGGATATTGGTGATCAGCTCCACCGTTCCTATACAGACACTGTTGTCGAAACATATATCGGGTATAATCCGCCATGCTTCACCCCTCACCGACACTATCGCTTGGTTCTGGATACCATCGGCGAAAAGTTGCACGAATTTAAGACAAGCAGGCAGATGGTAAAAGCAGTGCGTGCTGCTGTACACGGTAAGTGTCGCCGGTTTTGCAATGTACTCTGAGTCTCTGACTCATATTGCAGCTCACCGTGCTGCTTGCGAGATTAACATCCTCCATCGCGACTTGAGCCCCGGGAACATAGTGATTGTCCCCGAACTGGATGGCGATAGGGATACCGGTGGTGGTTTACTCATTGACTGGGATCTTTGCAAAGTCACTGACGCGTCAGCAAACCTTGTTTCCGCACGTCGAAATTCACGCACAGTAAGTTCAACGTTTGACGTACAATTCCGAGTCCTGACACATTTTTACCAGGGAACATGGCAATTTATGGCAGCGGAGCTCATTGAAAATCCCTCTATCCCACATATCCCCGAGCACGACTTAGAGTCCATGTTCTGGGTCCTACTCTGGGTTACAATTTTGTACATTGACACCCCTTGGTCCTCCTCCCGTCGTTCCGGCATCCTTGACGTCATGACCCCAAAGGTTTATTCTACCGGTGCTAGCCCATCCAAGCTCCACTTCTTACGAGACTCGGTGGCGTTGATGGGCTTACGCACGAGACGTAGTCCCCGTGTGGGGAAGTTGCTCCGTGATATTCACAAGGTATTCTGCAAGCTATATATTAAGAAGGCGCATTTGCGGCCCTCGCCGAAGGAAAACGAGAGCTCGGACGCGGACGAGAGCTCGGTCGCGGACGAGAGCACGGACGAGTGTACGGACGAGATCGGAACCGCGACCGTGGGTGCGACGCAGAGCGGCAATGAGGTCGAGCCCGAAGACCTGCATGCCACTCTAATCGACCTCTTCAACAAAGCTTTGAAGAAAGAAAAAAAGTGGGGTATTAACGATGTTGCTACATATCAACCTGTCGAGCATTCTCGCGACATGGAGTCCGCCGCGCAGTCCGGCCCCAAGAGATCAAGGGACATGGGGGACCCGAGTGTGGATTTTAATAGCTTCCCGCCGGCAAAGCGGTTGCCGTCCTAGATCATCTTTACATACGCTCTACCCAAGTACTGTAGCTGGTCGCATGTCTGCCACTGTGGACTCCATACCATAAATTCCAGAATTCCATACATTTGTGCAGTTATGTAATATGAGGCGCTCACCGTCGCCTGTGACATTCTCATAATTGTCTTTTCTTCTTTTGTTACCCGCCTCCCTGCTCACGCTCACATACGCTCGACATGACAAATGGACTAGTCCAAATACTGTGTGGACTGTAGTTTTGCCTACACCCCTCCCCTCGGCCATACACGTAAATCTGTCAGCACCACGCCAGGCATGAGTCATGTATAAAGGTATAACTTCCCCCCGTCCTCCTTTTTTATTATTATTCCTGCTCATGACTCGACGTTCCTCCTCCAACAAGACGAAAGGAACCCCGTCCGTCTCTGTAGCTTGTGCTGGGGCTGCGGGTAGCCTGAAGCGCAGTCGACAGAATACCAGAGCTCCCGGCAACGTCCCTTGCGAGCCAAAGGCACGTCCTGCCGCTTCTTCTCGAACCAAAACCAAGGTAAGCTTCTGGGTCCTTCACGCACTCTTTGACGCTTACCGGGCAAAACGAAGGTCACTATTCAACTCGACCCCAGTGATGAGGAATTCAGCCTTGAAGGGATAGGCGAAGATGACGATGAGGTATCCGACGCGTCTGGTCCACCACCAGACCGTTCGCCGGTCGGCACCCCAGCCCTCGATCCTCCGCCGCAACCAGTTGGCCCTAATATAGCCCATGACATAATCCACTTTTTCACTGAAACCGAATCGATCAGCCCCACTAATGTCAAGGAAATGAATAGAACTTGCAAGTTATGCATGTGAGCACAGCCTTTCTAATCGCAACGCCGCCTTCTAACAAACTAGCAGCGAACGACATGGCATCGTTGATAGGTTCAAGCTCCCAAGGAACATTACCAATTACTTCTACAAGGAAAACACCGGGAACTCGAACCTCCGAAAGCATCTTCTCAAGTGTCACGCTCAGGAGTACGACCAGGCGGTCATAAATAATCATTGGACTTCGAAATACAAGCTTTCGAGGAATAACGCATCTACTCACGATCCTCTCGATGAAATCAGGCCGAAGCTCCCCCCGTTCTCTCCGGCAGCATTCTTGGACCACCTTGTCCGGTTTATTGTCGCAGATGATCAGGTACATCTCATTTACTTGTGTTTTTTCACACTCACACGTCGTCAGTCGATTCGTGTCGTTGAATGCCCCGAGTTCCGACAACTATGCATGGTCCTCCGGGAAACCCTCGTCGACGATGACATCCCTGGTCGTGTTAAGATGAGGGAGGTCATTATCAATCGCTGGCAGAAGTCGTTCGAGGACCTGAAATATGACCTTTCTGTGAGTTTTAGCGCTTTTTTTCTCCAACTCTACAAATTGACATCGATCAATCATCAATAGCAATCTCAAGGGCGAATCAGTTTCACGGCCGATAGTTGGTCAAGCTCCAGGATGTGGTCCTACTTGGCTTTGACCGCTCACTGGATTGCCCTCGATGCCTCAAGTGGGCACCTTGTACTTAGAGCTGCGCTGATTGGCTTCCGTCGCCTCAAGAAGAGACATACGGGCGTCAATATAGCAAGGACTATCATACACCTACTTGATCGCGCGGATGTTACACTCAATGTATGTACCCCTCACGATATACATTCGCTCGCATCACTAATTCCTCCTTAGATCGGCCACTTCACACTCGACAACGCCGAGAACAATGCAGTCGCAATGCGAGAGCTACAGTCTCGACTTGGCAGCCGCGAGACAGTGCCGAAGATTGGCTTCAATGCTTCGAACCATCGTATCCGCTGTTACGCACACATTATTAACATATGTTCCGCTCACATTATAGCATCTGTAACGTCCACTACAAAACGTTATCTCTCCGATCTTGGGGTTCCTCTCGACTCAAATCTTGCAACTTGCGACGACTCCGACGATAGCTCAGATGACGACGACTCCGACGATGGCTCAGATGACGACGACCCCGACGATGGCCCATATGACGACGACTCCGACAATGGCTCAGATGATGACGACTCTGACGATGGCTCGGATGACGACGACTCCGACAATAAACTGGATGACGGTGACGTCGATTTAGATCGCGTTGCTGCCAAGCTGGGACTGGCTAAGGACTACGACGTCAAAGGCAACCACAAACTCAGGCGATGGTTAATAGGCATCCAACGCGACCCCCTCAGCCGTGCTCGAAGAGTTGTTCGTCTTCTTCGCTCTTCGGACCTACGCAGGGAAGGCTTTCGGGATTTCATCAAAGACGGAAACCAACGCGGCTGGTTCATCGGGAAGGACAAGGATAACAACCGCATAACTATTGAAGTCCCACAGCTAGAACTTCTGAGAGACGTGAAGACAAGGTGGGATTCGGTATATATGATGCTGCGGCGTCTCCGGCAACTCAGACCGGTTAGTTCGTCTCATTGACCTGACATTGGGTATCGACCAAACATTTAACATAGGCCATCGATCGGTATTTCAAAACCGAGTTAGTCGAACACTCGCGTTCCAAGTTGTCAAAATTGGATTGGGAAGTCCTGGAAGGACTGGAAGAAGTCTTGAGGGTACGTTGACTACTTGACCCAGGACCCAGGACAGGCGCTCACCACAACGACAGGTTCCTCACATTTTCCAGCAGAGCGCGTCATCTGAATCAATGCCGGTTTTGTCGCATGCTATCATCAATTTTGAGAAATTCATGACGGAGTGGGAGATACTCGGCGAGAAGCACAAGATTCTCAAGCCCTGGACGGATATTGGCCTGCGCTGGGCAAGAAAGTATTATATCCGAATGGACGACACGGAGGCATACGTCCTCACCATGTGTAAGCTCATCTGTTGCTTAATTACAGCACTCTGACCGCCTCTTCGCCTTACAGTCCTCAATCCCGCAGTTCGCTTCACCTGGATCGAAAGCGAATGGGACGAGCCATATCTCTCTCAAGCTAAGGAAATCATTTTGAAGCGCGTAAGTACAATCATTCGCTGTGTACTATATTTAAGTGATGGCTTTTGCAGATGCACAAGTACCATAGCCGGACATCGTTGACGGCTGCAACGGCACCATCAAAGGCCCCAGTCCGGCACGCTCCAGTCGCTGGAGACAAGGTACGCCCAACACGGTTCAGAGTTGAACATTCTGTATTCGAAAAGAAGTCCTCGTCGCGAGTGTTGGGCGTCGATACCGAATTCCGCAAATATACTTTATCTGAGGTCTCCCGTGATGACACCGACATCCTGTGGTTTTGGGAGGTGAGACTCTTTCCGTCAAATGACACCATGACTCAGCTGTTGAATAGGCCAATAAGAAAGAGTTCCCCACTCTGTTCGCGATTGCTATGGACTTCCTGCCAGTCCAGGCAACATCTGTGCCTTGCGAACGCGTGTTCTCCTCAGCGAAGGAGACTGACACTGCCAAACGAAACCGGATAAGCCCCTTGCTAATGGAAGCCCTACAATTACTCAAGTTTTCTCTCAAGAAGGAGCGCCTCAACTTTACCGCTGGGTGGGCGACATCAGAAGAGGCAATGGGTGTGGCGCACAAGCCAAGTCACGGCCTCGCCGATGCTCTCTTCTCGTCGGAGGATCGTGATGCTAGGTTGGATGACGTATTGAATGAACTTGATATCTACGATAGCAACTCCTGACTATACCTCTTTTTTCTTATTCCAAATCGCTGACGTTCGCTGGTTCGTTGTCATACGTAGCGTCTCACATGTTGCACCGTTGCATGGACATCATTTTTTCCACCTTACCATAGTAAAGCGTACGCATAAAGCAGGGACGGGCTCGTCCCAATTTGGAACAAACACAGTGCCCACATGGTTTGCTGCCGTATTTACGGGTGAAAATAAACCTTTATCCAGCATGGTCAGTTGCCTCGCTGCCATTGCTACCCCGCAGCACCATGCTCGTGCTCTCCCTCAGTGCGTACCTTCGTCCAATCGACCGCGACGACTGTCTCAGATCGCTCTTCCATCCTTTCATATCCTTTCACAAGGCACAACAACTTCCCGCACATCCACATCTTCCCGCCCCTCCCTCTCCGCCACAACAACGTCGACGCCAGCGTAGCTGGGAGCGAAGCAGCAGGCATTAGAAACGCGCGCGGTACGACTCGCTCTTCGTTGCAAATGTTTGCGCGCACGCGCTGAAGCCATCGAAGCCACCACCGTCGACGCTGACGCCTGTGAAACGCTAAAGCGCAGGATAGCGCGACCTGCTCATCGATATTGACCCGATCGTGGGAGCGTCCCCTGCGTCCGCGCAGACAGAGCCAGGACTAGAGCTCGCGCCCGAGCTAGCCCTCTGCATGGCCTTCCTGGCTCGCTTTTCCTTCAAGTCCTCACAGTACCCGCGCTCCAATCAATCCCAACTTACCACAGCGCTCTCCGATCCTTTCTCTGTCCCTCCCAACCTCACACCTATCCCTCACAGCCCGAATCACAACCATTAGAGCTGGCCGCCCGCGTCCCGCCACACCACCCGAGGCGCTCTCCCCTGTTGCCACAGCAGCCACACAGCCCATGCCTCAACGTGCTCATAGGGCCCCATTTTGGCCCCTCCACCCGGTCTCAGTTCCGACCCGAGGTGTAGACCAAGGCCAACGCCTCCCGCGGTTTCTGCACGTGCGGCCTGTGGAGGCACGCATCCCTACGCGGGGCCTGGTGGTCGTTTGATCTTGGCACATCCCTTGCTCTCTCCCTCTGAGTGCTCTCGATAGCTGACTCAATCAGATTGTATAGAGATGTTAGATGTTAATATATATACAATAAACTGATTTAAATGTAGTGAATAAGCAGCAGGGTTCACGAACGCAAAATGTGCCCGTAGTCACGTGGCCTGAAGGTACTCGACGGTTGAGTTGATTATATAATATAACGCAAACCTTTATGCCAACCTCCCTTTTCTCGATGACCTGCATGCCCCCTCAAGATCAAAAAAATACTTGTGAGGATCCATCTCCTCTCAAGCTAGATTTTGTGCGTGTTGGTAGTCGGTACAGAGTAGGAAAACTACTCGGTTCTGGTGGATCGGGTGAGTCGAACTCTGAGTCTCTGACTGACGTTTCTCACTTCTCTGATACCTCTCTAGGTAGCGTCTATCTAGGAAGAGATATTCGGACGGGGGATGATGTTGCTATAAAGATTGGGTACACGGGCCTGCGGTCTTCAAGGCTTATTCATGAATACCAGGTATATACGAGGATTGCTGGCTGTACAGGTACCTGCCAAGTACTTTGGTACGGCAAAGAAGACGTGTACGAAGTCATGGTCCTGGAATATCTCGGCATGTCACTTGGCGATTTGATCGACGAGCAAAAGCCCAACAGCGGGAAGGCATTCTTTTACGCCTCCCAAATGGTATGTTCGTGATATCTATTTTGAAAAACGGTCCTATTGAACGCTCTCGCACATGTCCAGCTCTCAGCAGTCGAGTCGCTACATGATCGACACTTCGTCCATCGTGACATCAAGCCAAGTAACTTTATGGTCCAAGGACTCCAAGCTGATGGCGTCCCCCCTACCGTCTTCCTCATCGACTTCGGTTTGGCGCGGCAATTTCGGAATCCCGCAACTTATTTACACATCCGCTTCACCACGAACCACTCGATCGTCGGTACCCTTGCGTTTACCTCCGTCAATGGTCAGCAAGGATACGCCCAATCGCGTCGCGATGACCTGGAGTCCCTCGCCTATACCATCATATATCTAGTCCGCGGAGACTTACCTTGGGCCTACCTTTCCGCTCTCGGGGATCACAAGGCAGTCCTCCGGAAGAAAACGCAGATCACAGTAGAAGAGCTGTGCGAAGGCCTACCTACTCCTTTCTACGAATTCCTTATCCATATCCGTTCACTTGGCTTCAACAAGAAGCCAGATTACCAACACCTTCGCTCTATTCTCTCGCAGTGCTCGGGAACCGAGATCGACCAACCCGACAAAGCGCCGCTTTTCGTTGCTTCCCCCTCTCTCGGTGTGAATTGCACACCCGTTCCCGGCGACCATGTGTAAGTGAATCTTATGGCATCTAAATAATCCGTAACCGTTACTAACTATAAGTCATTTAGCCTTCAAACTCCAACTCCCACCACCACCCGCAAGCCTCGCTATTCATTCCGCCTGCGGCCCCGTGCACTCCGGGAAGGGGGCTTTGGCAGTAGATATTAGGTCGGATTTATGGTGATTCATGGCGCCGCTGGTCATTCTTAAGACAATGTAGCACATGTTAAATATCCAATTGTTGTAGTTCGCTGTACGATCGGAAACTGTGGTGTTCTGGTTGCAATTTTTGAACATTTTGTCACTAGTTATGAAGGCATGCCGCAGTGGCCACACACAGCTGAACTGGTATATTAGTGGGAAAAAAAAGAATAAGAGACAATGCTTGGGAAGCTTTCAAGCAGTCTCACTGCACTAGGCAAGCATAGGACCAGAAATAAAGAGGACAGAGGTAGGCCAGCTGCCAACGCGTTCCAACTGCAGCTGCAGCGGCTGAGCCGCTTCGAGCCGGCTGGCTTAGCCCGGCTCGGCTCAATGTACCGGTCCCCACGGCTCGGCTCGGCTCAACGAGCTGCCCGGGCCGGCTCATGCCAGCTCGGCTCCGGCTAGCTCCGGCTCGTGGAGCTGCTGCAACACTAACTACATTGCACATCTTTGTCCAATTCGTGCATATGCAGATTGGATCAAAGAGTCTTCCATCAAGAGCAGCTACCTCTTTCGCAAAATGTGGTCAGGTGACTGCATCTCTAC
>Ga0137387_10001093_pt1 | contig 12951 bp, 10 predicted proteins | sample SagtaG_3_FD_104909 | JGI IMG/M metagenome (GOLD analysis project Ga0137387, IMG submission 104909) | Vadose zone soil microbial communities from Angelo Coast Range Reserve, California, USA - Sage2_R_115_16 metaG | ecosystem: Environmental > Terrestrial > Soil > Vadose zone > Saprolite | place...
AAGGGCATCATGCTGCTGCCCCGGGCCGTGATTCGCAGATGCCCGTCCCGTCTCAACACCTGCACGGCCAGCTCATCGACTGGACGCCCTGACGTCACCATCGCAAGGATCTTCGCACACGCGCCCGCCGGTAGGAAAGGGCGAAAGGCGCCGGCGTGGCTCCGTCACTCGTCCCCGCGGTATCATCGGGCGCGTGATGGTCGGCTGGCGCAAGGCGCCGTACACCCTTCTCTCCAGCGCCGCCCAGGCGCTCCACCTCGCCAGCCGCGCTTCGATGTACCTCGCCGCAGGAGCGCTTCGGCTTCACGAGCTGCGGGAAGCGATCGAGAACACGTGGGACGACTTCTCGCGCAGCGAGGCCGCGATCCTCTCGGGCCTGATGAGCTGGGAGAGCGCCTTCTATGGCCGCTTTCTCAAGCCCGGCGATCAGGTTCTCCTGGTGGGATGCGGCACGGGGCGCGACCTCATTGCCCTTCTCAAGCTCGGCTATCGCATCGACGGCCTCGACGTCAGCGCGCACGCCATCGCCCTCGCCCGCCGGATGCTCGAACGGGAACGTCTGGCAGCGGAGCTCCACACGGGTCCTGTCGAGGTTCTGCCCCTACCGGGAAGCTTCGACGCCGTCATCTTCTCCTGGTTCTGCTACGGCTATATCCCGCAGATGGACAGTCGGATCGCCGTGCTCCACAAGGTCAAGGCTCGCCTGAAGCCGGGCGGTCGCGTCCTGATCAGCTACGTCGTCGCCGAGCGGCCTCCGCGATCGCTTCCGATCGGGCTGACGCGGCTCGCGGCGCGCCTCACGCGATCCGACTGGCGCCCGGAGCTCGGCGATGTGATCGGCCCCGTCGCCGGCGATCGGCGCGCCGTCCGCTACGAGCACCAGTTCCAGGAAGGCGAGCTCGAGAGCGAAGCCCGCGCGGCGAGCCTCACGATCGTCTTTCACCGACGGGACGACGTCGGAACCGCGGTGCTTACGGCGTAGAGGAAGGGACCAGCAGGACCGTGAGGGCTAGTTGCGCGAAAGGAGCTCGAAGGTGTCCTTGCCGACCACCTGACCGTTCAGGGCGACCCTGACCGTCCACGGGCCGGCGAGATTGTACTGTGTGATGAACGTTCCCGCCACCGGCAGCATGGCGGTGACCAGCACTCGGCCGTTCGCGCCCCACCCGGCCGCCTGCACGGGATAGTCTCGCTCACCGAACTTCAGCGTGCCTCCCGTTGCCCCGCCCTGCGCGGTGGCGAACGCCGAGGTGATCGTCTGATAGACGTGCCCATCCGGGGACTCGAAGGTGACCTGCTGCGCGTAGGTGCCGGCGAGCCCCAACCACACGACGCACACGTACAGGCCCCGCACGTCCTCCAGCGTGAACTGGCGGTTCCCCGGCACGCAGGCCGTGTCCGCACTGTCGCTGTAGAGGATCTCGCGCACTTCCATTTGATCGGCGGACGGGATCTCCGACGGCGTCACCGGTGGTCCAGGGGCGGCAGATCCCCCACCGCCGAAGGGCAACGCACCGGCCAGCGTGGCCGTGACCGTGTTGAGCCATCCTTCGTCCACCGCGGAGCCTTGCTTGTTCGACCCTACCGTCTGACTCAAGGTCGGGGCGACCGCTGACTGGCTCCGAGGCGTCCCCGACCGCTGCGACATCCCGGGGCTCGTGCCCCGGTCGGGGGGGCCATCCTCGGGCGCAGCCTCGATGTCGGCTGGTCCTTCGGTAGGAACGGACGCGCCTCGAACCCGCAGCATCCCCGGCTTGGCGTCGCGCGGCGAGTGGGAGGCGGCGATGACCGCGTCGACTTCGCGCACATAGAGCTGCTCGATCGCCATCACGATCGTGAACAGCACCAGGCTCGCCGCGAAGCCGTAGAGCAGGTTCCTGGCACTCAGCATGGGCCGACCTTACGGAAGCGGGACCTGGAAGGTGTACGTTCGGCCATCCGTGCCGCCGATGTAGAGGAGATTGAGGTCCGCGTTGAACGTCGGATCGCCGAGCGTCGGCGTCGCGGCGGAGACGGGGAGCTGCTTCGTGTCGGTGCCATTGCTCTGCTGGAGCTGGTGCACCTTGCCGTCGCTGCCTCCGACGTAGATGTAAGTGTTCACGCCATCGTCCACCGGCCCCGACACGCTCGTCGGCGCTCCGGTCGGCGTTACCGTCCAGTTCGGGGTGAAGCTCGTGCCGTCGAAGTTCACCGAGTGCACCGTCGCATTGCGGCTGAAGATGATCGTGTCCGGGGATCCCCCCGAGATGGCGCTGAAGCTCAGCCACCACGGCATCTTCACCGTTCCCGTTCCGGTACAGTTACATGGCGCCGTGCTGACCGGCGTATAGGTCTTGATCGACCCCGCGGGGTCGAGCCCGGTGTAGCTCGCACCCGCCTTGATCGCATTGATGGTGCCGCCGTTGGTCCCGACGTAGACGACGCTGCCGTCGGCGCTCCCGTTCGGCGCGCTGTCGATGTCGCCGAGGTTGGCCCCGCTCTGCGTCTGGCTCCAACTGGCGAGCAGGAAGCCGTCCGTCGCGCGCAGCTTCCAGACGCTCGGTTGTGTACTCGTGGCGCCGGAGCGACTGGTGACCCAGACGGCGTTGTTCACGTAATCCACGTACGGCGTGGACGAGATGATGTCCATGTTGCCTGGATTGAACGTCCAGACGATTGTGGTGCCGTTGTTGCCGTCGAGGGCGTAGACCTTGTTGTCGATCCTGTAGTTCGCGTCGCTGCTCACGTTGCTCGTGCCGGCGAAAATCAGGTCGTGGGTGATCGCCAGTCCCCCCGCCTTGAGGCCGATCCCCACCCCGCCCTGAACCAGGCCGCCCGTCGTGGGTAGCAACGCGCTCTTCCACACCTGGGTGCCCGCGCTTGTATCGACCGCATACACGTAGCCGTCTTGCGAACCGAAGTATGCGATGTTCAGTCCCGTCGTGCTGTAGGAGGCGGGGATCACCGTCGGGCGCGAGGCAATCGGCCCGGCGGCGCCGGCGAACGGGGCGAACTTCTGCAACCCATCGGTGTCGGCCAGGACGTGGAGCTTGTTGTCGTTCGAGCCCGCGACCACGATGTTGTTCCAGGGGTCGAGCGCGGGCGGCGCCATGTTGGCTCCGCCGGTCGTGTAGTTCCAGCCGGATCTGGTGGCTCGCAGCTCGAGCGCCGCCGCCGCCCACTGGCCGGAGACGTGCGTCGGCTGGGTCGTCAGGCTGGCCGTCGCGGGGCTGGTTGTGTCACAGAGCGCGACGGCCGCTGTAGTCGCCGCGGCGGTTTGTCGGAGTGGGCCGGTCCCGCAGCTTGAGCCTGAGGCCGCCGTGCTGGTCCATGCAAACCCGCCGACGACCACGTTGTTAGGATCCTGCGTCGTCAAGGCGGCAGTGGATGGATTCGCGTTCGTGCCGCTGGCCGTGGTCGTGCTGCCGAAGCCCGCCACCCCGACATACGTCGCGTGCGCACAGGCTGCCTTCACGGTGGCCGAGAGAGTGGCGATTATGCTGCCCGTAGCTGCCAGCGCGACTGGCGCAGTCCAGATTTCGATGCGTGCGGCACCCGCAGTCAAGAACGCTCGTTTCGTATAGCCGGAGTTGCCGCTGTTTTCCTGGACGGTGGTCACGCTCGCGCTGCTCGAGCCAACCGCGACTACGACGACATTGACCTTTCCAACCAGGTCGGTGCCCTGTGCGACCGCCGTGCCCGCGTTGCAGGTGGTACCGCCGCCGTTTTGGCTCGACTGCGACCCGATGATATAGATGCCGGGCACCGTCCGAAGCTCCACCGCCGCCATCGCGGTGTACTGACCGGGGCTGCTGACGGTCAGGGTATTGCTCACGGCCGCAGGGGTGGCGCTCGTGTTATCCATGAGTGCGCCACCTATCGTGGCGTTTGCGATGGCGCTTTGCCGGAGATTTCCCGTGGAGCTTCCAAGCGTTAAATTTCCGGCAGTGGCCATGGCTGACACGACCCAGTTGTTGGCGTCCGAGGTAGTCACGCTGCTCGTCGGCGTCGTGGACGCCGTTGCCGTGAAGGCTTTGACGACCGTCCCGAGGCTCACAACCCCGGAGTACGATGCCACCCCGGCGACCATATCCGTACCGGTGCAGCAGGTGTTCACCTTGACCCAGGTGCTGTTCTTTGCGCCAGCCGCCACCGTGGACCACAGTTGGACCCTTGCCGCGCTGACGTTGACTATTTGATCCGCCAGCAAAACGTAAAGGGAGCCTCCGCTGTCAGTGACGGAACTCGGAATGACCGCCGTGTTCTTGACAGCGACGGCGACCACGACCGTGCTGTTGCCCGGCGTGTTCACGTTCACCTGCAAGTTCCAGGGGGACGCCGCGCCGATGTTGGTGCCGGCCGCTTTGGCAGAGGTGAGGAGGTTGATGGCCGCTGCTGCCGGCGCGGCCGATGCCAGCAAGGGCAGCAGGATGAGGCCGAGCCGGCCCACGAGCCCGAACCTCACGGTAGTCACTCGCCAGTTTCTCTTCATCACGCCCGTTGAGGGTAGCAAGGGCGGTACCAGGGCTCAGCGTTTCTGGAAAGCGTGAATTGCCGGGGGCTTAGTCCCACTGACTACTTCGAACTTCATGCGTGGCCTGGTGCGAAACTGATCGCTGTGGCGCCAGACCGACATGCGGAGCCCGGGAGAGCTTCGATCCGTCGCTCACGAAGCGTCGGAGCGATAACCACCTGCCCCGCTCAACACACGAGAATTCTAACCTTCTCGAACATTTTCTCCGGGTTTCTCCCGAAGGATCGATAAGGAAATCCCCGCATCATGACTTCAGGGCTATTCCGGCTATATTTTGGGGTTTCCGCCGGATGGGCTGAGCCCGGTGAACCCCCCAGAGTGCGTAGGGGATTCCCCCGCATAGGGGATTCCCCATAGACCGTCCCGGGGCCCGTAGGGGCACAGAGAGACGACACACCCGAAGCTTAATGGAGGCCATGATGCACAGTAACGGTTCGGCGCTGGCGGTCGCACAACGCCTGAACTCGAAGCCTCATCCGCTGATGGGGTCCCCTTCCCGTAAGGCTGCGGGGCCTCCGTTGAGGTCTGCGGTCGGCTTCCTCCTGCTGGACTCCTCGCTGCATCCCATCGCGTTCAACGTCGAGGCCATCCGGGTTCTCAGCTATCCGGACCAGCTCGCGACTGTGCGGCCCGCCGACGTCTTCCTGGCCGAAAGGATTCGCGAAACCCTGCTCGATCGGGAGCCCTCGCGCGAGTCGCCCCTGGTGACCGAGTTCCGGTCGGGTCGAAGGCGTTATCTGTGCCGGGCCTTCCGCGTCGATTCGGACACGAAAGGTCCGTCTCACGCGAGCATCGCCGTGCTGCTCGAACGAGCGCCCGTGAGCGTGATTCCCCTGTCGCCCGTCTCCGAGCAATTCAACCTCACCCGACGCGAGCGCGACGCGCTGGAGCATTTGCTGCAGGGTCTCAGCAACAAGGAGATCGCGAATCGGATGAGCGTCAGCCCCAACACGGTGAAGGCCTTTCTGCGCCTGATCATGCTCAAGATGGAGGTGACGTCCCGCGCCGCGATCGTGGCGAAGATCATGATGACCGGCCCGTAACGGCTAACCCCTTCGGACGAGCCCTCCTTGGGAATAGACGGGATCGATGGAGTCTCCCAAGATTCCCGTCAGAGCACTCACCATTCCGCCGCCGAGGCGCCGGCCTCCTGCGGCGAACCCACGAGGAGGGTCTATGAGACTACAGTGGTCTTGTCGCGCCACTGTCATCGCGGTGCTGGTCGCGTCGCTCGGTTTCTCGATCTGGCCCAGCCGGGCCCAGGCGGTGTCGAGTTTCGGTGGTCAGGCGACCGGCGTCCAGGTGTTCGTGCCGGCCACCGGCTTGACCATCAAAGCCGCCAGCGGTCAGCTTCCCCCGACCGGCGGCGAGGTCGATGCGTCGCTCCTTTCAGGGGATATTCCCGGCAGCACGACGGGCGGGGTGGTTGCGCTCGCCGCCGGCGCGCTTCACAGTGTCGTCGTCGGCCTGGACGAAACGGACGCCGAGGCTTCGCTGGCCACGGTGAGTTTGACCGTCTCGGGCAACGGGATCACGTCCGACTTCCTGATGGCCCGGAGCAACGCGAGCTGCGGGCCGGCGGTCGCGGGCAGCTCTCAGCTCCAGAACCTCGTCATCAACGGTCAGCCAATCACCGTCACGGGCAACCCGAATCAGACAGTCTCGTTGCCGAACGGCACCGCGACCATCAACGAGCAAGTGCCCGCCATCGCCGGCAGCACTGCCGAGCTCAGGGTCGTCGCGTTGCACGTGACCACTATCGACGCGATCACAGGGCAGGTCCTTGCCGACGTCCAGCTCGCCATCGCGGACGCGATGATCGACTGCCAGCCGGGCTCGGGCCCGCCGGGGGACGCCACGACAGGCGGTGGATGGATTACTCTCACACCGGGCGGCGGCAAGGGGACGTTCGGCGTCGTCGGCGCATTTCGACCGGATGGGACGCTTGCCGGCCACCTGACCTACATCGACCACGACATCAGCTTGACCGTGCAGAGCACGGGGATGACGAACTTCGTGCCCGGTTGCACGAGCCAGATCGACGGCACCGCCACCGCCAATTCCACGCCGGTGACTTTCAACGTCACAGTCATGGACCAGGGGGAACCGGGAACCGCGGACACGTTCTCGATCGACGTGCCCGAACTCGGGTACACCCAATCCGGCACCCTGGGCGGTGGCAACATCCAGGTGCACCGCCTGCACTGCCCGTAGAGCGCGCAAAGGCTTCGCGGCCGGGGACTCCCGGCCGCGAGGCCCCGCCCCTTCGACGCAACAGCACCGCCCTCTTTGCGTCCGCCTGCTCTCTGCGACTGTATACTCGGCATCATGTCGGTCCAGCGCGGGTCTCAGATCCGAGAGGTGGTGGACTGGGGGGCGGGCGAGCGCCGCCGGCGCCGGCTCGAAGCAGAACTGGAGCGAATCGTGGCGGCCTTGCCGCAACTCGGCGTGAGGCGCGCGATCCTCTTCGGCTCGCTCGCGCGCGGCGACGTCGGTGGCCAGAGCGATCTCGATCTGATCCTCATCGTCGACACGCAAGAGCGATTCCTCGACCGATGCCGCCGTTTCTATGAGGCGCTCGAGCCAAGCGTCGGGATGGATATGCTCGTCTACACGCCCGGCGAGTTCGAGGCGATGCGCAACGGTCCGTTCCTCCGGCACGCCCTTCGCGAGGCAAAGGTCGTCTATGAGGCCTGAGCCGCGCGCGGAGGGACACCGCTGGCTCGCGCAGGCCGAGAACGATCTCCGGTTCGCCGAGCTGGCGTCGCAAGAGCGCTTCTTCGCCCAGGCCTGCTTCAACAGCCAGCAAGCAGCCGAGAAAGCCCTGGAGGCGTTCCTTTACGCGCGCGGCGCGGAGCAGGTTATGGGCCATTCCGTGGCCGACCTCGCGGCCGAATGCGCGCGGCTCGAGCCCGAGTTCGCCGCGCTAAGGGCGCGCGCGGCGCCGCTCGACCATTTCTACCTCTCGACCCGCTACCCGAATAGCCTGCCGGGCGGCATTCCGGCCGACGCCTGCGCTGGCTCGGACGCGGGGCGCGCGCTCGACATGGCCCGGGAGGTCATCGCGGTTGTGAAGCGCCGCCTGCGGTGACGTGAGGGGTGCGGCGGACGATCGGGTCAGACGGTCAGGTCAGCGGGATCTCGCGGTCGAACACCGTGAAGGGCGAGCGGCGAGAGGCGGCGAGCGCTTCGCGGATCTGGCCTGTGCCACTCCCGGCGCCCTGGGCAAGCAAGCTCTCGAAGAAGCGCGTGTAGAATTCGTCCGGATAGACCACCACACTCAAGCGCGCGCGCAGCCCCGCCCGCTCGACGCGCCGGCGGTAGTGCAGCACCGCTTTCGCGCCCGGCATGAGCCGCGTGTCACTGAGCTCGCGCTCGAGGTCGAGCGTCACCTCCCGCGCGATCACTTTCTCCTCACGGCTTCCGACGACGACCTTCCCCGCCTGATCCACGAGCTCGACGCTCAGTACGACGCGCGGCGTGACATACGTCGGGAACGCGTGGCCGATACGCGTGTTCTCCAAGGTCAAGGTGACCGACACGATCTCCCCCGGCCGGTATCGCGAAGCGCCGGCGCTCGCGTCGATCGTGACGCCGGAGCGCACCATCTCGGGATGGTGAACGCCGCGCCACAGATGGCGGCGGTCGGGCATGTGGCAGTCCTGGCACTGGACGCCCTCACGCGCGAAGCGACTCGCCTTCCACTCGTTGTACGTGTTCTCGAGGAGCTTGCCGTTCAGCGCAAAGCCGTCCGCTGTGAACTGGTGGCAGCTCTGGCAGAACTCCGAACGCAGGAACGCGGGGGCGCGCGTGACGCCGTTGTGCGGGAGCGTCTCACTCGGCGCGGTCGGCGCGAGCGAGCCGTCACGGCGCGGCGGGCCGAACCGCTGGTGGGCGCGGACGTGACAGCCAGCGCACACGAGCCCTCTGGCACCGAGGGCGGCGTCGTACGCCGGATTCGTGCGGGCGCGCCCCCCGTCGTCCACGCGCGGCGCCTGCTCCGCCAGCGGCGCATGGCACGTGAAGCAGCTCAGCGCCGACGGGGGATCGCTCTCGAGCATCTCCACGAGCTGGCCCGCGACCCCCGGCGCCATCGATGCGGCGTGGAGGCTCGACTTCCAGTCGGCGAGCTGCACGGGATGACAGGTACCGCACGCCTCGGGCTGGAGCGAGGCCTCGAGCGGGGAGAAGCGCGCCGGCGGCGGGCCCTGGGGCGCGAGCGGGCGGCGCCAGTGACGGTCGAGGAACTCCCGGATCGCGTCGGCGCCGGAGGCGTTGACGACAGCGAGCGCAGCGAGCGCAGCGATCAGTATCGCCGGGTCGCGAAGCCGCATGGCGAGAGCTTAGCAGCGCGTGGGAGCGTGGGCGCGTGATCCCGCTGATGGACGGACTTGATAAGGGTTGCTACTCGTTCTTGCGGACGAGCTCCCAAAACCCTCGAGGGTCAACGATCTTGATGGGAGCGGCGGCAGCGATATCCAGAAGATCTCGATCGCCAGTCACCAGCACGTCTGTGCGGCTCTCGATTGCAGAGGCTAGGACCCACTGATCGCCTGGGTCACGCTTTGGAAGCGCCGCTGGCGCCGTCGGTTTCGGAGCCACCTCGTGCTCCCGCAGGAACTTGTCAATCTCTTTGATGGCACCTGCCGGCAAGCCGATTCGCTTCCTCTGGACGCGCCCAAGTTCTCTCAGCACCACCTCGCTCGTTACGAGGCTGTGTTCGGCAAGCACCACGCGCAGTACATCTGCGCACATTCCCCGGGTTGCAAAGGCGCTGACCAAGACGTTTGTGTCGAGGAAAACCCTCAAGAGACGTCGCGAGCGACATCCTCATCCGTCAGGTACCCGCGCGCCTCAGCGAACGGCAGTGCTCTACGTCGGAGCCGTTCAAACCTCAGCAGGCTCAGCTGCCGCCGGAGGGCATCACGAACGAGTTCGCTACGGGTCCTACCGGTCTGCTTGCAGAGCCGGTCAAGAAGCTTTTCCAGGTCGGGGTCCAGCCGGATGGTGACGGCAGATCTCATGTCGTACAATGTACTACGCATTTCCAGCCCACGGCAATGTGGTGTCCACCTACCTACACGCCCGGCTGGAAGGCGATGGCTGTGGAGAGGGTCAGATCAGATAGCTTCGGACCGGAACGAGGCGAGTAGCGACCGGGTCCACCGAGAGCGCGAACTCCTCCAGGGTCACGGCGCCAAGGAGGGTAGGTCCGGTGTCCACCAAAAGTGACAGGGTTTGGCGGCGCGCCGACTCGTGGATGTTCTTAAGCGTCACCTCAACTCGGAACGTTCCCATCGCAATCTGACTCCGCAACCGTCACCCATTCGAGCGGCAGCACGTGGTAGGTGGGCGGGTGATTCTGGTCAGCGAGCTGGGCCGGAAGGCACAGGCGGCGCTCGAGCGGCCGGCTTAGGCCGGCATCACGCGCAGCCCGAGCGCCCGACCCGAGGCGCGAACCGCTTCATCAAGGCTGAGAAAGGCGAGATCCGCGACCGCCGCTCGGGCGACCATGGCGCTGGCCAAGTGAAGCGCGTGGGCGCGGAGGACGAACACCGTCAGCCCGCATTCCGCGGAGATGAAGTTGAATCGCCACCTGAATGCGCTGGAGGGTTGAGTCGATCGTCTTACCAGTAGCGACGCATCCTGGCAAATCAGGAACGGAAGCGCCCCAATCGCTGTCGGGGTCCTTGTTGATGCGCACGAGGTATCGCAGCCTTTTCACGATCTGTCTCCACTGACACTCACACGGCCCGGCTTAATCGGGTGCTTGAACTGACGATGGCTACCTCTTGTAACCACCAGCGTCCAGCCATCGTCTTGCAGCATCCGAATCACTTCGCGAACCTTCACCCGGTTACAGTATCAAATGCACAATCCTCGGCCCCTATTCGGTGCCGCCGAACCCGAATGTAGCCTCATGAAGCCACATCATCAATGTCGCGCCTTCGATACGCCCGAGGCATCGGGCCAGGGGGCGGACCGGCCGACACCCTTCGCCTTAACGCCACTAGGTAGTTGGGGTACAGTAGGGACTCGTCGCTGTCATTCTGCTCTCCGGAGAGAACACCGTGGACCCATACCGGTTGCCGACGCAGGTGGTCCCGAGCCGCTACGACCTCCGGCTCGAGCCCGACCTGGCGACGCTCAGCTTCCGTGGTGAGGAGACCGTCGCCGTCACCGTCGCCGAACCGACCGACGAGGTCGTCCTGAACGCGGTCGAGCTCGCGATCACCGAGGCGACGATCGCGAACGACCGCGGCGAGGCCCTTCGGGGCGTACCGACGATGGATGAGGCGGCGGAGCGCTGCCGCATCGCGTTCCCCAGGCACCTGGCGCCCGGCGCCTGGCGGCTCCGCCTCGTCTTCACCGGCCACTTGAACGACAAGCTCCGTGGCTTCTACCGGTCGAGCTACAAGGACGCGAGTGGCGCCACGCACCTCCTGGCCGCCACCCAGTTCGAGGCGACGGACGCGCGGCGCGCGTTCCCGTGCTGGGACGAGCCCGCGTTCAAGGCGGTGTTCGCCGTCACGCTCGCGATCGACCCGGCGCTCGCCGCCGTCTCGAACACGCGCGTCGTCGCCGAGCGGCGGGAGGGCAGCAAGAAGATCGTCGCGTTCGCGGACACGATCAAGATGTCCACCTACCTCGTCGCGTTCGTCGTCGGCGAGCTCGAGGCGACCGACCCCGTACGCGTCGGCGCGGCCCCGGTCCGCGTCTGGTGCGTTCCCGCCAAGCTTCGCCTCGCCGCCTTCGGCCACGCGATCGCCGTCGCCTCACTCCGCTTCTTCGAGGAGTATTACGGCCTGCCGTACCCGGGCGACAAGCTCGACCTCCTCGCGATCCCCGACTTCGCGGCGGGCGCGATGGAAAACCTCGGCGCGATCACGTTCCGGGAGACCGCGCTCCTGGTGGACGAGCGAGCGGCGTCCCACGCCGAGATCGAGCGCGTCGCCGACGTCGTCGCGCACGAGAACGCCCACATGTGGTTCGGCGACCTCGTCACGATGAGCTGGTGGAACGGCATCTGGCTCAACGAGGCCTTCGCCACCTTCATGGAGATCCTGGCCGTCGACGACTGGAAGCCCGAGTGGAAGCGGTGGGTCACCTTCGGCGTCTCGCGCGCCGCCGCCCTCGTGGTGGACGGACTCCACTCGACGCGGCCGGTCGAGTACCCCGTACGGGCGCCGCGCGACGCGGACGCGATGTTCGACACGCTGACGTACGAGAAGGGGGCCTCGGTGCTCCGCATGCTCGAGCAGTACCTCGGCGCCGACGTGTTCCGCGACGGGGTGCGCGACTACCTCCGGCGCCACGCGTACGGCAACGCCGACACGCGCGACCTGTGGGCGGCGCTCGGCACGGCATCGCGCCAGCCGATCCCCGACGTGATGGACGGCTGGATCTTCACGCCGGGCTACCCGCTCGTCAGCGCTCGCGTCGAGGGACGTGAGCTCGTCCTGAGCCAGCAGCGCTTTGCCTACCTCCCGGAGACGCCCGAGGGCACGGAGCCCTCCGGCGAGCCCGGCCAGCGCTGGCGCGTGCCGGTCCAGCTCCGGCTCCACGCTGGCGGCACGTCGTCCGTCACCCGCCTCATGCTCTCGGGGGCTGAGGCACGCCTGCCGGCGCCGGAGAGGCTCGACGCGGTCGTCGTCAACGAGGGCGGGCACGGCTTCTATCGCGTGCGGTACGCGCCGGAGCTGCTCGAGCGTCTCGTCCGCCAGCTGGACGACCTCGCGCCGATCGAACGCTTCAATCTCGTGAACGACACCTGGGCGGTCACCGTCGCCGGCCTCGGGAGCCTCACCGACTATCTCGACCTGACCGCGCGCTTCCGGGGCGAGCGCGACCGGAACGTCTGGTCTGTTCTGCTCGCGTCCTTTCACGCGCTCAACCGGATCGTCGGGCCCGCCGACCGCCCTCGCCTGGCGGCGCTCCTCCGCGATCGCGTGGCGCCGGCCTTCGCCGCGCTCGGGTGGACCACGCGCCCGGGCGAGGACGAGGTGACGCGTCAGCTCCGGGGCGACCTCGCGCGCGCGCTCGGCACCCTCGGCGACGATCCCGCGGTCCAGAGCGAGGCCGCCGAGCGCTACGCGGCCTACGTCGCGAGCGGCGATGACGTGGACCCGAACGTCCTCCCTGCGCTCATCACGATCCTGGCGCACGCCGGCGACGCCACGCGCTTCGACGAGTTCCTCCGCCGCTTCCGCGCGGCCACGACGCCCCAGGAGGAGCAGCGCTACCTCTACGCCCTCGCCGGCTTCCGGCAGCCCGCGCTGATCGGGCAGACGCTCGCGCGCACGCTCAACGGCGAGATCCGGACGCAGGACGCGCCGTTCGTCGTTCGCACGCTCCTCACTGGCGTCCGTTCGCGCGAGCTCACATGGGAGTTCGTCAAGACCAACTGGGACGCGATGGAGCGCCAGTACCCGAAGCAC
>Ga0137387_10001094_pt1 | contig 12950 bp, 17 predicted proteins | sample SagtaG_3_FD_104909 | JGI IMG/M metagenome (GOLD analysis project Ga0137387, IMG submission 104909) | Vadose zone soil microbial communities from Angelo Coast Range Reserve, California, USA - Sage2_R_115_16 metaG | ecosystem: Environmental > Terrestrial > Soil > Vadose zone > Saprolite | place...
CAGCGCTAACGGGGCCACGCGAGACCAATGAGTGAATTGCGGCTGGGACGGAAAATTCGGAGGCGTCGATTGGTAGTCTCCCGGAGCCGTCCCGAAACCATAAGGAATCGGCTTGGCATTCGAGCCGTCGTTACTTCGCAGAGCCATTATGCGATCCGCGACGGTCTGTCCTATGCGGATGCCTTCCATCTTGTCGTTGCCATCCGGAATTTGTGCCAGGGATTGCTGCAGGGCGGTATCGAATGCGGCCTGAAACGCGGGATACAGTGCCACCAGAACTTCGTGCGCCGCCGCCGCTGCGGCCGCTTCTTGCGAAGCATCTCGCGGCACACCGGAAAGTCGGACCAGGTATGGCCGGTGCGTACTGTCAATGGCATTCACGGCGTCGTAGATCGCTGCGTGCAGGATTGCAAAGCTTCGCGTCGGATGCACGGTAGCCGGCTGCGCTCCAGGCGTCCGGACGATCGCAAGGAGTGTTCTATTCCACTGAACAATCGGGTTTACCTGCTGAACAGAAGAATCGTTTGCACCTTGATGCTCGTCATTAGGCGAAGCATAAGAACCAAGGGTCAAAATCGAAAGACCGGCACACAGCAGAACGAACACAATCAAGATTCTTGACATCAGTGGTTTCCTTTCGTTTTTGAATACAACTGTGGCGGTGCACGCCGTAACACAGAGAGAGCGGAGCCCCGATTCTAGTTATCGTGATTGGAATCGGAGTCCTTGACGAGTCCAGTGGCCGCGATCCATGGCCCTGGAGCCGCAAGCGGAGTGCCGTTGAAAGCTGCTGCACGAATCAGCACGATCGTACCAAGGCACGGAGACGGCACCTGCAGTTTTGCATGGATCTCGGCGTTGCCATCCACACTGAGTAGTACGGAATCAGTCGTCGCAGCCACTGCGTCTCCGCAAACAACACTCGCGTCAACTGCTGTGACTGGCCCGGGTGTTCCCACACTCGGCAAGATGAGGCCGCGTAAGTCCACGCGCAGACGCCCTTCGTCGTTCAAGACTGCGAACCCGTGGCTGACCACCCACGGCGCACCTCCACTCTTCACGCCGGCGATGGTGACGCCTGGATTCGAGCCCACAATCGGAGACAAGAAGCCAATCTCATCCGCGACGGTGCTTACTGCAAACAGGCAAGAGACAAAGCACGAAATTATTGCCATTGCTGCCCTTATTTTCATTCTTTGAGATCCTCGCATTCATTCAAGATAGTTCGGCGCTTTGCTTGACTCCGTGAGTTCTGTAATCAGGCTCAGTGAATTCTGTTTTCTGCGCTTCACAAACCGCGAGCATCACAATCACGATGCTCTGTTCGCACTAACTAAACTTTCTCCTGCTTTATTCCTCTTTTGCGCAGAGAAAAACATATGGAATATTTTCGTTTCCGGAGAGTCTATCTATCGGTATGGAATTGGTCTCGGGACGAGAGGCTGCTGGACCAGCTTTGAAGATGCTTGATAAGAAGCTCTGAGGTCAGGTTGAATTTCTATGATTCTTCTTTGGAACCTGCACGTGCAAGAGCCCATCCAGCCATTCACATTAGTCTTAGTTGTGTCAATTTCTTCTGGAAAGAGGTGGACAGATGCTACATCTGGCCCACCACCGACCTCTCCGGCGTGTCGAGCATGACTGCGACAAACAATCATGCTATGAGTTGTCATGCTAAGAATTGTGGTCACCTTCGGATCTCGCGGAGACTCGATGAACAAATCAAATTGGGAGGTGTTCCCATTAAAATCGTTCTGCAGAAGTTCCTTTTCAGCAGTCATCCAAATCAAAGCCATGCGCGTACTCACGCCGTTCGAAAAGCTGGTAGGCACGCTTGGCGATTGTTGCCAGAATGATTTCCTGATGTTGGTCGTTTCTGCTTTCGACCGCAATCACCCAGTTGTTGCTACGCTTTCTGGCCTGCTTCTCCATTCTCGTACCTCCTTCTGCATTCATCTCTGACACCCTATTTCCCCGAACTTTCTGTTGTACAGTTCCCTGATCGTGGGTGCCCCAACATCGGCTCAGGTAAAGCAGACAAACCCTACCGGTGTGTCGGCTGGCTCTGTTGATGCCTCGATACCGTCGGCTGACTGGTTTGCACGGCAGAGACGGTTCCTTCTAAGGGTTTTGATAAGCGATCGGCCAGTCTGTATTTTTCAATGATGCGAGTCACGAAGGCGGCTACATTTAGAGCCAGTAGGAGTAGCACAATCCATACTACAATTGATGTCCTCAACATTTTTGATCCCTTCCGCATGTCAATTGCCTTCATTTCCGAGTACCCCTGTTACCAATGTTCTATTCCACACTGTGAGGAGGGCATCGCTTAAAGATGAAGGACAAACTGAATGCGTGACTTCTTGAATTTGTGTTTGCAGTTCGTACGATAGTGCTCGAATTCGATCTGGAAAGGAGTTGCCCAGCAATATTGCTACGCGGAAGAATTGATCAGCTGGTGGAGATGCTCAAGGTCCGCAGGGTCTACGTCAGAAACGGCGCAGAATTCCTTTTTGCCTTTTCGCCAATCCACCCATCGAAAGCTCTGCCAGGAACCTGTGCGCGGTGGACTGTCCCGTTCCCGTGTCGGCCAGATAAATACATTAATTGGACGTCCGTTACGCTCGTAGACGAGCACCGCGACGGCGTGGCCTTCAATAACATCTACGCGCCCACCTTTCAGCGCGAAACCGTCGTTTGTGAAATCACGCACAGGAACAGCAAACCTGGCTCTACCGTCGAGCCATCCCTCCACAACGCGCTCATTGTTGGAGGCGATAACGTTCATCTGGCCTGGCTGTTGCGAGCGTGCGAGCGCATCGACAATTTCTCCGGCAAGTTCGGCTTGATAGTCGTCACCGCGAACGCCGTGACCGACTCTCCACAGTAAGGTCGCGACGAAAAGTAGTGCGGCCGCAGCTGCCAGCCAGTGCCAAACGAGAGGCCGTGACACAGCAGTCGTGGGTGCGATTGCGTGGAGAGGGGCGTTAATCTTCCGCCGCAGCGCGGCCGTGGCAGGCTCGTAGAGTTGGGCGAGTTGCAATCTATCGCGCAACAAATCTAGATCGACAAGCTCAGTGGCACAGTGGGCGCAATGTCGCAGGTGACGCTCGAATTCAGCAGCCCTACGGCTACTCAGCTCACCGTCGAAATAGCCCTGAAGCAGAGAGTCGGCAAAGTCACATCTCACGGACGAGCTCCTTGAAGAGAATTTACCAGCGCGGAATGCAACTGGCGGCGCGCACGGGAGAGCGAGGACATAACTGTGCCAATGGGGATCGCCGTGATTGCAGCGATTTCCTTGTAGGAACAGCCTTCGAGCTCTCGAAGGACAAGAATTTCGCGGAAGCGCGGCGGCAGCGTCTCGAGAGCCATGGTCAGGCGCTTGCGATCATCACCGGCGATAGCGAGCGTTTCAGGTGTGGCGCAGGTCTGCAGGTGTAACTCTTCGTCGAATTCCATGCTTAGTTCCATGGGGCGATTCTTCTCCAGCCATGTGTAGCAACTATTGCGCACGATCTGGAGCAGCCATGCGCGCGCATCTCCACCATGGAAGCCGCGGAAGAAACGGTAGGAGCGAAGTAAGGCTTCCTGAGCGACATCTTCGGCATCTGCCCGGCTTCGCAACAGCCAACGCGCGAGATTGAAGGCGGCATCGACATGGGGCAGCACAAGCTGTTCGAAGCGCAGTCGGTCTTCGGCATCAAAATCGTTCAAAGACTTCCCCTGATCAGTGATGCTTCATGCGTAAGAACCAGAGAACCGGCGATTTTATTCTCGACGGGGCTCTGTTGTGACCGACATACAAAGAGAGACATGAACGCGGAGAATTTGGAATAAGAGAGGCGCTGCCTCGGTCTGGATGGACGCAAGCACGTTCAATGGCGGCGCGGGCAACCCCCAAACCATCCCGCGCCGCCAGCCCCAACGGCACGTGCAGAGCTTAGAGACTGCGTAAAAAAAGTAGGTATGGAGGGCTAGGATGTCCGAGAAGAAAAAAGATGAACTCCTGCACGACCACAACCACGACGGAATTGACCGGCGTGGCTTTCTGAAGTGCATGGCGTGGGCGGGAACAGGTGCCTTTTGTGTGATGAAAGGCGGCGTGCTGAACTCGTACAGTTTGAGCCGAATTTCGGAGATTGGCACCTCGGACATGACGGGTGAGCTGAGCTTCGTGCAGATCAGCGACAGCCACATGGGATTCAACAAGCCGGCGAATCCGGACGTCGCAGGCACCCTGAAAGCAGCAGTGGACAAGATCAACGCCCTTTCGCGCGCACCAGAATTCATGCTGCACACGGGCGACATCAGTCACCTCTCCAAGCCCGAAGAGTTTGATACGGTGGACCAAATATTGAAGAGCGCGACGCCCAAGGATGTCTTTTACGTGCCCGGCGAACACGACGTACTGAATGACGACGGGAAGCAGTTCCTGGAGCGTTACGGGAAAGGCAGCAAGGGCGGCGGATGGTACAGCTTCGACAAGAAGGGCGTGCACTTCATCGGGCTGGTCAATGTGATGAATTTGAAGGCCGGTGGCCTCGGAACGCTGGGGCACGAGCAGCTCGAATGGATGGAAGATGATGTGAAGCACTTGAAGAAGAGCACGCCGATCGTAGTGTTCGCGCACATTCCACTGTGGTCCGTTTATCCGGAATGGGGCTGGGGCACGGAAGATAGCGCGCAGGCACTGGCATATTTCAAGAAGTTCGGATCGGTGACGGTGCTCAATGGGCATATCCACCAGACGATGCAGAAGGTCGAAGGAAACGTGACCTTTCATACCGCGGCGTCCACGGCGTTTCCCCAACCCCAGCCGGGTAAGGCGGATTCACCTGGCCCGATGAAGGTGCCCGCGGAGCAACTCCGGAGCGTCCTGGGGATCACGGATGTGAATTACGTCCAAGGGCAACACGCGCTTGCTGTGGTGGATTCTTCGCTCGCGTGAGCAAGACGTAGCCAAAGTCAGAAAAGAATTCGAACTTGAAACAGGTAAAAGAGGAGAAAAAGCATGGGGAGATGTGCGTCTATTGCAAGTCTAGCAGCGGCACTAGTGCTGGGAACGCTAGGTTTCGGCACGGGTCAGAAGAGTTATGTAGCAAGCGCGCAGGAGAAGGCGTCGACGATGGAAGTGAAGATCGACAACTTCAGCTTCGGGCCGGTAACGCTAACGGTGCCGGTCGGAACCACAGTTACATGGACCAACCGTGATGATATCCCTCACACGGTAGTTAGCACAGATGATCCGAAGACGTTCAAGTCCAAAGTGCTCGACACGGACGAAAAGTTCTCCTTCACCTTCAGCAAAGCGGGGACTTATCCGTACTTCTGCTCGATTCACCCGAAGATGACCGGCAAAGTCATCGTGCAGTGAGTGAGGAGCGACCTTGCATCCGTTCGACATAAAAGCAGTACTTTTCGCGAAGCATGCGCAACACGTCGTGCTGATCCACTTCCCGATCGCGCTGTTTATCATCGGCGTCCTCTTTGATTTTCTTGCGCAATGGAGGAAACAGCGCCTCCTGGCAGCAGCGGCCTACTACAACTTGCTCGTCGCAGCGATCGCAACCATACCCGTGGTAGTCACCGGAATTCTCGCTTGGCAGTGGGAGCTTGAGGGGCAGAAACTGAAAGGCATCCTTTTGATGCATCTATCGATGGGATGCGTGTCAAGCGTCCTGATCTGTGTGGTGTGGTTCATCCACATGAGAACCCGACGGAACCAAGAAGAGATCCTTCCGGGATACCGCTTGCCGATCGAGGCTGTTGCCGCAGTCATCGTCGCACTGACGGGGCACCTCGGCGGTTTTCTAAGCGGAGTGAATGGACCAGGATAGACATTTTCCAGCACCAATAGGACAAGGGATTCTCTAAAACGCAAAGGTGCATTTGCAAGAAGATGATCCTATTCGTCGGCAAAGACGTCATGGCCCTCATGGCGACGGAGGAAGCGTTATGAACAATCAAGTTCCGAAATATGTCACACGGGCAAGAGCTTCTTTGATGCTTGGCATACCAGAAACCGAGCTTAGTCGTATCTCGAAGGAATCAGGATTAGGCCACGTGGAGCGCGTCGGCAACCAGGAATAAACGTACTTCACCTACGAGGAATTGCAGCGGATTTGCATGGACGCAGCATGCCACGTGCAGGTAGCCCACTAAATCAATATCTGGAGCACTTTGATGTGCAGGGCATCTTAAGTTGACGCGGCGAGATGGGCAAAACAGAAACTCTCAAGATGTCTGTAAAAAAACGTATGGAGACAGAAAAGGAGAAGGAAAATGAACATCACAATTGCGTTGGCACTTGCAGCGCTGTCCTACGTCCCTCTGGCAGTGGCAGGGAATGAGGCCGCATATCCCAAAGAAAAGGTAGCGGTGTTCGTGGTCGAGAAACTGGATTTGACTTCATTGCCGTCCGCGTTCCGGCCGAAGAAAGAAAAAGGAAAGAAGACACTCGCGGATTACGGATTCACGGCGCAGAGGATGGACGAAAACGAAGCCATCATCGAGGGAACGGGCGGAGTCAGGAGGTTGGCGATCAAGGTTCTCGACCAGAAATCCTCGGGAATCTACGTGTGTATTGCGGAACCCGGAGAAAGCGGGGGAGCGACAAAGGCGCAAAGCGTGGTCCTGCTGAAAAGGAAGAATCCGAACGCGTTGCTAAAGGGGCGCGAGTCGTTTCGAGAATTTGCTGCATGTCCAGTGATTGGTGGAAGTGACTCCGCGACGAACTCGTACGGAGACTGAGGATTTCGTCGAAAAACGGTGCACCCATCACGTTTGTGGGTTTGAGCGTTGTCGCCCCACAGACTCAAGGAGGTGTTCATGGTCGACACCGACGTGCGGCCTTAGCACCTCGCTCCCAATTGCCAGAATGAATTCTGCCTACTCTGCCACGCGAGACTCTTAGCTGAACACGAACAGAACGCAGTAGGTAGTCTGCGTGGGGACAACCTGTTGATAAAAGCATTTCTTGAAACGGCCGCTCCGCGCGGCGCCAATGTAGTTCTCCTCCTCGAAATCGCCATGGGGATAGGTCTATTGCTTGGCGCCCGACTCGCTCGCAAGGAGCGCTTTCGACAACACGCCTGGTGCCAATCCGCCATCGTGCTTCTGAACCTCGCCGTAGTTACGGTGATGATGATTCCTTCATTCTACGTTTATGTCCTTCCAGGGGTTCCGGCCAAGCTGGGCAAGGCCTACTACGCATTGGCGACGACGCACGGGGCGTTCGGAGCCGTAACGGAACTCGCGGGACTGTACATTTTGCTCTCCGCGGGCACGGGCATCTTGCCGGAAAAATTGCGAATCACCAAATACAAGGTGTGGATGCGAACCGTCCTTGCGCTTTGGTGGGTCGTGCTGTTACTGGGAATGGCAACATACGCGCGCTGGTACGTGCCGCATTTGTTTCGGAAATAGATTTGCTTTGTGTAATTCAGAGGAGCGAGATTGAAGATCGTCCCGATTTGCTTGCTTTCCATTTTGAGTGTCCTTGCTCAACTCAGTCGAGCACAATCGGGGATGCCATCAGTACCAGAGGCCAATCCTGGTCGGCCCACGGTATCGAGGCCGGCGACACTCACGCCGGTTGGGTACCTGCAGTTTGAGAATGGCGCGCTCTTCGCGGAAGACTCGATAGAGTTTTCGAAGCGCATCGGTATCAACCAAGTTACGAAAGTGTCCGTACTGTCGCGGCTGGAACTGTTCTTGCAGAGTGAGCCGCTCGCAATCAGTCAGTCAAAAGACCGGACGGCGGTGCATGAAGGAGAGGTCTTCGCCGGTGTGCAAGGCGTGCTCATAGCCGGTGACGAATCACGCCCAACTGTTTCGATCGGCTATGTTCGGCGGGTTCACGCAAGTGTCGCCCCGGAACTCGACATTGGCACTTTTCGACAATCAACCTCGATTCTTCTGAGTGAAGATCTGCCCGGCTTTCATTTCGATACGAACGGGATACTTGCCGAGCAGGTGCAGGGCGCCGTACGTCGAGCGCAGTTCGGACAAACACTGTCGATTTCCCATTCCCTGGGGAAGTTCATAATCTCCGGGGAGATATGGCATTTCTCGCAACCACTCGAAAGGGACAATACTATCGGTAATCTCTGGGCGGTTTCCCATGCCCTTCGCAAGAATTTGGTGGTTGACGCAGGATTCAATCGTGCACTGGAAGCATTCGTGGGATTCACATACCTGCATTCCAACTGTGAGTCTGCCTCAGTTCTTTCCCTCGTTTTTCTTGCATTGCTTCTTTGGATCCGTGTCGCTGATTTATCACCTTCAGTATTTGTTGCGTCGGAGAAAGCGCGGAATAAAGCGTGATCAATTTGGTCTATGTAGTTGAAATGCTGACGGCGCCCATAAGGGCCTTCGCAAAACTCAGACCGAGGACGATTCATGGCCGCATATCAAATGACTTTAGTGGATAGGCAAAGAATCGCCAGAGATACGGTGGCCTTCTGGCTTGACGCAAATGGTGCTAGCTTCGACTTCCGAGCTGGGCAGCATGCGGACTTTGTCTTCACGGACCCGTCCGTGAAAAGTGAAAACGACAATTCCCGGATCTTCTCTCTCGCAAGCTCTCCTCACGACAAGAGGCCTGTCATGATCGCAACGCGCATGCGTAAGACTGCCTTTAAGAACGCGTTGAAAGCAGCCGCTCTTGGCACGAAGTTCACCGTGAGCCGCCCCAGAGGATCGTTCACCCTGCATAGGGATGTCACCAAACCTGCGGTGTTTCTCGCCGGTGGCATCGGGATTACGCCGATTCGCAGCATCCTTTAGTCGGCCACCCAGGAACGTCTCCCACACAAACTGTATTTGTTTTATTCAAACCGGGAAGCGGAGGATGCGGCGTTCATCGAAGAATTTGAAAGCATGACCGCGCAGAATCCCAATTTCACTCTCATTCCAACGGTCACCGGGCATAAAACCCTGGCTTGGCCTTATGAAAAAGGCCACATCAATCGTCAGATGCTCGCGCGTTATCTACTCGGGCTCAATGGACCTATCTACTACATCGCAGGTCCGTCGGGAATGGTCACTGCGATGACGGACCTACTCACTTCCTCGGGCGTCAGCGATGACGACGTGGAGACTGAGGAATTTGGTGACTACAGACTTTATCCAGATCCTACACAAAGCGACTCAAGAACGGGCACCAATCCTTCAGATTTCACACTATGACATTTCGCACGATGGAGATATTGTGAAAGGTAGTTTCATTGCAACTCGTGTCTTCTTCGTTCCGTTCATTTCTCTTTTGCTCTTTGGCATCGCCACCTGGAAATTCCCCCCGCTCGCAGTCGCCCAATCTCTCGTCCTCGACGACGTGAAGCATGATACACCGGGCCGGGTCATTAAGCAGGGCCAAGCCGTCCATATCGATGTGGACCTGGCGCTTGTCAACGTCACGGTCACTGACCCGTATAACCGCCTGGTTACAGGCCTTGAGCCCGATAACTTCCGCGTCTTTGAAAACAACATCGAGCAGGAGATCCAGTATTTCTCTTCGGAAGACGTTCCCATTTCCATCGGCGTCATCTTCGATCTTAGCGGCAGCATGGCCAACAAAGTAGGTAAGGCCAAGGAAGCCGCCTTGCAGTTTTTCAAGACTGCCAATCCGCAAGACGAATTCTTCCTGGTCAGTTTCAACAACCGTGCAGAAGTTATGAGCACGTTCACCAGTAATGTGGAAGATCTGCAGAGCCGCATACTCTCAGCATCTGCGAAAGGCCGCACTGCCCTCCTCGATGCGATATATCTGGGCCTCAACGAGATGAGGAACGCTCAAAACGCCAAGCGGGCCTTGCTCATCATATCCGACGGGGGAGATAACAATAGTCGGTACAGCGAGAAGGATATCAAGCGGCTGGTGCGAGAGGCGGATACACAGCTGTACTCGGTCGGCATCTTTGACCCATTTGAGTATCGCAGCCGAACGCCAGAGGAACTCAGCGGCCCCTCGCTGCTAACGGAAGTGACGGACCTAACCGGTGGGCGCGCTTTTACGGTAGGGAACGTAAATGAACTCCCGGACATTGCCGCAAAGATCGGCGCGGAGTTGCGCAACCAATATATTCTGGGATACCGCCCGAGTAATAAATCGCACGACGCTCGGTGGCGAAAGATCAAGATCAAACTGCGCGCCCCCAAGGGGCTTCCGCCTCTCAGCGTCTACGCGAAAACAGGCTACTACGCGCCCAGCCTATAGATTGCGATAGTCGCAAGCGCAGTTCTTATTGGCATTGCGTGCGGCATTCACTGCAGTGTCAGCGTTCGCCTGCTGAATGTCACAAAGCATTCGGTCGACAGCCGAATGCTCTGTTTGACCGCGATTGATCTGATAAACCTCAAAGACATCAGCCGCAGTTGAGTTTCGTTCGCCTTCATTAATCGCGATTAATCGGGATTCGCGCACTAGACGTTTCCTCGTGGAAGGGCAAGTTGGCTCGAAATGTTCCGTAACTCACTGCGGGATAATGAGCGACCCGGGGAGGATTCGAACCTCCAACATTTCGGTTAACAGCCGAACCACCAATTTAATCAGAACTTGCCGGAGTTGGTGCTAATCGAAGGAATTCAGCAAGTTGCGATGAAACGGGACGAATCACTTTCTCCTTCTTTATTCACATTTCGTTCGCAATTTGCCGCCATTCACCACCATTAGGTAAAGCTCTTCTTCCTTACGATTTACGAATGCAATATAATGACTCTCGCAACTGGAACGCAGGAGCAGACAGCGATGAAATGGAACAAGTTCTTTGCAACGGTAGTCCTACTTTCAGGACCATGCTGCCTTGCGCAAGCTCCTACGGCAGAAACCGAAAAGCCAGCTAAGCAGAATCCGTTATTCTCGATTGCCGTTGCTCCTGCCGACGACCCCATCAAGCTGGGCTCGCCCATCCCCGTCACCGTCACGGTGACAAACATCAGCGGTAAAGATGCCGCTTGGCCATCGGAGAGAGGTCAGAACGGACCATACAAGGAGTTCAGATACTTGCTCATGAAGGATGGCCATGAGGTTGAAATGACAGTATTTCATCGAAAGATAACGGGTAGGCAGCGTTCTGATGATCCCCAAGAAGTAGAGATTAGCAGCACAATTAGTCTCCCTGCTCCACCCGGCGTAGTGCGCATATTCACCATAAATCTGAAGCGTCTTTACGAAATTAAGGAACCTGGCGCGTACACGTTGGAAGTTAGTCTCTTCGACAAATCCAGTAAGGCGATAGTTCACTCCAATAATCTGACTCTGGCGGTCGGGTCGCAGTAACACGGGTCCGGCCCGTGATTGTTATCGAAAAATCGCCGTTTTTCCGATGAACTTCAATCATGCACCTGATAACAGCGTATACGTACAAGTGGATTCGGGCTCGCCAAGCACGTCCGCGACGGTTGCTTTTTCCAATTTATAAAGAACATCCATTATTTCTCTTTCGCGACGCGTTAAACCGTGAGATCTGCGGATTCCTCATAATAGGGTCTCTGGATTCAGTGCAGGACTCGACTACTCGTGGACAAAGACACGCGATCACCAGCTACAAGCGTGAGGAGCGTGAGTGATAAAACGTTAAGGTCGGCGGGGTCGAAGTGCAGATCATAGTAGGAATCCAGAAAGCGCCGCTGGATCCTAAGAGACTTCAGGGCATCTGCTTGTGAGCGGGATAAAAGCTCTTTGATTTTCGTTCCCACATCAACAAATTGCGTTTTTCCATTCAACTCTACCTTGACCTGCGGAGTAAGTGTAACGAACCCTGGAAACCCGAAACAGATCGCTCCGTGGGTTGCGGCGGCATTCTTGCAATCCTCGTCAGTGTGGGCGCGAAGTTCCTTGTCCAGTTGATCCAACTGGCTGGTATAAGTTGCTCCAATGATGGCCGTCGAACGTATGTGCTTTTCGGGTACGAAATATGTGTTGAAAAGTAGGCGAAAGTGACGTTCCGGCGGAATGGAACTCACGCCGAGGTCTGAGGTCCCTTCCTGTAACTGGTGAGTCAGGGATGCAGGCGTGTATCTGGCAGTCCCCTTTTGGTGGAATCGAATCTTGCCGTTACTAGCCAACTGCAGGTTGAAATACGCGGTACTGAGCCCGAGGAAAAGCTTCGCGCTGTGCTCTTCCTCCCCCACTTCGGCTGGCTGGAAATAGGCGCGCTCAATCTTTAGGCGCATCCCGGGTGTGAGGTCCAGTCCGCTCCGATCTGCGAGGTAACCGTAATAATTGAATAGGCTATCCGTTGGCTTCATGGGGAGGCTCTGCAGGATGAAATCTCGAATCGAGAGTTTAGTATCGGGAAAACATCCTGCTTCTCGCAGTTTGTCTAAGTCGGCCAGAATTGTGAACAGTGCTTCGATCCCGCTGTCGCCACCGGAGCCCAAGCGCCCTTCTAAGTCGCTGAGCCATGTCGCTGGGCTTGGCATTGTTATGTGGACAGAATTCGGTTCGTTCTTTTCTTGCTCGACACGGAAATGACCTCTCTCTGCGAAACAATGAAGACCCGGAGGCGCAGGGCTGCTCTTGAGCACTAGTTTAATTGACGCGTACTCGTCCTTGCCCTCCGGAACAGGCGGCGTGAGAAGAACTGAATCACCGCTCACAGACTCAAGCCGAAACGGAACGAAGGCTGGAGCAATGGGCTGCCTTGCCGAGCAACTCACCAGCACGAAAACGGCAGTCAGGGCTGCGGAAATGACAGTCTTGCGGCGATTCAATGGCACCATAACGAGCATTGACGGGCGTGCCTACGTGGCTTCCCTTAATTCCAGGAGCAAGCCGGGACTGAAGGGACATCGCGCGATTAAGCTGCGCGCAGGGCGTTCATACCTAAATCCGGCGCTATTGGAGACCGAAAAGTGCAATAATAGGCCCATTTGATGCACGTTCCTTGCATGTCGGCGTTGTGCGGGTTATGCTAACTACAGGTTACTGTACCATGCAGACTCGA
>Ga0137387_10001096_pt1 | contig 12926 bp, 12 predicted proteins | sample SagtaG_3_FD_104909 | JGI IMG/M metagenome (GOLD analysis project Ga0137387, IMG submission 104909) | Vadose zone soil microbial communities from Angelo Coast Range Reserve, California, USA - Sage2_R_115_16 metaG | ecosystem: Environmental > Terrestrial > Soil > Vadose zone > Saprolite | place...
ACTTTACCACATTTCATGCGCGCAGACTGACTCCGTCGTATACCTACAATACAACGAATAGCCCGATCAGTCCCACGCACGGGCAGGCCTTCACTGGATCTCTGGAATTCACGGGCGGGTTTCTTGGAGGCAATGTCGAGTTCTATCGTCCGACGTTCGAGTATCGCGCTTACAAACCCGTAAACCATGGGCGCAATTCACTGGCGATGCGTGCCATTGTGTCCTACGTCCAAAGCTTCTCGAATACGAGTGTCCCGTTTTACGAACGATTCTTCATCGGCGGCGACTTCGATATCCGTGGTTTCGATTTCCGCACTCTGAGTCCGATTTCGTTCATCACTCGCACGCTGAATGTCCTCGATACCGGAACGGGCAAGCTGGTGCCGAAGCCTTTCGACGATATCGTCTACGTTGGCGGCGACGCGGAAGGCGTCTTCAATCTGGAGTATCGCATTCCGATCATCGGGCCCGTTACGCTGGCGCCCTTCATGGACGCCGGAAACGCGTGGGTCTTCAAAAAACAAGAATTGGTGCGTCAGGTCCAGGACTCGCAAGGAAACATCCGAACCGAGAATGCGCAATTTCTGCCTGGAACCAATTCCGGGATACGAATGAGTACCGGCGTGGAGGTGCAAGTCGTGATGCCCGTGATCAATGCACCGTTCCGTCTCGTGTTTGCGCTTAATCCTATGCGAATCGACCAGGTTTACCGGGGACCCGTCACCGGCATTCCGTTCAGCATTCATCAGCCTGGCCACGACTTCAAATTCACCGTGGGACGGACGTTCTAAGCCAGGAGAGGCAATGTTATACTCGTCGGCCTTACAATTGAACGAGGAGACCTTGAAATGCTGTATCTGCCGGAAGTTTTTGAGCAGGCCGTTCAGAAGCATCGGGCGCGAGTTGCTCTCATCGAAGAGAGCAAGCAGTGGACATTTGATGAGCTGGTGGATGACGCGAACCGAATTGCCGCGCTTTTGAAGGAGAAGATAAAGGGCGACACCGTCGGAATCCTTCTGCTGAATTCTCAAAAGTACATCGCCACGCTGCTTGGCATTTGGAAAGCAGGAAAGACGGGAGTTCCGCTGAACTACCTGCTGCCGCCGGCCGAGTTGGGTTTCATCATTAAAGACTCAGGCATGTCGGCTCTCGTTTCATCTCAATTTTTTGACCAGGCGCTTGCGACGATAAAGCCCCTGTTCGGTGACAAGGGTGTAATCCTCATGGCGGACGACGCGGGTTTCGCGTTCCCTTCCGCGACGCAGAGTCCTTCGGGATATCGAGATCCGGCACTGTACCTGTACACCTCGGGAACGACCGGCAGGCCCAAAGGCGTGGTCCTAACGCATGACAATTTGGCGGCGAACGTGGAATCCTGCCAGCGAGCCGACAAGTTCGATCACACCGACGGTTTCCTTTGCTTGCTTCCGTTTTTCCATACCTACGCGATTACCGGCACGTTCCTATTGCCGCTGTTCAGTGGAAGCAAAATGGTATTGGTCGACCGTTTTCAACCGCTGAAAGTGATGAGCCTGATTCAGGAACACAAAATCAGTGTGCTCTTGGCAATTCCGTCGATGTATCGGGTGATGGCCGCAACGGAAGGCGATTACAACGTGTCCTCCGTTCGATTCCCGATCTCCGGGGGTGAACCGCTGCCGATTTCCATTGCCGAAGCTTTTGAAAAACGCTTCCGGGTTCCGATCTACGAAGGGTATGGACAGACCGAAGCTGCACCGGTGGTTACGTTGAACGTGCCGGCCGCGCGAAAGCTGGGGACGATTGGGAGACCAGCGCCTGGCGTCGAGGTCGCGATATGGGACGATCGGAATCGAGTTCTGCCTAGCGGCCAGGTCGGAGAAATCATGGTCCGCGGCCGGAACGTCATGCAGGGCTATCGCAACCTTCCCGAAGAAACCGCGAGGACGATTACAAACGGGTGGCTGCATACGGGTGATTTAGGAAAGCTCGATCAGGAGGGCTTTGTCACGATTACGGGACGGAAGAAGGATCTCATCATTTCGGCCGGAGAAAATATCTATCCGCGCGAAATCGAGGAAGTGCTCGCGCAACACTCGAAGGTGAAGGAGGTAGCGGTTATCGGTGTGAAGGATGAAGTGCGAGGTGAAGTTCCGAAGGCCTTTGTGATTGCACGTGACGGAAACACGATCGACGAGAAGGAATTGCGAGCATTCTGCCGGGATCATCTCGCCAATTACAAAGTACCGAAGTACATCGAGGTCGTTCCGGATTTACCGCGCACGCCGAGCGGCAAAGTCCTCAAGCGGGCGCTCTCGGCCGGCGCGGCTGGAAATCAGGTAGCCGGTTGATTTCACTTGAGCGGAATGTATAATTCGTGTTTGATTTTTTGCAATCCGGCACTAACACACCACAAGGAGAATCTATGGCGTACATTATTTGCGAACCGTGCATCGGCACCAAGGACACGGCATGCGTCGACGCATGCCCGGTGGATTGTATCCATCCAAAGAAGGATGAGCCCGATTTCGAGGCCGCGACGATGCTCTACATCCACCCGGAGGAATGCATCGACTGTGGTGCGTGCGAGCCGGCGTGCCCGGTGACGGCAATTTTTCCTGAGGACAATGTCCCAGAGCAATGGCAGCAGTACATCCCAATGAATTACGAGCACTACGGGCTGAAGAAGTAAGAAGAGCCAGCTAAAGAAACCACTCCAAAAATGGGGGACGGAGACCGAATTGTTGACTTGAGAATTCAGTCTCCGGCCCCCATTTTTATTTCCGGTCCAGGCAGTCGGCTAAGATGTTGCCCCTTTCGTTATCGCATAAATCTTCCATACAATAAACGCTCCCTTTGCGATGTCAGGGAAAGAAGAGGAGGCTGGGGATTATGGGAAGTCCTCAAGATGTTGAACGGGGAACCGAAGTAAGCGAGGCGCAGATTGCTGTCCACTGGAAAGAAGAGGAGTATGTGCATCCTCCCGCGAAATTCATTGGCCAGGCGAACCTAGCGAACCCCGACGTTGTGGAGCGGTTCAAGGAGGAACATTTTCCAGAATGCTTTAGAGAATATGCAGACATGCTGACCTGGAATCAGTATTGGCACACGACTCTGGATGCCGGCAACCCTCCTTTCTGGAAATGGTTTGTGGGCGGGAAGCTGAATGCTTGTTACAACTGCGTGGACCGAAACCTCCCGAAATACAAGAACAAGGCGGCGCTCATATTTGTTCCCGAACCGGAGGACGAGGCGGTTTACGCACTCACGTATCAGGAACTCTTTGTTCGGGTGAATGAAGTTGCGGCTGTTCTACGCGACTTTTGCGGGCTAAAGACTGGCGACCGAGTCACGGTTCACATGCCCATGATTCCGGAGTTGCCGATCACGATGCTTGCCTGCGCGCGGCTGGGCATTATCCACTCGGTTGTATTTGGGGGATTCAGTGGTGAAGCCGCCGGGCTTCGCGCGGCGGACTCGGGAAGCCGCGTCATGATTTACGCGGATGGCTATTACCGCAATGGAAAGGTCGTGGATCACAAGCCGGGCGCGGATAATGCCGTCGAGGTGGCCGGGCAGGAAGGCCAGAAGATTGACAAGATTCTCGTTTGGCGTCGCCATCAGGGCCAAAATCTCTCGACGAAGCCCATGGTGAAGGGGCGCGATTATTTCATCGATGATGTGCTCAAAGACTTCAAAGGGTCGAGAGTCGATCCCGTCGCGATGGATGCGGAAGCCCCTCTTTTCTTGATGTACACGAGTGGGACTACAGGCAAACCCAAGGGTTGCCAGCATCGCACCGGTGGCTACCTGGCCTATGTCACGGGAACAGCCAAGTACTACCAGGATATTCATCCGGAAGATGTCTACTGGTGCATGGCCGATATCGGTTGGATCACGGGGCATTCCTACATCGTTTATGGCCCTTTGGCCCTGGCCGGTACCAGTGTCCTTTATGAAGGCGTCCCCACGTATCCAGACGCGGGCCGGCCGTGGCGAATTGCGGAGCAGCTTGACGTCAACATCTTTCATACTTCGCCGACGGCGATCCGCATGCTAAGGAAAGCCGGCCCGGATGAGCCAAAGAAATACAAATATCACTTCAAGCACATGACGACGGTTGGCGAGCCGATCGAGCCCGAGGCCTGGCGGTGGTATTACGACGTCGTCGGCAAGCGGGAAGCAGTGATCGTGGACACCTGGTGGCAGACGGAAAATGGCGGTTTCCTCTGTTCCACGAAACCCGCGCTGAATCCGATGAAGCCCGGTAGCGCAGGGCCACCCGTTCTCGGTATTTTTCCGATCATCTATGACGAACAGGGCAACGAGGTTCCCGCGGGTTCCGGCAGAGCGGGTAATATATGCATTCGCAACCCGTGGCCGGGGATCATGCAGACCGTTTGGAAGGACAACAACCGCTTCGTGAGCCAGTACTATCAAAAATACTGTAAAGACCGGAACAGCAAGGACTGGCGTGACTGGCCTTATTTTGCGGCGGACGGGGCCGTGCTCGCAGCCGACGGCTACTATCGAATTTTAGGTCGTGTGGACGATGTCATTAACGTGGCCGGCCACAGGCTGGGAACGAAAGAACTGGAGTCCGCTTGCCTCACGCTTACGGATGTGGCAGAAGCCGCGGTCGTCCCGGTTGTCGACGAGATTAAGGGACGAGTGCCCGAGGTCTACGTTTCCCTGAAGGCTGGTGTCTCAGACGGGGAGCGAGTCGGGCGCCAGGTCGTCTCCACGCTTGAGACGATCATCGGAAAGATCGCCCGTCCGAAGGCGGTTCATATCGTGCCGGACCTGCCGAAGACGCGATCCGGCAAAATCATGCGCCGGGTGCTTGCCGCAATTTCGAATACGATGGACACGGGCGATGTTACAACATTGGCCAACCCTGATGTTGTGGAACAAATTCGGCAGCAGATTCAAGGTAAAGGCCCCGTGATAACCAAAGAAGGTCCCGAAGACGTGAAACGATTCGGAGAAAACGAGTAGACGCCCATGAAAACAAAAGTTGGATTCATCGGCCTCGGCATCATGGGGAAGCCGATGGCCAAGAACCTCATCAAAGCCGGCTTCACTTTGGTTGTCCACAATCGAAGTCGGACGGCTGTGGACGAACTCGTAAAGCTGGGCGCAACGGCCGCGGGATCGCCGCGTGAAGTCGCATCTTCCGTCGATACTATCATCACCATGCTGCCGAATTCTCCGGACGTCGAATCCGTTGCGCTCGGTGTGAAGGGCATCAAGGAAGGCGCAGCGAGGGGTCAGCTCTTTCTCGACATGAGCACGATCAATCCGATCGTCTCCCAGAAAATCGCTAGGGAACTGGAACCGCTCGGCGTTGCGATGGTCGATGCTCCCGTCAGTGGCGGCGAGAAGGGTGCGATCGAAGGAACTCTGTCGATCATGGTGGGAGGCCGGTCGCACGATTTCGAACGTGCGCTCCCGATCTTCAACGCGCTTGGAAAGACTATCACTCATATGGGTCCGCTGGGAGCGGGCGGATTTACGAAACTGGCCAATCAGATCATCGTGGCGATTAACCTAACGGCGATTGGCGAAGCGCTTGTGTTCGGGGCTAAAGCGGGCGTGGATCCGCAGAAGATGATTCGTGCGCTCGCGGGAGGACTGGCCGGAAGCAAGTGCCTTGACCAAAAGTCCGAAAAAATTTTAACCGGAGATTTCGCTCCGGGCTTCAAGATCGATCTCCACTTCAAAGATTTGAACCTCATCCACGAGGCAGCGCGGTCTGTTGGAGTGCCGATTCCGACCGCAGCCTTTGTCGAACAACTTTTCGCCGCACTGCGCATTCGTGGCCGCGGCGGGCTGGACCATTCCGGTGTGATCACGCTGTTTGAAGATCTCGCCGGAGTACAAGTGAGACGGGGGGACCAGCCGGTATAACGGTCCGAGCTGGTGGGCCCGACGCTAAAGAAAGGCGTGGGGGGACCAGCCGGTAGTCAGGGCGCCGCCGAAGGCGGTGTACCGAAATGATCCGGCTGGTGGGCCCGACGCTAAAGAAAGGCAGTCATGATCCGTCACATCGTGCTCTTTAATTTGAAACCTGAAATCGAAGCTGGAGACCGGGAATGGCTATTCAGTCAGATGCGAGGCCTGTCAAAGATTCCGAGTGTGAGGAGACTCGCTCTCAGCAAACTGCTTGACCCGCGCGAAGCCTGGTACAAGGAGAGGATCGCGACGGACTATGGGTGGGCGCTGACGATGGAATTCGACGATGAAGATGGTCTCTATTTATACCAGAACGATCCGTACCACATCACAACAGGGCAGGAAATCCGCAAACGTGTGAGCAACATCAAAATTGTGGATTTTGTCAAGGTGTAGAAGTGAACCGTCCCTAAAACATTATGACATCAGAAATCAGCAACTATATCAGGCGGCACGAGGCCGCTATCGCGCCGTTGTACAAGGATTACAGTCAAAAACTGTGGGACCTGTCGCTTTCGGGAAGCGAGGAACGAGAGAAGGCACTCGTTGAAGCGAAAGAGCGATACCTGAAGGTATACAACAACAGCGAAGAGTTCCGCCAAATACGCCAGTGGAAATCTTCGCATGTCCAGACCGATCCGATCGAAGCACGGCAATTGAAGCTGATCCACGACGCCTTCGTTCCGCATCAGATCAAGGAAGACGTTTTACGCGATATCGTTCGACGCGAGACCGAAATCGAAAATTTGTTCAATACCTTTCGCGCAAATTTTGAGGGCGGCGAAGCATCCGACAATCAGCTGCGCGATGTTCTTCGAAACGAGAACGACATCACACGCCGCCACGCGGCCTGGGAAGCCAGTAAACAGATAGGGCATGAGGTCGCTTCGCAGTTGCTCGAGCTGATTGCGATCCGAAATCGAGAGGCCCGAAATCTGGGTTACCCGGACTATTACTCGATGATGTTCGAGCTGCAGGAGCTCGATGAGAAGTGGGTCTTTTCGCTGTTCGAACGTCTCGAGCACCTTTCGGAACCGATCTTTTCCGAAATGAAAGCGGAATTGGATGCGACGCTCAAAGAGAAATACCGCGTGACCGATCTCCAAACCTATCCGTGGCTCTATAGCGACCCGTTCTTTCAGGAATTCCCGGCCGCCGGCGCCAGCGAATCGCTGGACGAGATCTTTAAGGATTCGGATATCGAAGCCCTCACCCGGGCGCATTACAACAGCATTGGGCTGGACATCGAAGACTTGCTCCGGCGCGCGGATCTTTACGAACGGGAAGGAAAGTCGCAGCATGCCTTCTGCCTGGATGTGGATCATGAAGGTGACATTCGCGTGTTGTGCAACATCCGCAAGAACGAGAGGTGGATGAGCACCATGCTCCACGAGTTTGGTCACGCGGTGTACGACAAGTACAATGACGGCTCTCTCCCCTTTTCGCTCCGCACTCCCGCTCACATTCTGACGACCGAAGCCATTGCGATGCTGAATGGGCGCATGTCGAAAGATCCGGGCTGGCTTATGAAAATCGGCGGCCTGTCGGAAGACGACGCGAAGCGGGTGGGCGCAAGCGCTTTGAAAACGCTGCGGTCGGAGATGCTGATTTTTCTCCGGTGGGCGATAACGTTAGTGCGTTTCGAGCGCGAGCTTTACCGCAATTCCGGACGGAATTTGAATTCGCTTTGGTGGAAATATGTCGAGCGCTTCCAGAAGGTCACACCACCGTCCAATCGCGATCAGCCGGATTGGGCGTCGAAAATTCACCTCGCTAGTTCGCCCGTGTATTACCAGAACTACGTCCTGGGTGAGCTTATGGCCTCACAACTCCTTTGGCACATTCATGGCAAGGTTGTCAGGTCAGGCAGCTATGCTGGTAATCCGGAAGTGGGGCAGTATCTTGTGGAAAACGTATTCAAACCGGGCGCACGCTACGATTGGAATACGTTGCTGAAGAAAGCGACAGGGGAAGAATTAAACCCGGAACACTTTGTGCGGCAGTTTGTCGACAATAATTGATCGGGGAGGTCCGAACTGTAGCGGCGGTCGATGACCGCCGAAAACCTGCGCTCATAGGGCGCCGCTAGAACTCGGGTCTTCCAGATTTTTTCTGTTAGGGCTTCAAGCTCCTGGCGTAGCTCAAATAGTTCTTTGCGAGCCCCTCGTTGCCTTCGATGTACTGCTTCCACTGCTCATCCGAATACCCTGCCGGCGGCGGCTGAGATTTCATACGGGTGGCAATGTCAACGGCCTTCTGGGCATATTGAACGGCGCGATCGAGATTCTTTCGCTCCAACGCATAGGCTCGGGACAGGGTCAACAAAGCGCTCAAGTTATCGGCGTCGACCTTAATGATCTTTTCGCCGTATTCCATAACCTTCGCCGAATCGTTCTTCTCCTGGTAGATTTTCATCAACTCCAGATAGACTTCTCGCAGGGTTTTCGCCTGCGGGAACTGCTTTTCAAAATCCTGAAGCAAGGCGATTTTCTTATCCGTGTTGCTTTCTGCGTCAATCTTCTGAAATGCCTTATCTTCGGGACTACCGGCGATCACCTGCGCATTGGCGTTGGAGACCAGTCCACCTACAAAGACAACACACAGCGTCAAGATGACTCTTGTCTTCATTTGGTGCTCCTTCTAAACACTCCTCATGGGGTAGGCCAACTCTATCAGAACTCGCCCAAACCCTGGCAACTTTTTTGGCGGCAAGTCGCTGCTGCCAGGGTGCCATCCTTGGTAATTTGAGCAAACACTACCAGGTACATCAAAAGGAAGCGGGGTTTAAGGGGTCGCTACGGTCGTTTTTCCGCCGGCAACGGCAGCGAAGTCTGCGTAAGACCGGCCCTCGAGGGCGCTCGGTTCCAACCCGAAGAACCGGAAAAAGTAATCCGCTTCGGTGGCGTTCGGGGCTTCAACTTCCAAAAAGCAACCGTGGTTTTCGATGCGGTCCAGGTGAATCTTTGTTTCACCCACGAAAAAAATCTCTCGATGCTTTTCGACGACGGCGCTTATTGGAAGAGCTGCTTCTAAAACCGGCCGGAGTTCCGAAGGATAAGAAATCGAAGCGAGGTAAACAAGACTGTCGCGAGTGGCGGCCTGATCTGTTCGTCGATAAAAGATCAGCGAATTTTCGATGTTTCCCTCCCGGAGTTTGAGCCTGCCTTCGCGTACTTCGAAGTATGTGTCACGCTGCCGGTCCGTACCAACCTCGCGCGGGTTGAGCGTTCGCAGATTCTCGCGGATCACATCGAGGTTCTCCAACCGAGCCTTGAATTCGACGTTAAGCTTCTGCATGAAGCCACGCTCTACGGGAAGATGCCCAACTGCTCGTACGTGAGCGCTATCTTCTGAATCGCGATGATGAAGGCCGCGGTGCGCATGCTTTCTTTGGACACGCGGGTACGATGGACTTCGCGGATTCCGCGGTATGCGCTGATCATGGTTTCTTCCAGCCCCGAATTGACGAGGTCAATTTCCTCCGGTCCGCGCACCAGGTATTTCTTATCTTCCTCAGGAACTGGTTTTCCGATCAGTCTCTCGATCGTGCTCACGAGCTTCTGAGTTTTGATTTCCTCAAGGTGTTTTTGCAGCCGGCCGATTCGCATATGGGAAAGGTTCTTTCCCCATTCGAAGTACGACACCGTAACACCGCCGGCATTCAGGAAAATATCCGGGATGATAAAGACGCCGCGCGCGTGGAGGCGCTCTTCGGCGCCTGGAGTTGTTGGGCCATTGGCAGCTTCGGCGAGAACTTTGGTGTTGATCCGATCGCAGTTTTCAAGCGTGACCTGATTTTCGAGAGCGGCGGGAATCAGGATATCGCAAGGGACATCCCAGATGCTGTCAGGCCTGGGAAGTGTCTCGGCATCGGGGAAATTCTTGATCGAGCCCGTCTGGCGCCGAAACTGATTCAGGTCCTCGATGGGAAGCCCTTTCGGATTGTAGAGAGCGGCATCCCACTCGGCGATGCCGATGACCTTGCATCCATCTTCTTCGGATAGAAATTTCGAAGCGTAATAGCCGACGTTGCCAAATCCCTGGAAGACGACGGTTTTTCCTCGAGGCCGGTCGTGAGGCCAAGCTTCTTCAGATCTTCGGCGTGCTGAAACGCTTCACGGATGCCGTACTGAACCCCGCGGCCCGTTGCTTCGCGCCGACCGTGGATTCCGCCCTGCTCCACCGGTTTGCCGGTGACGCAAGCCAGATTATCGATCCCGCCGGGATGGAAGGTGTCGTAGGTGTCCGCCATCCAGGCCATTTCGCGCTCACCCGTTCCCACGTCCGGGCCTGGTACGTTTTCACCCGGACCTATGTATTCTTTTCGGATCAGCTCAGCCGTAAATCGGCGCGTGATCTTCTCAAGCTGCTCTTCGTTGTACTTTTTCGGATTGAAACGAATGCCACCCTTAGATCCGCCAAACGGCACGTCGACGATGGCGCATTTGTAGGTCATCAGTGCTGCCAGCGCCATGATTTCATCCTGACTGACGAGCTCGCTGTATCGAACGCCACCCTTGACCGGTTTCTTGTGCTGGCTGTGTTCTGCGCGCCAGCCTTCGAAGATTTCGAAATGGTCGCCGCCGAACCGGACCGGAAACTGGAAGTAGTAAACGTTGTTGCAAGCTTTGATCTGACTGAGAAGAGCCGGATGGATTTTCAAATAGTTCGCAGCCCGGTCGAACTGTTTCGAAACGATCCTGTTGAAATTGAGATCTTCTTTTGTAGCTACCGTTGTCGGCATTCAACCTCTCCCCTGCAGATATTCTATCCGAAGCGCGTTTCGAGATATTCGTCGAGAATTCTGATGAAGTCACCAACGATGGTGGGACCTTTCAAGGTCGTCATCAGACGTCCGTCCATGTAAACCGGGGCCTTGGGCTCTTCTCCGGTGCCCGGCAGGGATATTCCGATATCCGCATGTTTGGATTCCCCCGGACCATTCACGACGCATCCCATAACGGCAATCTTCAGGTTTTCAACTCCGGGATAGATCGCTTTCCAAGCCGGCATTCGCGAGTTGAGATATTCCTGAATGTCATTCGCCATCTCCTGAAAGACAGTGCTGGTTGTGCGGCCGCAACCGGGGCAGGCCGTGACACGGGGAGAGAAACTTCGAATGCCGAGGCTTTGCAGAATGTCCTGGCAAGTCCGAACTTCTTCTGCGCGATCCCCACCGGGAGCCGGAGTCAGACTGACTCGGATGGTATCGCCTATGCCTTCCTGCAATAGGACAGAAAGTGCAGTCGTGCTTGATACAATCCCCCGCCGGCCCATGCCCGCTTCGGTAAGGCCCAAATGCAGAGCATAGCTGGAGCGAGTGGCGAGCTCGCGGTACACATCGATCAAATCCTGAACGCCTGAGACCTTGGCGCTGAGAACGATACGATCTCGGGGCATGCCATACGATTGTGCCATCTCGGCGGATTCGATCGCGCTGAGCACCATCGCTTCCATGATGACCTCTCGGGATTCCTTGGGGGCGCGTTGTTGTGCGTTCTCGTCCATTAAACGAGTAACCAGCGATTGGTCGAGAGATCCCCAATTCACGCCGATCCGTATTGGCTTTTCATTTTCGAGCGCGATTTCGATGATCGAGCGAAAATTGTCGTCATGCTGCCTTCCCATGCCGACATTACCCGGATTGATCCGGTACTTATCCAAGGCCCGCGCGCAATTCGGATACTCGCGTAAGAGGATATGGCCGTTGTAATGAAAGTCGCCGATGATGGGCACATGGATATGATCGTCGCGGAGGCGCTGCACCATCTCCGGCACAGCCCTGGCGGCCTCCCTGGTATTCACCGTAACGCGAACCAGCTCTGAACCTGCCACAGCCAGGGCTTGAACCTGCGCAGCGGTTGCCACGACGTCGGCCGTATCCGTGTTTGTCATCGACTGGACTGCGATCGGGTGCCCTCCGCCAATCCAGATCCCACCCACGTTTACGGGGAATGACATGCGCCGAACTATTTCCGCCATAGGGACTATTATAAGAATTCCCGCTATAATGACGGTCCTTTTTACCTATGACCGAGCAAATCCAATATCATCGCGGAAATCTCGGGTGGATCGAGGTGATCTGCGGGAGCATGTTCAGCGGTAAAAGTGAGGAGCTGATCCGCCGGCTGCGCCGGGCGCAGATCGCGAGACAACGAGTGCAGATATTCAAACCAAAGCTCGACGCTCGATACAGTCAGGATCATATCGTTAGCCACAGTGATATGAAAATCAAAGCGCAACTTGTCCTTGCTGCCGCAGAGATTCTTGATTTGGTCGATAAACGCACGCAGGTCATTGGGATTGACGAGGGACAGTTCTTTGACCTGAGGCTTGTGGCCGTGTGCAACGAGCTTGCCGACGCGGGAAAACGTGTGATTGTCGCCGGTTTGGACCAGGATTTTCGCGGGCGGCCGTTCGATCCCATGCCACAGTTGCTCAGTGTGGCGGAGTACATCACGAAAACACTTGCGATCTGTGTTCGATGCGGAGCTCCGGCGAACCGGACTCAACGTCTGGTGGAAGGCGTAGACCAACTGCTCCTGGGTTCGGCTGGAGCGTATGAGGCTCGTTGCCGCCTGTGCTTTGAGCCGCCCGAGTAGTCCATGTTCGACATTCCACTTCACAAACTGATCATTCATTTTCCTATCGCCCTGACGATCGTCGCGGCGATCTATGACTCGTGGGCGGCCTATTCAAAGAAACCAGAATTTCACGAAGCGGGATACGGCCTGTCTCTTTGGGCATCTGTTTCGGCGTTAGCCGCGATCGTCACTGGGTTGCAATTGGCCGGGGTTACTCGTGTTGAGCCGGGTGTGATCACCGGGCATGCAGGGTTCGGTATTGCGTCGGGAATTGCAGTTACTGCACTGGCCGTGGTCCGCTACTCCGCGCATGCGCGAGAACAACGCGGCTACCCGATGCCGTGGCTAGTCCTGGAAATTGGAGGGGCGGCCTTAATTGTCGCAACAGCGATCACCGGCCATAGACTG
>Ga0137387_10001104_pt1 | contig 12910 bp, 10 predicted proteins | sample SagtaG_3_FD_104909 | JGI IMG/M metagenome (GOLD analysis project Ga0137387, IMG submission 104909) | Vadose zone soil microbial communities from Angelo Coast Range Reserve, California, USA - Sage2_R_115_16 metaG | ecosystem: Environmental > Terrestrial > Soil > Vadose zone > Saprolite | place...
CAATTTGCCCGCGTTTCTGTTTTCTGCTCCATAAGTTGGCGGCCCCTCGTCCGCCGTCACGCATTTGCGGGACTCAACCGACGGGTAGCAGTTAGCCGGCGCGGTTCGCGCTCGCTGTGCTGGTCGCTGCGCAGATCCCGCTTGCGCCGGCGCCGAAGCGGCGATCCGCTGCAATTGGGCGCGGCGAATCACACGGCAACCCGACGTCAACGTGAGATCTCGACGACGCGAACGTAGGGATGCGGCCCGTTGATGCGGTCGACATGCAGGAAGGGCAGATTGATCTCGAGGCCGTTGTTCTGGCCGAAGCGCCAGATTTTCACCCGGCCCGGCCGGGAGGAATAGGAAACCGATCCGAACAGCGACTCGCTGCCGCGCGCTCCATCGCCATTCAGGAAGTGCTCGCCTGCGGCCCATGCATCCCGGGCTGCGGAGGAAGAATCGCTCCAAGCGAACAGCGACGACCCACAGAAAACGCCGGCCGCCGAAGCAGCGGAAGTACGAAGAAAACGTCGGCGTGAATTCATGAGTGCCCTGGGCGCGCGCCACGCACGCATCGCCCGATTCTACGCTCGCATTTGTCCAAAATCCTGTGTGAAAAAAGCTGCGCTGGGCGCCGACGCGGGCCCGCATTGCCAGCCGGCCACGGAGTCCGGTACCATCTGCCGAGGGGAAACCATGACCTTTCGCAACCTCGCGCTTTCCGTTTCGGGCCTGTTCTGGTTCGCGTCAGCGGTCATGGCCGGTCCGTTGCACGATGCCGCGAAGGCGGGGGACAAGGCGACGGTGGCGCGGTTGATCGAGAAAGGTTCTTCCAGGTTGATCGGGCAAGGCATCGACGCGGGCGATGACAAGGGATTTACCGCCCTTCATCACGCTGTCGCTGAAGCGCAGATCGAAGTCGTCGAGCTGCTGCTGAAGAACAACGCGGAAGCCGGGGTCAAAGCGCCCGACGGCACGACGCCGCTGCACCTGGCGGCCTCGCGCGGCCGGCAGAAGATCGCCGTATTGCTGCTCGATGCCGGGGCCGAGATCGAGGCGGTGAACGCGAAGTTGGAAACGCCGTTGTGTTTGGCGGTCTCGGAGGGGCGCCGCGACACCGTGAACCTGCTGCTCGATCGGGGCGCCGATGCCAATGCGCGCGCAGCCGTCGGTGAGGAGGAGCGCGAAGGTGTTGGAGGCGACGAACAGATGGGCTGCGTGCCGCTGGAGCTCGCTGCCCAGGGTGGGCGGCTGGCGATCGCCAGACTGCTTGTGGACAAAGGGGCGAACGTTACGCCGACCGCGATGATCCTCGCGATCGATAGTCCCCAGCGCGCACTGCTCCAGTTGCTGCTCGACAAAAGCGCCACGGTCGATACCCGTGTTCTGCTGCATGTGATCAAGAAAGAGGATGCGGTGTTGCTCAAGTCGCTGATGGCGCGCAAGCCGGAGGTCCAGTACGAGGTCATCGCGGAGGCCCTGGCGTCGGGATTTCGTCCGCGCTTCGACTTGCTCGGCACCATTGTGGAGCTCCACGACGAACGCAAACCAGCCGCCCCGCAACTGCTCGCGGGGGAAGAAGAAAAAGCTCGACAGCGCGACTCCGGCGTCGGAGAGCTGCTGGACGGCGCGGCCTGGTCCGGAAACGTGCAACTGGTCCAGTATCTGCTGGACCGAGGCCTGCCGATCGGCAGGCGCGACGGTTCCGGCAGCACGGTCCTGCACTGGGCGGCCCAGGCGGGCCGGGCCGAGGTGGTTCGGCTGCTGCTACGCAAGGGCGCGGACGCGAAGGCGGTGAATAACGTCGGCAATACGCCGCTGCATCGCGCCGTACCGGAGAATCATCTGGAGGTTGCGCGCCTGCTTCTTGACAGCGGCGCGAGCGCCAGGGCGCGCAATGAACCCGGCAACACGCCGCTGCACATGGCGGCGAAGCGGGGATACCTGGACATGATGAAGCTCCTGCTGCAACGGGGCGCCAGCGTGCGCGCGACGAACGCGAATGGCATGACCGTTTTGCATTTTGCCGTAGAGTACAATCACCGCGAGGCCGTCGAAGCGCTCCTGCGTCTGGGCGCCGATGTCAATGCGCGGACTGCGGACGGCGCGACCTCTTTGCATTTCGCGATGAATGCGCACGCTTCCGAGAACAGCTCGCCCGACCGGATGGCATTGGTCAAACTCCTGCTCGACAAAGGTGCGAAGGTGAACGCCGTTTCAGGTCAGGGCACGCCGCTGCACGCCGCACTTCAATATCAGATAGACAGAAAGGTGGTCGAGCTGCTGATCGAGCGTGGCGCGGACGTGAACGCGTCGTCAACCCCTGAGAACGGCACCTCCTTGCATCTCCTTGCTCGCTCGGGCCTCGGCATAAAAGATCGCGTGGCGCTCGCCACGCTGCTCCTCGATAAAGGCGCGCGGGTCAACGCCCAGTCTTCACTGGGCACGCCTCTAAGCTTGGCGCTGTACTACTTAGGGAACGAAGAACTGGCCAAGCTATTCATCGATCGCGGCGCCGACGTCAACGCGAGAGACCGCAGGGGCTTCACGCCGTTCCTCAAGTCATTCAATTTCGGCGGCGATCCGCCGCTGTACAAGCTGATCCTCGCGAAGGGGGCCGACATCCGCGCGGTTTCCGCGGACGGCTGGAATGCGCTCCACAGCGCGTCCCAGGCTGGCAAACTCGAAGCGGTCACCTTCCTTCTTGATCAAGGGCTCGACCCTCGCGCAACGGACAAGCAAGGCAAAACACCTCTGGACATCGCAAAGACGTCGGGGAAAGGGGCGGTGGTAAAGCTGCTCGAAGACAGGATGCGAAAGCCTCGTTGAACGCCAAACTGGAGGCGTTCAGCCGAGATATGCCTTCAATGGCCGAATCTGAGGCGCCACCTCAACGCGGTCGAACGCAGCAGCGCTGACGAAATCGAGCCCCACGCATTCGCCGGAAGGCGTGAAGTCGAGATGCGGCAGCCGGATGCGAAAGCACAGCACGACTTTCCAAACCCCGTCGCCGCCCAGCGCCGGCCACGACCAGCGGGGCTCGGCGTCGAGAATCTCACAGTCGATGCCGATCTCTTCCCGGCACTCGCGGCGCAGCGCTTCGTGGAAGCTCTCGCCGTGCTCGAGGCGTCCCCCGGGCAGGTCCCAAACGCCGGAGTTTTCCCGGAGCAGCAGGACCCGGCCTTGCTCGTCGAAATGTAATCCCTTGATGGTAACGTGAAAGTCGCGGCTATCCATGCAGGCCCAAGATGCCGAGGAGGCGTCGCATCCTGGCCACGGCCGGGGTCGCGCCGTAGCGCACGCGCGTCGGCGTTTCGCGATAACGATCGTACGAGAGCCGCTCCCGGCGCGAAGGCCCGCCGGCGCGCTCGAAGATACGCCAGGCCCGTACCCGCTTGCCGGTGAGACCCGGCTCGACGATTTCATCGCCGACGGCAACACTCGCATCGGCCTGGCGCCTGAGCGGCGATGGAATGGTCTCGACGAGCAGCGTCTCGATGTGGATGCGGCAATCGAGGTCTTGCGCGCCGCGCACCGCGCCCCAGGCCCGCCGCTCGTCGACATCCAATTCCAGCGTCACGGGGAAGGGATGCGGATTGAGAAAGCGCAGGTCTTTCCTGCCGTAAGCCACGGTGGCGTCGTGGCCGAGCGGGATGTAGCGCTCTTCCCCGTAGGCGTCGATGCTGTGATTGTGTCGCTCCACGATGCGCAGGCCAGAAAGGAGCGCCAAGTTGTAGATCAGCCCGGAGAGCTGGCACAGACCGCCGCCGAGGGACGTGGTGACGCGCCGATTGACGAACATAGCGCCCTCGCGGTAACCGTTGTCCGCAGTCGGTACACCCGCAAAGCGCCAGAACGAGAACTCCTCGCCGTGTTCCAGCACCGGGGGGACCACCCGCGAGATGGCCAGCCGTATGTTGTGGATCTTGTTCTCGAAAAGGTGCCGCTGCGCGGGCGGATTGACGAGCGGGCAGGAGTAGGCGGCCAGCTCGAACGGAAACTCAGCCTGCCAGTTCCGCAAGGCGCTTCCCCTTGTTTTCCCTCGCCGCAGCGGATCCGACGGCGGCATCCTCGGCGAGAAGGTGCCGGACGTGCAAGTCGATCAACACGGCCTCGAACTCTGCGAGAAATTCGCAGGCCCGCGCAAGCTGCGCACCGCTCTGCGCGCCAAGTTTCATGGCGCGCATGGCTGGCGCAACGACCCCCTCTCCGATCCGTTCGAGGCTGAGCCGGCAGAGCCGGTGCAGCATTGCCTGAATCAACGCCGCCACGGGGAACGAATCCGAGGTGCGCCAAAACCGGTGTGAGAAAAGGTCCCGGCGCAGCTGGTCGATGACGGTGGTCGTGTATAGGGTGAGCCTGAAATCGCCGATTCTTTCCCACAAGCTCCACTGTCCGGCGCAGTAGATCGACATCGGAGCAAACGGCTGGGTAGGCTGATTGAAGGTGTCGAGGTACAGGTGCGAGACGAAGGCGAGCAGTGCGGATTGGAACGCATCAGGGTCCGCCACGGGTAACGTCCAGGAATTCGCCTTCATGTATGCCTGAAAGCGCGCCTTCTCCTCTTCGAAGCGGCGGACTTCGTAGTCGATCGTTCCTTGCCGCCGCTCGCCGCCGAGCGCACCGAGACCGGTGTCCACCAGTCGCACTGCCTTGAACACCGTGTGCGCATACATGCGGTGAAAGACATGGGGATGGCGATCGATCTGCGGAAACAGGCTGGCGACGGCATAGGCTCGATTGCGCTGGGCGATCGCGAGCAGTTTGTCGGCAAATTCGATATGGGTCTGGCTGTCCATGGGAATAATCCTCCGTGAGCTGGTTGTTTGCGCCGGCCCGTTTGTGTTTGCATTATAATCGACCGGCCGGTCAATAACCAAGTTCGGGGTTCCCATGGAGGATGTTTTCATGATCAAGTTCATGGCATCTGGCTCGGTGAGCGGCGTGGGCGGACTGGCACCGCTGTTGGGAGGTGCATTGCTCGTTTTCTCCTCCCTCGGTGCCGGAGCCGGGCCGGCTACGGAGGACCAGCGCGCGAGTGCCTTGCGCTCCGTGGAAGCCGGCATCATGACTACGCGTCCGGTCCAGGTGGAGCGGCGCCTGCCACTCGCGCTGTCGCCGGTGGCGACAGTTGCGATCGCCGCAGTCAGTACATCGAAGGAATCGTTGGCAAGACTTCGGTTAGAGAAACCTGCGCGCAGCAGCGACGCGTTCGGGCACCCCGGATTCGGCAGCACGCTGACGAGCGCCGGGAATCTGACGTGGTCCGTAGCGCCGAACGGGACCCGCGTGGTCGACCTGGGGACGGGCCTGAGCGCGTTTACCGCGGCGCTGAGGAGCGACACCGTTCGCCCGGATGCCATCGCCGAGGACCACGACCGGGGAACGGTATGGTTCTACGGTGAAGATTTGTACCGCTATCGAATCGCGTCCGGCGAGTTGCATCGGTTCAAACTCGCCTCTGGTTCCTTCAAGGACATTCGCAAGGTGCTCCCGGCTTCGTCAGGACTGTGGCTGGCCACGGAGAGCGGGGTTTTCCTTTTCGACGACGCGAAGGAAACTTTTAAGGCGCTGCGCCACTCGCTGAGCGGCGTCGGCGCTCGTTTCACGCAAGCCGTCGCGCAAGGGGGGGCCGTCTGGCTTGCGAGCGACGCGCCGCGGTTGCTGAGGATCAGCAGGACGTCGGAGGATCGGGCGGAGGTCGCCGTAAGCGACAGGTTGCCGGGGACGCCCGCGAAAATGGTCGTCGCGAACGACGAGTTGTGGCTTCTGCTGGGCGGAAATCACGGCGATTCGTATCGCCTCGCGTACACCGAATTCGGCGCGAATCGCCTGGAGGTCATCGCCGGGGGGTATCACGCCTTGCGACAGGAAGGGGGTCGCTTGTACGCGAGCGTCTATGAAACCGTGTACGCCCTCGACCCGGCGGGAAAGACGATGACCGTCCACGCGTCGGATACCGCTCAGATGCTCAAGCGTGCGATTGCGCGCAGGGTGGTGCTGTTCGCCGGCTCGTCCTACAGGTTCAAGGACGGGTCGGAAGTCGTCGAGTATCAGCCGTTCGATATCTCCAAAGGTTGGATGGGGCCCGAGCGGGACTCGGTGCCGGCGGCGCTCGCCTCCCATTGACGATCTGGCCCGCGGCCTCTTGGTCCTCGGCGGCTCGCGGGCCTCAGCCCCCTGGGCGCTCCAGCAGATAGCGGCGGGCGATTTCCTTTTGCATTTCCACTTTCTCGCCGGTCATGTTGAGATTGAACGGCGAGGGCTGGATCGCGACCACTTGCATGAACTCGCTTTCCGCGAGCGCATGTTCGCCGCGCAACGCGTAGATCTGTCCAAGAACAAAGCGCGGCGTGATCATCTTCGGAAACGCGGCGATCAGGCGGCCATAGATTTGTATCGCACGTTCGTAGTCGCCGAGGCGGGTCAGGATCTCCGCCTCCAGGATGTAAATACCGATGTCGCCGGAATAGCGCCGCGCCTCGCCGAGCGCCGCCAGCGCCCCGCGGGGTTGCCCGGCGAGGAACAGCGCGCTGGCGTGGAGCTTGAGCCGCTCGCCGTCGGTGCGCGACCAAGCGAGCGCGTCGCGGTATTTCTTCCCGGCAAGCCATAGATCGCGCTGCTCCATCAGTTTGTTGCCCTCGGCCTGGTCACGCTGAGCGCGTATCTCGAGGTAGCCGAATATCGCGCTCGCGCCAAGCGCCAGGGCAATCGAACCGCACACGGCGTATCGTCCGACGCGGCCGGGCTTCGATTCCACAGCCGGAGTCGGGCCATGGCGGAGCACCAAGCCGATTAGCAGCCAGAAGACGAGCGCCGTCGCGGCGTGGACCAGCGCCGAGGTGAAAAGCATGGCCGCCGCGAAACCCGCCAGCGCGAGCAACAGTTGCGGGTGATGTTGGCGCAATTCCGGCGAGCGCCAGCCTTGCCGGAGCGTCGCCAGGCACAACAGTGCGAACCCCGCAAAGCCGGCGATGCCCGCGCTCGCGCCCCAGTGAATGAAGTCGTTGTGCGCGTCCTTTACGACGGCGGCGTTGTCGAGGAACGCGCCGAACGCGCCCGTCGCATAGAGGGCCGCCTGCGCGTCCGTGTGGTTCAGTCCGAAATGGCCGGGGCCGATGCCCGTGAGCGGGTGCTGCCACATCATGTGCAATCCGCTCATCCAGATGAACCAGCGCCCCTTCGCAGAATGCACTAGACTCTCCGGGAAGCTCACGAACGTCAGGACAACCGCCGTGACGCCAACGACAAGTCCCACCACCACGGCGGCTATGCGCATGCGCGGTCCGGGGACGAGCCAGACCAGGGCAAGGAAAACCATCACTGCGACGGCAAACAGCGCTTGACGAGCCTGCGTGACCACCAGACCGGTTGCGAGCAGGGCGACAAGTCCGGCATAGGCAATGCGCGCGGATCCGCCGCTGCGCACACAATGGAACAACGCGAGCGGCAGCGCGGGGAGCAAGACGAGTGCGGCGAGGTTCGCGTTGCCCAACGTGGAGTAGATCCGCATCTTGCCGGGGGCGTGAAAGCCGGGATCGAGGAATTCGGGGAAGAGCCATTGCTTCAGGCCGAAAATCGCGATGCCTCCCGCTGCCACGAGCAGACCCATCTCGATGCGGCTTCGTGCCGCATCCTGATCGCGCACGTTGAAGAGGCACACAACGAGCACGACAAAGGGCGCGAGCTTGCCCAGATCCATGGCCGCCAGCCGGCCATTGTCCGCCGCGGCAGCGGAGACGATGACTGCGGAAAGCCAAATGAGCGCTCCGGCGCCGACCAAGCCGCCTGGAAGGCGCCAAGGCGGCGTAACTTGCGAAAGAAAGATCAGCGCGAGGAGCAGAAGGCCGATCGCCGTGACAACATGCTTGATCGCGAACGCATCGGCGAGTTGCGGCACGAACAGCCAGGCCGCGATGACCGTCAGGACCGTCAATCCGTTCACGAACAGGTACTCGGCGCGGTTGTCGGCGTGCGCGGGTTGTGGCAGGGTTGAAGGCATCCGGACGCTGCAGGGAATGGGGGGGTTGCGCGGAAGTCTATACGGTTGCAGGACTCGGCGCGGGGGCTCGCGGCGAATCCGCGTCAACTCATCCGGCAGCTCATATCCCGGATAGCTGATCCATGCGACTTGACGCGTCCCTGATCGGCGTACTGGCTGCGGGTGTGCTCATCGGCACGCTGATCGCGGCGGCCATCCTGTATCGGCGGTCCCGATATCGCACAGGAACAGTGGGTCAAGCGCCCAATACGAGGGGAGCCGGATCTCCAGAACACCGCGCGGTCGGCTTTCCGGGTTGGTCGCAGGCGAGCGCACTGTGGGGATCGGCCAGTGCCATGCTGCTTTGGCTTGCCGTATGCCTGGTCGCTATCGGAATCGTCGCGTACGACAAGGCACTCGAACACTTCCTTGCCACGTTTGGCACGTTGGCACCGAACCGGGTTGGGCCATTGGCCGGTGTGGTCGCGGTGAGCGCCGTCGTTGCCGCCGCGCTGCCCTTGTACCTGCCTCGCCCGGCGAGCGTGCTGCGAGGAGCTGCCCTCGGTCTGATCACCGGTCTGGTGACCAGCTACTCGATTTCGCTCTTCGACCTGATACCGGATTTCGCGGTCTCGATTATTTTCACAAGCCGGTGGTCAATTGCCGTGGTCAGTTTAGTTTCGGCCGCGGCGGCGTATGCGGTCGGTGGCGCGCTCTCGTTTTTCGCCCGACGCTATCTGCCGCCCCTGAAGACGTGGCAGCAATGCTTCGGGTACGGAGTTGCCGGGACGCTCGCCGTCGTGCTCTTCGGCGGAGCCGCTTATTGGCCTCAGGTCATATCCCTGTCGAGGCTGTATCCCCAGAACAGCATTGCACCCTCGGCGTGGAAAGGTCAAATGGTGATGGACCACTTCTACGGTTTCACGCTCGTCATCGAGAAGATGCAGCCAGATGGCCGGTTCACGGGCTATATGGCGTGGGAATCCGGTCGCAGGCGCGATTTCACCGGCAAGGGGACCGGCAATCATCTGGTCTTCGAGGACAACGAGATATTGATCAGTGCCGGCAGGATCGACATGTGGTTGACCGCTACTTCCCTCACCGGCGCCAGTGAGAACGGTAAGGCTAAGTTCTTAGCGGAGCGGGTCACCGCGGACATGCAACCTCAGTCGGCGCCGGCCGAGGTCCCGGTGCCGCCTCCTGCCGCGAGTTCCGCGCCGATATCGCCGCCGCCGCCCGCGCCTACAGTGCTGGCACCTGAGCTAGAAGACGCCGGTCCCCGGGCGGCCGGGGCGGAAACGGTCAGTCGGGTGAGGTCCGAGCGTCTGTGCGAAGCGCTAGGGGAAAAGACGGCGGGCATGCAGGACGGTTGCTGGATCGTGCTCGCGCTGCAGGTGCGAGATCGATCGCACTGCGGCTCCATCAACGACCACGTCATTCGGGACGATTGCTACGCCGCCTTCGGCGTGAACGAGGACGAACGCGGGGTGTGCGAATACCTTTCTTCCCCGGACAGGGTGGCGGCCTGTACGCAGGCGGTCGGCGGGGCTTGTGCGAAGGCGAGCAAGGAGCCGGGAGCGGCGGGCGCCGGATGCGATGCGGCACGCAGCCTGCGCGCCCGGGTGAAGTCGGATTGGGCGTCTGCGGGAAACTTTTCCTTCCACGGTTTTCGCAAGACTGATGTCGCGCCGCAGACATGGGCGGCGTGCGATGCGGCAGGCGCGTCGGACCAGGGCGCCGCGGCGGGCGATTGGTGCCGGCTTGAGCGCGTGCGTAGAAACGATCCGGAGGCGCGTTGTGCGATGGTGCAGGCGGAACTCGGGAATCTATGCAATGCTATGACTACAAAGTGACGGCTTGGTTGCCTGACTGATCTACGAAAATGGCGCATGCATCTCGGCGCATAGGAAGGGACTATGCGTCGAACCCGACGGCTCGCGGACCGGGTGCCGGTATCCTGCGGGAAATTCGCTTGATCTCATCCCTCGATTGAGGGCATAGGCCGCGCCTCCCATGCACGATTTACCCGAACAGCGCGCTATCCCGGAACCGTGGATCACCAGATTTCTTGGATGGTCACGGGCCAAGGCGGAATGGGGCGGATCGTATGGCGCCATGCTGATCTGCCTCATGGTGTACCTGAGCTTCGTCTGGTTTGGCATGCGCGAGAGCGGGATCGGCTACACCGTCACTCACACCGTTGTCTTGTATTCGCCCGGACTAGGTTCGTTCGTGTCGACCCTGATTGCAGCGAGCGCCGTCATCTCCGCGGGGCTACCTTTCTGCGCCCCACGGCTCGCAAGTGTGTTGAAGGGGGCAGGTCTGGGTTTGATCACCGGGCTGTTAGGCAGTATCGCAGCTGCGCAAGTCGGCCTATTACCGGGATACGATCGGTTGCCGGCAATCGCACTCGGCATCATGACTTCGAGTGTGCTGGCCGTTACTGTGGTGAGTGTGCTGTCCGCGGCGGTGGCATTCGTGGTCGGCGGCGCACTCTCGTCTCTTGTGCGACGCTTTTTGCGCACATCCGGACAAAACCATACGCGCTTGAGAGAAATCGCACTGTGGACGGTGGCCGTAGCGGTTTTCTGTGCGGTGGCCCTTGAGCCCCAGACCAAGTCCCTGTACTTCCAGGGCAAGAACGCGCTTGTCTTCTGGTACGAGACAGAGCTGACATACCGCCTTGTGCCGTCAACTTGGAAAGGGAAGATTGCTGGCGTACAACCGCGTTCTTTCACACTGGTCATCGAGGAAGTGCGGCCGGATGGACAGTTCACCGGTTACATGGATTGGGATCCAGGTGGCCGGAATCGAACCAGCGGCAAGGCGACCGGCAATCACCTGGTCCTGCATCAGGCCGGTTTCCCGCATCCGGAGGATAGTGCCGACAACTACGACAACATATGGATAAGGGGCACATCGATGACTGGAACGGACCAAAACGGCTGGTATCAACTTGCTGCCGATCTAGTAACGGTGCACCTGCAACCCACTCCGCCGCAACCCGCGGTGCTGGCACAAGAGGCGCCGCCCGAACCTGCGGCGCTGACACAAGAGCCGCCGCCCGAACCTGCGGCGCTGGCACAAGAACGCGAAGAGACTGGACCCAGGGCGCCGGGGGCGGAAACAGTCAGGCAGGCGAGGTCCGAGCGCTTGTGCAAGGCGCTCGGCGGAAACCACGTGAGTTTGCAGGACGGTTGCTGGATTGTGGTCGCTTTGCAGGTGCGCGATCGTTCCTATTGCGGTTCCATCTCCGGACAGGGGTTACGCGATGACTGCTACGTCGCATTCGGAGTGAACGAGGCCGATCGCGGGATGTGTGAATATCTTTCCTCCCCGGAGAAAGCGGCCGCGTGCGCGGAAGCGGTCGGCGGGACTTGCGCGAATTCCGGCCGCGCGCAAGGCGCGAAAGCCGGATGCGACGCGGCTCGTACGCTGCTTGCCCGGGCACGCTCCGATTGGGAATCCGCCGGAAGGTTTTCCTTCTACGGTTTCCGCAAGACTGATGTCGCGCCGCAGTCGTGGACGGAATGCGACGCGCAAGCCGCGCAAGGCCCGGATCGCGAATTGTGCCAGTTGGAGCGTGTGCGGAGAAATGACCCGGCAGCCCGTTGCGAAGTTTTACATGCAGAACTCAAAACCATGTGCGACACCATGGCTACAAGAATGCAGTGATAAATTTACTCTGCCCTTCGCCTGGTGCCGGAATCGTGGTCGCCTTCCGCCTGTTTGAGCCATTAGCGATCGGTCCTATTGGACTGTCACGGATACCGCGGCGGAGTGGCTTGCTGCGCCGGCGCTGGCCGAAATCGAGATACTGCAGGTGCCCGGCGGCGTGCCCGCTGGCCCAAGGCTCCGCCACTGCCCCCGCCACCGCACGCGGCGAGAGCCAACGCCAGCCCGAGGAGCAGCGTCCAGGTGACCGCAGCGCGGCGCGCGCAGGGCCAAGATCCCCAGTGAGAACAGGGAAAATGTCCAGTAGCCGGCGAGCTGCAATAACGGCGCGCCGGCATCGGCGGCGACGGCTGTCGCAAGGAGGCCGAAGTTACGTTGTTTGCGATGGTTTGAATCGTCGCCGAGATCAGTATCCTGTTTGCCGCGCTGATAGGGGCCCACTGGCTCCGGGAAGGAGACGTGCCGCGCCGCGTCGCCGCCGCGGCTGCGATGGCGCTGGGCGTAGTCGCACTCGCCGTCGGCTGGTGTAAGCTCGCGCCATGGAAGTCTCCTTCGCTTCCGCCGTCGTGATCCTGCTGCTGGTCACCGATCCGATCGGTAACATCCCCTTGTTCGTCTCTCTGCTGCGCCACGTCGATCCGGAACGCCGCGTCCGCGTGATCGTGCGCGAGTGTGCGATCGCGCTCGCCGTGCTGCTGATATGCGTGCCTTTCGGCAGCTCTCTCCTCGAGCTCTTCGGATTGTCGGAGCGCTCGCTCAACCTCGCCGGCGGCGTCATCCTGTTCCTGATCGCGCTGCGCATGATCTTTCACGGCCCCGAGGGCATTTTCGGAGAAACGGCTTCAGGCGAGCCGTTCATCGTGCCGCTTGCGATTCCCTCCATAGCCGGGCCCGCGGCAATCGCCACCGTGGTGCTGCTCGTGTCGCGCGCGCCGCAGCGCCTGCCGGAGTGGCTTCTCGCAGTGACCGTGGCGATAGCAGTGTGTTTGGTGGTTCTGGTCTTCGCGGAGCGCATCAGCAGGTGGGTCGGTGAAGGGGTGCTCGCCGCCTTCGAGCGGCTGATGGGATTGCTGCTGACGGCGATCGCCGTGGAGATGTTATTGCGCGGGGTCGAGGGTTTCGTTCGTCAGCTGCAATCCGGCTAGGACCGTCCTTCGACTCAGGCGGGAATCGCGCTGCGGATCGCGGGCAGCATGCGCGTGACCGCTTCGCGGCCTTCCGTGATCGCGATTTGCGCCCGGTGGTAATCGAGCAGGCCCAGATTGCCGAGGC
>Ga0137387_10001108_pt1 | contig 12891 bp, 7 predicted proteins | sample SagtaG_3_FD_104909 | JGI IMG/M metagenome (GOLD analysis project Ga0137387, IMG submission 104909) | Vadose zone soil microbial communities from Angelo Coast Range Reserve, California, USA - Sage2_R_115_16 metaG | ecosystem: Environmental > Terrestrial > Soil > Vadose zone > Saprolite | place...
AACTCCTCAATCTCACGTGGAAACAGGTTCTCCCCACCACGAATGACCATGTCCTTGAGCCGGCCCACAATGTTGACATAGCCACGCCCATCCATCGTTGCCAGGTCACCGGTATGTAACCACCTTTCGGCATCAATTGCCTCGGCAGTCTTCTCTGGCATCTTGTAATAGCCAGCCATGACCTGGTAGCCTCGGCAGCACAACTCCCCGCGCTCTCCACAGGGCACGATGTCACCAGTCGCCGGATTGACAATCTTCACCTCGATGTGCGGCAGCGGGATGCCTACCGTGGCGGCTTTGCGTTCAAACGGATCATCCGGCAGCGTCTGCGTAATCACGAGACTTTCGGTCTGCCCAAAGCTAATGCCCACATCCGCCCTGGTGCATTCTTTCACCTGCTCCATCAAGGCTACGGGTACCGGGGCACCCCCGCTCACCGCTTGCTTGAGCGAGGAGAGATCAGCCGTCGTGAAGTCGGGATGCTGCATCAGCGCCACCAGCATGGTGGGGACGCCTGCAAACATAGTACAGCGTTCCTGACTGATGACCTGCAAGACTTTCTGCGGATCGAAGGCGAGCAGCGGATGCAATGTGGCACCAGCAGCAAGCGTCTTCAGAATGCTCCCCACACCTTTGGCATGAAAGAATGGCACGGGAAGGCAAAACCGGTCCGTCTGTTCCATCCCCCACCGCCGTGTCACGAACAGGGTATTATTGAGCAGGCCGCGATGGGTGAGCACGACCCCCTTCGGGGACCCGGTCGTGCCAGAGGTGTAGAGGAGCATGGCCGGGTCCAGGGGAGTCACGGCGGTTTGCTGTGCGGCTAGCTCAGCCTCGCTCACCTGGAGGCCCGAAGCCGCCACCTCACCCAGCAGTGCCGGACGCCAGCCCTCCTGTTCCCGCAGGCCCGTCGGAGGCATCCCCATCAGGCAGACAAAGCGCAACCTCGGCAGGCGCTCGCTTGTGACCTCTCCGGGCCTGCCCCCAGGAATAATCAGCGAACGGATGGTCGCCAGGTGGTCGGAGGTACGCACACGTGCCATGAAGAACAGCGCCTGCACATCCCCTTGCTTGAGGAGGTACTCGACCTCAGTCGCCTGCAGCACGGGGTTGATGGTCACCAGCACCAGCCCCACTTTGGCGGCAGCCATCATGAGGATCGGCCACTCCGGGAGATTGGCAGCCCAGACGGCGATATGATCGCCCTTGGCTAGTCCCTGGGCCAGCAGCCCTTTGGCCACCGCATTCGCGCGGTCGCGGTAGTCCTGGTAGGTCCAGCGGATGGCGAGCGCATCGCCGAATTCGGGATAACAGGAATAGACAATGGCTTCCTGGGTAGAAAGCTCATCGGCGCGACGATCTAAGAGATCTCCAATCGTCATCTCGAGGAGGTCGGTCCCCTCAGTTTCGGCCTGCCAGTGCGACAGGCCATCAGCAGTCATACCCATACCATTTCTCCTTTGCTTCTGGGAGTATCCAGTTCACGATCGGCTCACTAGGGAAAGTCTACCTGACTGCCAGCGGAAGGGTATCGTAGAAATTACGTATTCGCTTACGTATTGTTGTGAGGAGGAGAGCGTTTCCTCACTCGTCAATCCACCTCCTCCTGGAGAAGGAGGAACCGTCTCTGTTACCGGAACAAAGCACATGAAGGCATTCATGAGGTATACTCTCAAAGGAACCAGCTCAAGGCTGAATGCCGTTTCTGTGATCCAGTGCTAGACGAAGGAGAACCGCTTATGTCAACATCGAGTACCCCAACATGCGCAGTCATTCACACGCAAGAGACCTATGAGGGGAAGCAAGGCCTCACCTACTTTGCTGGAATCTCTGCCCAAAGCGCGGGTGCGCAAGCCATCTGCCTGCATCTGCTGACGATCCCACCGGGCGCACGGGCCAAGGCACATCTGCATGAGCACCACGAGACCGCTATTTATGTCCTCAGTGGTCAGGCTGAGATGTGGTACGGCGAGGGGCTCGGAGACTACCTGTCTGCCGATGCAGGGGACTACGTGTATATCCCGGCAGGCATGCCTCACTTACCCGGCAATCGGAGCCAAACGGAACCCTGCCTGGCCGTGATTGCTCGGACCGATCCCAATGAGCAGGAAAGCGTCGTGCCCCTGCCCGAACTCGACCACGTCCTCTTGCAAAGGCCGCAGGCTCCCCAGTAGTAGGAGAGCAATCTTGTCTCGGCTCAGTTTATCCGAGTGATCACCTGGTAAGTGGAAAATAGATCAGGATACCCCTCGCTATTCCGATCCATCACATCTGGCCCTGAGGCCAAAGAGGTCGCAGTTCGTCGACCTCGTTTCCCGTCTGATCGGAGGCTGATGGTGGGAGATAAATTCACTCTCCCTTGGCGGGGAGAGCCCCCAGTTGTTGAAGCAAACCGAGAAAGTCGGCCTCGGCCCAGTGCTCCACAATCTTGCCATGCGCGATGCGGTAGATGCTGATCCCCGTCCCAGAGAAATGCTTTCCGGATGCCTGAACCCCGAAAAACGGCGTGCCGGTGTGGGTGCCAGAAGCCCTCCAGCGCTCTACTACTTTGTCACCTTCAGCGATCAGGTCGACGGTTTCGACCTGGTAATCAGGACAAGCGGCGAGGGCTCGTCGGTGAGCGATCTTGCCACTCTCCAGGCCGGGAGCCTCGCCTAGCAAGAGATTATGGGAGACGAGATCTGCCGCCACAATGTCATCGAGCCAATCTAGTTGGTTCAGGTTATGGGCTTGCCGATACCGACGAACGAGTTCTTTGTTGTCTTCAGTTGACATATGATGTTTTCCTTTCGCAGGTGAGCCGTTCCTCAAGGCCAATTTCGAGCGATTCACACCGATGTTCGATCCTTCAGCCAAAAACTCTTCGATCCCTCGCTCATATTACCATGCCCATGAGGAAATGTGGTAAATGGGGTGAAAGTCCCGACACAGGAGTCCTCGATCCAGCATTTGTGTCCGAACCTTCACCCCATTTACCACAATGCTCTCGCGAGGCCATGGGTTGACGACGGAGCGTGTCATCAGCTCATCAAAGAAGCTGATGTTCGGCGGCGAAGCGGGCAGCAGCAGCCCGCGAGTTGATGCCGAGTTTGTTGTAGATGGAGCTGAGATGAGTGGTGACCGTGCGAGGGCTGATGACGAGCTGTTTAGCCACCTGAGCATCGGTCAGACCTTGTGCGACGAGACGCAGAACCTCCACCTCGCGTGTGGTTAGTCCTGCCGGATAGATAGCAGGGCGTGTAGGAGCGGTCGAAGAGGAAAGCCTGGAGAGGGGCGCTTCCTGGATCGGAATTGCCGGCTGCCAAGCGAGCGCCTGTTCGGTTGTCATGGTGCGCCCCTCTGCCAGAGCCTGAGCAAACACCTTGTCACCCAGCTGCGAGCGCGCCCTGGCCTGGGCGCGTTTAACACTTGCGCGGAGCACCCGGGGAAAGGTGGTGGCACTGTTCTGGAGGAGGGCCTCTGCTGCACCCCACAGTCGTGCAGCCGCGAGCGGTTGTGCTTGTGCCGTCAGTGCGACGGCCAGGCCTTGCAGACAGGAGGCCACGAGTTCCCGATGCCCCAAGGCCGTGGCGAGAGCCAGGCTCTGCTCGTAGAGGGTGCGCGCTTGCGCGATGTCTCCCTGCAACAGCACAGCCGTTGCCAGGTGGAACAGCGAGTTGGCCACACTGTACCGGTTGCCCGTCTCCTGTTTGAGCCGCAGGCTTTCGGTGAGCAGGGCACAGGCGCTGACGAGATCGCCCTGCTCAAGCGTCAACTGGCCTAAAAAGCCAAAGGCATGGGCCAGCCCCCACTTGTTGCTCACCTGCTGGCAGAGCTCAATGGCCTCCTGTAACAGGGCTCGCGCTCGTGTCTGCTCCCCCAGCTTCATCGCATTGCGTGCCAGGTAGATGAGCGGCCAGGCGATATCGCCTGCATAGCCCAGCGCTCGATAGAGGGCCAGGCTTTCTTCTAAGTGTTGCCGGGACCTGGCGATCTCCCCCTGAACATTGCAGACACGCGCCAGGAGCAGGCACACCGAAGCAACCATCCAGCTATCACCTCGTGCGCTAAACTCAGCCTGCGCCTGCTCGGCCAGAACGCGTGCTCGTCCCGGGTCGCGTCTGTGCAGCAGAGCGACCCCCGCCAGCCCAAGAAGGGCGATCCCCTGCGTCTGCCGGTCTGCGAGCCGCTGCGAGAGAGGCAGTAACCCCTCGCACAAGCGCTCCAGCCAGGCAACGTCTTCCTGATACAAGCCGAGCGTTACTGCGGCTATCAGGGCCTTGAGCCGTATAGGCTCGCCGCTCTTCTCGCTCCCAGCGAGCACCCGTTCCACAAAGGCCCGTCCCTCGCTCATGTAGCCGCGGATGGTCCAGAAGCGCCAGAGCACGCTGACCAGCCGCACGGCTGTCTCGATGCGGCGCGCGCTCCCGGTTGGCTCATTCCCGTCCTCCAGAGCCCATTGGAGCGCGGCTCGCAGATTGGGATACGCTTGCTCCACCCGCTCGAACCATGGTACTGCCTCCCCGCCGAACAGGTGCCCGCGCGCCTTCTCCACGAGGTGGAGATAGTAGGCAGCGTGGGCCTCTCGTGCCGCTTCCCACTCTCGGTGTGCTTGCAGGCGTTCCAGCCCGAACTCGCGGATGGTCTCCAGCATGACGAGCTGCGGTTCATCGCCCTCCTGCTCCGTTTGTTGGACAAGGCTCTTGTCCAGCAGGGAGGCCACTCCCTCAAGCACAGGAAAGGTCTGAACACCATCCTCCTGACCCGCCTGGCACACCGTTTCGGCAGCCTCGAGGGTGCAGCCGCCGACGAAGATGGAGAGCCAGCGGAAGAGGCGCTGTTCCGGTTCCGTCAGCAGGTCGTAGCTCCACTGCAGCGTGTTGCGCAGCGTCTGTTGGCGGGTGGGCAGATCACCTGGGCCACCTGTGAGGAGGTCGAGGCGATGGGAGAGGCGATGAAGCAAGGCCTGCGGTGGCAGCAGCTTGATACGCGCCGCCGCCAGTTCGATGGCGAGCGGCAGGCCGTCCAGACGCGCACAGATCTCGGCGATGGTGCGGGCATTGGCCTGGGTCAGCTGAAAGGCCGGCTGGATGGCCTGGGCACGCTCCACGAAGAGGCGCACGGCAGCGACCTGCGCGAGGGCCTGTGCGTCTTCGAGCTGTGTGAGGTCAGGCTGGGGGAGAGACGGCACCGAGAATGCATATTCGCCGGAGAGGTGCAGGGCAGCCCGGCTGGTTACCAGGAGATGCAGGCGGGGGCAAGAGACCAGCAAAGCAGCCAGCTGTGGTGAGGCGGCAGTCACCTGCTCGCAGTTATCGAGCAGCAACAGCAGGTGTTGCTCTTGCAGGTAGTCCCGCACGTGATCCAGCAAGGGGCGATCGAGAGCTTCCCACAAGCCAAGGCTCTTGGCGATGGCTGGCAGGACATGCTCTGGATCGCTGACGGGAGCGAGGGGAACAAAACAAACGCCGTCGGCAAAGGTGTCACCTCCCTCAGCTGCTACTTGCAAGGCCAGGCGTGTTTTCCCCACTCCCCCGGTGCCGATGAGCGTCACCAGTCGGACGGACGTTTGCCGCAAGAGGGCAGCCACGGCTGCGACCTCACGCTCGCGCCCCAAAAACGAGGTCAGTGGCACCGGAAGCGTGGCGCGTCCTGGTGCTCCGCTCTCCCGCTCGGGCGGGGTCTCCAGGGGTTCGACAGGCTTGTGGAAAGAGGGGTTCGTGTCAGTGCGCAGACGAGCCTGTGCACTGGAGACAGCAGGCGGGCGAGGCGCAACCTCCAGGTCCTGCGCTTGCACGGCGAGAACCGTTTCCCCGACATGCATGCCAAAGAGCCGGGCCGCAACCGACTGCAGCTGATGGAGGGTCAAGGCCTCCGATTGGCCCAGGTAGATCCGCTGCAACTGCCCCTGCCGCGTGCAATAGGCTCTCCAGTACGATCTCCCGCGCCGGTTGCCTGCCCGTTCTTTGTGCGCGGTGAAGCTGCCGTGCTCACTGCGAAAGGTAAAGGTGGAGGCAGTCTCAAGCCAGCCATACCAGTCGGCAGAATCCACCATCACCTGAGCGGGTTGGCCGTCCAGTTGGTAAGTGAGGATGCCATTCTGGATGATTGGAGGAGTCTGAGCCATCTTTCCCTCGCTTTGCTACCGTCTGCAACCGAACAGGGATTCCCGAACAGTATAGCATATGTTCGGGAATCCCTTCTAGAAGCGTTATCACCCCAGGGAGCGGCGCGGTTCTGTTCATCAAGAGCCGTCTCTCGTGCTTCTGATGAGAGGAAAAGAGCTGCAAAGGCAGTTTTTCACCTGTTTTTCCTATCCCAGGTCCATTCGCTCCCGCTCAACCTCCCACCTATGCTATACTCCTAACGCCAGGAAAAAACAGGTGAAAAAACGGAAACAGGTGAAAAAACATGGCGACTACCACGCTCACGCCTCCTTCTCCTAAAGAGGTTCTCCCTCGCTGGCTCGATGAATTGCGAGCCAGCGATCGCGCCAAAGGCACCATTCGTCGCTACAAAAGCGCGGTGGAGAGTTTCCTCGCCTGGTACGAACGCTGTGAACGACGACCCCTCACCTTTGCGACCCTGACTCCTATCGCCCTGGTTGGTTACCGCAATGAGGTGCAACGGACGCAGGGGCGGGCCACCAGTACCGTCAATGGACACCTGAGTGCCTTACGGGCCTGGTGCGCCTGGCTGACGGAAGAGCGCTATTTGGAGGTCAATCCTGCCAGGCGCATCAAGCTGGTGGGTCGCCAGGAAGCCTCGAAGCGGGAGGGCCTTTCTGATACTCAGGCCAATGCCCTGCTGCGTCAGGCCCAGGCTGGGCACTCCGCGCTGCGCAACTATGCGATTGTGCAGGTATTATTACAGACCGGCATGCGCTTGGATGAGTGCAGCCAGCTCACTCTAGAGGATATCGAATTCGGGGAGCGCAGCGGACGGGTGACGATCCGGCAGGGCAAAGGCAACAAAGCGCGCACGGTTCCCCTCAATGCCTCAGCACGGCAGGCGTTAGCAGAGTACCTGGCTCCGCGTCTGCAGTGTGATCCGACGGTGAAAGCGGTCGCGTTCGCTTGGCCACGCCGTATACCTGGCAGTCCATCGATGCCACTGTGGCAAAGTCAGAAAAAGGGCGTGCTCACGACCTCGGCGATGCGGCAGATGATTGATGTGTTGGTGCGGGATGCCTCGGCACGAGGATTGGTGCCAGCACAGACCAGTGCGCATACGTTGCGGCATACATTTGCTCGCAACTATCTGGCCGAGTATCCTGGTGATGTGGTTGGGCTGGCAACGCTGCTCGGCCATACCTCCCTCGATACCACGAGGATCTATAGCCAGCCCACCGTTGAACAGCTCTCCACGCGGGTGGAACTGCTGCGACAAAATGCGTATGGCGAGGAATGAGCTGATTTTGAGAACGCACTCTCCACAGGAGAGAAGAGGAAAGACATTCCCTCACGGTCTGTGAGGCTCGCCGCCGAAATAGAGAACGGTGATACTGGGGGAGGCACAAACCCATCCATCCTATGAAAAGGCGGGAGCGATTGACAGGCGGAAACGTAGGCCCGTAGAATGGCAGAAAAAGAGGAGAAGAGCAGAGCTATGGCAGAGCAGCCCCACTGGCACCCGATCGCGATGCTGGCGACGATCGCTCGGCATATTGATGGCATGGTCGAGGCGGATCAGGAGCAGCTGGCGACCCTGCAGGAGGCCAGGACCAAACCCTACGTCCTTGATGATTATACAGTCACCCGTGTCATGCACGCATTTACCACCCAGCGCGAGGATTTCTGGGTCTTCGAGGAGCAACTGCACCGTTGGCAGGCATTGCAACTCACCGCGAAGCCTCGCGCCGAGATCACCCGCCTGCAGAGCCAGATGGCTCGCCTTCGCCACATCAACAGCGATGTGCTCACCCTGGCCGAGGAGTTGAGCAAAGGCACGATTGAGAAGCAGCTCGCTAAAAGTGACTTCGAGCTCGGGTTGGAGGCGCTGCTGCGGAGGGCCAATGGCGAAGACCCCTTGGAACTTATCCGAAAACCTGACATTTTCCAATGGACTAAGCGGCCAGGGGGAGAGCATGAGCCTGGAAGGCTCAATACATACATTGGTGACACCAGGGGCAAGATAGCAATATTGCTGGAGGCAAGAAGACGACGTCACGTGAACTGCCTCTTGCCCCAGATGCTTCCACTCGGCTTTGGGAAGGATGAAACGACGCTTTAGACAGCCTCAGCTCGTTCAATCGTCAGACGCTCGGCCATGTTGAGTCGCATGAGTCCGTAGGGATTGACGTTGCTATAGATCAGCGGGGTCAGCCCACGCAAATCTTCTTTGGTCATCTGGTTCATCCACGCTGGCTCCGACAAGACCTCTTGAATCATCAAGGTCTGGATAAAGGTAAGCGAAATCTGCAAGAGATGCAGTGCAAGCATGGCCAGCTCTTGATCTGCCACGTTGTTGGTCGCGAATTCGCCGAGACGACCGAAGTGGATAAAATTGGTTGCTGAGTTCCAGTTCTCCACGACATTGAGCCCCTCCTGAATCTCGCGCCTGAGTTCCTCTAAGCTGAGGTAATGGCAGAGAAAAATGGTGCGCTGGACTTTGCCAAGCTCCAGGAGCGCGGTATACGTCGGATGCTGCACGCCGTTGCGCGTGAATCGGCGCAGAATCTCCTCCGTTTCGGCAGTGCCCAGACGCAGCGCTGTGGCAAATTTGACCATCTCGTCGTAGTGTTGTCGAATGAGCTCCCATTTGATAGGGCGCGTAAGTACCGGTTGCAGGTTGGGATAGGCGTCAGGTCGGCCTGTTTCGGGTCGGTACAGCTTTTGTGCATGCAGATTTTTCAGGCGGGGCAACAACTGGAAGCCCAGCAAGGAACAGAAAGCAAATCCGATCTCGCTCTGGCCGTGAGTATCCACGTAGTTGCGATCCACCTGCATCTCTGACGCGTGGCGCAGCAGCCCGGTGATCATCGCGGCAACTTCCGAGGAGGAGCAGCGTTTGAGTTGCGAATAGATACAGACCGCTTTGCGTTCCACGTGCCAGTAGATCAGCACGCCAGGACCACGATAGCGCGCATGCCATTCGGTCATCAGGTTCTGGTCCCAGGCTGAGTATTTCTTGGAGTCGGAGGCGCACGCCGTGGTGCCCTCTCCCCAGATGTCGGGCAGCCGGATGCGGAAGATGGCATTAGCCACGTCGGCAATCGCCGCCCGCAGAGCATCTTTGGTGAGAAACCGGTTACAGGCGTAGAGTACGTCCCGGTAGCTCTCGCCATGGTCTCCCGCGCAGACGCGTTTGAGACCGATATTGGTGCCCAGTCCATACAGGCTCAGCAGGAGCCGTTTTTGAATGGTCGCCCGCTCCAGGTTCTCTCGCAGCGTCAGCGTGTGGAAGCGATCGGTAAAGCGCACCCGCAGGTCCGTTTCCTTGAGGATATCAAGCAGCTCGATCATGGGCCACCGCGTGAAGAGTTCGCCTTTGAGCAGCCGCAAGTGCTGGGGTTGGGGCTGGGGAGGCAAAGGCGTGAGGGAGATCCAGCCGCCACCCTTGGACAACAGGCGCACGTGAGGATTGTCGGGGATGTTCTGGTTGAGTTGCTCTAATGCTGTGGTCATCTCAGCCTGCAGCTTTTGGATGAAGGTGTCAGCGTCCAGAGGCAGGTGCAAGGCGTCATAGTAGGTCGTGCGCTTGCGCGCAAAGTCTTTTGGCAGGTCGTCATTCGGATCGCGGAAGCGGTTGGCGTTCCGGACCCACACTTCCTTGCTGCGAACTTTCTCGCGCAGGGTGTGCAGGACACAGAGTTCATAATTGACGCGGCTGACCTGCTCGGTCTTGCCCGTTTTGTCGTGGGTGACGACGGCTTTGCGCCAGCTGATCGGCACAATCTCCTCGAGGGGAACGGTCTCGGAGCTGGCAAAATGGGGCTGCGTCAGGGGAACATCGACATACCTCTTGAGCAGTTCCAAAGCCTGGACGATGGGTTGATGCACGTCATTGTTGGAGCAGAACGCCAGGTGCTTCAAGATGACCGGCACCATGCGCCGGTAATGTTTGCTGTAGGGTCCGCGCATCGCCTTCTGCACCTGCTGCTGATAGCCTGAGCCGCCAGCTTTGTATTCTTTGACCAGGTCACGCAAGGTCTGCTCACTGACCACGGGAAAGACCACCTCGCGGATGGTCCCATCCGGCTGGTCGACCGCCGCTTCCGCAACGCGAAACAACAGGTTGGTTTTCCCGGAGACCTTTTTGATATCCTTGACGAAGGCTTTCTCGACACGTCGCTCGGCCTTGGTACTCAGATGATGGGCGATATCCAGCAGCAATTCGACCAGAGTATCCACGATCTCTTGCCGTCTGCGCCAACAATAGGCAGCAAGCAAGGTGAAGCGGATGGGATCAGGATGGCGGCGCACCTCCTGGAGTTCTTCGACGGCAATGCGGTTGCGGTAGCTGTCCAGGGTTTTGGCTGAGACCTGGGCGAACAGATCCGTAGGCAAGCCTAGCTGGTGGATGCGCTCCAGCTTATCGATTTCCTGCAGCACGCGTTCCAGGCTGAGGGGGCCGACATCCTGTTTGAGCGCATGCAGGGCCGACTGGGGACGCGGCGGTGCTCCTTCCGGCGGTGCTGCTGCTGTCTCTGCCTCAAGGGTTGTGCCCTCCAGAGCAGACACGGTCTCCTCGCGCGCCTGGGTCTCGGGGATCTCGACGGTGAGCAGCGCATCCAACTGAGTGCGTGTCTCGACCGTGAGCCGCTGCATGATGGTGGCACAGAGATGTTCATCAAACCGATGCATTGCGGTATGGACGAGACGACGGACGCGATCGGGCGTTGGTGGATCGATAAGCTGCTCCTTACAATGGGTATAGAAGGAGGCGATGAGGGCTTCCTCCTGCCGTTGCTCTGCCACCACCTCCTGGCAAAGCCATTCGACCACCGCCTCCTCATCGGCGAGGGTGGCCTCGTGAACGCCGAGAAACGCGCGCATGGCGGCGCGATGGGCCTTGATCGTGCGTCCCTCCCAGTCGTAGGGAATAATCTTCTCCGGGACGACGCCTAACTGCTGGGACAAATGCACGATGACGATGGGAGGAATGTCCTGCTTCTGAGCGGGAAAGCGTCCCTCATACTGAAAATACTTCAACAGGCAGGCCGCGCCCAGCAGGTTGTGATCGGTCTTGCTGTCGCCGATCAGGTCAAGTTCTTTGGATGAGAGTGTCCAGTGTTCGACCAACTCTTCGTTGGTCCAGTGTCGCTTCATGAGACTGCTCCTTCTTGTTTTCATGGTGAGCACCTGCTCATGCGGCGCATGACAACAAGTGCTCTGAAAAGAACAACGAGAGGAGCGGAACGATTCTCTGACAGAAGGCCAACATGTCGGAGAAGTTCCCATCTGCGGCGCGTTCCAGTCGAAAAATGTCCTGACATGTCGGAGAAGGCGTCATATTTGACCCCTTTGCCACTCATCTGCACACGTCGCAGAATCTGTCTAGTTGTGGTAGAATGGAAGGGTACACTCAACAGGACACAAGGAGCGGTAAGATGCATCCTTCTCTCAAGCAGTATCTTGCAGCCTTGCACGCGAAACGACGTGCACCGGCAACCCTCAAGGTCGTCCGCCAGGACCTGACCCATTTTATGACGTGGTGGGAGCACAAGCGGGGGCGCTCTTTCGATCCAGTACTGTTGCGCCATGAGGACTTCCGTGACTGGCGAGTGTTGCGCCAGTGCGATGATGGAGCGGCTCCTGCCACGATCAACCGCGGATTGGCCTCCCTCCGAGGCTACTGTCGTTGGGCGCTGGCAGGTCATTTGCTCGTTGAGGATCCGATGGCAGACGTGAAGGACGTTCCGATGGAGCCATTGGCCCCGCGCTCACTGCCTGCTGAAGCCATCGATGCGTTGTTGCGTCAGGTCCGCGGCTCCACACAATGCCATCCTGCGTATCCGTGACGAAGCACTGCTCTCCTTGCTCACCTATGTCGGACTGCGTGTCCAGGAAGTGTGTGATTTGCAACTGCGTGATCTTGACCTCGAGGGTGGAACGGTTATCGTCCGCAGCGGCAAAGCAGGCAAGGCTCGCCGCATTCCGCTGCATCCTGATGCACAGCGCAGGCTTGGTCGCTACCTTGATATCGTTCGTTGTCCACAGGGATTGCCTGCCATCGGCAGTGACCAGGAGCGGGAGAAGCTGGTGGTGGGGGTCGCTCTCACGGTGAAAGGGCAACCAACCAGAATAGGAATTACCCAGCGTGTCATCCAGCGTATGGTGCAGCGCTTAGGACAACAGGCTGCACAGCAACTGTGTGCCGAGGCGAAGCTGGAGCGGGATATCACGCGCAGTGAGCATCTAGAAGACCTGGCGCGACGGCTCTCCACTGTCACTCCCCACATGCTGCGCCATAGTCTGGCGCGCCGGATGCTGGAGCGCGGGGCGCAGCTGCCTGAGGTGCAACGCGTGTTGGGGCATAGTCGGCTCTCAACCACGGGTATCTACCTGACGCCGAGCGAAGAGGAGGTGCGTGCAGCGCTTCGGCGCGCTGACATCTAGCAGGGGCAGCAGAGCGCTCACCTCCTCTCTTGTGTCGGTTCTTGGAGAAAAGGCCATCACTGCTGTCACTCCGATCTATGTCGTGAGGCCAAGCAGAGCGCGCCGGGCTCATGATCGGAGCACGCCACTCATCCTTTGAACCTGATCGAACGTATACCTTTCATTCAGGAATGCATACAGCGTGACGAGAGCCATCTAACTCTCCTCAGTTCTCATAGAGGAACAATCGCGTTGAGCATAGAAGATACGCCTGTGGCGAAGGTCTTCGAGACCTCTCCCAACAATCTGCCTCTCCAGGTGAACCGGTTTATTGGCCGCGAACGGGAGATGACCGAGGTCAGAGCCTTGCTCG
>Ga0137387_10001134_pt1 | contig 12798 bp, 13 predicted proteins | sample SagtaG_3_FD_104909 | JGI IMG/M metagenome (GOLD analysis project Ga0137387, IMG submission 104909) | Vadose zone soil microbial communities from Angelo Coast Range Reserve, California, USA - Sage2_R_115_16 metaG | ecosystem: Environmental > Terrestrial > Soil > Vadose zone > Saprolite | place...
AGGTGCCCGGGGCTTCACCGATGCTCCTCGAGCCAGCGATCGATGCCCGGGCTCAGCGCCTCCCTGACCGCGCGTGCGACGACTGCGCCAAGCTCGCTGACAGGCCCGCCGAAGCGGCAGCGCGGGCCACGGCCGGTCGCCGCGGCGACGACGGCGTCGGTGGACGTGCCGCTCGCGAGCCGGCCGTCGGCGCAGCGTACGCCCACCGCCGTCAGCGCGAGCGTCTTCACCTCCGTCGCCGTGATGATCGCGTTGACGAGCGCCGCCGGCTCGGCGACGGCGTCCACCACCACGATCGTGTTGATCGTCGCTGGCGACCACACGGCCGCCCGCTCAAGACCCGCCGCGACGCGGTTCGACAGCCCGACCGTGACGACGGCGAGGGCATGGATGCCGTCGGCCTCGGCCTCGGCCAGGCACGCCTTCTCCGTCCACGCCGAGGTTAGGAGGCCGACCCAGGGCGCCGGGACCCGCCGCCGCTCGGCGTAGGCCGTCAGCTTCGCGTCCACCTCCTCGAGCCGGAGGCTCTTTGGCACGTGCAGGTTCAGGATCGTGCGCGCCGAGGTGAGGCCGCCGCCGACGACCGCCGAGGAGACGACGGCGAGCGCCTCGCCCGCCGTCACCACCACGGCCTCGCGGTCCACCGTCACCTCGACGCCGTCGATCAAAACGCTACCCGGAGACCCGCGAGGCTGTTGATGCCGAGCGCCGGGAACCCACGCACCTCGGCGTACCCCTCGTTCAGGAGGTTCTGGATGCGGGCGGTCAAGTCCACCGACTGGATGAAGGCGTAGCGGTTGAAGAGACGATAGGTGCCGCCGATGTCCACGCGCGTGTGGCCGCGGTTGAAAACGCCGCCGCCGTTCGGGTCGAACTGCTGCGTGACCACGTGGACCTGGCTGAAGAGCGAGAGCCGCCGGATCGGCTCCCAGGTCAGGCCGATGTTCCACCGATGCTCCGGCTCGCGCGGGATCGGATGGCGGGTCGCGAGGACCAGGCTGTTCGTGTAGGTGTAGTTGAGCGACGCGACGAGGTTGTCGAGCACGTCCACCTCGGAGGTGAACTCGATGCCGTTCGCGCGGGCCTTGCCAGAGTTCACGCCTTTCACGAACGGCGGCGTCGGAATCGTCACGAAGCCGATGAGGTTCTCGAAGTCGTTCTGGTAGAACGTCAACCCGAGGCGCGCGCGGTCCTTCCAGAGCTTCTGGTCCACACCGAAGTCCCACGAGAAGCTCACCTCGGGCTTGAGCGTGGGGTCGGAGAAGCTCGGGAAGAACAACTCGTCGAAGTTCGGCGCGCGGAAGCCCGAGCCCGCACCGCCGTGGATGCGCGTCCCCCACTCCTTGACGACGTAGGCGAGCGAGCCGCGCTCGGTGTGGTTCCGACCGAACTCGCTGTTGCCCTCCACGCGTACGCCCGTCGTCATGAAGAGCCGGTCGAAGAACCTGAGCTGCTCCTGGAAGAATCCCGACGTGGTCTCGCTGTTCGCCTCGAAGGGGGAAGAGCCCAGGCTCAGGCCCTCTTCACGGCGGTACTCGAGGCCGAACGAGCTGGTGGACCACTTGCCCACATGAAAATGGTTCACCCACTCCGCTTCGCGTCGCTCGACCTTGAAGCGTCCGGGGAACTCGCACGGCGGGAACGGACACTCGTCCGCCATGTCCGGGAGATCGATGAACGTGATCGTGTTCGTGTAGCGCCCGAGGCGCAGGTCGCTCTCCCACCACGTGACCGGCTGCGTGTGGCCCGCGAGCGCCATCACGTACGTCTCGCTGATGTTCCGATTGTTGCTGTCGATGACCGGGTCGATCGGCAGGGGGCCAAAGTTCGTGGAGACGAACTTGACCGGGAGCCCGGTGTTCGTCCGGTTGTAGCGGAGCGTATAGCTCACCGAGCTGTTGCCCGGCAGGACCAGGCCGAGGCGCGTGTTGATGGCGTTCTGCTCCGAGTCGTCGTTCTTGAAGTGGCCGTTCGACTCGAGGTGCGACGCCGAGAACGAGTAGTCGAAGATCCCATAGCTCCCGCCGTGGCTCGTGCGCGTCGCGTACGTGTCGTAGTTGCCGGCCTCCTGCGAGAAATACCCGGAGAAGGGCCCCTTGCCCTTCTTGGTGATGATGTTGATCACGCCGCCGATCGCGTCCGCGCCGTAGAGCGTGGACTGCGGACCGCGGATCACCTCGATGCGCTCGATCAGATCGGGCGAGAGGTCGGACAGCTCGGCCTGGCCGAGCGTCGTGCTCTTCACCCGGACGCCGTCGACGAGCACCTGGACCTGGCTCGAGTTGGCGCCGCGGATGGTGATGGACGACGTCTTCCCGAGGGTGCCCGAGCGTCGGATCTCCACGCCGGGGACGCGCCGCAGGGCCTCGTCCACCGTGGCGTAGTGGTACGTGCGGAAGTCGTCCTCCGTGACGACGCTCACGCTTGCGCCGATTTCCTCGGCAGGCGTCTCGATCTTCGTCGCCGTGACCACCACCGGCTCCAGCTTCTTCGCTTCCTGCGCCGCACCGGGCGCCGCCACCGTGAGACCCACGAGAATCATCGGAACCAGTCGTCGCTTCACTGCTCCCCTCCTTTTCCGCGAAAGGGTAGGACGCCTTGTCCCGGGCAGGTCTCCTGACTCGTGGATCCGCGAAACCGTCCCTACCTTCCCATCCGTGCCTGACGGACAGTGGCTCCGCCGTAGCGGAACGAGACGGCCCTCCCCACTCACAGTGGCGGGACCGTGCCGGCTTCGGCCTTTACCCAAGGCCTCACCAGCTTCCCTGGATCCGGGACGCTCTTGATTCGATACCCTGGGCTCTCACCTCCTCTCGGCGGGCGCGATCCGCTGCCACGCCCCGGGAGCCGACACCCGCGCGAACAGCTTGGGATGGAGAATCTCGGCCAGAATCTCGAGCCCCTCGATGGTGCGCGGGCTCGAGCGGCTGAAGTACGTCGCGCTGTCGACGGCGTACGCGTCCCCCGATGCCACGGCCTTCAGCCGAGGCCACAGGTCCGGCAGCGCGAGGCGACTCAACTCGTCGAGCGTGCGCGCGAGACTGAAGCTGCACGGCATCAGCACGAGAACGTCGGGGTCGTAGTCAGCGATGCGCGTCCAGGACACTTCGACGGAATACTCGCCCTCGCGACTCAGCTCGTCGCGGCCTCCGGCCAGACGGATCATTTCTGGCACCCAATGGCCGGCGGTGTACGGCGGGTCCAGCCACTCCATGGCGAACACGCGAGGGCGGCTCGCCCCGTTGGCGATCGTGGCGACGCGGTCGATCCGCGCCCGTAAATCCCCCACCAGGGCAGCAGCCCGGCGCGCAACGCCCGCGGCAGCGCCGACCTGCTCGATGGCCTCCAGAATGCCCGCCAGCGTCTGCGGTTCGAGGGACAGGACCGTGCGCGTGCCCGGCAGCGCGACATCGAGCCGGTGCACCGCCTTCGCCACCTCCTCATACGAGATAGCGCACACCTCGCAGAGCTCCTGGGTCAGGATCAGGTCCGGCTCGAGCCGCTCGAGCAACGCCTGATCCAGCGTGTAGATGCTGCTGCCGCTGTGGGCAGCCGCCGTGACGTGGTTGTGGATCTCGCGGCTGCTGGCCTGCCCCTGATCGACGCGGCTGCGCGTGATAACGGGAACCTCGCGCAGCCCGGGGGGGAGATCACACTCGTGAGTGACGGCGACGAGCTGATCGCCGAGGCCCAGGGCCAGGACGATGTCCGTCGCGCTCGGCAGCAGCGAGCAGATGCGCATGCGGGTTTCCCTCCGCCTACACGTGGCCGGCGACGCCGCGGCCGTACAGCAGCCGCACGCGGGGCGGGCCGGTCCCGGCGTCCGCGTCCACACGCACCGCGCAGCCGTACACCGACGCGATCAACGCCTCGTCGAGAACCTCGGCAGGCGCGCCGAGCCGCGCGACCCGTCCGTCGGCGAGCAGCAGCAGGCGATCGGCGACTTCGGCTGCCAGGTTCAGATCGTGGGAGACGAGCAGGACCGTCAGGCCCCGCTGCCGGTTGAGGCGCCGCAAGAGCGCGGCCGTCTCCGCCTGGTAGCGGAGGTCGAGGTGCGCGGTCGGCTCGTCCAGGACGAGCAGGCGCGGCTCCTGGGCCAGCGCCCGTGCGATGATCGCCCGCTGGGTCTCGCCGCCGCCGAGCGACGCGAGCGCCAGCGGCGCGAGGTCGAGCACGCCTGTCGCGTCCATCGCGGCGCGCGCGGCTCGCACGTCCGCCGGATTCTCGAAGTAGCGCCCGGGGGCGTGCGGGTAGCGACCCATCAGCACCAGCTCCTCGACCGTGAACGGAAAGTCCCGCGATACGCCCTGTGGGACGACGGCGATTCGGCGCGCGAGCGCTGCCCGTCCCCAGTCGCGGAGTCGCTTGCCCTCGAGCGCGATCTCGCCTTCTCCGGGTTCGAGCACGCGCGTGAGGAGCCGGATCAGCGTGGTCTTGCCGGAGCTGTTCGGACCGATGACGCCGACGATCTCGCCCGGCGCGATCGCGAAGGAGAGATTCGCAAGCCTGAACGGGCGCGCGCGGTACTTCGCCGACGCGGGATACGCGAAGCCGACGGCGCGGAACTCGGCGAGCGCGGTCACAGCGTACCCCGGTAGCGCGTGCGGAGGAGATAGACGAAGAAGGGCGCGCCGCAGAACGAGGTGATCACACCGACGGACAGCTCCGCCGGCGCCACGACGTTGCGCGCGACCGTGTCGGCGACCAGGAGGAAGATGGCGCCGCCCACGAGGGACGTCGGCACGAGGAGTCGGTTGTCGGGCCCGAGCAGCATCCTGAGCGTGTGCGGGACGACGAGCCCGACGAAGCCGATGGGTCCCGCGAAGGCGACGACGCTCGCGGTGAGGAGCGCCGCCCCGGTGAAGATCATGAGCTTCAGGCGCTCGGCGTTCACGCCGAGCTGCTGCGCCGACTCCTCGCCGAGGGCCAGGAGGTTCAGCTCGCGCGCGTGGCTCAGCACGAGCCCGAACCCCGCCGCGAGGAGAAGCGCAAAGAGCCCGAGCGCGCCCGGCGGAATCGGCGCGAGGTTGCCGAGGAGCCAGTGGATCACGCCGCCGAGCCGGTTGAAGTCGAGGAGCGAGATGATCACGGTGATCGCGGAGGCGAAGAAGATCCCGACGATGACGCCCGCGAGAAGGAGCGTCTGGATCTGGATCGCCGCCCGGCCCACCGCGGCGATCAGGTAGACGGCGGCCGCCGCCAGAAGGGCGCCGGCGAAAGCGAAGCCGGTCAGCCCCACCGCCTCGACCACCGTGAGCCCGAGCCCGAAACTCTGGCCGATGACGACGCCGAACGCGGCGCCGCCCGAGATGCCGAGCACCGAGGGCTCGGCGAGCGGGTTGCGCGTGAGCGCCTGGAACGCGACCCCGGCAACCGCGAGCGCCCCGCCCGCCAGCGCCGCCACGGCGATTCGGGGCAGGCGGATCGAGAGGGTCACGACGCGCTCGACCGACTCGGCGGCCGCGCGCCCCGTCACGGCGCCGATCACGGCGCCGGGCGAGATCGCAGCGCTGCCGAGGAAGAGCGCCGCGGCGGCGACGGCCACGAGGAGCCCGGCGAGCCCTCCGAGCACGAGAGCAAGCCGTCCCTGCGGACTCACTTGAACGCCTCGGGGTGGATCGCGCGCGCGAGCTGCTCGAGGCCGTCCACGACGCGCGGACCGTAGCGGTGGAGGAGGTTCCCGTCCACGCGGTGGAGCCGTCCAGCGCGGATCGCGGGCAGGCTCGTGAGGCGCTGCCACTTCGTCTCGTCGATCGGCCCGGTGTTCGCGCCGTGGTTGGCGAGGAGGATCACCTCGGGCGCCTTCGCCACGGCCGCCTCGAGGCTGTAGCGCGGGTACGCGTCCGCCTCGCCCGCGGTGACGGGCTCCCCGCCGGCGAGCCGGATCAGCTCGGTCACGAGCGCCGTGCGCCCCGGGACGATGAGCGGCTCGGGCCACAGCACGTAGAGGACGCGCGGCCGCGGCTGCGGCGCGACCGCGCGTTTGACCGCCTCGATGCGCCGCTCGAGGCGCGCGAGCACGGGGCCCATCGCGCGCTCGCGCCCGGTCAAGGCACCGAGCCGCGCGATAAGGTCGGTGACGTCGCTCACGAGGTGGGCGGCGACGAGATACGTCGGGATGCCGAGGCGCTTGAGCTGGGCGAAGGTTTCCTCGCCGTTGCCTTCGGTCGTCGCGATCACAAGGTCGGGCTTGAGCGCGACGATCGCCTCGAGGTTGGGATTGACCATGCCGCCCACGCTCGGCCGCTGGCGTGCCGCCGGCGGGTAGTCGCAGAAGTCGGTCACGCCGACCAGCCGCTCCTCGGCGCCGAGCGCGTAGAGGATCTCGGTGACGCTCGGGACGAGCGAGACGATGCGCGCGGGCGGCGCCGCGAGCGTCACCTCGCGACCGAGCATGTCGCGCGCCGAGAACGCGGCGGCGGGCGGGGCGACCGCAAGGAGGACCCCGACGGCGAGGGCGGGCGCTCTCACGCGCGCGACCCGGCGCACGCGGCGACGAAGGCGCGCGGCAGCTCGGGGTTCGAGGCGAAGTGGAGGTGGATGTAGCTCATGAGCGTTCGGCCGACGAGATAGCCTTCCGCGCGCGCGGGCGCGCCGCGCTGGGCGACCCGGTAGACACGCTCGATCCCTGCCGGCACCGGGTCGAGGGTCGAGTAGTGGAACTCATGGCCGCGAGCGACGGCACGCGCGGGCCCGATCGGTGTGTCGCGCGTGAGCACGACTTCCGCGTAGCCGAGCGCCATGCGTCGCGGTTCCAGCCTGACGGCGGCGGGGAGCACGCCCACCATCGGATGGGCCACGCCGTCGGCGTCCCCCAACGTTTCGGCGAGGTACATGAGGCCGCCGCACTCGGCATAGACCGGCCGCCCCGCCTCGGCGAACCGCCTCACCGCCTTCCGCATCGCGGCGTTCTCGGCGAGCCGCCGCGCGTGGAGCTCGGGGTAGCCGCCGCCGAAGTAGAGGCCATCCACGTCCGGGAGCTCAGAGTCGCGGAGGGGGCTCCAGAACACGAGCTCGGCGCCCGCCTCGCGAAGCAGGTCGAAATTCTCGGCGTAGTAGAACTGAAATGCGGCGTCGCTCGCGACGCCGATTCGAACAGGTCGGGAGGGGGCCGCCTCCCTCTGCTCGGTACTACACTCGCCCGGGAGGCGGCCCCCTCCCGACCCGATCGCCAGCGGGGTCGCGAGCGAGAGCAGGCGGTCCAGATCCACAGAGCGCTCGACGGCATCGGCGAGACGGCGGAGCTTGCCGGCATCGAGCACTCCCTCCGCCGCCGTCACCAGCCCGAGGTGCCGTTCCGGGAGCGTCAGCGTCTCATCGCGGGCGACGGCGCCGAGCGGTGTCGCGCGGCACGTGGCGGCGATCGCGTCGAGCACCATCCGGCCGTGGGCATCACCGCCCACGCGATTGACGATGACGCCGGCCAGGTTCAGCGCCGGATCGAAGCTCTCGAAGCCACGAACCACCGCTGCGGCACTGCGAGCGGACGCCCAGGCGTCCACCACCAGCACGACGGAAGCGCCCAGCCACTTCGCGATCTGCGCCGTCGAGCCCTCCTCGCTCGTGCCGTCGATCCCGTCGAAGCACCCCATCACGCCCTCGGCCACGGCCAGGTGCGCGTCCTGGGACTGGCGAGCGACGCACGCCTGCACCGCCCGGTATCCGCACATCCAGCCGTCGAGGTTGTACGACGGGCGCCCAGTTGCGAGCGCGTGGAAGCCCGGATCGATGAAGTCGGGCCCCACCTTGAACGCCTGCACCCGGAGGCCGCGCGCTCGCAGCGCTTCGAGCAGGCCGAGCGTGATCGAGGTCTTGCCCACGCCGCTCGCCACCCCTGCGACGACGATCACACGCGTTGTCATCGCCGGGCCCCCTCCGAGGTACTCACGCCCGCGGACTTGAACGTGGCCATCTCGCTCCAGATCAGGGCGGCGGCGCGCGCCAGGTGAATGAACAGCGCGGCGCCCGTCCCCTCCCCGAGACGCATCTCGAGGTCGAGGTAGGGCGTGAGCCCGAGGCGCTCGAGGATCACCGCGTGGCCCGGCTCGGCCGAGCGGTGGGAGGCGAAGAGCGCGTGGCGCGCGTCGGGGGCGAGCGTCACGGCGGCGAGAGCCGCAGCGCCAGCGATGAACCCGTCGAGGACCACGGGCACGCGGCGGGCGGCGCCGACGAGGATCACGCCGACGAGCCCGGCGATCTCGAAGCCGCCGACCCCGGCGAGGACGTCCACGCCGTCGCCCGGATCGGGGGCGTTCACGGCGAGCGCGCGGCGGACGACGTCCACCTTGCGGGCGAACGCCGTGTCGTCCACGCCGGTGCCGCGACCTGTGACTCGCTCGGGGGCCGCGCCGGTGATCGCCGCGGTGATCGCGCTCGCCGCGGTGGTGTTGCCGATCCCCATCTCGCCGGTGGCCAGAAGGTCGGCTCCCGCGTCCAGCGCTCGCTCGGCGAGCCGCGCTCCGGTCTCGATCGCGCGCACGGCGTGCTCGCGCGTCATCGCCGGACCGCGCGCCATATTCGCGGTGCCGGGCGCCATCGGGCATGAGACGAGCTCCGGCGAGCCCGGGATCGGGTTGGCCACGCCGAAGTCGGCGACGACGACGCGCGCCCTCGCCTGGCGCGCGAGGACGTTCACCGCGGCTCCTCCCCGCAGGAAGTTTTCGACCATCTGCGCGGTCACGACCTGAGGATAGGCGCTGACGCCCTCGGCGACCACGCCGTGGTCGGCTGCGAAGGTGAAGATCACCGGTCGCTCGACGCGCGGCGTCCCGCCCCGCAACACGGCGAGGCGCGCCGCGATCTCCTCGAGCCGCCCGAGGCTTCCGGGCGGCTTGGTGAGGCTATCGAGGTGACGCTGCGCCTCCGCGAAGGCGTCGGCCGGCGGCGCGGCGATCGCGCTAAGGAGACTGGAGAGCATCGTCTGGCCTCACGGACCCCGCCGGCGGGCCCGGCGTGGCGACGGCCTTGATCGTGAGCGGCACGCCGGCCACCATCAGCACGACGCGGTCGCACGCGGCGGCGACCCGCTGGTTGACGAAGCCGAGGAGGTCGCGGAAGCGGAGCCCCATCGCGGTCTCGGGGTGCACGCCCTCGCCCACCTCGTTGGAGACGACCGTGAAGGACGTCGCGCGGCGGCCGATCAACTTGGCAAGCGCCTCGGCCTCGTCGAGGATCGCGTCGTCCGTGTCGCCGCGCAGGAGGCAATTCGAGACCCAGAGCGTCAGGCAGTCCACGACGACCGCATCGAAGGCGTCCTCGAGCCCGGTGAGGTGCCGGACGAGATCGTACGGCTCCTCGACGGTCTTCCAGTGGCGGGGACGCTCGGCCCGGTGGCGCGCGATCCGGCGCGCCATGTCGTCGTCGGCGGCGCGCGCCGTCGCGACGAAGGCGACGCGCCCGGCGCGCGCGGCATCCGAGACGGCGAAGCGGCTCTTGCCGCTACGCGCGCCCCCGAGGATGAAGAGCGATGAGACCATGCTCCGGGTCCTCCCTCGAAGACCGGTGTACTGGTGCGCGCCCGGGCAGGTCTCCTGGCTCTCGGATCGTCCTACTCCCCGCGCCTTCCCGGCCTCGCGGCCAGTGGCTCTCCGGCGGGTTTCGTCCCCGATTACAGTGACGGGGTCGCGGCGGCCTTCAACCGCCTTCCCTGGGCCCTTCGGGGCATCCCGGGGCGCGAACAACGCGCAGACGGTAGCAGAATCGCGCGCGCTGCGCAACGCGCGAGGCAGGCGCTCCGGCGGCCCGGAACCGCGTCGCGCGGGCACGCGTTGTACGGGCGCGTGCTATGTTTGCCGACAAGGAGGAGCCGACATGGAGATGGAGCGGCGCGATTTCTTGAAGCTCACCGCGGGCGCACTCACCTACGCGCTCGCCACCGAATCCACCTGGGCGCAGACGGCGAAGGTGGAGGTGCAGTGGCTCGGCCAGGCGTCGACCAGGCTCACGACGCTGACTGGCAAAGTCATCGTGATCGATCCGTTCCTCACGAACAACCCGAAGACGCCGCCCCAGTACAAGAACCTGGACGCGCTCGGCAAGGTGGACGTGATCCTCGTCACCCACGGCCACGGTGACCACACGGGTGACGTGTAAAAGGAGCTGGCGGCGCGGACGGGCGCGCCGGTGCTCGGTCCCGCAGGGCTCATCGCGACCATGATCGACCTCGGCTGGGTCGCGCCCGAGAAGGGCGTTCGCTTCGGCAAGGGCGGCCGCGTGAACCCGCTCGGCCCGCAGGTCACGATCACGCAGGTGCGCGCGGAGCACTCGTCGGAGGTCACGGTCGTCGATCCCGTCACGAAGAAGAGCACGACCTATCCGGGCGGCGAGCCGTGTGGCTTCATCGTCGAGTTCGAGAACGGGTTCAAGCTCTACCATATGGGCGACACGGGACTCTTCGGCGACATGAAGCTGATCGGGGAGTACTACAAGCCCGACCTGGTCATGATCCCCATCGGCGGCCACTTCGTCATGGACCCGCGCGACGCGGCGTACGCGACGAAGGAGATGCTCCGGCCCAAGTACGCGATCCCGATCCACTACGGGACGTTCCCGGTGCTCCGAGGCACGCCGCAGGAGTACCAGGGGGCACTCGGTCAGACGACGGTCCAGGTCTTCCCGATCAGCCCGAGCGACAAGCTCACCTTTTAGGAGGACTAGCGGCCGAGGTTTCGGAAGGGGGGCGAAGCCCCCTTCCGAGTCAGCTCAGCGCCTCGAGCGGGAGCCCGCGCTCCCGCCACCCCTCGAGCCCGCCCAGGAGCGGGCGGACGCGCGTCACGCCGTTACCGCGGAGCTTCATCGCCACACGGGCGCTCGTGGCCTCGTTCGGTCAGGTGCAGTAGAGGACGATGTCGTGGTCGCGCGGGATCTCCCGATGGCGCTCCTCGATCTCCTCCGCGGTGATCCGGAGCGCGCCGGGGATCGTGTACGGGTCCGCCTCGACGTCGAGCGCCGCGCGCAGGTCGACCACGACCAGGGGCTCGCCCGCGTCGAGCTTCTGCTTCAGCGTGTCGGGGCTGATCCGCGCGACGCGCAGCCGGTGGCTGACGCGCTGGCGCTGGATGAACTTGAGCGCCACGTAGCCTACGACGACGACGATCACCGTGGCGACGAGCCAGGCGCCGAGGCGCTCGGCCCGGCCCACCACGGGCTCGAGTGCCTCGCCGGCGAGGTAGCCCACGCCCGACCAGATCCCTGTCCAGAGCAGCGCCCCCGCGCCACCGTAGAGCACGAAGCGCGCAACGCCCACGCCGAAGATCCCGGCGAGCGGCGGCGCCACGGTGCTGAGCCCGGGGACGAACTTCGCGATCAGGAGCGAGCGCGTGCCGTGGCGCGCGAAGAGGTTCTCCGTGCGCCGGACGCACGAGTCGGGCTCGAGCGAGAGCCTGCAGAGGAGCGCGAGCACGCGGCTTCCGCGCTGGCGCCCGAGGTAGTACCAGATCAGGTCGGCCAGGAGCGAGGCGACCGTTGCGATCACGAGCGCGAGCAGGAGATTGATGCGCCCCGTCCCCGCGAGCGCGCCCACGGCGAGCAGCGTCGGCACCGCGGGGATCGGCAGGCCCACCTGCTCGGCGAAGACGAAGCCAAATAGCACGAAGTAGCCATACTCCGTAACGAACTGGAGCGTGTCGTGCATGGCCTTCTGATGGCGGCGCGCCGCTCCAGGATTCGCGCGCCCGTCCGGGAATGTCAGGTGCCGCGCGGCTCCTCGACCTGTCGGACGCGCCGCGAGAGCGTCACGAGGATCTTTTCGGTGAGCCCCGGGACCTCCTTGAGGAGGCGCCAGAAGTGGGTGCGGTCGATGACGAGAAGCCGCAGGTCAGTCTCCGCCTTCACGGTCGCCGAGCGGGGCTCGCCGTCGAGCAGGCTCATCTCGCCGAAGAACGCGCCGGGCTGCATGCGGTGCCGCTTCTGGGGAGAGAGCGTCACGAGCGCCGTGCCGTCGATGATGACGAAGAACTCGTCGCCCGGCTCGCCCGCACGGGTGAGGACGGTGCGCTCCGGCACCTCCACGACTGTGGAGATGTCGGCCACGGCGCGGAGCTGGCGCAGGCTGCAGTCTTCGAAGAGCGGAACGCGCTCGAGGTGCGTGATTTTCTCGTCACGGGCGACGTGGAACGCGTTGAACATCTTTCCGATGAGTTCCATCACGCTTCCCTTCGCTCTGCACGGCCCACGTTAGCCGCAGGTCTCGGTGGCCATCTCAAAACCCCCTCAGGCGCTCGAGCTCCCGGCGCTCGCGCTTGGTCGGCCGGCCAGCACCCGGCGGTCGCCACGGCGGCGGCGCCCGGCGCGTGCGCGGCGGCGCCGGGGGTGTCAGGTCCTCGTAGAGGGCGCGCGCGACCGGCGCGGGCCCGCGCGTGTCGGCGAGCGCCTGCACCTTCAGGATCCGCTTGTCCCCGCCCTGCGTGAGACGGAGCAGGTCGCCCACCCGCACGAGCCTGGCCGGTTTCGCCGCACCGTCGTTGACGTCCACCTTGCCGCCGGCGCACGCCGCGGCGGCGAGGCTCCGCGTCTTGAAGAAGCGCGCCGCCCAGAGCCACTTGTCCACGCGGAGCGAATCCGGCGAATCCGTCACGCCCAAACGGTATCATAGCCCTGCCATGACCCCGGATACGTCAACGAGGATCGCCCCGGCCGTGTGCCTGGCCCTGGCGCTCCTCCTCGTCGTCTCGGCGTGGGCGGCCGACGTGGTCATCGTCGAGGACTGGACGAAGCCCAAGCTCGGCGCCCAAGGCATCCCCGACGGCTGGAAGAGCGGCCAGATGTGGGGCCTCCCGAAACACGACTTCACGATCGTGG
>Ga0137387_10001142_pt1 | contig 12750 bp, 12 predicted proteins | sample SagtaG_3_FD_104909 | JGI IMG/M metagenome (GOLD analysis project Ga0137387, IMG submission 104909) | Vadose zone soil microbial communities from Angelo Coast Range Reserve, California, USA - Sage2_R_115_16 metaG | ecosystem: Environmental > Terrestrial > Soil > Vadose zone > Saprolite | place...
GCGCCGATCGAGACGATGAGCGCATGACCCGAAGGATAGGATGGATCCGTCTCAGCTGGAACCCGCAAGACAATACCGCTTGCCAGGTCGGGTCTCGGCCTCTGGACCAGCATCTTGGCCAAGTCGCCGACGAGTATGCCTATTATGAACAGCGCCACAAGCTCCACTGCCAACAACTTCGTCCTTTTGCCCCCTACCAGGAACATTATGATGACGAGTAGCCCCCAGACGACTTCTCGCCCGTAGCCGGTGACTAACACCATCAGGCTTGTGCCGACCGAGCCGAGATCATAGTGGTTGACGAGCAACGCCGCCCCTAGGTCCGCGTTCTGTGAGACCCCGGAGACGACGAGCACCGTCGTTATGATGAAGCCAAAGAGGCTCGATAACCCGACTATCATTCTTACGAATGATCTCTTCAAGAGAAGAATCTTGAGGCGAGCTCGAGCAGACCGTGTCCGACCCGTCCCCTTTTAACAACTGGTCGATCTGGACGGCGCCGCAGAAAGTCATCGACTCCGCGAGGGTTACAGTACCCTTTCATTCCATCCCGTCAGGCTCCTGTTCCAACTCAACCCGAGAGTGATGCTTGTCAAATGGGCGATGCAAAACCGAGCAGGGTCTGGGAACCCTTCTCGAAAATGATCAAGCTGCCAGAAGAGGACTGGGCAGTACTCGAGTCCGTCTACAACGACTATCGATATAGACAGGGAGATCTTCAGAGGATGGAGTTCGTCAAACGCCTCGTCGCCAAGGGCGTGACCTCCTACCTATTCCAGCTAAAGTCCAGGACCCCAGAGGCACTAGTCAGGATCGCCGAGGCTAGTGGTGGCCTCACCGCGAAAGCTTCGATGCGATAGCCTACCCCTGTCGCCGCTAGTAGGGTTTCTTCCTGAACGACCGATAGGCGACAACAGCTACAATCACAATCGACGCCAGACCCAGAGGCAGAAAATACGACTCCAAGATACTGCTGATCCGGGCGCTGTTCTGGCCGGCCAGGAACCCGATATAGACGAGGGCAATATCCCAGACGAGGATACCAACCGCCGAGTATGCCAGGAACCTTTTCGGCTCCATCCGGACTATGCCCGCGGGGAATGCAATGAGAGTCCTGAGCAACGGGACGAACCTCGCCAGTAGAACGACATTCGTGCCATGCCGGTTGAACCATCTCTCAGTAGTCGCAAGCCGCTCGTGGCTGAACCGTACAATCCGGCCGTAGCGGAGGACGGCGGGACGGCCGAGATAGTAGCCGATGCCGTAGTCGATCATGGTGCCGATGAGGCTGCCCAGAGTGGCGACCGCCACGACGGACCAGAACTCGAGTCTGCCCTGATAGACGAGATATCCTCCGAGCGGCAGGACCACCTCGCTTGGGACGGGAAGAGTGGCGCTCTCCATGACCATCAAGACGAAAATTCCGGGATAGCCGAGCTGGGCGAACGCGTCGACTAGAAGTGTGATGAGATCGGTAATCGCCATGGCTAGATGCCTGTCAGCTTCTCTTCAGACGTCTAAGACGGGAGTATTTCTGGGCAATCATGGCGAGCTATTGACTGGCGAGGGTCAGCATCAATCATTAGTAAGGCTCCCTGCCAGCGAGCGGGAGGCTCGCGGAGGCTGTTGATCCGGATTGTTTCTGCTCGGGCATACCTGCTGGAGCTATCTCTTCTCGAAAGCCTCCGCCCGACAGCTCAAAACCAGCATGCCCGCCTACCTCGCCCTGCTCGCCGGGGTCCTACCCGACTTTGACATCTACTTCCAGCCCATAGGCTTAGTACATCACACGTACACTCATTCCCTCCTCGCAATCATCCCGACAGCCATCGTCTTGACATACTTCCTGGGCCGTTTCGGCCTAGCATTCTCCATCGGAATACTCTCCCACCTCGTGGGAGACTCGCTCGTAGGATCGATCCCCATACTCTATCCAGTCTATCCGGACTGGAACGTCGGGCTGAACCTAGGGATTCCCAGCCTAGCTGATACTCTGCTTGAGATGGGCGCGTTTGGACTCGCAATGCTCTACGCGCTTCAAAACGGAGACTACAGACTCCTGCTCAAGCCGTCGCGCGACGGGCTCCTGCTTGCAACACCCTTAGTGGCGATCGATACGCTGACGATACTGTTTGCTGGCGACAAGAACATTCCCCTCGCGACCTTTGCCTTCTCAAGGAAGACACTCACAGTCATCAGCATCGGCCACATCCTACTCAGCGCGCTACTCGCTCTCGGTGTCTTACAGGGTCTAATCTGGTATTATCACTCTAGGCCTAGGAGAGATGTTAGAAACATCTCTCAGACTGACCTTCGGGATTGAATCGTTCCCGGATACTCTCTATCTCTCTCCGTGGGCACAATCCGCCCTTATCGAACGCGTAGCCAGTGATTTCACAGGATAGGAGCAAGATCTTCTCCCATTCACGGTGAGCTATGACGAGCGAGGAAGCTGAACCTTCGACCAGACATACTCCCAGCTATGCGAAGCTGTTGATTATCGTCCAGACCATCGTTATCATCTACTTCATCTTCTGGAGCCTAGAGGAGTATCTCAACAACTACTACTTCCAAGCGTACGTTAACACGAGCCTCCAAGGCGGTGGTTTTGCCCTAGTAGCGGCGAGTAGCGTAGGCATATTCTCGGCAATTGCCACAGGGTTGTTCATGAAGCTACGACAGACCCGGAGGAAGCTCGCGCACCTGGCAGTGGCGGAGGGTCCAGGTTTGGAGAGTCACGAGTCTGAGAGTGTTCTTGCTCCCCACGTTGAGCAGCACCTGATCAACATGATACGAAAGTCGACCACTACTGACACCGCTTCGGGTTCCTTACCCATTTTGAAGAGAGAAGAACCCAGCGGGCAAGCCAAGTAGAGATATATCAATTATTCCCGACCAGAGCGACGTAAGAGTCCGTGAGCAATCTCCCAAATCCAAGCCCATCTCGGATTCAGGTATCGAACTAGCTCGTTCTTCTTGAGACCCCTTCTCAAACCTGAACGACTGTTCTTGTCGGATCGCTCTAGATATCTGATGAAACACTGGATCTCGCTTTGGCCCATCGACTGGATCGCAGCCGCGGGACTATCCCTCGGGGCTTTAACCCGTGACCGTCTTCAAAGCTGAGTCTGAACCTCAATATCTGCATCTTCTAAACTCGTATGACCCCGCCCATAGCACATCCCCAGCAAGCAATCTCGCCGACGTGGCCCGAAATACTACGACTGCGCTTCGCGCGTTATGATCGTCCTCTGGGCCTACAGTCCTAGGCGGAATAGGAGCACGATATATCCGACGCCGCTCTTGACGAAGCTTAACTTGCTGGTTCCTCTCGGCCGTCGGCTGAACGTAATCGGGACTTCTGTGATCGAGAATCCTTTTTTCTTCGCTCTGATCAGAAGTTCCGCTGTTACTTCAAAGTTCTTGGAGACAAGATCGTCTCTTACGCTCTCGATGGCTTTTGTCGAGTAGATCCTGAAGCCTGATGTTATATCGCTCGATTTCATCTTGAACGCGTTCCTCAATACCCAGTTGGTCGTGGCGCTCACCATTCTCTTGAACCATGGAAGTTCCTGCACCAGTCCGCGAGTCGTCGACCTAGAACCCACCACCACATCAGCTTCCTTTGTTGCTTCGAGCAGTAGTTCGATCTCTTCAGGATCATGGTTCAAGTCCGAGTCCATCGTCAGTACGTAATCCGATTTGGGATCGACGTGGCTCAGTCCCTTCTTCGTAGCTCTTCCGAGCCCAAGCCTCTTCACATTGTAGTCGACGCTGATCCGCGAATTCCTCTTCGCAAGCTCGGTCACCTTCTGGAGCGTTGCATCAGTCCCTTCTATAACGAAGATTATCTCGTAATCAGCTTGCAGAGCTTCAAGGGATCTGATTAGCCGGCCCGAGAATTCATCGATCACCTCCTCCTCATTGTATAGCATGATCACGGTGCTGATCTTCATGATGGTGCTCGAGCTCGTTATTGGTTGGTTGAACATCCGATTCGGACTTGAGATTCCGACTCTATTTGCCTTTGAATCGGGGATGGCAACAGACAATCGATTTCAGCATAGGCCAACTTGCTCTTTCTGAAGAGCCTGCTTCACCGTCAGCTCGACCGCAGCTCGACTGTTGAGCATTGGACTCCACCCCGTCGACTTCAGCTTGGTCACATCGAGTAGCATCCTCTTGACATCGCCAATCCATCCTCTTCCATCGCCGAGTACACCATTGAACTTAAACTGAAGATCATGCAGGCCCATCATCCTCCCGACTGTATCGGCAATCTCTTTGACGCTAATGCTATCTTCAGAACCTACGTTGAACACTTCGACTGGCTTATCGATATGTTTCAGCGTTGCCATGATTGCACTAACACAATCGTCGATGTAGATGTATGACTTGTTTTGCGTGCCGTCTCCCAGAATAGACAGTTCGTGGGTGTTTTGACGAAGTCTAGTTATGAACTCGCTAACAACGCCGTGTTTGCTCCTTGGACCAATGACGTTGGCGAGGCGTAAGATCACGCCGCGCTTGTCGAAGGTGTGACTATAGGAGCTCACTAACGCCTCCCCGGCTAGCTTGGACGCTCCATAGACTGAGATGGGCTCCAGAGGCGCATAGTTTTCAGGAGTGGGAAGTGTCTTTGCCTCTCCATAGACTGTGGATGTGGAAGCGAAAACGATTGTGTCGGCCTTGCTTTCTCGAAAGGACTCTAGAACATTGTGGGTGGTGACTAGGTTTTGGCGGAAACATTGTTCTGGGTTGTTGAGTGACATTCGCACCTCCGGATTGGCGGCGAAGTGGAAGACTATGTCAGAATCTTGCATGATTTCCTTGAGGCTGTTCGGCTGAAGGCAATCCCCTACAATCAATTTAGGATCGTTGACCCCAGAGTCCTGTATCAGCCCTGAAGAATTATCCCCGCATCCTGCGCTGAGATTGTCGAAGATGGTTACTTCCCATCCGTTTCTGCTCAGTGCTGCTGAGAGCCAGGATCCGATGAACCCTGCTCCTCCAGTGACGACTGCCTTCAAATCCTAGAAGCACCTTTCTCAAATCGCACTTGGGTTCCACCGATCCCAGCAGCCACGGAAGGTTCCATCCTCATCTGAATCCCGACCAAAGCGTCGCAACTGCCCGTATTTCCTCATAAAGGATGCATCGTATAAGAGATATCATGAATATTGGGATTGAGCAATCTCCGGCGATGACAATCGAAAAAAATTGTTGAGAGTACAGGGCAGTAATTTGAGCGAGTCGGCTTTCCTCTGCTAATCAGGAAGAATATGGCGCCACTTTAATCGCAACATGAGTGTCGAGTTTCAAGCTATGAGGATACGCTGTGCTGCCTAACGGTTGCATCTTTTTTGGAGCTGGAAGCCTCACTGAGAGGTAAAAGGAGTATCATCGAGGTCGGCTCAAGGGACACAAATGGAGCCCTCAGACCCATAAGTCTCTTTGGAGGCCGGACATCATGTTGGGATGACGTAATGAAGGATGCATTGGTCGAGGCTGTGTGCAGCCCAAAGACTTAACACAACAATCGGCCATGCGAGCTTCAATTTTGCGATATCGAAAGAAGTGGTCGAGCATGCAAGAAACCGGCCGCGAGCACCTCCTGCATCAAACAGCTCACCAGACTCAGCGGAACATGTTCCTGTCCAGCTCATCTCGCTCCGAAGACCTGGACGACCATGATCGAGACCACTCAAACTAATTTTGTCTGGAAAGACCTGAGGCTCGAACAAGTACCGCTCATAGCTCGATGCCCGACAAACTCCTCATATATCGCCCTAGACCGCACGGCGTTAAAGTTCGGGATTCATGGTGACAAGGCCTGGTCCAACAGTTTGGAAGTCTTTGGGCCTCGCGGTCACTTTCAGTGAGACTCTCAAGGGTCATTCGCCCAATGTTGAGCCGGCCTTTCTAGAGATTCCGAGGGAGAACCTGAAGGATGGCTTCGATGGGTATGGGGTAGCCGTCATCATTCCCGCATTGGAAGAGGGAAACACCGTGCTCGACGTAATTTCGCAAGTTAAATCCGCGGCCCCCGCAGCCAACATTGTTGTTGTCGACGGTGGCTCCCTGGACGGGACATCGGAGAAGGCGGAACGGGCGGAAGCTACAGTCATTGTTGAGAGGAGGAGGGGTTACGGGCGCGCTATCCGGACTGGAATAGAGAGTGTGGACGCAGATTTCTACGCCATGGTGGACGCAGATGACACATACGATCTCACATCACTTCCGCGAATGGTGCAACTTGCACAGACCGGAAGAGTGGTAATAGGTTCAAGGGTGGGTTCTAGCGGAGAAGCGATGTCATTGTCCCACAAGATGGGAAATAGGGTCCTGTCGCTGGTCTACAAGGGACTCTTCCACCGAAGTATCGCCGACACCCAGTCGGGATTCAAAGTCTTTCCGGCTAGGATTGGACAATTGCTGCACGAGAATGGAATGACCCTCAGTTCCGAGATCTTGGTCATCGCAAATGCAATGCAGATCGAGCCGCTAGAAGTGCCTATACGATACCAGCCACGTCACTCCCAGTCACAATCAAAATTCAGCTTCTGGCGGGATGGTCTGACAGTCCTGGGCTTCTTGCTGAAGTCCCGATGGAGGATCAGAACAGAACGAAGGCGACATCTCTCAAAGCGCGACGAGAGGTCTGAATGCTAGCTCGATTTATGGGACGTTTGTCTGACACTTCCTCGTTGTACCGGTGTGTTTGAATCAAACAGTCTGGACTGAACCTAACTCTAATTAGAAGCTCAGATACGACACCCGTTCGGTGGACATTTGTGTCCCTCACGGACGGGAAGAATCGCGATGCCCCACTCACTTTTGCCCTACACGCGGAAAATTAACATAACGAGTGATAGGGGACACACCAACGTGAACCGGTGGAGCGACATAAGAGCGAGACTCAGCACATTCATATCCTCAATTCTTGGACGAATATCACGATACACGGTTGCGCTGACGTTAGTCTTTGTCGCAATCTTTCTCGCGAGACTGCTGAACATTATCGAGTGGGCAGGCCCGCCTAGTGAAGATCTTGGAGGAGACCTAGTTGTTCTGCACGCCTATATTCAGCAGAACCCAGTGTTTCCGTGGTTTAGAAACGCGAATCCTCCCATCTACCATTTCTTCGTGGTCCTTCCACTGACGACTGTTCTTCCCACAATGTTTGCAATGAAGATCGTTGATTCCCTGGTTCCTTCAGTCATCATATTCCCGTTTTACTTTCTGTGCAAACTGATTATTCGTGACAGGTCGGCCTCTCTCATAGGCTCTTACTTGTTCGCTTTTTCTGAGGCCTTCAATGTCATGCTCGGGTGGGGCGGAACTCTGAACCTGTTCGCACTATTCTTTGCGATTCCGACGTTGTGCTATACTATTCGAATGGCTCGCCGGTGGAACGCGACAGACGGAATTCTCGCAGCAGTCTTCCTCTCGCTCACGATAGGAACACATCAGCTTACAGGGCTGTACACAACCTTCGCTGTCATACTTGTATTAGGAGCCTCGTACCTGCCGCGTGTGGGCCTAGCCCCGACGACCAAGGGATACGCAAAATCCATCGGGCTTACTGTGGTCCTCAGTCTGCCCTATGCACCCACATATCTGTCTCTACTGGCTGCCACAGTTAACCTGTTCACCCCTCGATCCTCGCCCATTCAAACGCTTTCGCCTCCAGCGTTCTCTTACCAGTCGATTGCAAACGTCTTTGGCCCCCTCGCGTCGACCTTTGAATCGGCGGTCATCTTGACCTTACCTTCAGTCCTCGGACTCGTATGCCTCACTCGTGAACGGGACAAAATGTCGCTCATGATTGTCGGATGCTCAGCATTGGCCGCATTAATACTAGTCCCCTTACTAAATCCAACGATCTACGTCAGGGCTGCATATTTCCTGCCAATCCCGATCTTCCTCTTAGTGGCTTCGTTTCACAGACAGCTTCTGAGAATCACTGCAAAAAGTAATATCAAATGGAAAGGAAGCGCAATCCTGCTCGCCGCACTCGTCATCGGGGGACTTACGCTCACATCGTTCAGTCAGATGCAATCGTCTCAAGTCTACAACATGAGCATAACCGATCAAACACTTCAAGCTCTAAACTGGATATCGTCTAACACAGGTCCGAACGATACAATATACACCAACTTTAATGGACTGGGCGCATGGATTGCTGGCTATAGCCAAAGACCTGAACTGTCCCCCCGCCCTCTCGGAACAGTGGTTACCCAGCCGGATTATGACAGAACAATTGCAGCTAACGCGATCAAAGTGGGGAACTATGTCCTCTATGGAGGACAGCTCACTGTTGGCGACTTGTTTCCGGTTGGCTATGCGAATCCAGCCGTCTATGTAAACGACTATTCCGGCAGCTCAGGTCTCCTCTTCCTCGACGACTACTACCAAAACGTAACTTACAATTCAACTACACAAAGACTCACTAACGCCTCTAGGACCTTCGGTGGGCTACAAAACAATACTCTGACTTATGCTTACTCATGGACCTTTGGGTCCGTTCAACGCAGTGTCACGGTAGAGTCAGCGAGGACACTCGATATACGATACGAAGTCGACATACCAAACTCCATGAGCCTCAGCTTCACCTCGCGCATTGAAAGGTTCGGCGGCGTGAATATTCAGTACACTCCTGAAGATGCAAACGTGTCAAACATTGAAGCCACGCTTCAGGACCAGTCCGTTGTAGATCTGTCTATCTCGGTGAGCAGCCAAAATGGATCTGCCTCGCCCATAGTCTTTGACCAGAACGATTCCGTTACCGGGTCCCCGACGATAGTTGTTGAAGCATCGGCCCAGTCCTCCCACCTCGGGTTTGACATCATCATCACGTTCCAGAATGTGACGTTCAATCTTCCAATCCAGCCTATGTCCACTTCAAACCTGTTCTCCACCTACAACGTCAGATATTTGCTCTTGGACAAGTCCCAACAACCTGAACTCGAAAGATTCCAAGAAAACACGGCCCTTGGTCAGGTCTTTAGTAATTCCAGAGCTGTCATACTAAGCGTACCATAAGACCGTCCTTGACGCAGTCTATAATGATAGTGAGTTCCGGAATAATTCCTGCTCCCCCCATTTATGGCGGCGCAATAGAAAGCCACACTTTCGTTCTCGCAAACGCCCTAGGCCAGGAAGGGGCTACTGTACACTACGTCAGCGATCTTCGAAAAGGAGCGAGTCTACAGGCAAATGTAACTGGTCACCCAGTGCATGCTCCGATAAGAAAGTTTCCAGTACCCTTTCCGGGGTGGGTCGTCACTCATGCGTTAGGTGGGCTTCTATCCGCTAGGGCTAGTCTCGGTGTCACATCAAGATTGGCTATTGATGCTGCTCACTTTCACGAAGAAACCTCGGCACTACTGTACTTGGAAATGCGGGCAAAAGTGCCGGTCGTGTTTACGCTTCACAACCCGCCACCGTGGGTCGGAAACGTCTCGTCTCATGCTGAAAGGCTAGCCCGAAGCATGATTTCTGCTGTCGTCGCGGAAAAAGTCATTAGAAAAGCGGACCATTTCATAGCCTTGTCGAAGCCGGTCGCCGACGGTTTCACCAGCCTCCTTGGCCTGGACGAGGAGCATGTGAGCGTGGTGCCTCATCCCATCGACACGGATTTTTTTAGACCGGACCCTGCTCACGAAAGACAAGCAAGAGAAACTTTCGGACTCTCCGGCCCATACGTGCTCTTTGTCGGGAGACTCGACCCAAGAAAAGGAGCCAGAAATCTTCTACTCGCGGCCGCAAGGCTAGACCCAAAGCCAACCACGGTCATCGTAGGCGACGGTATCGAAAAGCGATCTCTCATAGACTTGTCGAAGAGACTGGGAATTCGAAAATCCACGAGCTTTTTGGGGGCAGTTCCTACGCAGTTGCTTCCCGGACTATTCTCCGCCGCTGACTGTTTGGTGTTTCCCAGCGTATCCGAAATGTCGCCGCTCACTGTCGTTGAAGCATTGGCCAGCGGTACACCCGTCATAGCGTTTAGACTTCCTGTCTTGAGCGACGTCATTCGCTCAGGGTACAATGGTTTCCTCTTGAGCTCCGATGTTGAAAGTCTGGCGTCAACGATTGCGCTTCTGACAAACGATCACGTTTTAAGGAGAAGGATGAAAGAAAATGCGAGAGCAAGCGCGCTCAAAAACAACTCTCCCAGTGAGGTAGCACGACGATTGTTGCAAATATATAGGAATCTATCATGAGGCTAAAGCGCTCTCTCGTCGTTGGCGCAAATGGTGGCGCCAGTTTCGGACTGGGCGGAGGAGCTTACATCGCCGCAAGGATCGTTGAGACTCTGTCCGAATCCCCAGATTCCGAAGTAGGAATTGTTTCATTGTGGGGAGCCCGCCCGGAGGTTATGGTCCAAGACCTCGGGGTCCGACTGCCTCTTTCGCGAATCAAGTCCTTCTTTCTTTTCGAAAGTAGCAAGCCCCAAGAACCTTCTGTGGGTCACATTCTTACTCCATACACGGGCGCTGTACTCTTCTCCATCCTCCGAATACTAGCGCGGGCAATTCGAACGTTCGATCCTCAACTCATAGTCTTCAATGACGATATCCCCAGGCTGGTCGAGACTCTCAATGGAGGGAGAACCAGTGCACTGTATGCAAACTTTCCCTACGCGTGTCGCCGAAGTATTCAGCGCGATGCGCTGGAGTCCAGGTCGATGACTCGGACACTTTCCGAAGGGCTTGCTAGACCTTTCATGAAGAGGCTGTTTGAAATGGAGAAGCTGTGCGTCGATCGAACCATGGCGAACTCCAGTGTTACAAAGAGACATATGATGGAGGTCTTTGACCAACAAGATATCGCCGTCGTTCATGCACCTGTTGACATCGTTATCAACAATGGTGTCGAGAAAACGAATCTCGTGGTCGCTTTAGGACCAATCCAGCCGAACAAGAGATTTGCTGAAATAATTCGAGCTATGAAACTAGTAAAATCTGACTGCAGATTATTGATTCTTGGCCTACTCAGAGATCGACTATACTACAGTTCCCTGGTCAGTCTTATTAAACACGAAGGCCTGGAGAACAGAGTCAGCGTCTTGCCGAGCGTGCCCAGAGACACGATACGTAAATTTCTAGACGAAGCGAGCGTAATCGTACATGCTGCTCGATTCGAGCCATTCGGAACTTCGGTCGTCGAAGGCATGGCGGCTGGTGCGGTTCCGGTCGTTTACGCAGGCAGCAATAGCGGTCCCTGGCTCGATATCATTGAACAAGGTCGGTACGGCTTTGGATTCGAGGACCCGATTGGTCTAGCAGATCACATAACCAATCTCTTGGATCATTCATCTCTACGCCATGAGTATTCAGAGATTGCAAGGACACGCTCGACATTTTTCTCGCCCAGTTCCTTTTCAGAAAGGTTCCTTAACGTCTTGGAGAGCTAATATTGCCACTGACCTTCGCCTGGCGCTGACGATTGGACAGACCCTTCCCTTTCGAAACCACTATTAACCCAGCTTGCGCTGAATTATCCTATAAGAGGTCGGCCTTGGACCGACGCAAGGCAGTATTCGTAGACCGCGATGGAGTTCTGACACGCGAAAAATTGGACTATGTCAAAACCACTGCGGAGCTTGAACTGCTTCCAGGAGTAGAAGGGCCGCTTCGAAGAATCCAGAAAGAAGGATTCCAGATAGTCGTGATTACAAATCAGTCCGCCGTAGGGAGAGGCTTCACGACCGACGAAGAAATGGGAAGAATTCACGAAAAGTTGCGTAGTGAACTTGGAAAAGCTGGTGTCTACGTTGATGGAATCTACTATTGTCCACACACTCCTGAAGACAAGTGCACCTGCCGGAAGCCCGAGCCCGGACTGATTCTAAGGGCCGCAAATGACTTGGGAATCGATGTTGCGGCGTCTTGGATGATCGGAGATAAAGAAATCGATCTTGAGGCGGCCGAAAGGGCTGGATGTCGCGGTGTCCGAGTCGAGACGAACCTAGGAGACTTGCAGCAGGCTGTCTCAAGTATCATCTGCGCTGAAAAGAAATATGGAAATGGGGAGACGGCATGAGCAAGATTCGCGCTAGAGCTCCTCTCCGAGTAAGCTATGCAGGCGGCGGAACGGATGTTCCCCCGTACCCCGGTCTGAAGGGGGGAGTAGTTCTATCCTCCACCATCCAGAACTATGCTTACTGCTCCATTACCCCTCGCTCTGATGGGATGGTTACCGTCTCTAGGGAAGACCAGAATGTTTCGACTAGACCCGAGAGACTCGGCGAACTCAAAGGGAGTGGAGAAGTCGAGTTCGTCCGTGCTGTCGCCAAGAGGTTTGGCGTGGAACAGGGTTTTGATGCAGATCTCAGATACGACGCTCTCCCAGGCACCGGGCTGGGATCCTCATCGGCGCTGTGCGTCGCTCTCATAGGCGCGTTCCGGGAATGGAAGGGCACCTCAATGACAGACTATGACATTGCGAACCTTGCCTATGATGTGGAGAGGAGAGATGTTGGCATTCCTGGTGGTTTGCAGGACCAGTACGCGTCGACTTTTGGGGGCTTCAACCTGATCGAGTTCAAGAAGGAGTCAAACATCGTCAATCCTCTTCGCATAAAGCGGGAGACCTTGAACGAGCTGGAATACAGCAGTCTCCTCTGCTTCACCGGGACGACGCGACGCTCGGGTGGTATCCTTCAGAGGCAGATAGAGTCCTACGAACACAAAGAGTCGAAAGTCATGAATGCTCTTGAGCGTATGAAAGAGTTGACTCTTCAGA
>Ga0137387_10001145_pt1 | contig 12746 bp, 12 predicted proteins | sample SagtaG_3_FD_104909 | JGI IMG/M metagenome (GOLD analysis project Ga0137387, IMG submission 104909) | Vadose zone soil microbial communities from Angelo Coast Range Reserve, California, USA - Sage2_R_115_16 metaG | ecosystem: Environmental > Terrestrial > Soil > Vadose zone > Saprolite | place...
TATTCCACTACACCGGCACCCCGAACAAACTAACCAGCGGCCGGAATGTTCCCAACGAAGTAGCGAAACGACTGCAGCACGCGGGGTTCGCCGCGAAGCTGAATGGCGATGGAGTGTTGGCAGTCAAGAAGTAAGCGTCCCGGGATACTTGTCGAGCGCGGCTCAGCTTGGCCGGGAGCTTTCGGTGCAAAGACGCTGCATATACCACTACTTTCCGAATACGGCGTATACGTTGAGGGCCAGCATTTCCAGATGAGCGGCGACCTTGTTGGGGCCGATCTTTAGGGAGTTCGGATGTCCACAGGAGTTCCGCGTCTTGAGGCAACCTTCCAATTCCTGCTTGACGTTCTTGCCGAACAGTCCGATCGGCGGACCAATTTCGAGGAAGGTGGCCTCGCGCATACCTCCTAAATCGTCTGAGTTCTTTGCCGGCTTCCAACCCGGAACGCGCTTTGCAGCCTCTACATTAAAGGCCGCCAGGTGTTTGGACACCACACGGTCGTGCAATAAAGCCATTGCGCCAACCCAAGACAGCACGACGGCAGCCCTGAAAAGGGACTGCTCCGCGCAGACGATGGCTTCAGCCACGAAGGCCCGCGCATCTTCATTCTTGAGCTTCGCCAACGAGGCACGAAGCGTTTGAGCTTCGGTCGCTGCCGGGGATGCTGCAATTTCCTCAGCAGCAAGTTTTGCGACGTACTTGAGTCCCGCGTCGGTGAGTTCCCAACCCTTAGGTGCTTTGAACACCTTGTCCTCAGCAGAGTTGAGGTGAGCGGCAAAGTTGATTGTCTTTGCTCCCTTCACACCCGATTCGAGGGCAAGCTGTCGAACGGTCTGCGTTGGCGCTGCCTTCGCCCCTGCGGCAGCGACGCAGAGAAGCGCGGCATCAGTTTTGGAGATTTTCTTCTTGTGAACCGCCTGCTTTAGCTGTTCAAGGGTCAGCATGCTGAGTCCGAAAAGTAGACCTACCAAACGTAGGCAGTTTGCTTCTTCTTTCCTTCCATCTTGGTTGCTTTTCTCAGGAGCTTCCGCCTTTGAAGGCGCAAAAGCGCCATCATGACGCGATTGAGTTCACAAAAATATTGCGATTGAAGTTTGGCGTGGACATCCTTAGCAGTTTTTGCTTGCTTGAAGAAGCCCGCGTCCCTGAGTCGCAATATATGATCGGTCAGGGTGTTCGCGTCCCCTGACTTAGTCGGCTTGGCAGCGGCGCGCGCTGCGGGTCGCTTAAGACGAGAGGCAGCTTTGCCTTGAAGAGCAGCGTCAGCGAGCGCCTTAATTTGTTGGAGTGCTTCAATCAATTGGTCGTTGCTCATGGCCTTAAGCCTTCTTCTTTGCGCTGGGCGCTTTGTCGGGAAGAACGAAAGGGTGCTTCTGGATGTATTCGTACTTGCCGTGGCTACCCTTGCGGGTGAGAAATCGAGCGCGCATCAATGCCATGCCCAGCTCGGGTGCAGAGAAGTGGTTCCCCCGCTTCGCTAGATGCACATCAATGGCAGCCTTCTTCTTCCACGTCCGGAAAAAACCTTCCTCCCAAAGATGGCCCAACGCCGCCGTTGCGGACGTCGCGACCCGCTTGACGTTACTTGCCATAGACCCATCTCCCTTCCACCTTCTTGCGCCGCAAATGCTTGTTCTTTACGAGCGAGAGCACAACACCGGAAAGCGTCGTCACCGGATAAAGGTATCCCTTCTCCTCAAGCGCTTGCGTAATGTCCCCAAGCGCCTTTGGCTTGTCGAAATATCCTTCCTCCTTAAGGCCGATCAATAGCTCGGCAGCAGATTGCCGCTTCTTCTGTTCCTTCCGTTCCACCTTCATCTTTGAGACGCGTTGCCTGACCTGCACGACCCGCTCCGACTGCTCGAACGCGGAAACAATTTTCGCTATTTCGCTTTCGGACCCGTCTATCGTTATGACGGCTCCGGACTTCGATTTAATAGTCGCTTTTGGCAATGGAAAAAGTGTTATGTATTGCTAATGGTATGCTTATGTATCACAACGCCGGAAATTGTTCAAGAGAGAGCCCAAACCAAGGGTCGAGGTGCAGGACTTCGCGCCCCAGCCAAACGACCCCCGTGACAGGCCTTGAACCCCAAATGCCTGAGCAATTCGCTTTACCTCGCAGTAAAGCTAGCGTAGGGTCTCGTTCGCACCGTAGTTAAAGCGTGTCCGATACCGGCAAAAACCGGCGTCGCGGCAGAAAGGGCTGTCTTGCCCGCACCGGGTGCCAGGCTAGCGCGGCTGTGCAGGTAGAATCCGCCAATTCAAGCCGACGAACTCCAATGGACCGGCCCCCCCACCCTCTCGCCCGCAACGTAACCCGCCTCTCTCACCTGGATCTCCCAGGCGCGGGACAGGTAACCGTGGCGGGGGATTACGCCTACGTCGGCCACATCCCGAACAAGCAGCGGCTCGGCACTTCCATTCTCGACGTGCGCGATCCGAAGAATCCGCGGGTGGTTTCGCAGATCTTCCTCGAAGACCCGGATTCGCACAGCCACAAGGCGCGCGTGATCGGCGACGTCATGATCGTGAACCACGAGCGCAACATGACCGCGATCGGGCGCAAGGCAGAGGAGCTTCCGCGCCTGCGCGCGCGGTTGCACGAATCGCTCAGGCGGGAACCCAGTTACGCCGAGCTCGCGAAAAAGCTCGGCATCAAGGAATCCGACATTCCCATGGTGGAGGCGGCCGAGCGCAATCCCTACGCTCAAGGCGGGTTCCGCATCTACGACGTTTCGGACCGGACCAAGCCCAGGCTCATCACGTTCCAGAAGACCGGCGGCATCGGTGTGCATCGCTTCGACATGGACGAGCACTACGCCTACATCTCGACCGAGATGGCGGGCTACGTCGGAAACATCCTCGTCATCTACGACATCCGCAATCCGGCGAAACCGGAGGAGGTCTCGCGCTGGTGGATGCCGGGGCAGCACACCGCCGGAGGCGAAAAACCCTCCTGGGCCGGGAAGCGCAATCGGCTGCACCACGCGCTGCGCTTCGGCGACGAGCTATGGGCCGGCTGCTGGCACGCGGGGTTGCACGTGATCGACGTCTCCGACATCCGCGCCCCGCGCACCATCGGTGAATACAACTACCATCCGCCGTTTCCAGAACCTTCGCACACCTTTATGCCGGTTCCCTTCCCGGTCGAAGGCAAGCGCATCGCGCTCGCGATCGACGAAGAGGACCACGCGCACGACGCAAAGGAGGTGGAACGCCGCCGCGGCCGGCCGCACGCTTGCCTGTGGGTGCTGGACGTCACCGATCTCGCGCAGATCAAGCCGCTTTCGATCTACGAGGTGAGCGAGCTCGATTCGCCGTGGAGCCGGGCAACGCCCGGGCGCTTCGGCGCGCACCAGTTCCAGGAGCACATGAAGGACACGCTCGTTTACTGCGCGTGGTTCGCGGGGGGCTTGCGCATCGTCGATATCGCCGACCCGCTCGCGCCTCGCGAAGTCGGATTCTTCATCCCCGAGCCGGCTCCGGGAAAAGCCGCGCCGCAGACCAACGACGTCGACGTCGATGAGCGCGGCCTGATCTACATCGGCGACCGGTACGCGGGGTTCGACATCCTGGAGTTCGCGCGCTAATCGATGCCCGCCGCGGCGAACGTTTGCTTCGCGGCCGGACTGGCGAGATAGCGGACGAAATCCATCGCCGCATCCTGCGCGTCGCTCATGACGCCGGCGGCGTAAGTAGTGTAGTTCTGGATTTGCGCGGGCAGCGGCCCGACGAATCTCAGCCCCTTCGGCTCGAACAGCCTGATTTCCGTGATCGCGCCAAAGCCGATCTCGTTGCCCTTGCCGCCGATCACATGCTCGAGCACCTGGGCGCCGTTCGCGTAGCGCGTCGTCCTCCCCTTCAACTGCTCGCCGATACCCATGAGGTCGAACAGCTTCTCCAGATACAGCCCGGTCGACGCCTGGTTGTAGACGACCGAGTCGGCGTTGAGGAGCGTCAGCTTGAACGCATCGAGAGTGGCGATGTCGGGACTCGGGGCGTCGGCTCGAACCGTCACGCCGACGCCGACGCGGCCGACGATCACCCGGCCCTCGGCGGCGATCTTGCCGGTTTTTACCTGCGCCTCCACGACCGACGGCGGAGCGATCAGGACGTCGGCCGACTCGCCGTCCGCGAGGCGCTTGGCGAGCTGCGGCGCGGTGCCGAATTGGATCTTCACCCTGTTCCCCGTGTCGCGCCGGAATTGATCGGCGAGCTTGACGAGTGCCGGCTCGACCGCGCCGACGCTCAGCACCTTGATTTCAGCCCCCATCGCGGCGCCCCCAAACGCGGACAACATCAGCATCGTGAACCCCAGGCGTTTTTTCATCTTGCTTCCCTTTGAAATTTGCCCGCACAAATTACCACAGCCTGACGGACATGATACTCAGATTGGCGGCGTGCCGGAAAGCGGTTCGCGTAAAATGGCGTCGGAGCAGACTGGGAGCGCCGCTTAACTTCGCGCGTGCGAGCCGGTGACCAACGCGCGGGTTGACGCGCGATCACTTTCGACGAGATCAGGTCCACGCCGTGAACAGAGAATCGGCCCCGGAAATTTCTCCGGTCATGCGGCGTCTGGGCGCTTATATCGCTCAAGCGCCGCGCAAGCCGTTGCCGCCCGCGGTACTGGAAAAAACCAAGCACCACGTGCTCGACACCATCGCAGCGATGGTATCGGGCTCGCGACTGCCTCCGGGAAGAAAGGCAATTTCTTTCGCCAGTACGCTCGGCGGCGCCAAGGAAGCCTGCGTGATCGGCAGTAGCGTCGTCACCGCCGCGGCAAACGCGGCGCTCGCCAACGGCATGCTCGCCCACGCCGACGAGACCGATGACTCACATTCGCCTTCGCAGACGCACCCGGGCTGTGGCATCGTCTCGGCGGCGCTCGCCATGGCAGAGCGCGGGCACAGAAACGGTACGGCGTTGCTTCGTGCCGTCGCCCTCGGCTACGACATCGGTTGCCGGCTGACGCAATCGCTCGATGCGATCCAGTTCCGCGCCGACGGCCACTCGACGCACAGCTTCGGGCCGACATTCGGCGCCGCAGCGGCCGCGGGGGCGCTCGCGGGATTGGGCGAACGCCAGGTGCGGCATCTGCTTTCGTATGCAGCGCAGCAGGCCTCGGGCATCTCGTGCTGGATGCGCGACGAGAGACATGTGGAGAAGGCGTTCGACTTCGGCGGAATGCCTGCGCGCAACGGCGTTTCGGCAGCGGCGATGGTCGGCCATGGGTTCACCGGCGTGGAGGACGTTTTCTCGGGGGAGCGCGGCTTCTTCGTCGCCTATGGCCGCGCGCCGGATCCGGAGAAGCTCGTGCATGGATTGGGCGACACCTATGAGATCATGCGCACGGATATCAAGCGCTGGTCGGTGGGTTCGCCGATCCAGGCGCCGCTCGACTCGCTGCTCGAGCTGATCCGCGAGCACCGCATCCAGAGCGAGGACGTGGAGAAGCTCGTGGTGCGCGTCGCGCATCTGGGCGCGAACACCACGGACAACCGCAACATGCCCGATATCTGCATGCAGCATCTGTGCGCCTTGATGCTGGCGGACGGGACGGTGACTTTCAGGTCGTCGCACGACGAGAACCGCATGCGCGACCGCAAGCTGCTTGCGCTGCGCAGCCGCATCGAGCTTCGCGGCGATGACGAACTGACCCGAGCCCTGCCTCGCAGGGAGGGCATCGTCGAGATTCGGTTGCGCGACGGCCGCCAGCTCAGACACCACACCGCGGCCGTGCGCGGGACGCCCGAGAATCCGATGAGCCGGGAAGAAGTGGGCGCGAAGAGCCGCGATCTGACGGCGCCCGTCCTCGGCAAGACGCGCGCACACAAACTCTGCGACGCGATATGGAATCTGGAGACGTTAGGCGACGTGCGCAAGCTGCGCCCGCTGCTGCGGGCGTGAAACAGCCCTCATTTCGCGGCTAGATCCGCAGGCGCCAAGCTCAAGGAGGACTCCAAGTGATCACCTTCACTCGCAGGAATACCATCGCGGCGGGCGTCCTCGCCGCGCTTGCGATCGCGGCGTCATCCAGCAGCGTCTTAGCCAACCAGCATCCGCATCCTCATAAGGGAAGCCTCGAGTATCTCGACCGCAACAGCTACGCGAAGAACATGCGGGTGCTCGGGGTGTTCCAGCTCGGCGAGGAACGCGGCCACAAACTGCAGATGATGGCGATCGGGTCGCGTCGGTTGATGCTGCAAAACGGCGACGTGATCGACGTCACCGACCCGCGCGCGCCGAAGCTCGTGAAGCACGGCGCGTTCAAAGGCTCGCAGCTGCAGGTCGCCTACAACAAAAAGCTCGGCAAATGGATCCTCGTCACCGGAGCGTCCTCGCCGATCACTTCGACCACGGCGACGGCGCCGAACGGCAAGTACGACGACCCGAGCCTGATCGAACAGACCAAGCAGGGGCCGGGCTTGCGCGGCATCCGTATCTGGGACGCGACCGACCCGACGAACATCGCTTTCCACCGACACCGGATTGTATGCGCTCGAACCTCCCGCGCTCGGCAAACCGGCCATCGGACCGATGCCGGTGAAGGAATGGTCGCTTCCCGGTCTCAACGCCGGGCACCCCTGAGGAGCAGGCGCTCCACACCAGAAAAAAAAGCCCGGCATTCAGCCGGGGCCTTTGCGCGCTTCAGCAGCTACTGCGCTGATATAGCCTTGTGCCGCTCAGCGGCGGTGGCCGTCGTGGCGACCAAGCCTGATATGGTATTGTTCGTCAATTGAACCCCCTGAACGGGTTCCTGTCTGAGGGCAGATGGTTCGAGTCCTTAAGCGAAGAGCGATAAAGAACGTCGTCTTGTTCATGGCGGGCTTCCTGCTTTTCGCTCAGGCAGTGGTCTCGGCCCAGGCGTGCACGCTGACCAAGCCGATGGCGGTCCACCTGATTAACACCGACGACCCGGCTCATGATTGCGAAGGTGTACTTCTCGGTAAACGCCTTTGTCTCGCTCATTGCCTGCATGCCGACCGTCCGAACCAGGCCGTCGATCTTCATTTTCTCACCGTCGCCCCACCTGTAACGGAGGTCGTTTCCTCCGTGCCTTCGAGGCAGGACGTACGCGCGCCGGTATCGTTCTCCAGCGTATCTGCCGTTGGACCACCGCTGCAGATTCTCTTCTGCAGCTACCAGACTTAACCCTCTCTCTCCATAGCGCGAGCGCTCGGCAGTCAGCCGAGCATCGCGCTTCCGCCTAGCCCCGCGTCTATCGGCGCGCGAGGAAATCTGCTCGCTTCCCGAGACCTGCGGGGGTCTCGCGCGCCTCGAAGTCCGTTGGCATAGAGGCGCACGTAGAGGCCCGGAACGCTACAAGGCGATGTCCATTGTCAGTCGTCACAAATGCTGGACCCGCGGAGTTGACATGACGTTTTTCAAGAATTACGGCAGTACGCGAATTTTGCGTTGGGCGCTCGGCTCTCTGGCTTGCGAACGTGCAGCGCGATGCGGCGCTCGCGTGGATGGACCGCTACTACGTCGAGCGAATGGGCACGATGCTCGGGACGGTCGCCGAGGAAACGCAGGCGTCGATCGAGGCTGCCGAAGCCGCTTACCGCGGCGGGCGCGGCACGCCCGTGTGAGTAGGCAGGTTGGACCATTTTTACGGAGGTGCGTCATGTCGTTCGTACAGTTCGGGTCATTCCCGAGGTGGTGTCAATTCCGCGGGGCGCCTGTGCCCTTCGGGCATTATCTACAAGCTGTGCTCTGGTCTGTGGTCGCCGGGCTGCCGCTGCTGGCGCCAGCCGCCGAGCCGTCGCAGCCGGGCGAACCACGGCCGGCGATTCGCGCCACCACTTCGCTCGGGAATCTGGTGGCCGAGGCGCTGCAGAACAATCCAGAAATCCGGGCGGCGCAGAAGGAAAAAGAAGCGGCGCAGCAAAGAATCGCGCCGGCTAGCGCGCTCGACGACCCGATGCTCCAAGCCGGGGTGATCAACCTGCCAAGCAACTCGCTGCGGTTCAACCAAGACGACATGACGATGAAAATGATCGGTCTATCGCAGCGATTTCCCTATCCCGGCAAGCGCGACTTGCGCCAGGATGTCGCCGCACGGGATGCAGAATCGGTCGGCTACGGCTACCAGGAAACCATTAACCGCGTGGCGCGTGAAATAAGAGTTGCGTATTTCGATCTCGGTCTGGTGGTCGATTCGATACGGTTGACGGAAAAGAACAAGCTCATCCTCGATCAATTCCTTAAGATCGCCGAAGCGCGTTACGCGGTCGGACAGGGTAGCCAGGCTGACGTGCTCAAGGCGCAGACGCAATCCTCAAGAATGATAGACGAGTTGATCAAGCTCGGCCGCGATCGCTTGATGACCGAAGCCGAGTTCAATCGCGCGCTTGGCCGCGGCCCCAATGCCGCCGCGCCGCTGCCAGAAACACCGCAGCTAAAGGAACTGCCCCTGCAATTCGACGCATTGCGCGAACAAGCGCTGCGTGAGCGCCCGCAGCTGCTCGCCCTGCAGAGCATGATCGCCCGCAACGACAAGATGCTCGATCTGGCGCGTAAAGAATATTACCCCGACTTTGACGTGATGTTTTCGTACGGACAGCGCGACAACATGCCGGACGGAACCAGGCGTTCGGACATGATCGGCTTGACCGTGGGGATCAATTTGCCGGTGTGGCGCGAGAACAAGATCGATCCACGCATAGCTGAAGCCCAGGCGATGCGCGAGCAGGCCATGAGCATGTACCAAGCGCAGCGTAACGAGGTCACCATGAAGCTGGGTCACCAGGTCGCCGGCGCCGAGCAGAACCTGCGGTCGGCGCGCTTGTACCAGAACGACGTCCTCCCCCAGGCCAAGCTCACGGTCGAAGCAGCGCTCGCCGCATACAAAGTCAATCGCGTTGACTTCTTCACGCTACTCGACAACCAGATGACGGTTTTCAACTACGAAATCGCCTATGCCACTGCGGTGGCCAACTACAACAAGGCGCTGGCCGAAATCGATCTGCTGACCGGCAGGTCGCCGCTGTGAAACGAACCGAGGCGCGAGGCGCAACTGGAGACGGAATATGAAACGAATAGTCACCTCGATCTTTGTGATCGTTCTGGTCATGGCGGCGCTGGCTGCCGGTTACTGGTGGGGTACGCGCCACGCGGAAGGCGGAAAGCAGATCGCCGAAGCAAGCGCCGCAATGACGACCGCGGAAAAAGGCGAGGCCAAGAGAAAAATCCTTTACTACCGTAACCCGATGGGCCTGCCGGACGCCTCGCCGGTGCCGAAGAAGGACCAGATGGGGATGGACTATGTCCCCGTCTACGAAGGCGAAGAGCCCGAAGCCACTGGGCCGCTGGTGAAAATCAGCATCGACAAGGTGCAGAAGCTGGGCGTCAAAACGGAAACGGCTGCACTGCGCCAACTCACTCGCACCGTGCGCGCCGTGGGCACCGTCCAGGTGGACGAGCGCCAGCTCTATACGGTTGCGCCCAAATTCGAAGGCTGGATCGATCGGCTGTATGTCAACACCACCGGCGAGCACGTCACGCGCGGGCAGCCGCTGATGGAAATCTATAGCCCCGACCTTAGCATTGCGCAACAGGAATACGTCATCGCCTGGAAAGGCGCGGAATCGGTCAAGGACGGCAGCCCGGAGATCCAGGCCAGCATGCGTCAGTTGATGGCAAGCGCCCTGCAGCGGCTGCGCAACTGGGACATTTCGGACGAAGAGTTGCAGCGGCTGCAGAAGGAGGGCACCGCCAGGCAAACGCTGACGTTGCGCTCGCCGGTCGGCGGCGTGGTGCTGGAAAAGCCGGCGCTGAAAGGCATGCGTTTCATGTCGGGAGAAGTGCTGTATAAAATCTCGAACCTGTCCTCGTTGTGGCTGCTCGCGGACGTCTTCGAGCAGGACATCGCGCTGGTGCAGCAGGGCCAGTCCGCCAGGATCATGGTCAACGCCTACCCCGGCAAAACGTTCGCCGGCAAGGTGGCCTTTGTCTATCCGACGGTGACGCCCGAGACCCGCACCGCAAAAGTGCGCATCGAACTCGCCAATGCAGGCGGCTTGCTCAAGCCAGCGATGTACGCGAGCGTTGAACTGCTCGCGGGCCGCTCCAAGGCAAAGGCGCTGGCGGTGCCCGATTCCGCGGTGCTCGACAGCGGCACGCGGCAAATCGTGCTGGTGCAGCGCGGGGAGGGATTGTTCGAACCGCGCCTGGTCAAGCTCGGCATGTATGCCGATGGTTACGTCGAGGTGCTCGACGGGATCCAAGCCGGGGAAAACGTGGTGGTCACCGCTAACTTCCTGATCGATTCCGAAAGCAATCTCAGGTCGGCGCTGGGAACCTTCGGCAGCCCCGAGCAGAAACCGGCCGCAGCGCAAAGTTCGGCTGCCGCGCCCGGCCAGGTGCACAGGGGCCAGGGCACGGTGCGCGCGCTAGACCCGCAAACCGGCAGCGTCAACATCGAACATGGCCCGATCGCCAGCCTCAACTTGCCGGCGATGACCATGGACTTCCAGGTCAAGGACAAGGCGCTGCTGAAGGGCGTCAAGCCCGGCCAGAGCGTCGAGATCGATATCGCACAGCAGAGCCCGGGCGAGTTCCTCATTACCCGCATCGCGCCCACTGCGGTGCAGCCGGTGCAGCGCGCGCCGGCAGGCACCCCAGGGCAAAAGGGGAACTGACATGCTGAACCGCATCATCGAATGGTCCCTGCGCAACGTGTTCCTGGTGCTGCTAGGAACGATTTTCGTCGTAGGCGCCGGCATCTACGCCATGATAAAAACCCCGCTCGATGCCATTCCCGACCTCTCGGATGTGCAGGTGATCATCTACACCGAGTATCCGGGCCAGGCGCCGCAGGTGGTGGAAGACCAGGTCACCTATCCGCTCACGACCGCGATGTTGAGCGTGCCGCGCTCGAAAGTGGTGCGCGGGTTTTCGTTCTTCGGCGCGTCTTTCGTCTATGTCATTTTCGAGGACGGCACCGACCTCTACTGGGCGCGCTCACGGATACTCGAATATCTGAACTTCGCCGCCGCACGGCTGCCGCGAGGCGTCACCCCGTCGCTCGGGCCGGATGCAACCGGCGTGGGCTGGGTGTACCAATACGCCGTGATCGGCGCGAAGCGCTCGCTTGCGGAGTTGCGCACCCTACAAGACTGGTTCATCCGCTACCAGCTCACCAAGGCACAGGGCGTGGCGGAGGTGGCGAGCGTGGGCGGCTTCGTTCAGCAATACCAGGTGATCGTCGATCCGCGCAAGCTGCAGGCTTACGGCATTCCGCTTTCGAAAATCACGCAGGTCATCCGCATGAGCAACACCGATGTCGGCGGCCGCGCAGTGGAAATGTCGGAAAACGAGTTCATGGTGCGCGGACGCGGCTACCTGCGCGGGGTGCCGGACCTCGAACAGCTGGTGGTCAAAGCGGAACGCGGCATCCCAGTGCTGCTCAAGGATGTAGCGCGCGTGGAGCTCGGCCCCGATGAGCGCCGCGGCATCACCGAGTTGAACGGCGACGGTGAAGTCGTCGCGGGGATCGCGATAGCGCGCTATGGCCAGAACGCACTCGACGTCATCGGCAACCTGAAGTCCAAGATCGCGGAGATCGCAAGCGGACTGCCGCAAGGCGTCACCCTCGAGCCGGTCTACGACCGCTCCGACCTGATCTACCGCGCCATCGACAATCTCAAGCGGACCCTGCTCGAGGAAAGCGCGATCGTAGCGCTGGTGTTAATCGCGTTCCTGCTGCACGTCAGAAGCGCGCTGGTCGCGATCGTCATGCTGCCGATTGGCGTGCTGATCGCCTTCATCGCGATGCGCTTCCTCGGCCTCAACTCCAACATCATGAGTCTGGGCGGCATCGCGATTGCCATCGGCGCGATGGTGCCCGCCGCGGTGGTGATGATCGAGAACGCCCACAAGCATCTCGAGCCCCTCCCGCCGGGCGCCCCGCGGCTGGAAGCCATTCTCACGGCGTGCCGCGAAGTGGGACCGGCGCTGTTTTTCAGCATGCTCATCATCACCATCTCCTTCCTCCCTGTGTTCACGCTCGAAGCCCAGGAAGGCCGGCTGTTCCAGCCGCTCGCCTACACCAAGACCTTCGCCATGGCCGGCGCATCGCTGCTCTCGATCACACTGGTGCCGGTGTTGATGCTGCTGTTCATTCGCGGCAGGGTCTTGCCGGAACATCGCAATCCGGTGAGCCGGTTTCTGATCTGGGCTTACCGTCCGGTGATCGGATGGATCATACGCTGGAAAAAACTCACGATCGCGATCGCGATCGGAGTGATGGGATTATCGGTCGTGCCCGCGCTGCAGCTGGGGACGGAATTCATGCCGACCCTTAACGAAGGCACGCTCATGTACATGCCGACCAGCCTGCCGACCATGTCGGTCACCAAGGCGGCGGAGACGTTGCAGATCCAGGACCGCATCATCAAGAGCTTTCCCGAAGTCGCATCGGTGTTCGGCAAGGCCGGACGGGCCAACACTGCGACCGATCCAGCGCCGGTCGAGATGTTCGAGACCGTGATCAATTTGAAGCCGGAAAGCGAATGGCGTCCCGGCATGACGGTGGACAAACTGATCGCCGAGTTGGACAAGGCGGTTGCGATGCCAGGGGTGAGCAACGCCTGGACCATGCCGATCAAGGCGCGCATCGACATGCTTTCGACCGGCATCCGCACGCCGATCGGGATCAAGGTGTTCGGCAAGGACTTGGCCGAAATGGAGCGTCTGGCCAAGCAGATCGAGACCGTGGTCAAGACCGTGCCCGGAACCA
>Ga0137387_10001146_pt1 | contig 12739 bp, 11 predicted proteins | sample SagtaG_3_FD_104909 | JGI IMG/M metagenome (GOLD analysis project Ga0137387, IMG submission 104909) | Vadose zone soil microbial communities from Angelo Coast Range Reserve, California, USA - Sage2_R_115_16 metaG | ecosystem: Environmental > Terrestrial > Soil > Vadose zone > Saprolite | place...
ACCCGTTCGATGCTCCCGTCCGCCCGGCACCAGGCCACCAGCTGACCCCGGTGGATCGTCCCGTGTTGTACGCGGCAGAGCGCGATGCGACCCACGTAGGGCGAGGCATCGAGGTTCGTGACCAACGCCTGCAGCGGGTGGCCCGGATCGTGGGCCGGGGCGGGGATGTGCCGCAGCATTGTCTCGAACAACGGGGTGAGGTCGGCACCCTCCACGTCCGGCCGGAGCGAGACCCGGCCCTGCCGCGCGTTGGCATACAGGATCGGGAACTCGATCTGGTGCTCGCCGGCGTCGAGGTCGAGGAACAGCTCGTAGACCTCGTCCACGACCTCGGCCAGGCGCGTGTCGGGCCGATCGACCTTGTTCACCACCAAGATCACCGGCAGCCCGGCTTCCAGCGCCTTGCGCAACACGAACCGTGTCTGCGGGAGCGGGCCCTCGCTCGCGTCCACGAGCAGGAGGACGCCGTCCACCATAGCCAGGGCGCGTTCCACCTCGCCCCCGAAGTCCGCGTGGCCCGGCGTGTCCACGATGTTGATCTTCACGCCACGGTATCGAATGGCGGTGTTCTTCGCCAGGATCGTGATGCCCTTCTCCCGCTCCAGGTCCATCGAGTCCAGCACGCGCTCGGCCACGTCCTGGTTCGCCCGGAACGCGCCCGTCTGCCAGAGCATGGCGTCGACCAGCGTCGTCTTGCCGTGGTCCACGTGGGCCACGATGGCGACGTTGCGAAGGTCCTCACGGCTTGACACGGTAGAGATCGCCTCTCTCGACGGCTGGCAGGAGCGCCGGGCGCGCTGCGGCCGCGGCTCCTCCCAGTCTACGAGGCGGCCCTCCTCAGATAGCGACGGCGCGGAAGATCACATGGCCGGGGTTGGTTGGCCCTCCCTGGTAGTTGTCGCCTTCGCCCCAGATCATCACGGCGGCGAGCGTCGGCGCAGGACGAAGGTCGATGCCCTGGTAATCGCCGTAGGGGAACAGGAAGCCGTTCGGCTGGGATTCCTTGCGCGTCGGGTCGTATTGGGAGACGCGGTCACCGGGCCCAGACCAGGTCGCCCCGCCGGTCGTCGAGGTGCGGAGCCAGACGTTCCATCCGTTCTCATGGTCGAGCGGCGAGCCATTCCGATCGTCCATCCACATCACCACGACTTGATTGGCCGCGCCGCCCTCCACCCGCGGGAAGAGGGCGTAGCAGGCGGCACCGGCGCACCCTGAGGCGGTCTTGTCGTCCGCTCGGCTCACGTAGGTCCACGTGGTTCCGCCATCGGTGGAGCTCGAGAGTTGCGCGATGGGCGGGCTTCCCGCCTTCGCGTGGTCCTGGCCGTCCTGCCAGACCAGGTACAGGTTCCCCGCCGCGTCGATGCCGATGTCGTCCTGGATGCCGAAGTAGGCGAACCCGCAGCGAGGCGCGTACGGGCACTTCGGCCCGGCGGGTGCGGTGGCCACCTGGGTGAACGTGGTCGAGGAGGTCCCGGCCAGCGTCTTGGATACACGATATGTCCCGGCGGCGTTGCCACCACAGCTCGAGGTCTTGCAGTCGCCCCAGGCGAAATAGGGGTTGTGGGCCGCGTCCATGACCGCTCCCTCGGGGAATGCCACGGCGTCGGCGTCGAGCACGTCTGACTCGGTCCAGGTGAGACCGCTGTCCGATGACCGGGCCAGGAAGTGGTTCTTGCCCGATGCGTAGGCGGTATAGACGTCGTTCCCGTAGGCGATGGTCCACGGGTGGTCGCAGTTCGTGCACGTCGGCCCGTTCACCTTCACGGCGCTGAACATGGTCCCGTGGTCGGTGGAACTCGCCACCGCAACGTCTGTCTTCACGCCGTGGACGCCGTAGGCCAGGAAGCTCACGTAGACGGCTCCGGTGACCGGATCGACGGTCACGACGCAGTCGACCTGGGACGGGTAGTTCACGCCCCCGACCAAGTCGGCCACCACGTGCGCTGCGCCGAACCTCTTCCCACCGTCGGCGGAAACCCTGATGTAGATGCGGTTGGGGTTGGCCGAGGCCGGGCCGCACGAGGGGTCGCCCTCGTAGTGCGCCCACACCACATAGACGTAGTTGGGCCCTGCGGTGGCGATCTCCGGTTCCCAGTCGTCGCCCCCGCAGAATCCAAGATCGACGGCCCCCCGGCCGATCCGGACGCCGGCCGTGGAAAGGGGTGTCCGGTTGCCGCCGCGCGGCGCGATTGCCGGCTTCACCTTCGGCGGCAGACCCGAGCCAGAACCCGACGTCGCTGCGCTCGGCGAGACGCTCAGGCCCACCAATCCCACCAAGGCAACAAGTTCCACGAAGAGACGGCGACCCATTCGAGCCCTCCTTCAAGAAAGCAGCGACCTCGACCGGAACCAACCCTATGCGGCCTCCTCGCCCGGCCTCAAGCGCTACCGGCGAATTGTCGGTCCGTAGAATCCAGGCGTGAAGCGATTCGGCGCGCAGAGCATGACCTCTCCGCTCCGCGAGGTGCTGGTCAAGAGGCCGGGAGCGGCGTTCGCCAGAGGCTTCGACGACGTGTCATCGGGGTTCCTGCACCCCGTCGACCTCGCTACCGCCCAACGCGAGCACGACGCCCTCTGCCGTGTGCTCACAGACCTGGGTGTCGCCGTCCATGAGCTGGGCGTCGAGACCGACAGCCCGGATCTCGTGTACACATTCGACCCCGCGCTGGTGACCGATCGCGGGCTGATCGCCCTCCGATCCGGCAAGGCAAACCGCCTCGGGGAGGAGGCCGAGGTGGAACGCTGGATGGCCGCGCGCGGTATCCCGGTCGTCGGCCGTGTCGCAGCTTCCGGCACCGTGGATGGCGGCGACACGTTCTGGTTGCGACCGGACGTGTTTTGCATAGGTCGGTCCCTCCGGACGAACATGGCAGGGGCCCGGCAGCTTGCCGGTTTGGTCGGCGGTCAGGTCCACACCTTCGACGTTCCCCACGGCCAGGGGCCCGGCGTCTGCCTGCACCTTCTGAGCCTGGTCTCGCCGGTCGCCGACGACCTGGCGGTGGCGTTCTTGCCCCTCCTTCCGTCGGGCCTTTTCGAACTCCTGGCCAACCGCGAGGTGACGGTGGTGCCCGTGCCCGAAGAAGAGTTCCCCACCCTGGGGTGCAACGTGCTGGCCGTCCGTCCCGGCGTGGTGGTCATGGCCGAAGGCAACCCGCTCACGCAGAAGGCCCTCCTCGAACGAGACTGCGAGGTCCGGACCTTCCCCGCAGGCGAAGTGGGGATCAACGGTGGCGGGGGTCCGACCTGCCTGACGCGCCCGATCCTGCGGGACTAAAGGAGAGCCTTCAGGGGATCTGTCCGGACAGGATCTTCGAGAGCTTCGCCGCGTCGATGTTCCCGCCCGACACCACGCAGACGACACTTCCCGCGCCCGCACCGCCCTTGAGTGCCGCTGCGACCGACGTCGCACCCGCGCCTTCGGCCACCACGTGGTTGCGTTCGACCAGCAGCCGAACCGCCGAGGCCGTCTCCTCGAGGGAGACCACCAGCGATCCGGCCAGCAGCTCCTTGGCCAGTGGCCACATCTCGCTCAGCACGCTCCTCGAGCTGATCCCATCGACGAAGCTCGGCTCGTAGGACGCCTCTGTCGGCGTCCCCGCGGCAAGGGCAGCTGCCAGCGGTGCCCCCGTTTCCACCTCCGACGCGTAGACCTTGACCATCGGTCTGAGTGCCTGGACCGCCGAGGCGATCCCGCAGGAGAGGCCGCCACCGCCATAGGGAACGATCACCGCGTCCATGTCGGGGAGGTCCTCAAGGATCTCCAGGCCGATGGTCCCGTTTCCGGCCATCACGTTGAGATCGCTCACGGGATGGATGAAGTACCGGTCGGCCAGAGGCTCGTACCGGTGGGTCACCACGACCTTCCACCAGTCGTCGAAAGGGATCGACACGATCTCCGCCCCGAGCCGGGTGATCGCGGCGAGCTTGGTCTCCGGCGCGGTCTCCAGGACGACTGCGGTGCAGGGGATGCCCAGGCGGCGAGCGTGCCACGCGACGCCCTGAGCCATGTTGCCGGCGCTCGCCGTGTAGACGCCGCGCGCCAGCAGGGTGGGGTCGGCCAGGGCCATGGCGTTCCCGGCTCCCCGGACCTTGAACGAGCCGATCGGCTGAAGGTTCTCGAGCTTGAGCCAGATCTCGGCCGGCGCGTCGTCCACCGCCAGCCGAATCAGCGGCGTCCGGACCGCAGACCCAGCGATCCGTTCGCGGGCCGCCCGGATCGCCTCGAGCGGGATCGGCTCACGCGCCTGCACATCGGCTCCCTCCGAGCTCGACGACCTTGCCCGTCCCTCGTTCAACAGCCTTTCGATAGACGTGGCGTGCGGCCGCCAGGTCCTCGATGGCCAGGCCGACGCCTCGAAACACCGTGATGTCGTCCGGCGACCGGCGACCGGCGATGGATCCGAGCACCACCTCCCCCAGCTCCCCAGCAATGTGATCGACGCCGATCGCGCCTTCGGACTTCGCCAGGAGGAACTCCCCCGCCTCGTTCACGGCCGACTCCCGGCGGTCGACGAACAACCGGCTGCGGGCGATCGCCGCGGTGTCCAGTTCCCGCGCGACTGGTCCGACCGCGCCGATGGCGTTGACGTGGGCGCCGGGCCGGAGCCACTCGCCCAGCAACACCGGCTCCCGCGACGAGGTCGTGGTGCAGACGAGGTCGGCGCCATCGACGGCCTCACGGGCGGAGGCCATGACCTCGACGGCCACGTCACGCCGTCCGGCCTCCCGCTCCGCGAATCTTCGAGCGTTCTCGGACGACCGGCTCCACAGGCGCACGCGGCGGATGGGGCGGGCCGCGAGCATCGCCTCCAGGTGCGTGCGGGCCTGCGTCCCCGAACCGAGGATCGCCAGGTCGCCGGCGCCCTCTCGTGCCAACAGTCGCGTGGCTACCCCGCTCACCGCGGCCGTCCGGATCGCCGTGATGGCCGTGGCGTCCATGATGGCCAGCAACCGGCCGTGGGCCGTCTCGAACAGGAGCACCGCCCCCTGGTGCGAGTCGAAGTCGGTCGCGTGGTTGCCCGGGAATACTGTGATGACCTTCAACCCGGCTACAGCGCCATCGCCACCATCCAGGTACGAGGGCATCGAGACCAGCGCGCCGATCCGCTCGGGCAACCAGACCACCGTCCGCAGGGGCATCAGGGCATCGCCTCGAGCCAGCGCGGCCAGCGCCTCGGCCATCGCATCCATGCACTCGTTCATGGGGAGCAGCTCCTCGACCTCCGCCTGGTTCACGATGAAGACGCCCACGCTCCTCAGCCCTCCAGCTCCTTGGCCGAGCGCCGGATGATGTCGACCGCCTCCTCGATCCGATCCCGGTGCGTCCGGTGACTGACGATGCACGGGCGGATGACGAACTGTCCACGGATCGTGGTGCTGGACAGAAAGATCCGGCGCGAGTGGTTGATCCGCTCGAGCAACCGCCGGTTGAACTCCTCGGGGTCTCCCGCTCGCGGGCGGTACCGGAACGGCACCACCGTGAGCTGGGGTTCCCACGGCACTTCGAAGCCTGGCGTGTCGCGGAGCGCTTCGTACAAGAAGCGCGCCAGGTCGAGCTTCTCCTCCAACGCGGCCCGGAACGCGCTCAGCCCGTACAGCTTGATCGGCAACCACACGCGAAGGCCGCGGAAGTCTCGCGACAACTCGGGCGAGTAGTCGGCGAAGTTCGGGATCTCGCCCTCGGGCGCCAGGTCCTGGAGGTACTCGGCGCCTACCTGGTGCCCCTCGCGGAGCCGTCGGCCGTCCCGGACCAGGAGGCACCCGGTCCCATAGGGGAGGAACAGACCCTTGTGGGGGTCCAGCGTGATCGAGTCGGCGGCGTCGATCCCGCGGAACGCGGCCCGCCCGCGCCCGGTGAGCTGGAAGAAACCGCCGTACGCCCCATCGACGTGCAGCCACATCCCTTCGCGCCCGGCCACCTCCACGCACGCCTCGATGGGATCGATCGCTCCGGTGTTCGTGGAGCCGGCGTTCGCCACCAGCATGCATGGCTGCATGCCCGCCGCACGATCATCGGCCACGATAGCCCGGAGGGCCGCCACATCGATCCGAAGCTCGGGAGTCGTCGGCACCGATCGAACGTTCCGAGCGGGGAACCCCGCGAGCACCGCCGCCTTGGTCACCGAGGCGTGGATCTGGTCGGAGCCGTAGAGCGTCCCGGAAAGGAAGTCCTCGGGCAGGAGCGCTCTCCGCGCCGCGACGATGGCCGAGAAGTTCGCCATCGAGCCGCCGCTCGTCAGGATGCCTCGCGCCTGGCCCGGGTAATCGAACAGGTCGCACAGCCACCGGATCACGCTCGCCTCGATCTGGGCGAACGCGGGCGTCGCGTTCCAGACGCCGACGTATCGGTTCATGGCCAACGAGACGAAGTCGGCGAGCGCCGCAGCGAACAACCCGCCGCCGGGGATGTACGCGAGGTACCCGGGGCCGGCCGTGTTGAAGCCCTTCGTCCCGACCTCGGCGATGAGGTCCATCAACGCGCCGAAGTCCTGGCCTTTCTGGGGGGCCGGCTCGCGAACCCGTGCCGCGAAGGCGAGCGCGTCGTCCAGGTCGTGGGCGGGGGCCTCGGGGAGCGACTCGATGAACTCGATGACCAGGGCCGCCGCCCGTTCGACCATCGCCCGCATCTCCTCGGACGAGGGCTCCAACGCAGGGATGGAGGCCGTGCCGGAGGAAGAGCTCATGCCGCGCGTCGTCCCACCGCGACGGGTAAGGACGTCAGGCCGCGCAGGGTGATCGTCTCGCAGCGCTCGACCCGGTCCTCATCCCCCGCCCCTTCCGGAGAAGTCCAGCATGCAGTTCTCGCAACAATAGAAGCCGCCGGACATCTGTTTGCTGTGGCCGCCGCATCGCGGGCACCGCCGACACCTGCCTCCCCACCCGCACTCGATCGGCTCGGTGGTCTCGCCCGGCTCGTCCCACGTCGTGGCGCCCTCCTTCGGCCGGGGCAACTGGATCGACAGGAGCCGAAGTGGCTCGGGCCCGCTCAGGAAGCCATGAGGGTGTTCCGCAGCCCGCCCCACCACGACGCCGGGCGAGAGCGGAACCGGCTCCTCCGCCAGCATCGCTTTGCCCGTCCCCGAGAGCACCACCGTCCACTCCTCGGAGTCCGGATGCGTGTGGGCGTACGCGACCTGGTTCGGGGCGAAGCCCTGAAGCGAGATGTAGAACCCCTCGCCCTGCGTGATCGGCACCCTGCGGAAGCCCGACGCGCAGGTGGCCAGCAGGTCGTCGGGCGAAGAACGGAACACCCCGAGGTTGCCAAGGACCTCATCGAGATCGCCGACCGAGCGCTCGGTCATGGCCGGAATCTTACTCCGGCCGGTGTTACCAGCCCGAGGAGAACGTCTTGCCTTGCTCCTCGCGATCCTTCCGTTCGCGCTGAACGATCCGGGTGGCCATCCAGAGCGAGAAGGGGAGCAGCACCATGATGGGCGCGACGATGAAGATCCCGGTCCATGGCCACAGCACCACCATGTAGCCGAGGGCGGCGATCAGCGCCAGGCCGAACAGCGACATCCCAAAGACGATGACGGCGACCGTCCACACCTCGCGGTCCCGGAACTCGTGGAGACCGCTCCTGGCCTGTCGGATCCATCGGTACCGACGGGACGTCCGGTAGCGGACCGTCTGGCGCGCCTCGCGGCCGAATCGCTCGACGAAGTCCTCCGGTATCTGATCGGGCATGGGTTCGGCCGGCTCAAGCGGATTCCCGGACGCGAACGGATCGAGGGGGCCCGGAGGATCCGCCGCCGCATCGAAGCTCGCCTGGGACTGATCCTCCCCGAACAGCATGGACGTGAGGCCGTCGGCGGTCTGCTCCTCGTCCGCGCGTTGCAGGCCGACCCGGTACTTCCAGGCCTGGTAGATCATCTCGCGAAGAAGCTTTGCCGAGCAGCCCTTGACCAGGTACGCGTAGGCGCCTGCCTGCTCCGCGCTTCGGGATGGCAACGGCCCGTCGTAGCTGGTCAAGATGATCACCTGGGTGTTGGGAAGTTTCTCCTTGATCACTCGCGTGGCTTCGAGGCCGCCCATAAACGGCATGCGGAGGTCCATCAGGATCACGTCGGGCCCGAGCTCCCGGGCGAGGCGCACACCTGTGGCTCCATCGGAGGCTTCGCCGATCACGCTGATGCCTTCCTCGGAGAGGATGGCTCGGATCCTACGGCGGTTGGCCTGGTCGTCTTCGACGAGCAGCACGCGGGGCCAGGGGGCGATGGCGTCGGCGGGATCCACTGCGGGCTCAAGTCTGAACGGTTTGTCGTATGCGCGCCATCCGCCCTTCGGCCTAAAGGGCTTAAGCTGCCCGCGCGGCTTGGGGGTAAGCCGAACGGTCCTCGCCGTCCCTGCGGAACCTGCCCCTCGATGCAGTTCAAGGCCGGACCGATGGAGCCCGAGAAATCTAGGGAACCATTCGCTCCGACCGTGCACGCGAGGAGGTACATGCTCGACCTGACTGCTCTTCTTCGATCTGTGGCCGAAAATTCCGGGTCCGACCTCCATCTCACTGCTGGGTCACCGCCACTCATCCGGGTAGACGGCGAACTGCGCCGGCTGGAGGGCAAGCCGCTCACCGCGGACGACACGGCGCTGATCGCCCACTCCATCATGCCGCCCGACCGTCGCGAGCAGCTGGAGCAGAAGCAGGAGGCCGACTTCGCCCACTCTCTGGCCGGCGTCGGCAGGTTCCGGGTGAACGTCTTCCGTCAGCGCGGCGCGATCAGCGTGGTGATGCGACGCGTTCGCACGTCGAGCGCAACCTTCGAGGAGCTGGGGCTCCCCGCGGTCGTCAGCCAGCTGGCGAGCGAAGCCCGGGGGCTCGTTCTGGTGACAGGACCGACGGGCGCGGGGAAGACGACCACGCTCGGCTGCATGGTCGACTACATCAACTCGAACCAGCCCGTCCACATCCTGACCATCGAGGATCCCATCGAGGTCTTGCACCCCCACAAGCGGGGCACGGTCAACCAGCGCGAACTGGGAGTGGACACCGAGAGCTACGTGGACGCCATGCGGGCAGCGATGCGCCAGGACCCCGACGTCATCCTGATCGGTGAGATGCGTGACACCGACACCGTTAAGGCCGCCCTGGCCGCGGCCGAGACCGGCCACCTGGTCCTCTCGACACTGCACACGAAGGATGCCGTCGAGACCGTCAACCGCATCGTGGACTTCTTCCCGCCGCACCAGCAGAACCAGGTCAGGGCCACGCTCGCGAGCGTGCTGCGAGGCGTGATCTCCCAACGTCTTGTGCCGCGGATCGGAGGAGGCCGGGTCCCGGCGGTCGAGATCCTCGTCAACAACGGGCGGGTGGCCGACCGGATCGTCGATCCGAACACCACCCCCGAGATCCGAGGCATCATCGCGGAGGGCGAGTTCTACGGGATGCAGACATTCGACCAGTCGCTCTTCTCGCTGGTGTCGAACGGGCAGGTCTCCGTGGAGGATGCGCTGACCATCGCCTCGGAGCGCCACGACTTCCTGTTGATGCTGGAGCAGGCCGGCCTGCAGATGTCGGCCTAGCTCGACCGCGCCGGCTCCCTCGAACCTCGGGTTGGTATGTTCTGCGGCGACAGCCCTGTCGATCGCGGAGGTTCCTAACCGAATGAACGTGGTGGTGCTGGCCAAGTACGTACCGAATCCCAACGGCGTCCCGGAGATGGAGAGCGACTTCCGGCTGAAGCGCGAGGGAGTCGAGGGTGCCCTCGACCCGGGTGACGAACACGCGGTCGAAGCCGCCCTCCAACTCGCGGAGCACACGGGGGGCGAGGTGACGATCGTGTCGATGGGGCCCGAGGTGGCGCTCTCCGGCGTGCGGCGAGCCCTCTCAATGGGCGCGCACAAAGCGGTGATGATCACCGACGACCAGCTCAAGGGGGCCGATGCGCTGGTCACGGCCAGGGTCCTGGCGGCCGCGGTCAGGCGCCTCGAGTTCGACCTGGTGATCGGGGGCGTCGAGTCCACCGACGGATCAACGGGGACACTGCCCATGACCGTGGCCGAGCTGCTCGGCCTTCCGAGCGCCACCTTCGCGCGCCGGATCGAGCTGAAGGAAGGCACGGTGATGGTGGAGCGCCAGACAGAGAGTGGCTACGACACCGTCGAGTGCCCCCTGCCCGCCGTGGTCACGGTCACCGCGGCCGTCAACGACCCCCGCTACCCGACGCTCAAGGGCATCATGCAGGCGAAGCAGAAACCGTTGGAACACCTGTCCGTGGCCGATCTCGGACTGTCCGCCGATGAGGTTCGGCCGACCCAGGAGGTCGTGGGCGTCGAGCCGATGGCCGACCGAGCGGCCGGCGAAGTCGTGGAGAACGCGAGCGAAGCCCCCACCAAGGTCGTGGAGTTCCTGACGAGGGCGAAGGTGATCTAGCGATGGCCGGGATCTGGGTTTACGCCGAGATCGGTGCCGGCGGCACGGTGGAACCTTCCGCGCTGGAGCTGCTCACCAAGGCGCGGGAGCTGGCGGCTGGGGTGGCCGCCGTGGCCCTGGGGCCGGGAGCCACCCAGGCCGCATCGACCCTCGGCGAGTTCGGCGCGGAAACCGTGTACGCCAGCGACGACCCGGTCTTCACCGACTATCTCGCCCAGCCGGCGGCACACGCGCTGCACCAGCTCGCCGTCCAACACCAGCCGGAACTGATCCTGTTCGGCCCCACCTACGACTCGCGCGACGTGGCCGGCCGGGTGCAGGCGCGCACCGGCTCGACGCTCATGACGAACGTGACCGACATCCTCGCCACCGACTACACGCAAACCCAGATCTTCGGAGGAACGCGGATCGTGGACGTCACCCTGTCCGGCCCGGATCCCAAGCTGCTGATCGCCAGGCCGAAGGCGTTCGCCGCCGAGCCGAGCGGAGGCAAGGCCGCGGTGGTGCCCGTCGAGGTCCTCGTGCCCGACGAGTGCAAGAAGGTCCGCCGCGTGCAGAGCCACGCCGAAGCCGGGACGGGCCCCAAGCTGGAAGAGGCAAAGGTCGTGATCTCGGGCGGCAGGGGCCTTCAGGACCCGGCCAACTTCGAGCTGCTCGGCGAGCTGGCCGCGGCCATCGGCAACGCGGCCGTGGGAGCCTCGCGGGCCGTGGTCGACGCGGGGTGGGTGCCGTACAGCATGCAGATCGGGCAGACGGGAAAGACCGTCAAACCCGAGGTCTACATCGCGGTCGGGATCAGCGGCGCAACCCAGCACATGGTGGGTATGAAGGAAGCGAAGCGGATCATCGCCATCAACAAGGACAAGGACGCGCCGATCTTCTCCATCGCCGACCTGGGCATCGTGGGCGACGCGCTGTCGATCGTGCCGAAGATCATCGAGCAGATCCGAGCGGCAAAGGGATAGTCGCTTTTGTCACTCGATTTCGCTCACGATGGGGTTCCCGGCTGGACAAGCCACTCACGCGTCCCCTATGGTTCGGCTGTCACGAAGTGGGGCAGGGCCGCAAGGCCAGGCTGCGCAGAGTGACGGGAGGGAGCGGGCCTTCGGGTTCGCTCCCTTTCTTTGCAGGGAGTAGCGTTCGGCGTCGCCGATGAGCTCCCGCGTCCTCCTGGACACCTCCAGCCTGATGTACCGGGCGTTCTTCTCGATGCCGAGCACGGTCACCGGAGAGGGTGGCCAGCCGGTGAACGCGGTGCACGGCTACCTGGACATGACCGCCCGTCTCATCGGCTCCCGCCACCCGGACCGGGTCGTCCATGTCTACGACGACGACTGGCGGCCCGCGCCGCGGGTGGCCGCCTACGCCGGCTACAAGGCGAACCGCGCGCCCGACCCTCAGGGCCTTCCCGAGCAGTTCGGCTTCCTGCGCGAGATCCTGGACGCCTTCGGGTTCGCCCAGGCGGACGCGCCCGGGTGGGAGGCCGAGGACGCAATCGGCGCGCTCTGCTCTCGGTCCCCCCAGGGCACGACGACCGACATCGGCACCGGCGACCGCGACCTCATCCAGCTCGTTCACGATCCCGTCGTCCGAGTGCTGTTCACCCTTCGTGGCGTGACCGAGCTTCGGATCCTGGACGAGGCTGGCGTGCTCGCGAAATATGGGGTGCCGGCGAGCCGGTACGCGGAGTTCGCCACCCTTCGGGGCGATCCTTCCGACGGCCTGCCCGGCGTGCGGGGCGTGGGCGAGAAGACAGCCCGGGTCCTGGTCGGCGCGTACCCCAGCCTCACGGCCCTCGTCGATGACGCCCTTGCCGGCAAACGCATCGGCGCGCCCCTCCAGCGATCGCCTGCCCTCCGAGCGGCGATCCGAGAGTCCGTGGAGTATCTGGAGGCCATGCGGCTGGTCGTACCGATCCGAACGGACGTCCCCGTGCGCCAGTGGGAGCGTGCCCGTGACGACGCGACGCTGGAGAGCCTCGGTGAGCGCTACCGTGTGGGCGGGCCGATCCGCCGGCTCCGTGCGGTGCAGGCTGGGCTCGTCCAGGATCCAGAGGAGACCTGATGGGTGCACGAAGGATCACCGTCTCGGACAAAGCCGCATCGTTCACCGAGTCCGTCATCCGCGAGATGACCCGGTTGGCTATCAGGCACGGGGCCATCAACCTGGCCCAAGGCTTCCCCGATTTCCCGGCGCCGGAGGAGATCAAGCGTGCGGCACAGGAGGCGATCGCGGCCGATATCAACCAGTACGCGATCACCTGGGGCGCGAAAAACCTCCGTGAAGCCATCGCGGCGAAGTTCGAGCGCACCTACGGGATTCCGGTGGACCCCGAACGCCAGCTCTGCGTCACGTGCGGTTCGACCG
>Ga0137387_10001155_pt1 | contig 12707 bp, 9 predicted proteins | sample SagtaG_3_FD_104909 | JGI IMG/M metagenome (GOLD analysis project Ga0137387, IMG submission 104909) | Vadose zone soil microbial communities from Angelo Coast Range Reserve, California, USA - Sage2_R_115_16 metaG | ecosystem: Environmental > Terrestrial > Soil > Vadose zone > Saprolite | place...
TACGGGCATTTAGCCAATTTTTTCGATTGGCGTCATTCCCAGGAAAGCTTGGCGGCAAGTGTTACTCGGCTTTCGGCGCTCCTGCCTTAGGGCTCGCGGAGGCCTTTTGGATGATCGCCAAGGGTGGGAAATCCACGTCCGCATGATTCCAGTATCTCTTTGCAGCGTCGGATTCCTGCGCCGCGGTTGTCCGGTTCCCGCCATGCTGTGCGACCAGGGCTTTTGCGTAATGCGAGCCGCCGTAATAAGGATCCACGGCGAGCATCAGCCCTGCCAACTCCTCGGCGATGCTCCACTGGCTGGTTTCGCGCGCCAGATTCGAGAGCACTTCAACGCGGAAGAGCCCCTGCGACCAGGAATCCGCGCTGGTGGACCGCCGGGTGTATTGGCTAATCCGTTCCACGAGCGCGGGCGCGTCCGCGAGCGAACCGCGCCCCAGCATCAGGGCCAGCTTGAGCAGATCCAAATACGGCGAGGCGGCGCCCGCGTCAGCCCGGTTGAGGCCGCTCGATTCCGTTTGCGCAGAATTCAGCTGGGCCTCGGCTTCATCGCTTCGGTGCAGGCCGACGAGGGCAATGCCGGCAAGGCAATGGCCGGTGACGCGGCTCAGCACTGATGGGCTGGCTGCCATCTCCTGCGCCGCCCCGAGCGCCCGGCCAAAATCGCCGCGATTCAGCAGGAACTCGGGCCAGTCCTTGCGATTGAAGGCTGCATATTCCGTAAAAGGCGTGAGCTGGCGTTCGGCGGCGAAATAGCGCTCCGCGAGATGCAGCTGCCCCTCATATTGATAGGCGCTCGCCAGCAGGCTCAGATTGTGCGCATGATGCCAATCGAACGAAGCAGGGATATTTTCCCGGCGATAGTAGCCATTCTCGAGTGTTTCCGCTTTCAGAAAAAACTGGATGGCTTCCTCGTTACGCCCCACGCCGCGCAGTTCGTGGCCGTAGATGTGCTGCCCATGCGGTATCCGCGGCGCCATTTGCGCGTAGATGCGAGCTTGTTCGAGCGCGTCCGAGAACTTCCCCTGATTCTCATAGCAGTGCGCCAAAAAATGATGCGCGGCGAAGTTGTCCGGCGCGATCGCCAGCGCCCGCTGATAGTAAGCAATTGCCGAAGCGACGCAGCCGCCGCCGTCTCCAAAGGGCGTGGGCTCCTCGGCATGGCCGCGAAGCAACAGAAGCTCCACATCGTTCGGATATGCGGCGAGCGCCCCATCGATGGCCTGGCGGAAGGCCAGCAGCCTGGGGATCGCCTCCGCCTTGCCCGCAGCCACCATGGCATCGAGCTGAGCTTTGCGTATCGCGATTCGTCTCCTCTCCCGGTCGTCGGCGGCCGCGGAGAGAGACTCGGCCTCGTCCACTGCCGCACGTGCGGCGCGATAATCCATGGGCGAATAGGCGTAGCTCAGCCCGAGGTAGGCCATGGCCATTTTCGGATCACTGCGCAGCGCTTGGTGGAAAGCTCGAGCAGCCTCGATCCAGACATACGAATGCAGGTAAGCGACACCCTGGTCGTAGAACCTTTGCGCCAGCGCCGAGGACGTCGTTACCTTCTCGTGATAGACGCCGATGCCCTCCCGCAGCGCTACCGGACGGCTCAGGATTTCCTCGGGTACCCAGCCGACATTGGCGTGGTTCGCGTGCTCATTGGCTTGAGCAAAGATTGAGCCGGGGATCGTCAGGAGAAGAATCCCCGCAGCCACCAGTAAGCCACTGCGGTGAAGAGATCGGCTATGGTGTATTGCCGTCATCTATCATCTAATGGTCCGCTTTGCCCACAGTCACTCGAACACGGTCTGCGGCGTTCCAAAGATAGCCGCCGGGATTCCAGTGCATCTCGAGAGGCTGGCTGCGTCCTCGCTGGTCGGTCGCGCGCGAGAGGATGACGTAGGTTCCTTCTTCGCGCGGTTTCCACTCGAAATCCCACAAACGCCAGGCATAACGCGCATGCTCGGAACGGAGCGCGGCAGGTTGCCAGGATTCTCCGGCGTCCGCCGAAATCTCCACGCGCGACACCGTTGACGTGCCCGCCCAGGCAGCACCGAAGACGCGGATCGAGGTCGCGGCTGCGTCGATCACAGAACGATCCGCAGGCGCGGCAATGATCGACTTGATCGGCAATGAGGTGATCACGGAACCGCGTCGTGCCTCCCCGGAAACTCTCGCGTTCTCCCCGACGGCTTCGCGCGAACGCGTAGGCAGCCGGTAAGCTGAATCCATGTAGTAGCCTTCCAGTTCGCGTGTGAGCACGCGAATCTCCATCAGCCATTTAATTGAAGCCGAGCCAATCCAGCCGGGCACCAAAGCTCTCGCCGGATACCCATGTTCTGGAGTCAGCGGCGAGCCATTCATCTCGGTGGCCACGATCGTATCCGGATCCAGGGCCTTGTCCATGGGAATGCTGCGCATGAAGGGCGGAGAGGGCGAAGGCAAGGCTACGCCGCGAAACGCTACGTGTCGCGCAGTGTCTTTTGCCTCCGCTCTTCGCAGCAATGCTCCGAGCGAAGGCCCGCGGAACACGGCGTTTCCCACTCCGCCGCGAGTCCAAGGAAGGCCGCCGATGCGCGGCTGAAAAAACGCTCTCCCATTGCCGGCGCATTCCAGGGCATTGGTGACGCTGGGCGCTTCCATCTTCAAAAGGTCAGCCATCGTCAGCGTCAGCGGGCGCGCCACTTCGCCCGTAATCGAGAGCTTCCATTCAGCCAAATGGATCTGCGGCATGTGCTCATTATTGCGCACGAAGAAGTGCTCGGTCGGCGTGATCCAGCTATCGAAGAACGAAACGGGCATTTCTCGGGTGATGTATTCCTCCGAATAGACCGTCATCCCGTGGGCATCCGTCGGCAGGCTCGAGCCTGCGCGGGTTTGTCGGCTCAATGCCTCGCTTGGTGCCGTGCGGAAAGGCGCGTGCGTGAGGGCGGCGACCGCTTCTTCCGCCATTCCGACGAGCAGGGAAGCGCCAGCCCATTGCGCTCCGTTGGCCAGAAATCTTCTCCGCGTAAGCCTGTGGTCCATCTCGGTAAGCCACCGCGCAGCAATCGCAAAGAGCTCGTGAGAGCCGTCACCGCCGTAAAATCACGAACAGATGCAAGTTAGCTGAAATATTGCTGCTGAGTCAATTCGTGGCGCGTCTGTAACTTATAGGACATGAGAACGCAAGCTCTATCTGTGCGACAGCCGCGAAATGAGACGCTTGACCTATGACCTCGGGCCAAGCGACATCGGACCATGAGACATCGGAGCACGCGGCATCAACCATCGAAATTTCACCTCCTGCAGAGGACTTCGTTCACGCTGCGCTGCGTTCGCCCGCAACCGCGGTGGCAGTGGCGCTCCTGTTGCGTCTCGTTTTCCTCTATTTGGCGCATGACTCCGGCGGGAACTTGTTTCCTGTGGGCCAGGAGGCGGGGAACGTAGCCTGGTCGTTTGCCTTGGGCCATGGCTTTTCCTCGCCTCTCATCGGCATGCAAGGCCCGACGGCATGGGTCGCTCCGGTTTATCCGCTTCTTCTAGCGCTTGGATTCAAGCTGCTGAGCATGAATCCGTATCACGTCGTGATTTTCGGCCAAGTGCTGAATTCGATTTTCTCGGCGCTGACCTGCTGGCCCATTTATTTGCTGGCCAAAAAGCTCTTCGGCAGCGGTATCGCGCTGGCCTCCTGTTGGACCTGGGTCCTGCTTCCAACCGCCATTCTCTTTCCTCTGGAATGGATTTGGGACCAGAGCCTCTCCGCGCTTCTTCTCACCGCGCTCCTTTGCGCCACGCTTTATCTTCCTGTAGCGCCCTCTTGTCCCGAGGCGCTGGAACGAGGGATCAGGGCGGCACGCCATTCGCACAAAGGCCTGATCTGGGCGGCGTACGGAATCGGCTGGGCTTTCGCCCTGCTGACCAATCCCACGGTCGGGCTGCTGCTTCCCGTGTTCCTAGGCTGGCTCGCGTGGCAATGCCACGAAAGCGGCGCGCCGTGGAAAGGCCCAATTGCAATTGCCGTGCTGACCTGCGTCCTTGGCATCGTTCCCTGGACCGCCAGGAACTATGCCGACTTCGGGCACTTTGTGCCCATCAAATCAAATTTCGGGCTGGAATTTTGGCTGGGAAATAACCCCGACGTAAAAATCATCTGGACCTGGTGGCGCAGTCCGGCCTCGGATGCGGCCGAAACCGCTGAGCTGCACCGGCTGGGCGAAATCGGTTATATGCAGGAGAAGCAAAGGCAGGCTGTGGCGTTCGTCAAGGCGCATCCGGGAACTTTTCTGGATTCGTCTTTTGACCGCTTTGTGGATACGTGGACGGCTCTGTGGGACCAGCACGCGGACCCCTGGGTGACCGCGTTGCATGCGGGCGCGGCCTATACATCCTTTTGCAGCATCTTTTCGCTCCTGGCGCTTTTAGGTCTGCTGCTGGCGCGCCGGGGGGACGCGCTTCAGACGTTCCCTCTGTCGGCCGCGATGCTTCTTTTTCCCGCGACCTACTACATCACGCACAGCGCCATGCGCTATCGCCATCCCATTGATCCGGTGATGACCATGCTGGCCGTGTATGCGGCGGTCTGCGCCTACGCGAGAGTCGCTGGGAAAACTGAGGTGAAGGCTAAAATCGACAAGACTTCACCGGCAATGGCTGCGGAATCGCGCCAGCAGAGAAGAGCACGCTCGCGCCGCACCGCGACCACAGACTGAAATTGCAGGCTGCGTGCGCAGCGCCAGATTCAACTAGAAATTCGATTCCTCTAGCGGCTGGTGCTGGTCACCACGGGAACAAATTTCTGAATCCGCTTGGCCTGTTCCACTTCGCCCGTGTAGATGTTCCCCTTGGAGTCCATCCCGATAGCGTTGATCCAGTGGAATTGCCCGGCATACTTGCCGTTGCCCCCGAACGAGCCCAGCGTTTTGCCGGTCTTGCGGTCCAAAATCCAGACCAGGTCATTGGTCCCGTCGGCCACGAACATATATTTTTGTTGCGGGTCTTTCGAGAAGATCATTTTGTAGGTGGTTCCGCAGGGAGGCATCTTCGTGTTGGGTGGAAGCCCGCCACAATCGGGACCGCGCGAAGGCGTGTTCGGCGACACGTAGAAATCCTGCACCCACTTGCCCTGCTTGGTGTAGACGGAGATGCGGTCCTGGCCGCGCTCGCCGACGTAGACCAGCCCGTCCTTGGCAATCTCCACAAAATGCAAATCGGGCACGAAGTTCTTCTCCTCCGGAGGCGGCGCGCCGGTCCACTTGTACGGCGGAATCGGGTCGTTGGAAATTTCGCTCAAGGGCATCCCGTGGCCGCCCCAGCCGCGCTTGAACGCGCCCGTATCCATATCGTAGACGAGCACGCGCTTCCAGTTAATCAGATAAATCTCACGGGCATCCTGGTCGAGATTGAAACGCCCCTTCGATACGAGAACGTCGGTCTGCGTATTGTCTTCCTTGAGCGGTCCCGCATCTTTTGGCGGACGGTGGCCGAAATCCCAAAGCAGCTTCCCATCGGGCGAGAATTTGAGAATGCTGTCTTGCGCCGCCGTTCCGGCGATCCACACGTTTCCCTCGCGGTCCACCAGGATCGTTTGCAACGCGGTCGGCCATTGTGGAATGTAGCCAGGGCCGCCCCAGGCGTGAACCACGTTGCCCTCGGGGTCGAGTTCGATGGCCTCGGGTCCGCGCACGCAGCAGGCGATCCGCGGCGGATCGTCGCCGCCACCGATTTCATCGCCATCGGCCGCCGCCCCGCGATTCAGGAACCACACGTGGTCGTTCCTTTCGTCCACGTACAGGCCGGTCACCTGCTGCATGCTCCAGCGATTCGGCAGGCGCTTCGGCCAAAAGGGATCCACGCGATACATCGGGGCTCCCTGCGCGTCCGTGGCCTGAGTCGCCGCTTTTGCTTGCGGCCGCGCGCGCATCGTCACGGCCAGCGCCAGCACGCAGATCGCGTAACTCAGCGCAAATATCAGGCTTCGGCTCATTCGCCTATTCGGATCATTTGTGTTCACAGGATTTCCCTCCCATCAGGCGCCAAGTAACCGGGTGCCGCCCTAAATGGCGCCGCTACAAAGAGCTCGTGTGCAGTGGCCGCCTTCAGGTCCGGTTTGCGGACTCCGGTGGACTCCACCGGACTCAAGAAACCGGAGCGCGTCGTTGGTTCAGAAGCGGGTGCCTCTCGATCGTATTTCCGAAGGTGGCGCTAGCCTACCACACTCGCGGCGCGAATAAATATCCGAGACCGTTCCCCAGCCGGCCTGCCCCGCTCGCCGCTTTGTAGCGCCGAGCTTCAGTTCGGCATGCGGCCCTGAAGGGCGGCGCTACGTGCCGCGTCACCAGATTTTGCAAACCTGGCTGGCAGGCTTCACCAGGGGGGTCGCCGGCGTGGCAGTCGAACGCCTTCGCGAAATCCGGCGTCGCGTGCGAAGCACGCGCTACAAAAAAGTCAGCAGCGCTCCCGCGGCCTCGCGTGCGCAGCACGCGGGTAAAGAAGTCATCGCGCCGCGGAGCGAAATTTATGGACGTCACCAGATTTTGCAAACCTGGCTGGCGGGCTTCACCAGGGCGTCGCCGGCGTGGCAGTCGAACGCCTTCGCGAAATCCGGCATGTTCAGCAGTGCTCCCGCGGCGCGGAACCGCGGCAGCGGGTGTGGATCGACGGTGACCATCATGCGTTCGAATTCAGCTCTCGCCGTCGTGCCCCAAATGCGCGCGAAGGAGAGGAAGAATCGCTGCTCGGCGGTGAAGCCGTCGATCTTCGGCGGCTCCGGTTTGCCGGCGAGCGTGCGATCGAAGGCCATGTGCGCGATGGTCACGCCGCCGAGATCGGCGATGCTCTCGCCGAGGACGAGTTTGCCGTTTTCGTGCAGGTCATCGGTGACCACAAACGAATCGAACTGCTTCTCGACGCAGGCGGTGCGTTCCTTGAAATTCTTCAAGTCTTCGGGAGTCCACCAGTTGTGCAGGTTGCCCTGCGCGTCGTATTGCGCGCCCTGATCGTCGAAGCCGTGCGTCATCTCGTGGCCGATCACGGCGCCGATGGCGCCATAATTCAGGGCATCGTCGCCGGTCGCCTCGAAGAAGGGCGGCTGAAGAATGCCGGCCGGGAAGACGATTTCATTCATGTTGGAGTCGTAATAAGCGTTCACGGTGGGCGGGCTCATTCCCCATTCCGTGCGGTCCACGGGCTTATCGATCTTGGCCAGTTCGCGATGGAACTCGAACGCGCTTCCGTGCTCCAGGTTCTCGAGGTAGGAATCGCGTGCCACCTGGTAGGCGGAATAGTCGCGCCATTTATCCGGATAGCCGATCTTGAGGGCCATGGCGCTGAGTTTGGCGAGCGCCTGCTTGCGCGTGGGATCGCTCATCCAGGGAAGCGTCTCGATATCAGAACGCAACGCGGCCACGAGATTCTCTACCATTTTGCGCGCGCGCGCTTTGGCTTCGGGAGGAAAAACCTTCTCCACATATTTTTGCCCCAGCGCTTCGCCAAGGTTGCGGTCGGTGGCGTTGACGCAGCGCTTCCAACGCGGCTGAATCTCTTTCGCGCCGGTGAGCGTGCGGCCGTAGAAATTGAAATTTTCGTCCACGAATTTGCCGGAAAGCGCGGGAGCCGAGGTACGGATCAGGTGCCAGCGCAGGTAAATCTTCCAGTCAGAAATGGGCACGGATTTCAATTCCTTATCGAGGGCCTGGAAAAATTCCGGCTGGCCAACGTTCACGACGCGAATATTCGGGAAGCCAACCTCGCGGAAGTAAGTCTCCCAGGAAAAATCCGGCGTGAGCGCACGCAGCCCGGCCGGATCCATCTTGTGATAATTGGCTTCCGGGTCGCGGCGCTCCACGCGCGTCTTGGAGGCTTGCGCCATCTGCGTCTCGATGGCCAGCGCGGCGCGCGCTTCGGCGGCAGCTTTGTCGGAGGAGTCGCCGGCCAGTTCTAGCATTTTCGCGACGTGCTGCACGTATTGATCGCGAAGCTGCTTGGACTTCTCGTCGTCTTTCGTGTAATAGTCGCGATCGGGCAAACCCAATCCGCCCTGGCGGGCCCCTCCGATCATCTGCTGGCTGTTTTTGTCGTCCTGCTCGGAACCGAAGGAGAAAAGCACGCGCGTGCCCTGGCTCTGCAAGCGGGCCGCTTCGTCCCGCAGCTGCGCGAGATTGCTGATCGCGGCGATGCGATCGAGCTCCGGCTCGATGGGCTTGATGCCGGCGGCTTCGATTGCTTCGGTATTCATGCATGCGGAGTAGAAATCGCCGATTTTCTGTTCGACGGAGCCGGCCGCGCTTTTGCTCACCGCGGCCGCTTCCAGGATTTGGCGGAGGACGTCCTGATTGTGGTTTTGCAGGGCATTGAAGCGGCCCCAGCTGGCGTACTCGGGCTGAATGGGATTGCGCTTGATCCAGCCGCCGGTAGCGTACCGGAAGAAATCCTCGCAAGGCTTGCAGGTCGTGTCCAGATCGGCGAGATCGAAGCCGTGGCCCTCGGCCGCGGAAACGGTTTGCGGAAGCCGTGCCGCACTGCCCGGCGGGAAGATGCCGGGGAAGAGGATGAGTCCCGCAGCCAGAATGATCAGGCCAAAAAGAATGAGCAAAGCTGCTGTTCTCCGCATGGCGGCCTCCGGAAAAGTTCCTGGTCGTCCGAGATGCCCGGTCGTTCCAGAATAGTTGCCTGCCCGCCCCGAGTCAAACCGTTGCCGCTCTGCTCGGCAGCGGCGTACTTTCGCGCCGCAGCTCCCATCATTCTGGTCGAACTGGCCTCTGACAGACGGCCACATCCCTCTGGTAGGAAAAGACTGGAAAATCGGCAAAGTGTTATGATCAGCGTGGGCAAATTAGGCTAACGGAATCTAGTCGAGGAGGATGAGCATGCGAGCGCATTTCCTGATGGCGGCGGGTTTGCTGGCGGCTTCCTGGATGGCGGTGGCGCCGGCGCGGGCCCAGGAAGTCACCAAGGACAACCTTGACGGCATCACCAATTTCCATCGGATCCAGAGCGTCGTGGCATGCACCGGGGCCATCAAGCCGGAAGTGGTGCCGCAGATCAAGCAGATGGGTTTCGTCTCCATCATCAATCTGCGCGAGCCGACTGAGGAGGGCGCAAACATTGAAGGCGAGGGCGTGGCGGCGAAAGCCGTGGGCCTGCGCTACTACAGTATTCCTTTCAACGCCATGAACCCTGATCCTGCCGCGGCGGACAAGTTCCTCGACACGATCATCACGAAGGGCACCGAACCGGCGTTCATTCACTGCGCAGGCGGCGGGCGCGCGGCCACCATGTGGTTCATCAAGCGCACGGTGGTGGATCATTGGGACGTCGATCGCGCCGCGAAGGAAGCCACCGACCTGGGCATGAACAGTCCCAAGCTCAAGCAATTCGCCATCGACTACGCGATGACCCACAAGCGCTAGGGCGGCAGGTCTTTTCGGCTGTCGTCCCGAGGGCTGGCTTTTGCCCGAGGGATCTGCTTTTAAGAAAGCCAAAACGGCAGGTTCCTCGTCGTCCGCCGCGCAACAGCTTTCCGGACGCAACCAACTGATCCTGGCGGACTCCTCGGAATGAGAGGTTTTTGTGCGTGTGCCGCCCTGAATAGCGGCGCTATAAACTGTCGCGGCTAAGGCCGCGCCCCAGTCCAGCTGCCGGTTGCTGCTGGGTCATGCAGTGCAAGGTGCCCAGGCCGAGGACCAGATCGCGCGCCGCAATGCCGATCACTTCGCGATCGGGAAATAGCGCAGCCAGAGTATTGACCGCGGCGCGATCGTTTGCGTCGCTGAACGTGGGAACCAGGACGATTTTATTGGCGATGTAGAAGTTCGCGTAGCTTGCGGGAAGCCGCTGTCCATCGAACCATACCGGCTGCGGCATGGGCAGGGTTTCGATGCGTAGCGGGCGGCCGTCCTGATCTTTCATCTCGCGCAGGCGCGCGAGATTTTCCTGCAACGGCTCGTAGTTGGCCTCGGAGCGATCCGGCTCAGTGACCGTCACCACGGTCGTGCGATTGACGAAGCGCGCCAGATCGTCGACGTGGCCGTGCGTATCGTCACCGGCGATGCCGCGGGCAAGCCAGAGAATATTCGTCGCGCCCAGATAATCGCGGAAAATGGCCTCCCAATCGCGGCGCTCGAAGCCGGGATTTCGCGCCTGCTCGGCGCTGAGCAGGCATTCTTCGGTGGTGAGCAGCGATCCGACGCCGTTGACTTCGATGCTGCCGCCTTCGAGCACAACCGGTCGGCCCTGATACCGCGGCTCCCAGACGGGCATTTTCAGCTTGGGCAGAATGCGCTTCATGGCGGCGTTGTCTTTCTGCCAGTCGTCGTACTTGGCCCAGGCGTTGAAGCGCCACTTCGTGGCGGCGACGCCGGTAGAACCTGGAGTGCCGCCAGCGGCGGCGCATTTTTTAACAAAAATTGTTCCGAAATCGCGGGTCCAGCCGCGATTGGTCGGCGCGATGAAAAAATCCACGGCGGCGAGATCCGCGCCGCTCTTTTGCAAAACGCGGCGCGCGACGCGCTCTTCGGCGCGATCCTGCACCAGAATGCGCACGCGTTCCACGCGCGCCAGATGCCGCACGATATCGGCATAGACCCAGGGAATCGGCGCGAATTTGCCGGGCCAGTCGGTGCGTTCGTGGGGCCACGCGAGCCAGGTGGCTTCGTGCGGCTCCCACTCGGCGGGCATGCGGTAACCGAGCGCTGTGGGCGCAGGCTCGCCACGAGCGGGCGTGCGCCGCACGGGCTCGCGGGGCGCGCGTTCGTGCGGGGCGCGCTCGCGGAGCTGCGGTCCGCGAGGCGCAGAAGCTTTCGTGCTCCGCGATTTCAACCGAGCCACCGCTCGAGCAGCGGCGCGTAAGCGTCGGTGCGGCGATCGCGCAGGAAGGGCCAGTTACGGCGCACTTCCTCCATGCGGCGCAGGTCGCATTCCACGACCAGCGTCTCCTCTTTGTCGGTGGAGGCTTCGGCGATGATCTGCCCGAAAGGATCGGCCACAAACGAAGACCCCCAGAATTCCAAGCCGCTCTCCGGCGGCCCCTCGAAGCCCACGCGGTTCACTGCGGCGACAAAAATCCCGTTGGCGATGGCGTGGGAACGCTGGATCGTGCGCCAGGCGTCGAGCTGCGCCGCGCCGAACTGCGCCTTTTCCGCAGGATGCCAGCCGATGGCCGTGGGATAAAAAAGAATGTTCGCGCCGCGCAGGCTCGAGAGCCGCGCGCCTTCGGGATACCACTGGTCCCAGCAGACCAGCACGCCAATCCTGCCGTAGCGCGTGTCGAAGTTGGGGAAGCCGAGGTCGCCCGGCGTGAAATAGAACTTCTCGTAGTAGAGCGGATCGTCGGGGATGTGCATCTTGCGGTAGAGCCCGAGCAGCGCGCCATCGGCATCGAGCACGGCGGCGGTGTTGTGATAGAGCCCGGCGGCGCGGCGCTCGAAAATCGACGCGATGATAACCACATTCAGCTCGCGCGCGAGCTTGCTGAGCGCCTCGGTAGTTGGCCCGGGAATCGGTTCGGCCAAATCGAAGCGCTCGGCATTTTCTTCGCGACAAAAATATTGAGAACGAAACAGCTCCTCGAGGCAAATGATCTGGCCTCCGCGTTTGGCCGCTTCGCGAACGGCATCGACTGTGCGCGCAAAATTTGCGCCCGGATCGGTGGAACATTTCCGCTGCAGCAGTCCTACCGTCAGCTTCTCGCTCATGAGGGGAATACTACCAGATCAACGGCGCGGATTTTTTGTTTCGGTTGCGACGATGCGGCGGATGCGGCGCAGCACCGCATCGAACATCGCCGGCGTGAGCCGGCCGGTTTGCGTATTTTGCTGGCTGGGGTGATAGCTGGCGAAAAGATGCGGCAGATCGCCGGGCAGCTTGAACTCGGCGCCGTGAGAGAAAATATAAGTGACGCGGGAGGCGAGCAGCCCTTGCTTCACCAGCAGGCGCAGGTAGGTATAAAAAGCGATAGCGCCCAGCGCGAGCACGGCGCGAGGGTGCAGGATCGCCAACTCCTCTTCCAGGTAGCCGGCGCAGTTGCGCAACTCCTCGGGCAGCGGCCGATTATCGGGCGGCGCGCAACGCGCGGCAGCCGAGATATAGGCATCGCGGAGCTTGAGGCCGTCGGTTACATTCGTGGAAGTCGGCTGATTGGCAAATCCGGCGTCGTAGAGCCGGGCATAGAGAAAATCGCCGGAGCGATCGCCGGTGAACATGCGCCCAGTGCGATTGGCGCCGTGCGCGGCGGGCGCGAGGCCGATGATCAGCAGCTTGGCGTGCGCGTCGCCGAAGCCGGGCACCGGCCGTCCCCAGTAGGTCCACTCGCGAAAGGCGCGGCGCTTGGCGCGGGCCACTTCTTCGCGATACTGCACCAGGCGCGGGCATCTGCGGCAGGCCACAACCACTTCGCGCAGATGCGCGAGACGCTGCTCCTGCGATTGGCCGAGGGGGGGTGCGCTCATCCGCAGGCCTTCTCGTGCGCTCGTCTGCGCTCGCTCTTGTCCGCTCGTCTCCGTTCGCTTCTGCGCGGGCGCTTCGCGAGAAAATCGCGCAACACGACGGCCTGATTGCGCTCCTCATCGCGAGCAGAGAAGACGAGCGTGACCACGCCATGTTCGTTTTCCAGTTGCTTGATGCGGGCGGCCACCTCCGACTTATCGCGCAGCTCCTGCCGGTAGCGCTTTTGGAATTCGGGCCAGTGTTTGGGGTGGTGGCCATCGGAAGGCTGTGGGGCTTCGTAAATGCGCTTGATCTGCA
>Ga0137387_10001157_pt1 | contig 12705 bp, 12 predicted proteins | sample SagtaG_3_FD_104909 | JGI IMG/M metagenome (GOLD analysis project Ga0137387, IMG submission 104909) | Vadose zone soil microbial communities from Angelo Coast Range Reserve, California, USA - Sage2_R_115_16 metaG | ecosystem: Environmental > Terrestrial > Soil > Vadose zone > Saprolite | place...
ACTCTGGCGTCGATCTCGAGACGCAGCGCCTCTCGCTCGTCGTCGTCCAAGGGGCCGACCTGGACGCCGACGGCCTCGGCAAAGTCGGCGAAGCGCTCGTCGACGCAGGACAGTCGACCTGCCGCCGCGACCACCGCGGCGAGGTCATCGTCCGCGAGGTCGGGCACGACGAGTCCTTCCAGGATGAAGAAGTTCAGGTTGATCTCGACGAAGCGGCGCGCCTGCCAGTCGAAGGGAAGGCTGTTCATGATGCCCAGGCAGGCCGCCCGGGCACGATGGTCGCTCGGCACGAACGCGAGGTAGGGCGCTTTGTTGGTCAGGAACGTCCGGGGTGGCACGAGACAGGCCCTGACGGTGCGGGAGTCGGTGGCTCGGCTGACATCGCGGAAGGCCACCCTGGCATGGCCGATCTCGTCGAGCACCGCTTGGTGGCGGACGGCCACCGGCAGCTCGCCAGCGAGCATCGAGCCTCCACCCGGCCGCGGCTTGCGCACCTTGGCCCTTACCTTCTCGTTGTCCGGGCACGGCCGAGCCCCGGCGCCGTGCGGGTCGTACTGCTCGAAGCTCTCACCCTTCCACAGCTCCCAACCACGGGTCGCCCCTTGCCAGAGCCGGCGGTCATTGGTCTCGTGCAGCTCAGCCACCGGGAAGCAGCGCCAGTCGCCCGACGACCCATGCGGGAACGGGGACCCGTGACGCAGCTTGGCAAGCAGGTCAGCTTCCCCTTGGCTGCGCAGCAGCGGTACGGTCCACCCTGGGCCGAACGCCTTCTGCGGCAGGGCCAGACCAGGAGAGTTGGCTTGACGCTCCCACTCCACGAGCGAGGTGGCTGTCCCTGCCACCCGAGTTCGATGGTTCACGGATGGCGCCACCCGTTGCGCGCTGACCAGGGCGATCGTATAGCGGGGTTCAGAGTCGAAGGCCCAGCGCCCGGTGTTGAGCAGGAAGTCGACTCGTCGACAGGTGCCTTCCTCGAACAGCCAGCGCCGGAAGCCTTCCGAGCCGTCGGCAGCGAAGGCGCTGCGTGGCAGGACGACCCCGAGTACGCCCTGGTCACGAAGCAATCCGCGATACCGCTGGCAGAAGAACTTGTAGAGGTCGGGGTCCCCAGGCATGGGCTGATATTCCCCGGCCGGGAAGTAACCCCGTTCGAGCACGGCGCGGGCCTGCTCGGTGGCCAGACGGTTGACGAGGCCCGGTCGTTCCTCGATGAGCCGCTCGGTCGCGATGGCTCGCTCCGGTTCGGGAAGGCTGCGCAACCCTGGGGCGAACAGGCCATAGAAGCCGAGGGCCTCGACCGTGACCTCTTCCCAGGGTGGGTTGCCGATCACCGCGTCGAACCCGGGACGGGCACGGGAGAAGACCCTGGGAAAGGCCAACGGCCAGTGCAGGAAACGGTACCGCCGGCCCGCCCCAAGCGCGTCTCCCACGAGTCCGTTGGTCCGGCCGTCGAGGATTTCCGGACCGTGCAGCTCGACCTCACCGCGGGCTCCTGTGACACCGAACGGCTCGGCGGTCCACAGGTCGAACAGGCGCTCCAACGAAGCCGTCACCCGGTGCCCCTCGAGATCGGCGGCCTCGCTTGCCTCGACCTCGTCGGGCGTGCGGTCGCCGCTCTCCGCGACGCGAGCGACGGCCTCGGCGGCGCGGGCCAGCGCCTCGGCGAGCGCCTCGTCCAGGTAGGACACCTGGCCAGTCGTGCCCGAGCGGCGAAGGGCCTCCGGCCGCATGACCCCCACCAGCGAATCGCCCACGACGACGTTGCGGCCGAGATAGGCGAGCGACAGGCCGGGGACGAAGGAGGCGAGCCACAGTGAGAGCTTGGCCACCTCCGCGCCCATGGCGCTCACGTCCACCCCGAACACGCAGCGCTTGAGCACCAGCCGGCGCAGCAGCGCGACGTCCTCGATGGGCACACCATGGGTCGCGCCGGCGCGCATCCGCTCGATCGTGGCGCGGACTGGGGGGAGGGGGGTGCCGGCCAGGAAGCGGACCACGAGGTCAGCCAACTCGTTCACCACCACGACGAGGAAGTGCGCGCTCCCGCAGGCCGGGTCCAGTACGGCGAAGTCGAACAGCTCGGCCGCCGCCACGTCAGGGTCGGTTCCGGCCGTGCCGGCCACTCGGTCGAGATGCGACCGAAAGGTGGGCACGACTGTCTGCCGGACGAGATGGCGGACCAGCTCGGAGCGGGTGTAGTAGACGCCGCCGCCCTTGCGGCCGCCCTCGTGCGTCTGCCACAGGAGGTCGCCTGCCTCGACGTCGGCCGCCTCCCCCTTGGCCGCTCTGACATAACGGTCGGCCCGTGGGTCGTAGCGGAGCGGTGCGTCGGCCAGCGAGAGCCGGAGGGAGAGCAGCCCCTCGTAGATGTGACCGAGATGCCCGATCTCCAGGGTCGAGTAGTCGATGCCCGTACCGGACTCAGGCTCGAGCCCCATGCCACTCAGGATCGCGCCCATGTCAGGGTCTGCAAGCGACGCCCGCTCGAGGGTTGCCGCCCCGTCGAAGCCGGCGGCGGCGAAGAGTGCGCCGTTGTAGGCTGGGACGCCCCACGCCGGGTTGCCATTGCGCATGGCCTTCACCAGCAGCGTGAACTGGTCCCACAGCGTCGTCGAGCGGCCGCTCAGGCGGTCCTGAGACTCGGCTGCCTCCTCGACGAGGTGGGAGAGGGACGCCTGCCGGTAGGAGCGGTTGTCCATGGGGAGATAGCCCGCACCCTCTGCATACAAGAGGAAGAGCGCCCGGAACACGAGAGCGAGCGCGGCGTGCTCCAGCTCCTGGCGGATGTCGTCGTCCGCCAGGTCTCGCCCCTGTCGCACCGCCCAGCGCCCGAGCGCGCGCCCCAGCTTCGGGAGCACACTCTGCCGGATCATCTCGTCCAGTCGACGTCGAAGCCCGGCGCCGAAGACCCGCGCCTCCTCCTGCAAGGCAGCGAAGCGGCCGTCGGCGAGGAACTCGGGCCCGAGCAGGGCGAGGAAGGGCCGGTCCTCCTCCCGAAGGGCACCGGCGTCGACATCGAGGTAGCGGGCGGCGGAAGAGCCCAGCGCGGGATCGGCCTCGAAGAGCCGGAGCCGGCTCCCGCTCCCGTGTGCGAGAACTCCGAACGGTGCGCCGTCGGACTGGCAGTCGTTGAGCAGCAGGCCTTCTGGGGGACGTCCGTCCTCGTCCAAGCGGGCGAACTCGGCCGGGTCTGCCTTGAGGTGGACGACGATGACCGGCCGTCCCTCGAACCGAGCGAGGTAGCCTCGATGCCGACGGCGCTCCAGCTCATAGCCAAGGCCGGTGAGAACGGCCCTCCAGTCGGCATCCCGGCCGATCGCCTTCGTCGTCTCCATGGCCTCGCCCCAGCGGGCGGGATCGCCCCGCAGGCGCACGTCGAGCGTGTGGAGCGTGAGCAGCTCGCGAAGCTTGAGCCCTGGGATCCCGGCCTGGTCGAGCCGATCCAGCTCCGTGGCCAGCTCGCGGATCGCCTCGAGGCGCGGACGGATGGAGATGCGCTGAAGGACGTCGGCCAGAGCACTCGTCTGGATGGACCGAACCGGCCCGGCAGCGTCGACGACGCCGAGAGCAAGCACGGAATCCGGACGTTCGGGGTCCGCGGCGACGAGGAGCAACGGGGTGGCGCCGCTACCGCGGCGGGCACGCCACGTCCTACGCAGGGCTTGCTCCGCAGCGGTCCCAGTCGTCGTCATCTCGATGCCGGCGACCATCGCCGCGCCGGTCATGGGCGGGTTGGCCGGAACGGGCCGGGCGCCGGGTAGTGCGGCGACGTACGAGAGCAGCTCGTCGATGGTCATGGGCAGCAGGATGGGTCGCGCATGCAGGCACCATAACAGTGGTGGGCGGGGGGACACGAGCATGCGAGGCCGCTCCTGCGCAGTCGATCGGTGGTTGGGGACGATCAGGACCCGAGCAGCCGGAATCTGCCAGAGAGCGAGCGCTCGGCGCCCGGTCCGTCCACAGCCCATGTCGGCCCGAAGCCTCGACCGGCGGCCGAGCTGGTCGGGTACACTCGCGGACGGCGTGACGATGGAGCGTGCGGCCGGCACCGGGCGCACCTGTGAGGAGGCAGTGGTGGACGTGGCAGCGGCCCTGTGGGGCGGGATCGTCGGAGCGATCGTTGCGATCACCGTGTACGCCGGGTTCCTCGGCCTGCGGCTGACACGGCTGGACCTGCTCAGGTTCGAGGGCGGCCTGCTGGCGCAGGACCGCACCCCGATGGTCTACGTCTACGGCGTCGTGGTCCACGTCGCCCTCGGCGCGCTGCTCGCCGTGGTGTACCGGCTCGTGTTCCTGCAGATCCACTCGGCCGCCTTCGCCGGCTGGGGCGCGCTGCTCGGCCTGGCCCAGGGCGTGATCCTCCTGCTCGCCCTGCCCCTGCTCGGCATGGCGAACCGCAACGTGCGGGCGGACTACGAACCCAGGCCGGGGCTGGCCGGCCTCGGGTACGGGCGCCTCACGCCGGTCGCCGTCCTCGTCGCCTCGGCGGTGTTCGGCGTCTGGGTCGGCATCTTCCTGCTCCCTTGATGGCCGCCGCGTACGCCCCTCCGACCGCGCTCGTCCTCGCGGGCCAGACCCGGCGCAACGAGCGCGCCTACCGCCAGGTCGTCGCCGTCTTCGCGGCCGCCCTCGGGATTCTCGGCCTCGCCGTCGGGCTGCTCCTCGGCGTGGCCGGCCTCGGCCTCGGCCTCGGCCTTGCCGTCGCCGTCCTCGCCGTCGGGTTCGCGCCAGGGCTCGGCGAGCGCCTCGCGCTCACCCGGTCGCACGCCGAGCCGGCCGACCCGGGCCGCCAGCCCCGCCTCTTCAACCTCGTGGAGGGCCTGTGCGAGTCGGCCGGGCTGCCGGTGCCCCGGCTCTACGTCGTCGACTCGGGCGCCGCCAACGCCTTCGCGGTCGGCCGCGGCGCGGCCCGGAGCGCCCTGGTGGTCACGAGCGGGCTCCTCGCCGCCCTCAACCGGGTGGAGCTCGAAGGAGTGCTCGCCCACGAGCTCGCCCACGTCGAGAGCCGCGCGACCCGGCTCAGCACCGTGGCCGTGGTGCTCGGCGGGGCGCCCGGCCTGCTCAGGGAGGCACGCCGCCGTGGCGGCAGCCCGCTGCTGGGCGCCGCCGCCATCCTGCTCGCACCGCTCGCGCCGCTCATGCGGCTCGCCACCCCGGCCAGGCGCGAGCTCGACGCCGACGAGATCGGCGCCTACCTCACCCGCTACCCGCCCGGGCTGATCAGCGCCCTCCGCAAGCTCGCCGCGGGCGCGGAGCCCGGCCAGCTCGGCGGCACCGCGCTCGACCACCTGTGGATCGTGGCGCCCGACCCCGCCCCTCGCGACGCCACGGCGCTGGCGCGGACGTACCGGACCCACCCGCCGCTCGACGAGCGGATCGCGGCCCTCCGCGAGCTGTGAGGGCGGACCCGGGCCGCGTTGATGCGCCGGTCGGGCTGGCGTAGCCTGAGTGGTGCGGCATGCCCGCCCCCTGACCACCCTGAGCAGAGAAACCCTGAGCAGAGAAACAGCCGGCCGGGCCGAGCGCGGCCAGGCGGAGGAGCGCCCGAGCATGGACTCGACCGACCACGTCACCGGGAGCGCGCGGGTCAAGCGCGGCCTGGCCGAGATGCTGAAGGGCGGCGTCATCATGGACGTCGTCACCGCCGACCAGGCCAGGATCGCCGAGGACGCCGGGGCCGTCGCGGTCATGGCGCTCGAGCGGGTGCCCGCGGACATCCGGGCGCAGGGGGGCGTCGCCCGCATGAGCGACCCCGAGCTGATCGACCAGATCATGGACGCCGTCTCGGTCCCGGTGATGGCCAAGGCCCGCATCGGCCACTTCGTCGAGGCCCAGGTCCTCCAGGCGCTGGGGGTCGACTACGTCGACGAGTCGGAGGTCCTCTCGCCCGCCGACGAGGCCAACCACGTCGACAAGTGGGCGTTCACGGTGCCGTTCGTCTGCGGCGCGACGAACCTGGGCGAGGCGCTGCGCCGGCTTGCCGAGGGGGCGGCCATGATCCGCTCCAAGGGCGAGGCGGGCACCGGCAACGTGATCGAGGCGGTCCGGCACATGCGGGCGATCCGCGGCGGCATCCGCCGCCTCGCCGGCCTCGCGAGCGACGAGCTGTACGCCGCCGCCAAGGAGCTCGAGGCCCCCTACGAGCTCGTCGCCGAGGTCGCCCGCGAGGGCCGCCTGCCCGTCGTGCTGTTCACCGCCGGCGGCATCGCCACCCCGGCCGACGCGGCGCTGATGATGCAGCTCGGGGCGGACGGGGTGTTCGTCGGCTCGGGCATCTTCAAGTCGGGCGACCCCGCCAGGCGCGCCAGGGCGATCGTCGAGGCCACCACCTTCCACTCCGACCCCGAGGTCGTCGCCAAGGTGTCCCGCGGGCTGGGGGAGCCGATGGTGGGCATCTCCAGCCTGTCCGAGGGCGAGCGGCTGGCCGGCCGCGGCTGGTAGCCCGTGGCGCGCCAGCCCGTGATCGGCGTCCTGGCCTACCAGGGCGACGTCCGCGAGCACCTCGCCGCCCTCGCCGCGGTCGGGGCCGGGACGCTCGAGGTCCGCACGCCCGCCGACCTCGAGCGGGCCGACGGCCTGGTGGTGCCGGGGGGCTAGTCCACCGTGATCGGCAAGCTGGCCTCCTGGCACGGGCTGCTCGAGCCGCTGCGCGAGCGGGCGCGGGCCGGCTTCCCGGTGTTCGGCACCTGCGCCGGGATGATCTTCCTGGCCCGCGAGGTCGAGGGGCCGCCCCAGCACCTGCTCGGGGTCATGGACGTGCGGGTGCGCCGCAACGCGTTCGGCCGCCAGGTCGCCTCGTTCGAGTCCGAGTTCGATGTCAAGGGCCTGGACGGCGGTCCGGTGTCGGCCGTGTTCATCCGGGCTCCCTGGATCTCCGGGCAGGGGCCGGCGGTCGAGGTGCTGGCGGAGGTCGACGGCCGCGTCGTCGCCGCGCGCGAGGGCAACCTCCTCGCGACCTCCTTCCATCCCGAGCTGGCCGGCGAGCACCGGTTCCACCGCTGGTTCGCCGACCTGGTCCGCGACGCGCACCGATAGCCGCCGGACGGGCCGGGGGCCAGGCCTTGGACGACCCGAAGGGAGCAGGCATGTCCGGCCACTCGAAGTGGGCCACGATCAAGCACCAGAAGGGCGCCAAGGACGCCAAGCGGGGCAAGCTGTTCGCCCGGCTGATCCGCGGCATCGAGGTGGCCGCCCGCGTCGGCGGCGGCAACCCGGAGGGCAACCCGACGCTGGCCGACGCGATCCAGAAGGCCAGGGACAACTCGGTCCCGAACGACACGATCGACCGGGCGGTCAAGCGCGGCGCGGGCGAGGCCGGCGGCCTGGCGCCCGACCTGGTCACCTACGAGGGCTACGCCCCAGGCGGCGTCGCCGTGCTCGTCGAGGCGCTGACCGACAACCGCAACCGCGCCGCCGCCGACATCCGCCACGCCTTCTCCAAGGCCGGGGGCAGCCTCGCGGAGGCCGGCAGCGTCGCCTACCTGTTCACCCGCAAGGGAGAGCTGTACGTGGCCGGCGCCGCGGGCGCCGCGGACCAGGGCGCCGCGGACCAGGGCGCCGCGGACCGGGTCGCCGCGGACCGGATCGAGGATCGGGTCATGGAGGTCGCCCTCGAGGCGGGCGCGGAGGACGTCGAGGCGACGGGCGACGGCTTCAGGGTCACCACCGCCCCCGGGGACCTGCGGGCCGTCCGGGCCGCGTTCGACACGGCGGGCATCCTCTACGACTCGGCCGAGGTGACCATGGTGCCGAGCGTGTCGGTGCCCCTCGAGCGCGGCGTCGCGGTCAAGGTGCTGCGCCTGCTCGACGCGCTCGAGGACCTCGACGACGTCCAGGACGTCTACGCGAACTTCGACATACCCGACGCCGTCATGGCCGAGGTGGGCTGACCGTCGGGGGCGGGGCGTCGCCTCAGATGCGGCGGCGCCTCACGAGGAACATGACCAGGGCGATGATGGCGAGCACGATGAGAATCAGGAGCAGCGTCCTCATGAGAGCCTCCCTTGCCGTCGGACAGGTCCGGATCGTACCAGTGTGCTTGTACCCTTCTGGGCCGCTCCGCTAACGGCCGCCGTCGAGGGCATGGTTGAGCCCGCTGGCGGGAACCGGTAGGCTGCCCTCCAAACACCTGTTCGAGCTGGGAGGCTGGCCGGGATGCGGGTGGTCGGGGTCGACCCTGGGCTCGGCCGTTGCGGGTATGCGGTGCTCGACTCGGCCGCCGGGCCGCTCGCGGCGGTCGCCTACGGCACCATCGCCACCCGAGGCGGCCAGGTCGCGCCAAGGCTGGCCGAGCTGGCCGAGCGGTTCCGCCTCGTCGTGGCGGAGACGCGGCCGGACTGCCTGGCGATCGAGCGCCTGTTCGTCAACGCCAACGTGCGCACCGCCATGACCGTCGGCCAGGCGTCCGGGGTCGTCCTGCTGGTGGCCGCCGAGCGGGGGCTGCCGGTCGCGTCGTACACGCCGTCGCAGGTCAAGCGGGCGGTGACCGGCACGGGCACGGCACCCAAGGAGCAGGTCGGCTACATGGTCCGGGCCGCCCTCGGCCTCGCGGCCACCCCGACCCCGGCCGACACCGCCGACGCGATCGCGGTGGCCCTCTGCCACCTCCAGCACATGGGGATGGCGGCCCACGGCGGCCGGGCGGCCACGGCCATCGGGCCGGCGGCGGCCGCCGACTGGCTCGCCCGCGCCGCCCCGACCTCGCCCGGGCTCCGGCCCGCCGGGCCGCCGCGCCCCGCCCGGCCCGCCGGGCGGGGCGTGGGGCGGCTCCCCGGGCCGAACGGGAGGCGGCCATGATCGCGAGCCTGCGCGGCCGCCTCGCCGAGCTCCTGCCCGACGGGGCGGTGGTCGAGGTCGGCGGCGTCGGCTACAAGGTCTTCCTCACCCCGAAGGCGCTCGCCTCGCTGCACCGTGGCGCCGACGTGCTCGTGCACACGGTCACCTACGTCCGCGAGGACGCCCTCGCGCTGTACGGGTTCGTGACCGGCGACGAGCGGCGCGCCTTCGAGCAGCTCCTCGGCGCCTCCGGGGTCGGCCCCAAGCTCGCCCTGGCCATCCTCTCGGTGCACTCCCCGGACGCGCTGCGGCGCGCGCTGACCGCCGGTGACGCCGACGCCCTCACCCTCGTGCCCGGGGTCGGCCGGAAGGGCGCGGCGCGCCTCATCCTCGAGCTCAGGGGCAGGCTCGGCGGCGGCGAGCCCGAGGTGCCGGCCGACGACGGCACCCGGCCGGCCTACGCCGAGGTGAGGGAGGCGCTCGGCGCGCTCGGCTACGGGCCCGCCGAGGTCAAGGTCGCGCTCGAGGCGCTGCCCGCCGACGCCGGCGAGCTGCCCACCGAGGAGCTCCTCCGCCTGGCCCTGCGCGCCCTGGCCGGGCCCGCCGCCCGCGGTGCCCGCTGATGACGGACATCCTGGCGCCCCAGGCGATGCCCGGCGAGGGCGCCGGCGAGGGCAGCCTCCGCCCGCGCCGGCTCGCCGAGTTCGTCGGGCAGGCGCGGACCCGCGAGCAGCTCGGCATCGTGCTCGAGTCGGCCCGCCGGCGCGGGCTGCCCCCCGACCACCTGCTGTTCTCCGGGCCGCCGGGCCTCGGCAAGACGAGCCTGGCCACGATCGTCGCCGCCGAGCTGGAGGTCGGCTTCCGGATCACGTCCGGCCCGGCCCTCGAGCGGGCCGGCGACCTCGCCGCGATCCTCACCGGCCTGGAAGCGGACGACGTGCTCTTCGTCGACGAGGTGCACCGGCTGCCCAGGGCGGTCGAGGAGGTCCTCTACCCGGCGATGGAGGACTTCCAGATCGACGTGGTCCTCGGCAAGGGGCCGGGGGCGCGCAGCCTCCGCCTCGACCTGCCCCGGTTCACGCTCGTCGGCGCGACGACCAGGACCGGCCTGATCACCTCGCCGCTGCGTGACCGGTTCGGCTTCTCCGCCCGCCTCGACCTCTACCGGCCCGAGGAGCTGCAGGCCATCGTGACCCGGTCCGCGGGCATCCTCGGGGTCCGGGTCGACGCCGCCGGGGCCGCCGTGCTCGCCCGCCGCTCCCGGGGGACCCCCAGGATCGCGAACCGGCTGCTCCGCCGGGTCCGCGACTACGCCGAGGTGAAGGGGGAGGGCCACGTCGACGAGGAGATCGCGGCCCGGGCCCTCGAGCTGTTCGAGGTCGACCCGCTCGGGCTCGACAAGCTCGACCTCGCGCTCCTGCGCGTGCTCTGCGAGCGCTTCGCGGGCACGCCGGTCGGCCTCACCACCCTGGCCGTCTCGGTCGGGGAGGAGCCGGACACGATCGAGGACGTGGCCGAGCCCTTCCTGCTCCAGCTCGGCTTCCTCCAGCGGACGCCGCGGGGCAGGGTCGCCACGGCGGCGGCGTTCGCCCACCTCAGCCTGCCGGCGCCCACGGGGACCCAGGCCGCACCGGGGGGGTCGCTGTTCGACGGACCGGTGCCGGGCTGACCGCCGGCCGTCGGGTGGCGCCCGGCCCGGTCAGCCCAGGGCCGCGTCGATCTCGCCGAGGACGGCGTCGGCCGCCTCGAGCAGGCGCGACTCGTCGATCACGGTCGCGGTGACGTCGGGGCCCTCCGGTCCTGCCCGGCGAGCACCCGCGCGCCCCGTGAGCTGGACCCGCACCGCCATCGTGACCCTCCCGTTCGTCGGTCCCCCTGCCCGCCCTCTCGTTCGGCGGGGCCACAGGGACGGAAAGCACGTCAAGGGACCATCTTGAGCATAGTTCTATCGGGCTAGCCCCCCCGGGTGCAAGCGGCGCACGAGCGTGCACCGAAGTGCCTGCTCAGGACGGGTGCGGGAAGGGCGGGGCCAGTTGACCGCATACGGAGGCCGCGCCTAGGATGGCCGCTGCGCCGTGGCCTGGATGGCCGCGGACAGTCGTCATGCCGCGCCACGGAGGTTCCTTCCTACGGGTACTCCTCCGGCGGCGCGCCGGCCCGGGAACGACCCGGGCTACTCGGAGGTCCTCACGCCATGGCAAACGGTGGTGCGCAGTTCATCATCCTTGCGTTGATGTTCGCGTTCTTCTACTTCCTGCTCATCCGCCCCCAGCGCAGGCGCATGCAGGCGCAGCAGTCGCTGCAACGCTCCCTGCAGCTCGGGGACGAGATCGTCACCATCGGGGGCTTCCACGGCCTCATCCGCCGCTTCGACGGCGACGTCGTCACGATCGAGCTGTCGCCAGGCAACGAGGCGCGCATCAACCGGGCCGCGATCGCCCGCCGGGTCGAGCCCGAGCTGCCCGAGACCACCGCCGACGACGGGGAGCTCGAGGCGATCGACGAGGACGAGGCCGAGGCGATCGAGGCCGACCGTCCTGACGAGGATCGCGAGGGGCGCACCGAGCGATGAGCATGGCCGACCGCCGCCCGGCGAGCGCCACGCTGCCGCTCCTGGACCAGGTGGCCGGGAACAAGGTCATCCAGACCTACGTCGCCCTCGCGGACCAGTTCACCGGCCAGCTCGGCTTCACCGAGCACGGGTTCCGGCACGCCAACCTGGTCGCCCGCATCGCCCACAACATCCTGGCCCGGCTCGGCTACGGCCCGCACGTGGCCGAGCTGGCCGCCGTGGCCGGCTACCTCCACGACGTGGGCAACGTGATCAGCCGCCACAACCACCCGCAGACCTCGGCGCTGATCGCCCTGCCGATCCTGACCGAGATGGGCATGGCGACCGAGGACATCGGCCTCGTCGTCAGCGCGATCGGCAACCACGAGGAGGAGCTCGGCCACGCCGTCTCCCCGGTGTCGGCCGCGGTGAACATCGCCGACAAGTCCGACGTGCACCGTTCCCGGGTACGCAAGGACGCGCAGGTCGAGTTCGACATCCACGACCGGGTCAACTTCTCGACCAGGCACTCGTTCGTCCGGGTCGACGCCGACCAGAAGACGGTGACCCTCGAGCTCGACATCGACACCGCCGTCTCCGACATCCTGGAGTACTTCGAGATCTTCCTGACCCGCATGATGATGTGCCGGCGGGCGGCGGAGGGCCTCGGCTGCAAGTTCCTCATGACCGTCAACGGCAGCTCGCTGCTCTAAGCTCGTTGCTCGACAGCTCTAGAAGGAGAACCGCGTCCCGATGCCAGCAACCCGTCGACTGGTGATCCCCCTCCTCGTCGTGCTCGCGCTCGTCGCGGTGCTCTGGGGGGTGATCGCCGCCCAGCACATCCGGCCCCGGCTCGGGCTGGACCTGCGCGGCGGCACCAGCGTCACCTTCAAGCCCATCAGCCCGAACGGCAGCCCGCCCACCAAGGAGCAGCTCGACACCACGATCGACATCGTGCGCAACCGGGTGAACTCCAAGGGCGTGGCCGAGGCCGAGGTCAACCTCGAGGGTGGCAACCTCGTCGTGTCGATCCCCGACGTGAGGAACCCCGACGAGGTCATCAAGGCGGTGGGCACGACCGCCCAGCTCCGGTTCCGGCCCGTGCTCGCGGCCGTCCAGGCCAGCCAGCCCGAGTACAAGAAGGCGCCGTACGCCGCCGTCGACTGCGCCAGGCCGGAGACCTGGGTCGACAAGACCGACAAGGACACCGTGCTCTGCGTCCGGGACACCGGCGAGGACACGCCGAACGCCAACGCGGTGAAGCTGCTGCTCGGCCCGGTCGCCCTCGGGGGCACCGACATCTCGTCCGCCAGGGCCCAGCTGCAGAGCTCGGGGCAGAACGGCGTCACCACCGGCCAGTGGCAGACCGCCCTGTCGCT
>Ga0137387_10001161_pt1 | contig 12695 bp, 22 predicted proteins | sample SagtaG_3_FD_104909 | JGI IMG/M metagenome (GOLD analysis project Ga0137387, IMG submission 104909) | Vadose zone soil microbial communities from Angelo Coast Range Reserve, California, USA - Sage2_R_115_16 metaG | ecosystem: Environmental > Terrestrial > Soil > Vadose zone > Saprolite | place...
AGGGGCGGGTGGGATGTGCTTATTGAAACGGTAGAGGAATCGGGCAAGATCATTCTTGAGAGGCCTAGCCTCTACCAATACAAACAAAAGAGGGATGTAAAAGCCAAATAGCCCCTCGCTGCAATCCAGCCAGCGCATGACCTCATCGCCATGCGCTTTTTGCTGTTCTCTTGCAAGTCCGGCCACTTTGGGCTATACTTGCACTAAAGCGTTCTTGTGTGGAGAGTCGCCCATGTTGTGTTCAGAAACCGATAGCCATATACCAGCCGTCAAGATCGGATTACCTATTGACCTGGCGAAAGATATTAGCTATTGGCTCGAAGCCATCAAGCAGGTTGGCGGCAATGCTGACTTGACGCTCCACGTGCGCGGCGGCAACGTCGAGGAATTTGAAACGCTCATCAAGCAGCGCAGGCAACGCAAGAAAAGCGCATAGTTCCCGCTCGGGTTTGAAACATTCTTTCTAGCAAGCGTCCCGTTAGGGACTGGGTTTAGCCGTTCCCGTCAAAACGGCTCTCACGTGTCGATGAGCACTCTTCGGAGTAGCAGACGCTAACAGTCTTCGGATTGTTAGCGTTTTTTTGTTGGATTGTTGCCATGACGATACACCAGTTCAAGCAGCGCACGCCGCCAGTACGCATCGATCACTTCCATGTGACGCAGCAACTCGGCTTCGCTCCCATCCTGCATTGCTGGTGTGGCGCAACGCTCGACATGGGACTGAACCATAAAGGCGCGCAACGCAAGTTTGCCGAGGCACATGAAGAGTGCAAGCCACCTGAAAAAGTACCCGGTATGATGAGTCTTTGATAACCATACTTATCTTGAAGACGGGCCTGAATTGGTTATACAGGCCAATCGGGTTTTTGGGCATTTTGGCATGTATAACCAATACGTTATACATCACATGATAAAACGTTTAAAAAGGGTAGTAGAGGTAACAAGCAGGCGGTGTCAAGCACCCCATGACAGAAGTCAGGGGCTTGCAGTAACCTTTAACCGAACTGACAATTGTTCTGGCAGTTCTCAAGTCCCACAATGGGCCTCTTGACGTGGCCCGTTGATAGCTGGCCCAACATTTTTACCTGATAAGGCCATAAGTTATCAGAACCCGTATGTTGCTAAAGTGCAAACCGTTGCTCCCCGCTATCAGGGAGTGTCTAAGCTATATACCTATTCTTTTTGTACAACGGAAAAGCGGAAGTGAATGTGTACGACATGCTCTGGTTTCTCGCACTCTCACAACTGCTGTTCTACCTGTGGCAGACCTGGCTGATTATGCTCAGTGTTGCGACTCTGCTCATCGTCCTGTATATCGTTGCTCTTGTGCTCATTGCGAAGAGGTACCGCCGATGCATCGTTTTGAACGCATATTCTATGCCGTGTGTGGAGTCATCCTGGTATCATGGATACTCGGGTTTGGCCTGTGGCTCATGCTCGCACCGTATCCGGCTATCCTCTATCCATAGGAGGTGACCTTGAAGACAGACAAACCGACGCCCATCCCGAAACGCGCGCATGCACCGAAAAGCGAACCTAAGCCCCTGGTATTCCCTCAACCTAATAGATATGTCGATGTTGCTCCACCCTTAGCAGGCGAAGAGTTGCGTACCTTCGTGGAAGCATGCGTTGCTCAGGCTCTCTATACGTTCGCTGAACGGCAAGCACGCGCATTGTACAAGGTCGTGATAGATTGGCCTATCGCTGAAATCATGACCATGGGCGAAGAGCAGTTCATCGCGTTGTACCGCTCAGTGTTGGAGGCTGAATGATTGAAGTGAGTGCAGCACTGCTTCTCATCGGTTTCGGGGCCTTTCTCATGCTGTGCGGCATCATTGCAGGCTGTGTGATTGATATGCGCTATCTCAATCGTAAGTTGCTCAAGCCTGTCCCTAAAGCTGCGCCCATCACACAGCAGATACCAGCCGTGAAACCATGATCAAGCCAGATGCAAAACTCAGCATACGTTTGCTTTCTCTTGAGGATATCCAGGTGAAAGAATGCCAAGAGCGTTATCTTGCACGCCTTGAACACTACATGGCGCTCATGCATGATCATCCCGATGAATACGCTGGCATCCTGGCCGTTACGCCGAGTCATACACATCCTGGCATGTATACCTTGCTCGATGGCCATACACGCTTCTGTGCGTCCATCATGACGGGCAGGTTAGGCGCTTTGTGTGTGATTGTGGAGGATGCATGAGCGAGAATCCTGATTGGGAATCCATTCACACGAAATATGAGCAAGGGGCTTCCTTGCGTGATATTGTCCGAGAGCATGGCAGTTCCATTGCAACCATTAGCAGATGTGCCAGGCATGAGGGTTGGGTTCGTCCCATCACACCACTTGAAACACGCAAAGTGAAACATGAAACGCCAATGCCCCTACACGTTTCAAGTGATGCTCTCAGCATTGCGCGTATCGGTTTGCATCAACTTGCTCAACATCTACAAACTGACGATCTCCTCACGATTGCCTCACACAAGTCGCTTGCTGATGCTCTGTCTCAATACGTCAAGGTGCTTCTCACTGCCCCACAAGAGGCTGAAACAAGAGAGGGCTTGCTCATTCCGCTTGAGGGGATTTCAGACTATACCCGCCGCGAGATACGACGCTTATTGCTCGAAGACTCGGAGCAACAACGGGAGGCGAGCTGATGGTAGTAGCGGTCAAGCGGCTTTCGCCAATAGAAGAGATCGATGCCTACGAGATGAAGCAGGACTTCAGACTCTTTGCGCAAGGCGCGTGGAAAGTCATTGAGCCAGGCACGCCGCTCTTGTGGAACTGGCATCTTGACGTGATTTGCGACCACCTGCAGGCGGTGTTCGAGCGACGCATCAAACGTTTAGCGATCACGATTGCACCAGGCCATGCCAAATCTTCATTCATCTCCGTCTTGTTCCCCATATGGTGCTGGATTAACGATCCGTTTAGCAGATGGTTATGCGCTTCGCACTCCCTTGATCTAGCAGTACGTGACAACAAATACCGCCGTGACCTCATTGAGTCGGATTGGTTTCAAGAGCGATACGGGCATCTCTTCAAACTTTCCACAGGCCAGAACATCAAGAGCTTCTTTCAGAACAACAAACGCGGCTATTGTATGGCTGTGGCTGTACGCTCATCAGCTACAGGCAAACGCGCTTCTCATCTCTTGATCGATGACCCCAATAACGCTATGGCTGGTCGTGCCGATATCGAAGCGACGAAGGAATGGTTTGGTAAAACCTGGATGAGCCGGTTGAACGATCAGGAGAACGGGCCGATGATTATTGTCGGGCAGCGCCTGGATGAAGATGATCTGATCGGGCATATTCTCAAGCAAGGTTGGGAGCATGTAGACCTGCCGGAAGAATATGAACCTGCACGCGCTCAGACTACTTCACTCGGTGCCTACGATGTTCGTACAGAAGAGGGTGAACTACTCTGGCCTGAGAAGTTCCCGCGGGAAGTCTTAGACAAGCTCAAACGTGCATTAGGCCCGCTGCACTACTCAGCACAGTATCAGCAAGCGCCTATTCCCTACGGCGGATTTATCTACAGAGAGAAAGACCGCCGTTGGTTTACGATAGACCACACAACACAATCCTACCTGCTCGAAACGCCGCGAGGCCGTGTCACCGTCCCTATCACCGATTGTTGGAACTTAGCGGTGATTGACCTGGCCGTTTCCACCAAGAACACCGCTGACTTCTTCCTCATGGAAACCTGGGCCATCACACCGTACAAGGATGCACTCCTGCTCCACGCCTTGCATGAACACCTGGACTTTCCAGAGCAGCAACAACAGATACCCTTGATATTCCAACGCTTCCACCATAGCATCATCGCCGTGGAGAAAGTCGGCTACCAACTGGCAATGATACAATATCTCATTAGCCTGGGCCTGCCGATCAAACCGTTTCAACCACAGACCGATAAGATCACCCGTTCCACTACGGGTAGCATCCTCTATTCCAACGGCAAGGTCTACCACAACAAGAACATGGAGGGCATCGAGGAGGCAGAGAAAGAGCTGTTCAGCTTCCCCAAAGCGCCACACGATGAATACCCCGATTGCCATGCAATGATGGCGTTCGTGATTAGCACGTATGGCAGACCAGGCTTGCTTGACCTGGCCAGCGATGATGAAGAGGCACTCGACACCACCCTTAGCATTGAGCAGTTGAAAGTAGCTGAGGCTATCACCGAAGAACAACGTCAGGCAGCCGAGGAAGAAGCCAAAGTGCAAGAGCAAAAACTGTTCAAGCGTGGCCCGCAAGTCGATCCGTTCGAGTGGGCCATGTCTCATGAGGGAGGATGGAGCGAATGACTAGACGCCGTAACCGCTCACAACCAACACAACAACAAAAGGCCGATCCCAACATACAGGTCGTGGTCGCGCAACAAGGCGTGGCGACACCCGCCACGATGCCACGACATACCCGCGCGTACATTCAGGAGGGCTATAGGGGCAACAAGACGGTGTTCCGCGTGGTGGGACACATCGCCAGGGCCGGTGCTGGTATCAAGTGGAAGCACTACACCGATGAGACGAAGAAGCGCGAGATGCCCAACTCTGACCTGCTGCAACTCTGGAATACACCCGCGCCAAAGACAGCAGGAACGGCCTTCCGTGAAGCCATGATCGCCTACTACTGCATGACGGGCAATAACTACCTGCTCGGCATCAATGCGAACATGAACCCATCAGGCAAGTTTGACGAACTGTACAATCTTCGCCCCGATCTCACGAAGATCAAGGTAGATGACAATGGGCCGCTGTACTACGAGTTCGGCAACTTCTCACCACCACGTCGGTATGCAAACCCATTCGTGATGCACAATAAGCTCTTTGCAGGCAATGACGAGGTGTACGGCATGTCGCCTGTGGAAGTTGCGGCCATGCTTGTAGACATCCAGAAAGCAGGGCAGAAGTGGAACCTGGGCCTCTTGTCCAATATGGCGCGGCCTGGCGGCGCGTGGGTAACGGACGCCTTGTTGGGCGATACCGAGTACAAGAGCCTCAAGGAAGAGATACGCCGCAAGTTTGCTGGCCCGCGCAACGCTGGCGAAACGGCTATCCTGCACGGCGGCGTCAAGTGGCAATCCATGAGCATGAGTCCTTACGAGCTTGACTGGCTTGAAAGCGATACAAAAGGTGATAGGGATATTGCAGGCATCTTCTTCAACTTCCCGCTGTTCCTGTTAGGGCTGGCTGACTCAACCTATAGCAACCAGGAAGAAGCACGTTATGCGCTCTACACCGAAATCGTCTTTCCCATTCTGGACATGTTCCAAGATAGCTTGAATATGTGGCTCACCCCGCGTTATGGCGGCTTTCTTGGCTACGATCAAGAGGATGTGGAAGCTATTCAGACGAGGCTACAGGAAGCCAAAGGGCAGGCATCGGATAGGGCGACGGCAGAATTTACCGCAAGCACCACAACATTCTTAGAGGCCAGGGAAATCCAGGGCAGGCCAAAGTTGCCTATCAAAGACTTTGTGATTATCAATAACATCCCGGTGCATGTGGAAGACCTGGACGACTACATCGCAGCTATGAGTGGCAAGACGATCAATCCGCCACCGCCAGCTCAGTTGTTGCCATCACCTACTACTACGGTAACGGAAATACCAAACCCGGATGAGCCGCCCGACAATGCGCCGCCTGCAAAGATACTCCCATTCCCCGTTGCATCCGTGAAAATCTTAGACCTGCACACCGATGCTGAGAAAGCCGCGTACTTCAAGACGGTGGAGAGCAGGCGCGCCAAATGGGAAAAGGTGGTTCAGGCCAGGCTACAGGACTATTTCAGGGATGAGCACAAAACGATTGCAGCAGCTCTTTCTCGCGGCGAGCCAGATAATGCGCCAGATAACGTAGCGCATGCCCTGACCGTCTTAGAGCAGCAAGGCACACTCAAAAACCTGATCGTTGGGATTTACCAGGATGTTGGCGAAGACTTTGGCGTGAGCGTGCTCAAGAACTTGAAATATGGCGATGCGCCCTACGAGCAAAAACTGTTCAACCTCAGCCTGAACCTGCATGCACCCGATGTGCTCCTCCATCTGTTGCAGATAGCAGGCGAGAAAGTGAAGCAAATCTACTCGACTACACTGGCGTTCTTACAAGCGCATCTGACAGCAGGGGTGCAGGCAGGTGAGTCCGTTGAGCAATTAGCGCAAAGAGTCGATGATCTCTACACGGAAAGCATCATTCCTGATAGATCACAAACCATAGCTGCAACTGAAGTTCACGGCGCCAATGAGTACGGCTCGCAAGAGGCTGCGAAAACCTCTGGCCTCTCACTCACGAAGGTATGGCTGTCGCTGCATGATAGCAAAGTGCGACCAGACCATGCGGATGCCGACGGTCAGGAAGTTGGCCTGGATGAGGCGTTTGTTGTAGGCGGAGAACAGTTGATGTATCCAGGTGACCCCGCTGGTAGTCCTGGCAACATCATCGAATGTAGGTGTACCTCGATCTTTAACAGTGTGCAAAGCCTGGATGGGAGCGATGATGAGATTGGCAAAGCACTGACGAAGTACGTCAGCACATTTCCGCAACTGGCAGTCACCAGAGAGCAGTATAGAGAATTGTTGAGGGCAAAGAGATGAGTGAATCGCTCACCTTTACCGATGAGAAACTAGAAGACTATCTAGGTGTCTGGAATAGGCTCGTAGAGAATGGACAGAGGAAGAATCTTGATATCGCCGTGAAAGCGAATTATGATTGTTCTAGGTTTCCCTTCGGACCCTGGGTATATACGATCATCTATGGTGAAGAGAAGCGGAAATTGACCTTTGAGCAATTCGAGCGCGTCAGAGAGTGGTTTGAGAGTATAGCAGAGGTAAAATGATGACCTGGACACCTGTATGCCGTCTACCTATCCAATACAGACCTGAAGACGTTGAGCAAATGGAAATACACTTGGAGCTACTCAAGCAACTGGAAGAAAAGCAAGAAAGGTTCTTGATGTTGTTTCAACCCAGGGTCGCACAGTGGCCGTGGTTCAGTGATGTGCTTTTTGACAAGATACTCAAGCTCGTCAAAAAGGAAGCGATCAAGGAAATTGCAAGAGTTGAGGCAGATTTGCACTACGCGAAGGAGCAATTAGGAGAGGCAAAATAATGGCAAACCTCGGTGAAGTAAAAATCCCTATAACATTTGAGATGACCGATGTCAGCAAGCAGGTACTCAGAGACGCAATTATACAGGTCATGCGTGACCCTGATGTAGTGAACGAGCTTGCACGCGCCATTGAACAGCGCATCGTGTCACGCATGAAATATGGGCGTAACCCACAGATTGAGGTGAATAAATGACAGAAGACACAGAGCAAGAGCAACAACCCGTACAAGGGCATGTCGCTATCAACATAGGGCCGCAAAGCATGAACATCCAGATCACGCCGCAGCCGATCACCCTTGTTATCGATGAGGCTAACATGAACCAGATGGTGACTCAATGGCTGGCCGCGCATCCAGAGCTTTTCGATGAGCTTGTCAAGCAACGTGTCACGCAAAAGAAGACGGAGTTAGCGATCATTCGTGATATCAGGAGTTCGCGGGTCAACTAGCGAAGGAGGTGAGACGATGAACGGCACTGAACTTTTCAATAAGGCATCGGAAGCAGCCTATAACTATAAATCAGTGTATGGCAAGTTTCCTAGTAAGATTGGTATTCATACCCGTCAGTTGGGATTGTTGCCGCTTGCGATATGCTTTCCTCTCATGCCAGAATTTACAATCCTGCCAATGACTGAAATAGAGGATATAGGAAATCTCATGATAGAGATACATGAGGCAACTTTTGAGCCAGTCATAGGGTCTGATATCCATATCGATGAAGTGTATCTTCCAATACCAGGGGATATAGATAAATGTGTAAGTGGTACGTTTGTAGCGAAAATGGCGAAGGAATTTGAAGAGTCATGACAGCACAAGAGTTAGCACAGCAGATCATTGATATAGCGCAAAAGGCACTTGCGAAACCTACTATCATTTACATCGGCGATGATAATGGCTTCGATGCCCGTGCCGGACTTGAGGCCATTATCAAGCTCTGTGAGGACGTACCGAAAGATCAAGAGGCATTCAAGCAGTATGAGAAGAAAGCGAGGGTGAAGCCGTGATACTACCAAAAATGCCAGAAGGCTACTATCTCCTGCAAGAATCAGGCTTCTGGTATGTCCTCAAAGATGAAGGAACGTTCATGAAAAAGCTATTGGACAAGAATGGCGATGAACTACGCTTCGAGCCTACCACTACATCATTAGCGCAGGCTGCCGACTATGCGCAAAAACACAAGGATGCAGGACTGAACTATACATCAACATTGCCAGAATGAGAAGGTGAGCCATGAGAGCGCCCAAAATTGACCGCAAAATAGAATACTTCCCCATTATCGGCGGGGAGATCAAAGCTACCAATGACCAGAAGGGCATCGTTGAAGGCTATCTGAACTATATCGGCAATATTGACTATGGCGATGATCGCACCATGCCAGGCGCATTTCGCAAGACGCTTTCAGATAGCTATTCTCGGAAAGCGGCGCAAGACCTGGATTTCCTGTGGCCTTACCTGTGGAACCACGATTATAGCCAACTGCCACCCGGCGGCGTCTTCGAGGCTAACGAAGATCGTAAGGGGCTCTACACCAAGACGCAGTTTAATCTCGATTTACAGATGGGCCGGGAACTCTATGCCTCCTTCAAGATGGGAACCATGAAGAAGCAGAGCATGGGGTATAAGGCCATCCAGGTTGATTGGGTCAAAGAGGGCGGCAAGAGCATACGTAACCTGCTTGAAGTCGCCGTGATGGAGGGCAGCGCCGTGGTATTCCCGATGAACGACATGGCTCAGGTTGATACAGTCAAGAACAATAGGAGGAATTTTTACATGCCAGGCAAACTACCAACGAAGCAGGAGTACCCTGCAATCACCAAAGACTACGCCGCTTCATATGCAGCAACCCTTCAGCAAGATTGGTGCTCAGATTTGTGGAACCTCTGGTATCCTTTACGCAATGAAGTGATCGTTGCATTCCAGACGGGTGACACGCCAGTTGAGGACGTGCAGGCAGCCGTGAAACAATTCAGCGCGGCCCTGATCGCCTATGTACAGCGTGGTGTCGAGTTGGATATGACCGAGTATCTACAGCCCGATGACGATGACACTGCACCTAGCCCCATGTACATGAGTGCAGACGACAACCCTGAGACGAAAGACACCAAAGAGGGGCGTGTACTCTCAGCAGCCAATCACGTCAAGATCACCAAAGCGGTTGACGGTATTGATGGGCATGTCAAAACAATGAAAGATGTCTTAAAGTCAGCAGCGCAACGGCAGAACACTATTGCAGGCACTACCTTGTATTCATCCTCAGATGACCCGATACCTGAGCAGAAACAAGAGGATGAGACAGAAGATGAGGCGGATATGCTGAACAAGCTCCGGTCATCAATCGACGACCTTGCAGCGACCTTGCAGTTTTCAAATGCCGATAAGGGCATCTAGCAGAGTATGCTATAATGTGTTCAAAGGAGAGCACTATGGATAGATCTACAACAATTGAAATCCAGGGCAAAGGGCAATTTTCTTCTACTGCTGAAGTGAGTTTTACATTAACTCTCCGAAGAAGTGCAAGTCTGGATGATGGTGACTTCGGCCTCCTTTTAGCTAAAAGATCAGTAGATAGAGAACTTGATTCCTACTTTCCACGTATCCATCCCCATATCACTCGCATTGAAGCAGCAATCCTCAGAGAGCGTTATAGAGATCGAGGTTTACAAACCTATCTTATGCGTGTCTATGTGACATGTCCCTTGCATGTTGTGCAGGAATTTCACAAAGCTACTGGCGTGCAAGTAGAAATACCGCAAGAGCAGATACGCTATAAACCTGGATAGCTTTATGCTATAATAGAAGAAACAACAGGCGCGGCATAGCCGCCCTGTTCCAATCATACAGGCAACAACAGAATAGAACGCTGTGAAGCGCTGACTCAGTCTACCTTCGAGCGTGGATGAAACGTGATTTTCACTCACACAAGAAAGGTAGGCTTTTTTTATGGCTTACGAAGAGCTGAACAAGCTCAATGAAGAAATCCAAAAACTCAACAAGCATTTAGATGAGCGTGTCAAGACGCTCGAAGAGCGGCAAGGCAAAACCGAAACCAAGATCAGCCAGGGTGGGCCTATCGCTGCTGAGGCCAGGGCTGAACTGGAAAAGATCAACGCCAAGATCAGCGGCGAGATCAAAGAGTACAAGAAGCTCGTCTTAGAGCAAAAAGAGAACATGCTCGCCTTGCAGCGCCCACCCGTTGCTGGCGGCTATCCTGGCTCTACCTCTAGCTCCTACAAACCCCCTGCAACCAAAGCCATCGAGAAATTCATTCGCAAAGCTGGCGATGTGCAGGCCCTCACGATGGACGAGCGTCGTTTGATCGATTTCAACCATATGGACTATGACCAGTTCACTCCTGAGCAAAAGGTCATGGTATCGGCGGCTGCTGATCTTGGCGGCTTCTTCGCAGGTACCGACCTCTCGGATAAGTTCATCCAGAAGCTCTTCCTGATCTCACCGCTGCGCGCCTATGCCGATACGCAGACCATCGGCGGCGAGAAGTTGCTCATCCCCTCAGAGGGTGCAACCGACACCAACATCTTCTGGTCCGATGAGCAGACCGGCTTTCAAGCATCCCCTGACCCGAACCTCGGCATGATCGAGATTTTCGCAAGAGAGCTGAACGGCTACTTGAAGCTGTCCAGGCAGAACCTGGAAGACTCGGTGTTTGACGTAGAGGGCTACATCCTGAAGCGTCTGACCCGCCAATTTGCACAAAAAGAGGGACTGGCGTTCATTTCAGGTAACGGCGTAGCACGACCTGAAGGCATCCTGACCGTAGCGGCGCTCTCCTCCTATGGTGGTATGAACGGACTCCTGGGTACAAGTTCCTCGCATCTTCTATTACCGTCAGACCTGATCTCCCTCATGCACGCTGGCAAATCAGGCTATCGCGCGACAGGCACATGGCTGATGAGCAATAGCACGATAGGCATTTGTAGGCTGTTTGCAGATACCACGACCCGCCCATTATGGACGGTGTTCGGTGACGAGTTCCGTGAAACCCTCTTCGGTCGCCCCATTGTAGAAATGCCTGACATGCCCAACCAGGGCGGCACCTTCCCCGCATTTACCGCTGGCCAGTTCCCTGTCATCTTCGGTGATATCGGACAAGGCTATCAGATCGTTGATCGCGTGGGACTGACGTTCCAAACCTTGAAGGAACTGTTTGCCATCCAGAACCAGGTGGCCTTCTTAGCGCGTCAACGTGTCGGGGGCAAGGTCGTACTCCCTGAAGCGATTTCAGTCTTGAAGATGATCTAGCAAGCGCAAGAGAGGAAAGAGAAACATGTTAGATGCAAACGGGCTGCCCATTGAAGAGGTAGCACCAGAAGCGGCTCCTGCTGAGGAAGCCCCTGCACGACGGACAAGACGCAAGGCTGAACCGGTCGTGGTCTTGCCAGGCAATTGCGACGGCGAGCTTGAACTGCTTCCCGATGTTGAGGGAACCACCTATCACGAATACACCTGTAAGGTGTGCGGTCAATTGGTGCATGTTGGGCTGGAAGACCTGGAGCAGAACGGCCTGCCGACACAACACCACAAACGTGAGGAGGACAAATAGATGAGTTTTATTGGGCCTGTTGGAAAAAACCCGTCCAGGTATTTCTGGACGATACAATTGTCTGTCCCTGCGGTCTACAAGACCGCGCAAACCAACGTCGTTGATCGCTACCGTAACGGTGGCTACGGCGCACTCACGCTTGAGTTATGTCCTGGCCTGTGGACTGATGGGTCGCACGCCTTTGCCATCAACGAGTCAGACGATAACTCAACCTGGACGGCGGTGGTAGCCGCTGACCTGATGCCCAACCCTGAGGTCGGGGTGTATGGCACCGCTTCAACGTTTATCAGCATCACGGCGGCCACGGCGGTTGTGCAGCGTATCGACTACATCGGGCGCAAGCGCTACGTGCAGATCGTGACGACTGAGAGTGGCGCAACGGGCGCGGCATATGCGCTGCTGGCGCACCTGTTCGCACCGATGATCCACCCGGCTGCATAGAGGATTGAGGCATGGTCTATGACTGAGCGAGCGCTACCAGATTGGGCAGGAAACGATGTCCTATGGCTCGACGATGACAACGCTTTCACCTGGACGTATGCCAAAGGTGAAAGCGAGCCAGGTGGCGGGTTGCACTGGCATCGAAAGCAGGAGGTTCCTGGCGAATTGAGTGCTACTCCTGGTTGGTGCGTGGGAGGTATCACTTTCGGAGGCAATGGCTGGACGCTGGAAGGCAAAGAGCCGTTGACCATTTCACCGTCGCTGCTTTGCCGCGCTTGCGGAAGTCATGGCTTTATTCGTGACGGAAAGTGGGTGAGTGCATGACCGACGCACTGAAACTTGATTGGCAAGTCACGGTCCCGCCGACGGTAGAGCCTGTGCAGTTGAACGATCTCCGTTCAACTGGCACGGGTAGCTACCTGCGTGTGGACTTTACCGACGATGATAGCGTGCTGCTGTACTTGATTCAGCAGTGCAGGGCCGACGCCGAGCGCATGACGGGCAAAGCGTTTGCGCCTCAAACCATTCAAGCCATGTGGACGATGCCTCAACTCTCTGGTAACAGCCTATCTGCCGA
>Ga0137387_10001171_pt1 | contig 12669 bp, 11 predicted proteins | sample SagtaG_3_FD_104909 | JGI IMG/M metagenome (GOLD analysis project Ga0137387, IMG submission 104909) | Vadose zone soil microbial communities from Angelo Coast Range Reserve, California, USA - Sage2_R_115_16 metaG | ecosystem: Environmental > Terrestrial > Soil > Vadose zone > Saprolite | place...
CGTTTGCTCCTTTGGCATCGCCGCGGTGCCCGCAATCTGGCTCTTCCCCACGCCGGCGTTCCTGTGGCCCCTTGCCCTGGAGGCCGCGCTCTCCGGCGCCCTCTGGGGCGGCCACGGGCTCGCGGCGATGGATCTGACGGTCGACCTCTCGCCGGCTCAGGCGCGTCCCTTCTACGTCGCCGTCTTCGCTGCCGCGAGCGGGGTGGGGTTCGCGGCGGCGTCGGTGCTGGCGGGGCTCGTCGCGGTCAGCCTGCCGGACCGGTTCGAGCTGCTCGGGCAGACGTGGGCGAACCTTCACGTGCTGTTCTTCTTGTCGGCCGTGGCGCGCGCAGCAGCGGGGTTCGCCGCCCTTCCGATCAAGGAGCGTGGTGCGCTCGGCGTGCCCGAGTTCCTCCGTGTGCTCGGCGCTCGGGCAGCGGGTAGGCTCGGGTGGTCGCCGTCGAGTTAACCGCCCGCGTACCCCCTCGCCGGCGTCAACGCAATAGCGTTGCCTTTCGTAAGGTCAGACGTCCCTAGGACGGCGACCCAGTTCCCCTGTCGAAGGACATCTACATCGTCGAGGCGCACGACGTCCGCCTTGACGGTCGCCTGCACCCGGCTGTCGCCCATCTTCTCCGGGGCGCCAGCGGGCCAAGTCGCGAGCCCGAAATCGATCCACCGTGACGTCTGAGAACGCACTGGCAGATCGGCGAGACCATGGTCCGCTGGCCAGAAGGGTTCGAGAGTCGTCGCCGTGGCGTAAGATGCGGGCGTGAAGGCCAGATATCGGGCCGTCCTGGCCGGCTGCGGTGGGCGCGGGCGAAGCCACGCGCTCGGCCTGCTCGCGAACCCGGACCGCTTCGAGCTGGCCGCGGTGTGCGACCTGCAGCAGGAGCGGGTCGCCGCGCTCGCCCGCGCGCTCGGCGTCGCGCGTACCTACACGGACCCGGGCGCGATGCTTGCCGCCGAGCGTCCCGACGTGCTGTGTTTCGTGACTCCACCGGCCGTGCGCCTTCCCCTCGTGGAGCTCGGTGTGCGCCACGGTGTGCGCGCCATCGCGTTCGAGAAGCCGCTCGCGCTGTCGCTCACCGAGGCCCGGCGCATCGTCGACCTGTGCGCGAGGGATGTGCGGGCAGTCGTCTGCCACCAGCTCAAGCACACCGCCCACTGGCGGCGCGTGAAGGAGATCGTCCAGGACGGCGGCGTTGGCGAGATCCGCCTCCTCCACGCCACCGCGCGCCCGTCGATGCTGAGGGTCGGCACGCATCTCGTCGATGCCGTGCTGTGGCTGAGCGGCGCGCGCGCGAGGTCGGTGTTGGGCCAGGCGCAGGGGCGCGCGGCGTACGAGGAAGACCATCCGTGCCCCGATCATGTGGCGGGCATCGTCGAGCTCGAGGGCGGCGCCCGCGCCATCCTCGAGATCGGCTCGCTGGCACCCCGCCACCTCGACGACGGCGACTTCTGGCAGGATGTGGCCGTCACCGTCTGGGGCACGCACGGATTCGGACGGGTGGTGTTGGGCGCCGGATGGCAGGCGGTGACACGCGGGTCGGGCGGGCGGGTCCAAACCGGCCCGGCCGATCCGTCCCCGGGGGAGCCCGAACACTTCCGGCTCCTCGCCGACTGGCTCGATGATCCACGACGGGTCCACCCCTCCAGCCTCGAGATCAGCTACCACGGCTTCGAGACCCTCATGGGCATAGGGATGTCCAGTCTCGAGCGCCGGCGCGTCGAGCTCCCGATCTCCGGGAGCCCGGAGGGGATCCTCGAGCGTCTCCGCGACGCGCTCTCTCAGGAGCCGGCCCGCGTGTGATCACCCTCCACGGGGTCACCAAGCGCTTCGGAGACCGCGTTGCGCTCGATCACGTGTCGATCGACGTGCTCCCGGCCACCACGCACGTCCTCCTGGGCTCGAGCGGATCCGGCAAGTCCACCGTCCTCCGGCTGATCCTGGGCCTCGTCGAGCCGGATGACGGCGTCGTCCTGGTGGACGGTACCGCCGTCGGCCCCTCCACCCGGGCCGCGCTGGTCGCGCGGATGGGCTACGTGGTGCAGGAGGGCGGGCTCTATCCTCATCTGACCGCGTATCAGAACGTGGCGCTGGGAGCCGAGGCGCAGCGGTGGCCGCGGGCGCGGATCGGGACGCGCGTGACGGAGCTGGCCGTCATGGCCGGATTGGAGGAAAGCCTGCTGCGCCTCTATCCGCGCGAGCTCTCCGGCGGCCAGCGCCAGCGGGTGGGGCTCATGCGGGCCCTCATGCTCGATCCGCCCATGCTCCTGCTGGACGAGCCGCTCGCTGCCCTCGACCCGGTCGTCCGCGCCGAGCTGCAGGGCCACCTCGGCCGTCTCTTCGCCGAGCTGGGGAAGACCGTCGTCCTGGTCACCCACGACATCCGCGAGGCGGCCGTCTTCGCCACCACCATCACCCTGCTGACGGCCGGGAGAGTCGTGCAGCGCGGGACGTTCGCCGACCTGGTGGACCGACCGGCCACGCAGTTCGTGACCCAGTTCCTGACCGCCCAGACGCTCGCGGCGGGCGCGCCGGCCAGCCGGTGAGTATCCGGGGCCTGCTGGGTGGCGCGGCGCTCGGGGTGCTATTGGTGCACTCCGTCGCCCACGCCGCCCCGAAGGGCGTCATCCGGGTGGGCTCGAAGTCCTTCACCGAGAGCTACATCCTGGCGGAGGCGGCGGCTCAGGTGATCGAGCAGGTGGGCGAAGCCCGCGTCGAGCGGCGGGTCGGCCTCGGCGGCACCGGCCTCACGTATCGGGCCATCGAGTCGGGGGCGATCGACCTCTATCCTGAGTACACGGGAACACTCGGCCTCGTCATCTTGAAGGACCCCGCGCTCCGGACGCCACAGCAGATCCGCGCACGGCTCGACACCAGGGGGCTGACGATCAGCGAGCCGCTCGGCTTCACCAACACCTACGCGCTGGCCGTGCGGGCCGAGATGGCCGACCGGCTCGGGCTCGAGACGCTGAGCGACCTCGCCCGGCATCCAGGGCTCACCGCGGCCTTCAGCTCCGGCTTCATGGAGCGCGCGGACGGCTGGCCCGGGCTCCAGCGCCACTATGGCCTGTGGCTGGCGAACGTGCGCGTGATGGAGCACGCGCTGACGTATCGCGCGCTGGTCAACGGCGACGTGGACATCATGGACATCTTCTCGACGGACGGCCAGCTCGAGCGCCTGCGCCTCCACGTCCTCCAGGACGATCGGCGGTTCTTCCCGGACTATGCGGCGGTGCTCCTGGTTCGCCGTGAGACGGCCGAGCGGTTCCCACGCACGTGGGCTCGGCTCCGGGAGACATTCGAGGGCCAGCTCGACGACCGGCGCATGGCGCGGCTCAACGCGATGGCGGATCTGGACGGCCGGCCGGTGCCCGGGGTGGCCGCCGCCTTCCTCGGAACCGCCCGGCCTGCCTCGGGCCGGGGGGCCGCCCTTGTAACCGAGCTCTACGCCCTCACGCTGGACCACCTGGTGCTCGTGCTGGTCTCCGTCGCTTCGGCGATCATCCTGGGCCTGCCCATGGGCGTCGTCGCCGCGCGATTTCGGCGGGCGGGCCAGGTCGAGCTCGGTGTGATCGGCATGCTCCAGACGATCCCCGCCCTCGCCCTGCTCATGTTCATGATCCCGCTCTTCGGGATCGGCAAGGGCCCCGCGCTTGTAGCTCTCTCGCTCTACGCGCTGCTCCCGATCGCCCGCAGTACCTACGCGGGGATGATCGGCATCGACCGCCAGCTGCTGGAGATCGCCTTCGTCCTCAACCTGGGCCGGCTCCGGCGGCTGTTCCGCATCGAGCTGCCACTGGCCTCGATCAGCATCATGGCGGGGATCAAGACATCGGCAGTCTTGACAGTTGGCACAGCCACGCTTGCCGCCTTCATCGGCGGCGGGGGCTACGGCGCGCTGATCGTCCGCGGCTTGGCGCTGGACGACACCGCGACGATCCTGGCCGGAGCCGCCCCGGCCGCCGTCATGGCCCTGGTCTTCCACGCCCTCTTCGAGCTCCTCGACCGCCTCGCCGTGCCCCGCGGGCTCCGCCGCGAAGCCGCGCGCGTGCTCTAATCGGCCTCCTCCTCTCGCCGACCGCTCCCCATACGGGGGTCACCTCTCCGGCTCTTCCTCAAGCAGCGCGTTGAGGCGGCGGCAGAGGCCGATGACCTCGGCGTGGAAGGCCGGGAACCAGGCGCGGATCCAGTCCGGGCGCTCGAAGAAGGCCAGTGGGGCCTGGCCCTCACGCCGGATCCCGACGCGGAGCACGAGGCCACTGGCATTGATGAAGCTCACATCCTTCAGAATGCGCCCGGCGGCCGCCACACCCGCGGTGACGGGACAGAGCCTCGCAACGGCGGGGAGCGATTCCGCCACGCCGCGGAGGCAGAAGGCGTGGGTGCGCCCGAGGAGCGCGGCCGGCAGGGCTTCTACGACGCTCCGCATCGTGAGGCCGGAGAACACCGTATCGTCCACGACGGCCAGGGAAGTGCGATCGGCGACGCCGACGAGCTGCTCGGCCAGGGTCATGGGCTCGGTGCTGATCAGGCGGTAGCCACCCCGCCCGTCTTCGACCCGCGTGAGGCCGACCCTCCGCACGCGCGGAAACCATCCGGTCCGCGCGTGGAGCTCCCGCGCCACCCGCTCGCCCGCCCGGCCGATACCCAGGGCCAGATCGAACGGGGCGTGCGAGCCCTGCGCGATGACGCGATCGACCTGCTCTGCCAAGGTGAGCACGATCACCCGGTCTCGGTCGCGCCGCAGCAGCTCGAAGAGCGACCGGGTGAGGGCAGCGGCGGGTGACCCGGGCCCGAGTCGGTGGCCCACCTCGTCGCTCAGATCATCGTGGACGTAGAGCCTCCGCGGCGAGGGTTGAGCATACGCCGCCTCGTCGGAGGGGGATGCCGCGCCGGGCTCCTCAGCAGGCCGCATTCGGCGAGAGCGGCTGCGCGAGGACGAGGCCGAATCGTCCCTCGGCGTCCGTGTACCACGCGTCGATCGCGAGACCGGCCTCGGCCAGCATGGTCTCCGTCGACTCACGCGTGAACTTGTAGGAGCTCTCGGTCCAGATGCCTTCAGCCTCGGCCAGCTCCACCACCAGCCCGAGGCGCCGGAGTCGGACTCGCTGGGGGGCCGTCGCGATCAAGTGCATCTCGATACGGCTCGCCTCCGGCCGATAGAAAGCGTGGTGGCGGTATGCTTCGGGACGGAAGTCGCCGTCGAGCTCCCGGTTCACGACCCGGAGGACGTTCCGGTTGAACTCGCGCGTGACACCCGCGGCGTCGTTGTACGCCGCCTCGAGCACGCCGCGATCCTTGACGAGGTCGACGCCCAAGAGCAGTCGGCCGCCGGGGCCGAGAAGTTGGCGAATCTGGATCAGCAGTGTCCGACGGGCAGGCGGGTCGAAGTTGCCGATAGTACTGCCCAGGAACAGGACCAGGCGACGGCCGACCGGCGGCGGAACACGCTCGAGATGCCGCTCGAAGTCGCCGATGACCGCGTGGACGTCGACCGCCGGATAGTCGTGGATGAGGGCGCCGACGGCCTTCGCGAGACCGTCCCGACCGACGTCGAAGGGGACATAGCGAACGTCATTGCGACCGCCGATGACATCGTACAGAAACCGCACCTTCCGGCAGGACCCCGGCCCGAGCTCCACGATTTCGCGAGGCCGGACCCGTCGCATCACCTCAGGGGCGACGTCCCGGATGACAACCTCCTCGACCCGCGTGAGATAGTACTCCGGAAGCTCAGTGATGCGCTCGAAGAGAACGGAACCGGCGTGGTCGTAGAAATATTTGGGGGGAAGCCAACGCGGGCGAGCCTCGAGCCCCCGCCGGACGTCATCCGCGAGCATCGCGAGGAACGTCGCCTCGTCGGCATGGACGTCGAGGCGGAATCGCGCGGCGTGGTGGGTCGCGGATCGCTGGTGGTCAGCCGGCACGCTGGTGCGCCCTCAGAGCGCCACGGTCCTGAAACCGGCGAAGACGTTGCGGCGGTGGCGCTTGTAGAAGTTGCGCCAGGTACTGCGGATCAGGCGCGAACGGGTGGTCCAGCATCCGCCCCTCAAGACCGCCTTCTGCCCGAACGAAGGCTCCGAGTACTCCTTGTACGGATCGCAAACGAATCCGGGATATGGCTCGAAGGTGTCGGCGACCCACTCCCACACGTTGCCGATCATCTGACGGCAGCCGACGGGGCTATCGCCGGCGGATAGGGCCCTGACGTCGATCGTGCCGCCGGCCCGGTAATCGAGGTTGGCGCGGCCCGGCGCCGGGGGGTCGTCGCCCCAGGGGAACCGCCGTTTGGCGCCGGTCGCCGGCTCGAAGGTCGCGGCCACTTCCCACTCTGCTTCGGTGGGTAACCGCCGGCCGGCCCACCGGCAGTACGCCTCAGCCTCGTACCAGTTCACGTGCACCACCGGGTGCCACGGCTCGAGAGGCACGACGATGCCGAATCGCGACTCGTACCAGCGCCCGTCGTGACCGCGGACCCAGAAGAGCGGGTGCTGGCAGCCCTCCCGCCGGCGCCAGTCCCACCCTCGGCGTCCCCACACCTCGCGCCGCCGGTATCCGCCGTCGTCGACGAACGCCCCGAACTCGGCATTCGTCACCGGTGTCGACGCGATTCGAAATGGCCGCACCTCGACGGGATGAGCCCACTTCTCATTGTCGAACACGAACGGCTCGTCGCGCTCGGCCCCGAGCCTGAACGTTCCGCCGGGCACCGTGACGTCGTGGAGGCGCCAGTCAGGATCGACGGGCGGGCACGCGCAAGCCGGATCGAAGTGAGAGAGAGTCGGCAGGGAGTAGCCGAGCGTCTGCCGGATGAGCGTGAGGTTCTCCGCGTGCATGTCCTCGTGCAGCGCCGCCAGAGTGTAGAAGTACGCATCGTCCGCGGTCGGCTCGCGCGCCTCCAGCCGGCCAACACAGCGCTGGAGAACCTCGCTGATGTAGTCGAGCGTCGCCTTCCGGGACGGGTACTCATGGTCCCAGCGACGCGTGTAAGAGACGTTGAACGAATCGTAGATACGATCCGATCCCGGCAGGAGCGACGGGGCGCCGTCCAGGTGTCTCAGGACCCACAGCTCCTGGAACCAGCCGACGTGGCCCATCTCCCAGATCGGGGGCTCGACGAAATGCCGAGGAGTACCCAGCATCTGGGAGTCGATGAGCCCGTCCAGCAGCTCGAGCTCGACGCTGCGCGCGTCGAGCATGGCATAGAGGAGAGCGTCAGCGGTGGCGCGCGGGGTGTACTCGGCCATGGCCTGTCGCGTCGACTGGATCGCGCATCCCGGGGGGTCAAAGGTATTTCCGATGCAGCAACCCTGTCAAGCGGGGCCGCCGCCGATACCCGTCCCGTGGCCGAGATCCGAACCTAGAGCATGTACGGGATGTCGGCGGCGACCGTCGGGTAGGCGAAGAGCACGGCCTTCAGGTCGTCGGCGGGGACGCGGGCGCGGATGGCCACCGCAAATATGTTGATGGTCACGTCGGCGTCAGGCCCGAGCAGGTGGGCGCCGAGAATGCGGCGAGTACCGTCCTCGACGAGAACCTTGAACCCCGAGCCGCCCTCTCCCCGGCGACGCGAGTTGAACCATTGCGACGTGTCCTGCCAGCGCGCGCTGTACTTCAGTCCCTGGGCGCGGGCCGCATCGTCGGTGAGCCCGGCGGCAGCCAGCGGGGGGACCGTGAAGGCCACCGTCGCGATCCCGCTGTAGTCCACCCTTCGCTTGTTGCCCTCCAGCAGATTCATGGACACCACCTCGGCGTCGTGCGCGGCTTTCGGCGTCAGAGGGGGACCGCTGGCGGCGGCATCGCCCGCCGCGTACACCGATGAGTTGGACACGCTCTGCAAGTACTCGTTGACGGTCACGCCCCGCGCCTCACGCTTGATCCCCGCCGCCTCGAGATCGAGATCGTCGATCTCGGGAACGCGCCCGCCGCCGTGGACGACCACGTCGGCGTCGAACCGGCGCTCCTCGCCCCGCGCCACGCCCCTCACCGTGAGCTGACCGTTGCCGTGGTCGATCCCGTGGACATCCGTCGCGACCTCGACGCGGATGCCGACCTCGCGCGTCCGCTTCACGAGCAGATCCACCAAGTCTGGATCGAAGCCCTCGAGCGGGCGCGGGCCACGGTGAAGGATCGTCACACGCGCGCCGGCTCGAGCCGCCACGTGGGCGAGCTCGAAGGAGATATATCCGCCACCGACAAAGACGAGGCGCGGCAGCAGCGTGTCGAGCTCGAGAAACTGTTCGCTCGTGGTGAGATACTCGGAACCGGGAAACCTCATCGGCGCCGGCATGGCGCCGGCCGCGATCAGGACCCGTCTCCCGACGAGCCGATCATCTTCCACGACCAGCGTCGTGGGCCCGACGAAGCGTGCGCGGCCGTGGAACAGATCGACCCCCGCCTTGGCCCAGCCCTGCTCGGTGAGCTCGGGCACCGGATCGGTGAACGTGCGCTTGAACCGCATGAGCTCGGGCCAATCGATCGCCAGCTCTCGCGCCCGGACTCCTTTCCCGGCCAGGTTCTGTACCGCGTGAACGGCTTCGGCCGCGCTCACCAGGACCTTCTTGGGATTGCAGCCCCTCAACGCGCACGTTCCGCCGAAGGGACGTGAGTCGACCACCGCGACCCGCCACCCCGCTTGCCGGCAGCGTGACGCCACGGCCGACGCGACCCCTGTCCCGACGACCACCAGATCGTACTGTCGCTCCACCATCATTCGTCTCCTTACCGATTGGAGGGGCGCGAACGACCGATGCGCGTGATGCGCGCAGGATACGTGCAGCGACCGGCCTCCGCAACGTCCGGCAGACAGCTCAGGCTAGTGGGTCCGGCGTCACCCCCTGGCTCGGGAAAGACCTGCTACTCGGCCTCCAGGAAACGCGATGATCTCCCTTCTGGGACGCGTCACGAGATGCCATGGTAACGTTTGCTTGGCCAGCACCTCTGCCTGGCCAGCCGCGCGCGTCCACGGCGCATCTCGACGTCCTGGGAAGGCGAAGCAACCGCGTCATGGTGGGGTCGAAAGGAGGGTGCGGGAATGGCCGTGAATCAGGCCGAGGCTGACAAGGAGATCCGGAGTCAACTGGTGTCGACCCTCGAGAGTGGGCACAATCACATGGCGCTTGCTGAGGCGACCAAGGCCTTCTCCACGTCGGCGATCAATTCGCGTCTGCCCAGGGTTCCCTATAGCTTTTGGCATCTCGTCGAGCACATACGCCTGACGCAAAGGGACATGCTCGACTATATGACGAGCACTTCGTATGAGGAGCCCCCCTTTCCGCAAGGCTACTGGCCGGGGAAGAGCACTCGAGCGACGTCAGCCCAGTGGCGGCAGTCTCTCGCGCAGTTCCACAAGGATCTGGAAGCCGTCACCGAGCTCGTCCGGGATCCGGCGCGCGATCTCTTCACGGCCGTGCCCAACAGTGCCGGCAAGCACACCTTCTTTCGGTGTTGCCTGGTCATCGCTGATCACAACTCCTACCACATCGGGGAATTGGCGATCGGACGCCAGGTGGCAGGACTGTGGCCGAAAGGCAGAAAGGATTAGCGCGCGGCACGCTTCACGAACTGCTCGGTCTTTGGTCTGCGTACCGCTTCGCCGCGGCAAGGTCCTTACGCAGGTCCTTCGCCGTGCGCCGCGGGCCGTATCCGGGAGTATCACGCTGGATACGCCACCCCTCCCTCAGCGGGCCCGCATCCACCGTGTCGAAGCCGAACTGATCGAGCAGACGAGTGACCGTCATCTTGGCCCCTGGATCGTCCCCGGCGATGACCAACGCGCGGCGATTCTTCGTGCCAGCCGGCAGGCCATCGGTGGTCAGGGCCGCGGCGTAGATATGGTTGAAAGCCTTGACGACTTTCGAGGTCGGCAGATGTGCCTGCAAGAGCTCCGAGGTCGTCGTCGACTCATTGTCGAGCTTAGGGATGTGGCCATCACGTTCGGGGTAATAGTTGTTCGTGTCGATCACGATCTTGCCCGCCAGGGGCTCGACCGGCACCGCCGGGTAGCTCTTGAGCGGCACCGACACGACGACGATGTCTCCAGCCTTTGCCGCGTCGACGGCCGTTGCCGCGCGCGCTCTCGGTCCGAGTTCAGCGACGAGCGCGGACAGAGTGCTCGGCCCCCGGGAATTGCTAATCACGACATTGTAGTCGTTGGCCACTGCGAGTCGTGCGATCTGGCTTCCGATGTGCCCGGCGCCGATGATTCCGATGGTTATCATGGTAGTTAACCCTACCTCCGAATTCCTCGCTAGGCGTTATGATCACCGACGCCGACGGGTCGCATGCATCTCACGGCCTCCTCAGGCCTGGTAGGTCCAGCACCGGTCTGGGAAGTCTGCGGTGCCGCTCGCGCCAGTGGCCGCGCGACGCTGGCTTGGGTCGACGGGATTCCGTCTCCGGACCACGCGCACGACGTGTCCCTGCCCGTCGAGAATAGTGACCGGAGCAATGGTTTCAGCGTGCTCAGGAAGCCGGATGTAACCTGAGAGCTTTTCATCGGTGCTTCCTCCTACGCTCCGTTGTGATGACGATCGAGGTCGCGGGGATGCAGCCGCCAGGAGCCATCGATGCCCTGTACCGGCTTCATACCGAAAGCTGCCCGTTCCATTCGGAATCCCCGGGTCAACCGCTCCGGCTCGGGGATCTCTCCTTCTCCGCTCTCGTCAGCGCCGCTGATGAGCAGCGTTTCGCCAGTGATCCAGGCGGCCTCCGCGGAGGCTAGGAAGACGGCGGCCGGCGCGATATCGTGCGGCTGACCGATGCGGCCGAACGGCGTCTGCGCCTCGACCTGTTTCCGAAACTCGCTCGCGGCAAAGCCGGCGGTATGCAGGCCTTCCGTCTCCACAATCCCGGGGTTGATCGCTCACGCGGATGTTGCGCGGCCAGCTCCTTGGCGAGGGTCCGGGTGATGGCGTCGACCGCCGCCTTGGTGGCGCTGTAGACCGATGCGTTCGAAGGCGTGATCGTGCTGGCGCTCGAGCTGATGTTGATGATGCTGCCGACCAGGCTCTGGGTCTTGGGCCTTTGGACGAATCGACGGATCTCGGTGCTCCTGAGCGAGTCGGACGGCCCATCGCCCGCGCGGCTGCAAGCAGCATGAAGCTCGGGGTGCCTGGGGCCGGCGGGTTAAAATTCTGCCCGGGGCCGCGCGTGAGCCATGCGCCATATAAACGCAATGGAAGGTCAGGGACAAGCTGAGCATGCCGGGTTTCGAGCCGAGCATCAGCGTAAGAGTACGGGCGGACCTTACTAAACCGGCGGGCGGCAAGGGTGACCATCAAGCGTCGCGTCGTTGTGTGAGCACGCGGTTCGTACTCCGGCTCAGACCTCGCGTCCACCATGACCGCTCGGTTCGAGAATTAGAGCTAAATTGCGTTAGCCGGATGGAGCAGGTCACCATGCCGCGGCGGCTGCCCGAGCCGCGATCACTGCTCCGGTACCATCCACGCAGCGCACAGCCACGGAGGAGTCGCGATGGCAGCACCTAGTGCCCAACCGATGGACTCGAGACCGTGGCCCTGCTCAATGCCGCTGGCTGAATGGCAGGCGACGCGCGACACGCTTCACATGTGGATGCAGATGGTCGGCAAGACACGGCTGGCCCTAGCGCCCCGGCAGAATCACTGGTGGCACGTGGCGCTCTACGTCACCGCGCGCGGACTGACCTCGTCGCCGATCCCCTCCGGCGCCCGCACCTTCGACATCGACTTCGACTTCATCGACCACAGATTGATCGTGAAGACGAGCGACGGCGCCATTCGCGACATACCCCTGCGTCCCCAGCCCGTCGCGGATTTCTATCGGGAGTACATGGCCCTCCTCGCCAGCCTCGGGATCGCCGTGAAGCTCTGGCCCGTGCCCACGGAGGCCGACCACACGATCCCGTTCGCCGAGGATCGCGTCCACGCTTCGTACGACGCCGCCCAGGCCCATCGCTTCTTCCAGATGTTGCGGCAAGCGGATCGGATCACCAAGCGCTTCCAGGGAAGGTTTCTAGGGAAGTCGAGCCCCGTGCACTTCTTCTGGGGCGCCTTCGATCTCGCCCTCGCGCGATTCAACGGGCGGCGCGCGTCACACAAGGCTACCGACTCGCGGATCCTCCATGAGGCGAACTCACACGAAGAGATCAGTGTGGGCTTCTGGCCGGGGAGCGGCACGGTCACGGAACCAGCGTTCTACGCGTATGCACGTCCCGAGCCTGATGGCCTTGCCGCGACGTCCGTCCAGCCCGCGGCCGCTCGCTATGATCCGGCGCTGGCCGATTTCCTTCTCACGTACGAGGCGGCGCGCTCGGCTTCGAGCCCCGACGACGCGGTGCTGGAGTTCTACCAGAGCGTGTACGACGCGGCGGCCGATCTCGGGCACTGGGATCGCGCGGCGCTCGACCGACCGCCGGCGGAGTGGTCGTGACGCCGCCTCATCCGGTCACCCGCAATAGAAGACGCCGTGCCCGAAGTGCTTGTGCCTTCCACTTTTTCGCGCGATGGCTCACGCCGCTCGCCAGAGGTATTCGTGATGGCACGCGTGGCACCTCCACCACACTGCCTGCCCTGGCTCTGCGGCTCCACACTCCGTGGCTCGGGTGCGTCCTTGGCCAACGATAAGTGGGTCCGGGTCCCGTTGCAGTAGTCGACGTACTTCGACAGATCCCACCAGATGCCGTTCGTCGATCACCACGA